>ERZ772973.818-NODE-818-length-12956-cov-3.25572_pt1 | contig 12956 bp, 11 predicted proteins | sample MGYA00580672_ERZ772973 | MGnify/ENA primary metagenome ERZ772973 (study PRJEB29015, sample SAMEA2737938) | human oral metagenome | biome: human oral; feature: human-associated habitat; material: dental | place: China | collected 2152 ... | reverse complement strand
GCCCGTGGGTCGCTGAGTGTCGGTGAGTAAAGTGGTCTCAGTAGTAGTAGGGGTAATCCTCCCAGCGGGGGGCGCGGTGTTCGAGGAAGGCGTCGCGCCCCTCCTGGGCCTCGGCCGTCATGTAGGCCATGCGCGTGGCCTCGCCCGCGAAGACCTGCTGGCCGGCCAGGCCGTCGTCGGCCAGGTTGAAGGCGAACTTGAGCATGCGGATGGCCTGCGGGGACTTTGTTGCGATGGTCGCGGCCCACTCCAGGGCGGTCTCCTCGAGCTCGGCGTGGGGGACGGCCCGGTTGATGACGCCCCAGCGCTCGGCAGTTTCGGCATCGTAGCGCTCGGCGAGGAAGAAGATCTCGCGTGCCCGCTTATCCCCGGCCTGGCGGGCCAGGAGCGCCGAACCGTAGCCCGCGTCGAAGGATCCGACGTTCGCGTCCGTCTGCATGAAGGCCGCGTGCTCGATGGAGGCGACCGACAGGTCCGCGACCACGTTGAGGGAGTGACCGCCGCCAGCTGCCCAGCCGGGGACGGCCGCGATGACGACCTTCGGCATCGTGCGGATGAGGCGCTGGACCTCCAGGATGTGCAGGCGTCCGGCGCGCGCGGGGTCGATCTGCTCGCGGCGCTGGGCGGTGGCCGCCTCGGGGTCCGCGCCCTCGACCTCGTAACGGTAGCCGTCGCGGCCTCGCACCCTCTGGTCGCCGCCGGAACAGAAGGAGTATCCTCCGTCGCGTGCCGAGGGGCCGTTGCCCGTCAGGATGACGGCCGCGACCGAGGAGGTCTGGCGCGCGTGGTCGAGTGCGCGGTACAGCTCGTCGACGGTGCCGGGGCGGAAGGCGTTGCGGATGTCGGGGCGATCAAAGGCGATGCGCACGACCGGCATGTCGGCGCCCTCGGGGCGGCCGTCGGCCTCAGGGCCGCGCGAGATGCCGCGATGGTAGGTGATGTCGGCGAAGTCGAATCCCTCGACCTCGCGCCAGCGGGTCGGGTCGAAGGTGTCGGACACGAAGGGGAGAGCACTCATGTGTCGGATTCTAATCGACGAGGCAGTGGCAGGCGTTGGGGTGTGCGTGCTCGAGAGGGGTGGCGGCGTTGCAGACCAGCCTCGGCCGAAGGACACACGTGGGGCTATGGGGTGCGCAACCTAGCATCGGAACAAAGGCTACTTGCTTGTAACCGTTTTATATGGTGTCTAGACACTTGGAGGTGTGTCCTGCGAGACGTGCCTGCTTGCCACGTGTTCAACCGTTCCAAAGAGTCTGTCACTTTGTGGCACTTACTACGCAATTGGTTACAAGTTGATGCGTGTAGGATTTGTCGATAGCGTGAGGTTGCGCGACAATATTACCGGTAAGTAAGGAGGGTTCTTGTGAACGCAGCGCAGCAACCGACGCTGATGCGCATCCCGATGCGCACGCTCAGCCGTCAAACGCGTTATGCCCTCGAAGGCGTCGACGACATCCTTGTGTACAAGGTAGGGATGACGACGCGCTTCCGCGGCGTGACTCGCCGCGAGGGGCTCCTCCTGCACGGACATGCCGGTTGGGGAGAGGCTGCGCCCTTCTGGAACTATGACGATCTGGAGTCCTCGCGCTGGCTGGCCGCAGCCCTCGAGTCTGCTCGCCGTTTCCCGCCGGTGCCTCGACGCAAGTTCGTGCCCGTCAACGTCACGATCCCCGTCATATCGCCGGAGGAAGCCCACGAACGCGTGAAGGCCTCGGGCGGGTGTGCGACCGCGAAGATCAAGGTTGCGGAGCCCGGCGTCAGCGTTGGGCGCGACTGTGCGCGCATCGCCGCCGTCGCCGACGCCCTGCGTGAGACCGTGGGCGGGCAGGCGATGATCCGCCTCGACGCCAACGGCGCGTGGGAGGTCGATCAGGCTCGCGAGGCAATCCCGGCAATGGCTGCGGCCGCCGGCGTCGTTCCCATCGAGTACGTCGAGCAGCCCTGCCTGACGGTGGATGAGCTGGCCCAGGTGCGCCGATCCGTGGACGTGCCGATCGCTGCCGATGAGTCGATCCGCCGCGCTGAGGACCCCCTGGAGGTGGCCCGTAAGGAGGCCGCCGACGTCGTCATCATCAAGGTCGCGCCACTCGGAGGCGTGCGCGCCGCACTCAAGGTTGCCCGCAAGAGCGGCCTCGGCGTCGTCGTGTCCTCCGCCCTCGAGACGTCCGTCGGCCTGTCGGTCGGCGTCGCCGCTGCTGCCGCCGTACCCGGTGTGCCCCGGGCAGCCGGACTAGCCACCGCCTCGTTGCTGGTGGGCGACGTGACCCAGCCCCTGATTCCCGAGCGTGGCTGCCTGCCCGTGGGGCGCCTTGAGCCGGACCAGGAGCTCATCGACCGCACCCCGGTCGACGGCGATCTCGTCTCCCGCTGGGGCATGCGCCTCGAAGGCATGGCTGAGCACCTGAGGGTGGGCTCCCGGTAGGCTGGGCGTATGCCCTCCGTCGATACCGCCAGCGCTATCCTCTCGTCCCTGGATACCCTGGGCGTCACGCACGTCCTGTATTGCCCGGGTTCGCGCTCCGCGCCCTTCGCCTACGCCCTCGAGGCGGGCTCTTTCAGCGGGGATGCGCGCCCCATCCTGGATGAGCGCGGCGCCGGTTTCGCGGCTGTCGGTCTGGCGCGCACCGGAGCGCTGCCCGCCATCGTCGTCACCTCCGGCACCGCCGTCGCCGAGCTGGCCCCCGCCGTTCTCGAGGCCTCGCACGCGCGCCTGCCCCTGCTGGTCTTGAGCGCCGACCGCCCCGGCGAACTGCGTGGCGTTGGAGCCTCCCAGGCGACCCACCAGTCCGGCTTCTTCGGCATGCACGTGCGCGCGAGCATTGATCTGGAGCCTCAGGAGGCCTCGCCCTCCCTGGTCGGACACCTCGCCCGCGCGGTCGCGGCCGCCTGCGGGGCACCGAGCGGCACGCCCGGGCCCGTGCAGATCAACGTCGCCTTCCGTGACCCGCTGACCCCCGTCCGTCCCGCCTCCGACTCAGGGGACGAGGTCGGGGCGTCGTTCGTCCCTCGGCCGACCCGGGTGATGGGCGCGCCTGCCGTGCCCGCGCGATGGGAGGATGTGGTTGGTCCTGCCGTCGCCGGTCTGATTGTCGCGGGTGAGGGGGCCTCGCCCCGTGCCCGCGAGTGGTCGGAGGCCTCTGGATTCCCGCTGCTCGCCGAACCGGCGTCGGGCGCGTGGCGCGGCGGGGGAGTGACCCCCTTCGAGCAGTCCCTCGTCAGCTCGCCGCTCGGGTGTGAGGTCGACGCGGTGGTCGTGACCGGGCGCCCGACGTTGTCCCGCCCGATTCAGGCTCTACTCGCGTGCCCCGGCGTGCGTGTCGTCGTTGTCGATGCGCACGCCCCGTGGGTGGACATCTCGGGCAACGCCTCGGTTGTCGTCGCCGACCTCGAGCCAGCTCGTGAGCTGATCCGCGCCGCTCAGGCCGAGTGGGCCTCTCGCGTGCGCGAAGCCGCTCGCGACGCCGACGAGCGCATCGAATCCCTGCTCGCCTCCGGCTCCGGGCGCACGATGCTTGACCTCGCTCGAAGCGTTGCCGCCTCGACGAGGGGCCCCCTCGTGCTGGGCGCCTCCAACCCCGTGCGAGCCTTCGACCTCGCCGTCCCCACGCTGGAGGGGCGCATCGTCCACTCCAACCGGGGACAGGCAGGCATCGACGGCACCGTCGCGACCGCCGTCGGTATCTGCATGGGCTCCGGATACGCGGGCGAGGCCTCGGCCCCCGCGGGCGAGCGCGTCACCGCCGTCATGGGTGACCTCACGGCCTGCCATGACGCCTCCTCCCTCGCCCTGGCGGCGAGCGTGGATGCTCACCTCGACATCATCGTCGCGGACGACCAGGGTGGCGGCATCTTCGCCACCCTCGAACACGGGCGCGCCGCCAGCGCCGACGCCTACGGCCGTTGGTTCGGCCTCGCTCAGTCGGTGGACTACGAGGCGCTCGCGGCCGCGTACGGCGTGGCCTTCGCACGAGCCGACGCGCCTCGGGAACTGGAGTCGTTGCTCGCCCACCCCGCCGACGGACCGCGTTTGATTCACGCGCCCGTCGAGCGCGCCGCGCACCTGTACCCGGCCGTCCGCGATGTACTCTCCTGACGGGACGCGTGTTCGCTGTGAGGTTGAACGGTTTACAGGAAACTTCCAGGGTGCTTTCAGTGGCCCTTTGAGGAAACGGCCCATACTGGTGGGCAGATAACGAACTGACACCAGAGGAAACCATGACTCAGCCTCATCTTTCGGCCCACGACGCCGACTCGGCGCGCGACGCTGAGACGGCCTTGGCCCCCAGCTACCCGCAGCGCTCGACGGCTCAAGACCACTCGGCCACCCAGGAGCTTCCGGCCGCGCAGGACGCCACGCGCGAGATGCCCTCCTCCACGACGATCCCCGCGCCGCCCGCTGGCGCGGTTCCGCCCGCTTCGGCACCGGCTGCACCCGCCGCGCCGGCGGCCCCCGCCCCCTCCGCCCAGGAAGCCCCCGCGTCCGGCGGCACATACTCCGCCCCCTCTGGCGAGCCCTACGGCGGATACGCGGCCCCGGCCTCGCCGGACGCCTTCGCGTCGCCCACCGTCATCGTGACGAAGAAGGGCCCGGGCTGGGTCGCCCTCCTCGGCGCGATGCTCCTGACGATCGGCCTGACCCTCGGCGCCGTGTTCTATGCGCGCCCCGCAATGCTGCGCGCGTCCACGCCCACCAACCTCAACGGGGGAACGGTGGCCACCGTGCCCGTCTCGAATGGCTCCGGGACGGACTGGACGGACGTCGCCGCCGCTGTGTCGCCCGCCGTCGTGACCATCCAGGCGAAGGGCGCGTCCTCGGGCGGTACCGGCTCCGGCGTCGTCTACGACGCGCAGGGCGACATTGTCACCAACTACCACGTCATCGCGTCTGCCCTCGGCGGGGGACAGATCCAGGTGACCCTCGCCGACGGGCGCCTGTACAGCGCCGTGGTCGTCGGCCACGACAAGACCACCGACCTGGCCGTCATCCGCCTGGAGAACCCGCCCTCGGACCTCACCGTCGCGCGCTTCGCTACCTCGGCGAACCTCAAGGTCGGTGCCCCCGTCATGGCGATCGGCGCGCCCCTGGGCCTGTCGAACACGGTGACGACCGGCATCGTCTCCGCGCTCAACCGCCCCGTCGAGGTCTCGATGGACGAATCCGCGACCTCGGAGGACGGCACGCAGGCTTCCTCGGATCTTGTGGTGACGAACGCGATCCAGATCGACGCGTCCATCAACCCCGGTAACTCGGGCGGCCCGCTCTTCGACGCGAGTGGCGCGGTCATCGGCATTAACTCCTCGATCAAGTCGCTCTCCTCATCCTCCGACGGGCAGGCGGGCTCGATCGGCCTGGGCTTCGCAATCCCCTCCGACCTGGTCGTGTCCATCGCGGACCAGCTCATTGCCTCCGGCAGCGCCTCGCACGGCATGCTCGGCGTGACCGTCAAGGCCGCGACCACGACCGTCGGCTCCGACACCTACGTGGGCGCCGAGGTCCAGGACGTCTCCGCAGGTTCCGGCGCCTCCGCGGCGGGCATCCGTGCAGGCGACGTCATCGTCAAGGTCGAAGGCCAGGAAGTGACCAGCCCCAAGCAGCTGATCGGCTACGTGCGCCGCTACAAGGCCGGTGACACCGTCACCATGACGATCGTGCGCGACGGTGCCACGCAGGACGTGTCCGTGCGGATTCAGTGAGCTGCGCGCGCTGACGAGGCCCGTCGTCCCCGTGAAGGGGCGGCGGGCCTTTGTGCGTCGACGAGTCGCTTAGACCCCGAGGGCGTCCAAGAGCGGGCGCATCTTCGCTTCGGTCTCGGCGAGCTCGGCGTCCGGGTCGGAATCCGGCATGATGCCGGCACCGGCGAAAAGGCGCAGACGCGTGCCCGAGGTGAGCCCGCAGCGCAGCGCGATCGCAAACTCGCCGTCGCCCGCCGTGTCGACCCAGCCCACGGGCCCCGAGTAGCGGCCGCGCTCGGTGTCTTCCAGCTCTTCGATGAGTCGCATCGCCGCGTCGCGCGGGGTGCCGCACACGGCGGCCGTCGGATGCAGGGCGGCCACCAGATCCAGGAGGTGGGCCTCGCCCAGGCGTGCGTGCACGTCCGTCGCCAGGTGAACGACGTTGGGCAGCGACAGGAGGAACGGCCCCTGAGTCGTCACCGAGGAGCACAGCTGCGTCAGGATCGAGGACACTGACTCGGAGGCCAGGTCGTGCTCGCGTAGATCCTTCGCGCTCGACGCGAGTATCTCGCCCTCGCCGGGCTTGCACGTGCCCGCCAGGACGCGAGAGCTCGCCGTACCGTCCGAAGCCGCGATCAGCATCTCCGGGGACGCTCCCACCAGCGAATCCACGCAGAAACGCCACGTCGACGGATACAGATCGCTCAGGCCCTCGAGCAGGAAACGCTCGTCGAATCCGTGTGCGCACCGCACCGTCATATCGCGCGCCATGACGGCCTTGTCGGCGGCCCCATCGCGCAGGCGCTGGGCCATCGCCCGCACCGAGTCGCGCCACTGGCCGCGCGACATCGACCCGTGCCCAAACGTCAAGGACTCCGGCACGCGCGGGGCAGGCCTCGCCCCCGCCAGGGCCTCATCAACAGCCGCCAGCGGATCCGGGGCGTCCCCAATGCTCGCCGTGATCGCCCAGCGGGCCCCGGCCTCGTCGATGAGAGTCAGCGCGGGCACGAAGGCAACCGAGCGGGCGGGGGAGCGGAACGCGAAGGACGCGAAAAGGACGGGCGAGGGGGCTCCCTCGACGCAGGACGAGGCGGGGGCAGCCTCCCACGCGCGGCGCACGTCGGCGATCGCGCTCGAGGTCGCAGACTCGATCGTGAGCGCCCGTCCCAGGCCGATCATCTGGCGGCGCTCACCTAGCCAGGCGGCGCCCCCGGAGTCGGGAAGCAGAGACGTCAGTGAGCAAGTAGACCCCGGGTGCTGCGGGGGTAGGACCAACGCCCGAAAGACGAGGCGTGAGCATCCGAAGTCGTTGTGCATGGGTTCCATGGTAGGAGCAGGGGCGGCGGCGCGCTGGAAGACGTGCGAGTATTGACGCATGACTGAATCCCCGCGCGCGGACCTGAACAAGGATCCCAAAGAGATCGCCTCGATGTTTGACTCCCTCGCCTCGCGATACGACGTGATGGATGCGCTGATGACGGGCGGTTTGGACAGGGTGTGGATGACCGCCCTGCGTAAGGCTGTCGCCCCCCACCCCGGCGAACGCATCCTCGACCTGGCGGCCGGCACCGGCGCGTCGTCGGCCGCGCTGGCCAAGGGCGGTGCCGAGGTCGTCGCCTGCGATCTGTCCGAAGGCATGATCGAGGTCGGCCGTGAGCGCCACCCCGAGATCGAATTCGTGCACGGCAACGCTATGGACCTGGATTTCGAGGACGGCTCCTTCGACGCGGTCACCATCTCGTGGGGCCTGCGCAACATCCCGGACCCGGAGCTCGCGCTGCGCGAGATGGCGCGCGTCGTGCGCCCGCGCGGCCGCCTTGTGGTCCTGGAGTTCTCCACCCCGCCTTCGCGTGTCTTCCGCGGCATGTACAACGCCTACCAGTCGACCGTTATGCCTGCGATCGCGCGCCTGGTCTCCACGAACGACGGCGCCTACGACTACCTGGTTGAGTCGATTCGTGCGTGGCCGGCCCAGGAGGAACTCGGCCGCATGATCGCCGCCAACGGCTGGAGCGAAGTCGAGTACCGCAACCTCACCGGCGGCATCGCCTGCATGCACCGCGCGGTCAAGCCGCTGCCGTAATTTCTTTGGTAACGACGAGGCCGGGGCTAAGTCGCTGGATTGTGCCGGTTGGTCGCTGCCTCAGCTGGTTGTGAGCTAGTCGATGCCGGGCCTACACTGGGGCCAGAAGATGAATCCTGACCGATGGTGTCGTTTGATTGTTGACAGGAGATAGTGCATGAGCGCCGATTACGGCTTCGACGAGGAAAAGCACGCTCAGACGAACGGTGATATGGATGAGGGCGGGACGGCTCTCAACAAATCCAATGATGCCGCGAGCTCTCTCAATGGCGCCCAAACAGTAACCCGATGGACTAATGAGCAAGGCGCGCAGGATTTTCGCAATAGTGCAGTGCGGTTCTTTGACTCTGTTGACGAGATGCTTGCCGATGAGCGCGCTATCTTCGATACCTTTCAGATGAACCTGGCGGATGCTGTTCGTGAAGCCGTCAACAGCGAGGAAGCAAACGCGTCGGTTCTCGAAGCAATCAATCGAGCGCTTCAGTCCGATCCTTCGGTCGCTGTTGCCTCCTCTACTGCTGGAACGACGAGTGCGCCTTCCGCAGCCCCGAGTGCACAGCCCGATGATGCGCCTACCGCAGCTGGCGCAATGCCCGAGTTCTGAGAATCAAAGGACAACACATGGTTTCTTCGCCGATGTACGACCGCGTCATGACTTTTGCCGCGCAAGCGGAACACAATGCAGAATTGCATTCCTGGGACAGCGAACATAAGCGTGTCATTGACGGCTTCGATCAGGCGATCGAGCGGGTGCAGCATTTCCAACAGCATCAGGGGTTTACAGGAAAGACTGGAGAAGCCCTCAAGGCGTGGGCGGATCAGACTGTTGCACGTCTGGAAGCGAAGCGCTCGTACTATATGGGCGGGATTGCGCGCTATGTTGCTGCACGTCAGGCTATTGCACAGGCCGCCGCTGACGCGCGTCGTCTGTCGCCGACACTCATCGATTCAAAAACGGCAGCAATGCGCAATGCCGCGAAGGTTGTGCTGCCCTATACGCCTGCTATTGGTGTCGTGGGGGGAGTAGTGCCAGGACTGGTTGCAAACACCGTGTTGTCGACTGGCGCGGCGTATGTGGACGGCGTCGAGGCGCAGGCGAACGCCATGCGTGAGGCGGCTGCAACGGAAATCCTTGAGCGTCTGAACGGCGGGCTCAATGAGCTCAGTGCCGGTGTCAATACCCTGACGCAAACCGGTGTGAAGGTTGGAGCTGGACGTCAGAGCATTGACCTTCCACTCCCAACGCAAACGCAAGAAAACCTCAATCGCGGGTACGTGCAGTATTCGCCGCATGATCCGGGAATCTACGGTCGTAGTGCTGACGATGACTACGGGCGTGCAGCCCTACGCTCAGATAAGTCTCTTTATCCGGATGGGTATGCTGATCCGGAGACTGACGAGTTTGCCCGCCACCGCGCGCTGGCATCACAGCAAGTCTCCAAGCGGTACCTGCCGCCCGATATGGATGGCTCCTACGATCGTCCCATCACGAACCCGCAGGACCTGATGGGTATGGACCTCATGCACACGAGGGTGGGCGCAAATCACCACCGAAACGGAGTTGTGTGGGGCGGTCACGTTCCTGCTAATCCCACTGACATCGATCACCCACTGTGGCGCATCAATGGAGGACCCGCTGCTGATAACGGTTCTGCCGGGCGTCTCGCCGGGCTCGGCGCGCTCGGAGCCGGTGCCCTTGGCATGCGTGGAGCTGCGCGCATGGGAGCGGGATCTTTTGGCGGTTCGGGAGCAGGTTCTGTGACTCCTGGGACATATAGCGGCAAGGGATTTGGAACGTATGGTGCCCCCTCGCAGGCAGGAAGTGGAAACGCAGCTGGAAGCGGCGTAAATGGAACGACTGCTACTCCTCGGGTGGCAGGCGCTTCTAGTGCTCAAGGTGGTGCTTCCGGTGCAGGCCGAGGGTCTTTCATGGGCAGCGGCATGGGAGCAGGTGCGGGTGGTTCGAAGGACGAGAAGAAAGCCAGGAGACGCAAGTATCAGCCGTACAGGTACCTGGACGATGATCCCGATGCTCTGCCCGAAGGCTACGTGAATCCCCTGTCTCAGACCTACGGATCGGACAAGGACCTGGCTCCCGCGAAGCGCGAGGATGACGGATGGGATCCCCGCCAATGGTGAGCACCAAGTATAAGGTTTCGCGCGTACTCCTCGCGGTTGTCTGCGCGTCCGCTTGTGCCCTGGGAGTCGTAGCAGTTCCCGTTGCGCCGGCACATGCCGCCGACACGATCACCGCAGCCGACCAACCCTACTTTTCCTACTACCACCTCGACCAAGCCAGGGCGAAGGGATACACGGGCGCGGGCGTCACGATCGCAATGATTGATGGGCCGGTTGACACTTCGCGACCAGAGCTTGCTGGTGCCACGGTTCTTGATAAGAGTCCTTGCCAGATCAAACCTGACGACGATAGTCGGCGTCATGGGACTGAGATCGCTTCGATTCTCGTTGCGCGCGACTACGGCGTTGCTCCGCAAGCTACTCTATACAGTTACCAGACTGTTAGCGGAGGCTCGGAGCCAGATCCGGCTTGCCAGAATGTAAGCGTTTACACGCACGCCTCACTGATCAATCATGCGATTAATGACGGTGCGGACATTGTCAGTATCTCTATCACGTCCCTAGAGCGACAAGCGTCTCTGAAATGGGCTATAGCTCGTGCTGCTGCATCGGGGACAATCATCGTTACCGGTATTGGCAATACGGGTAGTGCGAACGATGCTGGAAGCTTGTCTTTCTGGTCTGGAGTGGTCGGTGTTTCCGCAGTTGACATCAATGGTGCGCGAGCGGACTACTCATCATGGGGATCGTCCGTTACCACGGCAGCCGTTGGTGGCCCTATCAAGGCGTATGACTACGGGACTGCGCAGATTATACAGACTGTCGGAACATCCATTTCCACCCCCATCGTCGCAGGATTCCTCGCAATGGCTCGCCAGAAGTGGCCCGATGCGACGTCGAACCAGCTGCTGCAGCTGCTGATACACACGACCGTCAACCCGGACGGCGGCTGGAATCAGTACACCGGCTACGGCGTCGCGAGCCCCGCAACAATGATGAACACTGATCCCAGTCAATACCCCGACGTCAACCCCCTCGCGGATAAGGGAGGCGGCTCCAGCCCGACCCCCGAGGAGATCGCGCAGTACGTCGACGGCGTCGTCCCACCGGCGGAAATCGTCTTCGACAACTCATACACCTACCGTGGCCTGGACGAATCCGTCGTCGGAGCAACCACGAACCCGTACCCGACACACCTCGGTACGAGCCCGCGCTACCACGCGAAGTAGAAGAAACCTGCGAGATGCAGTGAGAGGCCGGGGGCCCTTGTGTGGGGTCCCGGCCTCTCGCGTTGGGCGCGGAAGGCGCAGCCGCGCCGCTGGGCGGGGCAGGGGTACGCGCCCACGTGCGCGTGAGGCGCGCGCCTTGCTCCGGCCTCGTCGTTAGTTCTTCGGCGCGCGGCCCTGGGTGAGCTTCCCCAGTTCCAGGTAGCCGGGCAGCGGCTTGTTCATGGCCTTGTTCGTGAAGGCGATGGGCGCGCCGTTCGGCAGCGGGTTCACGACGCGGATCGCGGCGGTCAGCTTCTGCGCGGAGTCGTTCGACCGGAACTTCTCGGGCAGCGGCAGTCGCGCGGTCACCTTCCCTGTCTGGTCCGGGAGGATCGAGGGCAGGGTGGACTCGATGGTCTGGCTGGTCACGATCTCATTGTTCTCATCGACGAGGATGATCTTGAGCGGCCACGTCGCATAGAACGGGGCGACGCCCGTGTTCTTGATCTCCACGACCACGGTGGCCTTCACCTGGTTGTACGTCACCGACGTGCGGGTCTCCTGCAGCGTGTAGCCCATGGCTGCGCTCGCGGCTTTGGCGCGCGTCAGCTCGCCGCCGATGGGGGAGTTCTGCCAGGCATCCCCCTCGCCCTGCTTCTTCAGCTTGGGGATGAAGTGCCAGCTGGTCCTCTCCAGGGTCGCGTAGCCGAGGGAATCATCGTAGTAGCCCATGCCGTGAGTCTTCGTGGCAGCGGTGGGGTAGCGGCTCGTGTCCGTGCCTGCGTCGATCAGGTATTGGGGCATCCCGGTCTTTTTGCCGGGTGTATCCAGGGTAAAACGGATGACGGCCTGGTGACCGCGAGAGGCGATCGCGTCCAGGAGGGCGTCAACCTTCGTGAGGTCGTAGGTGTCGTGTCCGGTGGCGAGGTGTTCACGGGGAAGGGTGCCCATTCCAGTGTGTAGGGCATCGTGCCCTGTGCGAGCACGGGTGTGTCGCCGGCGGCGTGCGCCCACGGCATGAAGCCCTTCATCGGGTTCGAGACCGGGGCTGGCGCTTCCTTGAGCGTCGTCCACTGGGCGGTGGCGGCCGACGAGGCCCTGGCCGACAGGGTGGCACCCACCAGTCCTGCGGTCGCCGCGAGAGTGATGGCGATGCGAGTAAATGTTCTCATCGCGAGGGTCCTCTCAGTCATAAGTGCTGCGGCTGGGGACGTGATGCGGCGTGGGCGCGTCGCGTGGGACCTGAGTGCATAGCGTCGTCGTTGGGCGTGGGCGAGGCCTCCACAGCTGTCGAGTGAACCATGTTGTGCATAGTGCCTGCGACAGTGCGGAAAACGATCTCAGTAAGTGAATGTCTAACAAACCTATTGTGGGGCGTGTTGCGGCTCTGCGATGAGGAGAGTGTGTGCTGGTTCTTTGAGTATGGTCCGCTGTTGTCGACCGCCCATGTCCCATCGTCCTGGAGTTGCAGGGAGACGACCTCGCGTCCCTTGAGGGGCTCAAGAGATCCGTCCGAGTAGGTGCGCAGGTAGTAGACGTTGCCCAGCCAGCGATTTGGGTCGGTGTTCGGCTGAGGCGCGTTGGTATTCGTGTCCGTGATCGTCACGCTCGTGTGGGCCTGATTGGCTAGGAGGGGCAGGAACTTGCCCTGGCCTCTCTCCAGGTCGGGCGTTGGCGTGTGGTTGTTCGCTCGCTCGGGTGTCTCGTAGACGCTCGCACGGATGGAGGCGTACGCGTTGGTCCTGTCACGCGATACATCCCAGACATTGCGCGTGACGACGTAGGCGATGGTCACCTCTTCCGGGTTTGTGCGGTCGACCTCGCGCGGGTCGGGCAGGAGATCGGGGAGTCACTGGACCGAGGCGGGGTGTAGGCATGTGCCGATGGGCGTGGGGGAGCCGTCCTCGCAGGCG
>ERZ772973.817-NODE-817-length-12959-cov-85.297_pt1 | contig 12959 bp, 10 predicted proteins | sample MGYA00580672_ERZ772973 | MGnify/ENA primary metagenome ERZ772973 (study PRJEB29015, sample SAMEA2737938) | human oral metagenome | biome: human oral; feature: human-associated habitat; material: dental | place: China | collected 2152 ... | reverse complement strand
ACACCGACAGATCCCGACGAGACTCAGGAGTACCCAACACATCCACAAGACCCCGGGCAAGATCCAAGGACTCCTCATAGGCCCGCCCCGCCGCACCCCAATCACCACGGGCTCGCGCCACCCGACCCACATTGTCCAGCGACACCGACAGATCCCGACGAGACTCAGGAGTACCCAACACATCCACAAGACCCCGGGCAAGATCCAAGGACTCCTCATAGGCCCGCCCCGCCGCACCCCAATCACCACGGGCCTCCGCCACCCGACCCACATTGTCCAGCGACACCGACAGATCCCGACGAGACTCAGGAGTACCCAACACATCCACAAGACCCCGACGAACCCCCAAAGACTCCGTCGCTGCCGCAGCAGCCGCATCATAGGCCCCGAAGCGTTCACCGATGCCCAGTGCCGCATCCGCCACCTGAACCCGGAAATCAGAGGGAAAATCCGCCATGTGCTTCAGAGTTGAGGACAAGTTGGCCTCAACGGCCACGACATCATCAAAGAGCCCGCCTATTTCAGCCCGGACGAGGCCGAAGAGAACTCGCGCCAACTCCGAGTCCGCGTCCTTCGATCCATCGAGGAGCCGTCGGGCATGCACCGGATCGGAGGATAGTAGCGCCCGGGCTTGGTCGACGTCACGCAGCACGGCGGCGGCCCGTTCATTGCGCATCTCAGGGAGAAGCGTCACCCGCCAGACGGAGCGGTAGCCACCGTTCGACGATAGCGGCACCTCAGTGCGCTCGGGAGCCACCTCAGTATAAGTTGGCACAACACCTCGCACCGCATGCGCGAAGGATCGGATGGACCACAGATCCGCGGCCTCACGGGCGGACTTCTCCAGAAGGCGAATCGGCCCGCATAGGACGAGGCACCCTCCTCCCGGTCGGGCGAAGCGGATGCGGACCTCATTGAGTACATGGAGCACTGCAAGCCGGGCGGCATCATCCCAGAGCTCCACCCACAGGATGCCGGGCTGCGGCAGGTGCCGCCGCAGCCAAGGTGCCGCCGAGTCGTCCGCGGGCGCCCGCATCCAGGGTTCGTCGGTCCTCTGAGCCCACAGAGCAACCCTTTGCCTGAGATCCTCGGCCTGCACCCGAGACTCGGTCGCAATGAAAACCAGTGTTCCCTCGCCCAGCGTCCAGTCCAGATGGTGGCGGAGATCAGACCAGGCCTCGTCGACACTGATGGCGTAAACGCTTTCGTCCGGCACCATATCAGTCGCTCTTCATCAGAAGAGGGTCCAGAAGGGGGTGGACGCCGAACCAGTCGACTTCTCCATTGCGATAGCACAGCACGTAGCCGAGGGCCTGCAGCGCCCAGGCCTCGGCCATACGCTCGCGGGGCACGCGGAATTTCTGAGTCTTCTTGACAGTGGCGAGGATATCCAACTGCTCCTCGCTCAGACCCGCCGCGATGTAGGAGCGCTGCTGACGTTCTACCCCGTCGATCTCCGTGACGCTCACGGGAAGTCCACTGTCCTTGAGCAGGAGTGCGGACACCAGACGGAAGAGGTCACGGAACAGCCCTCCAGAGGCGCGGATGACTCGATCAATATGATCTCCCAGGAGCCGCTCCGGGTTCCCGTCCGGGGCGCGCCTGGCCAGCACCTGACGCAGCAGGTCAATTCCCTCCCGGCAGTCGGAACCGTCGCGCTCGCGCACCTTGACATTGAGGACGGGCCAGATCTGCCCTCCCCAACCGATCGGTTTCACATAGACTGGCACCGTGTAGATCACGTGCATGCGGGGCAGCGCCAATTCTGAGGAGTAGACGGAGAACAGCGACTCGACCGACTCGCGGACCTCGTCGAAGGTTTTGGTCCGCCCGCGGTAGTGATCGATGGAGTCGACGATGAAAACGGGAGTCTTCCCCCCGGGCATGGCGTCGACCATCGCGTCGAAGAACGCGTGGATCTCCTCCTTGAATCGCCTGCGGTTGGAGGAGAGCGCCTTCTTCACCTGGTTACGGAAGCTATCGTCGTCCTGCAGCGCCGCTTTGATGTTGAAGGAGGCGGGGCCGGCGGAGGCGTCCAGGACCGCACTGCTATCGACCTCAATGCGATTGAAAAACGTCCGGATCCGATCGATCAGCTTCTCCTTCGGAATCCCGGCGCCCTCGCAGTTGTCCACGAAACCCGCTGCGAGCCCGATGAGGAACTCCCACTCCTTCAGGGGTAGCTCGGTATTGAAGTAGTCCTCAATGTCCCAGTAGACGGGGACATAGGCGTCCCGATCGAGCACGCGGCACAGTCGCATGAGCTCCGTCGTCTTGCCTGCGCCCCGGTAGCCAGCGAGGAGCTGCACCGAGCCGCCGGTCGTGAAGTCGATGGCGGTCGCCATCTCCTTGACGAGGTCTGGCCCGGCGGGTCCGTCGGGCTGGTCGTAGATCGGGACGTAGTAGCGCTCGAACTCCTCCTCTTCGGAGAGCATGCTCGCTCCCTGATGGGCGTTGAGCGCGCGGTAGAAGGCCTTGCGATACTCGCGGTCGGTGTCAGCCACGACCAGAATCCTACGCGGCGAGTCCTGTACGAGGGAGCGATTGGGACTGGCGAGGAGCCCACGATGCCCCGGTCGGGTCCCTGTACGGGAAGGCGATCGGCCGAGGACGCGGGCGCCCCCTCGCCCTTCACTACGCTCCTCCTGTCCGTACAGGAGAGGATCAAGAGGCGTAGCGAACGCCTCGAGTTCTCCCGGCGCGCTCCGGCGCCGCGCCCGGCGTTGTCGATGCGGGCGGCACGCACCCGAATCCTCCCGGCGCGCTCGTCATGGAAGGACCCGAAGTCCCTTGACACGGTCCGCTCGGCAACTGCTTGGGGAATGCGGTCCCGACTGAGCCGCCGGGCGACGATCATCGGCCGCGCCGTCGCAGGACCCTGACCAGCCGGGCGGTCAGTTCCGACCAGCCCACGACCCCGAGCACGAGCGCCGTCACCGCCGCTGCGCTCTGAAGCGGGGGCTGAAGGCCGACCATGAGCGCCAGACCGGTCAGGGCGCAGATCACCGAGCCCGGGTGGTCACCAGCATCGCCCTCCAGGATGGCGCGCCGCAGGCGTCAGGAGACCGTCGTGGAGGGGGCCTCGCTGCGGTCGGCGTCGTCGGCCCGCTCGCCGCCGGAGGTCTGGTCGAGGCCGGCCCGCCTGATGGTGGCCGCGCTCCCCGTCTTGGACAGGTAGAAGTTCTGGACGACCCACTCGCCGTCCACGATGGAGTCGTCGTCCGCCTGAACGGTGAGCTTCGCGGCGCCCGACTCGGCCGTCGCCGTGAGCCGACCGCCCTGCGTCGAGACGACGACGGTCCACGCGGCCTCGGCGTCCGGCAGGTTCGTGAGCGGGATTGACGCGATCCTGCCGAGTGTGGTCACCTCCTTGCCGATCCGCTTGTACAGGCGGAGGTTGAGGGCGTCCTTCTTGTTGAACAGCGCCGCCGTGTAGCGGTCGCCGCCGGTGCTCTCGGCGCTGCGCATGTAGACGTTGGCGTACAGCGGGACGTCGAGCGAGCGGAAGTTCACCGTGAACCTGGAGGTCGCGGTCTGGTCGGGCCCCAGGGTGGAGGCCCGGTGACTGTCGATGGACTCCCCGGCCCTGAGCTCGACGTCGGTGAAGGAGTCGTCGGCGTCGGCCGCGGCGATACCGGGCGTCATCGCCATAATGGCGCCGGAGACGCCCACGGCCAGGAGGAGGGATCGACGGGATAGACGGGGCGAACGGGACACGGCGAATCCTCACATGCAGACGGATGCGTGCTGAACGGTCGGGGGCGGGTGCACGGGCGCGAGAACGGCGGAGAACCCTCAACCTCCTCACACGGGATACATCGCTCCCGTGAACACCTTATCGAACCCGAGACACGATCGCAATCAGTCTCAGAGCGAGGACTGATGTGACATCGAGGATACTTTGATAAATATCACAATTCTGTCGGATCCCCGGGGGCCGTCCGCCGGAGAACCCGGATGAAGCGTTTTGAAACGATATCGTTGCGGTTCGCGAAAGAGAAACCAATATCCTCCGGAGTCAATTCCGGATCGGGTGATCCACCGGTTCGGATAATTCCTGAAATAATTATGAAGCCCTCCCCGGAATGGCGAGCCGTCGCCGCCTCTTGCTGGGGTTCGCCGCAGTGGGCGCCAGCACGGTGGGACATGTGGGGCTCATGGGACGGACTCGGGCGGGGACGTGTCCAAATCTGTTGCAAAGGCGCCCCGGGCCGGGATCGGCCGCGAGAAGAAGCGCGGAATATCAACGATTCTCCTCCGGCGCTCCGGCTCGATCCGGGCCTTTGCAACAGATTTGGACAAACGGCGCCGCCGCGGCCACCCGGGAGGGACGGCCTCGAGTCGGACGGCGACCGCCACGGGCGCCCGACGCGCGAGCACGTCACTCAACCCGCGAGATCGTCGGGTAACCCGCGAGCACGTACCTCTAGCAGACGTGCTCGCGGGTCAAGTGGCGATCCCGCGGTCCGCGCGGCGACCGCCCGCCGTCCCCGCGGGCCGACCGGGTGCGACACGCCCTACTACCCCTACTGCCCCTCCAGGCGCAGCAGGTCCTCCACGCTCTCCGGGCGCAGGACCCACCCCTGCCTCGCGCCGTCGACCCAGGCCACGCCGGGGCGGGGGAAGAGGTTGTAGTTGGACGCCATGCTCCGCCCGTAGGCGCCGGTGGCGGGCACGGCCAGCACGTCGCCGACGCAGAGGTCGGTGGGCAGGTCGACGTCGTGCACGACGATGTCCCCGCTCTCGCAGTGCTTGCCCACGACGCGGGCGCGCACGAGCCCGGCGTCGGCGTCGGGCCTGCGGTTGGCCAGGAGGGCGGTGTAGGCGGCGCCGTAGAGGGCGGGGCGGATGTTGTCGCTCATGCCGCCGTCGACGCTGACGTACAGGCGGGCGGCGCCCTCGCCCAGCTCCACGGTCTTCAGGCCCGTGACGGTGTAGAGGGTGACCGTCGTCGGGCCGATAATGGCGCGGCCCGGCTCGATCGACACCCGCGGCGCGTCGTCGCCGAGCTCGGCGCAGGCGAAGCGGACGGTCTGCGCCAGGACCCGGGCGACGTCGGCGGCGCTCGGCGCGACGGGGTCGGCGCCGGTGTAAGCGATGCCGTAGCCGCCGCCGAGGTCGATCTCGGGGCACAGGCGCCCGGTGGCGGCCGCGACCTCGTGGCGCAGGCGCATGACGACGCCGGCGGCCTCGCGGAAGCCGGCGAGGTCGAGGATCTGGGAGCCGATGTGGGAGTGCAGGCCGCGCAGCGTCAGCTCGGGGGCGGCCTCGACGGCCAGGCAGGCCTCGTAGGCGGCGCCGGTGGCCACCGAGATGCCGAACTTCTGGTCCTCGTGGCCGGTGGAGATGTGCTCGTGCCCGCCGGCGTGGACGCCGGTGGTCAGGCGCAGCATGACCGAGCCGCACTCCTCGGGCCCGTAGACGCCGACCTCGCGCAGGTCGCGGACGACGTCGGCGGCCATGGCGATCTCCTCGACGGAGTCCAGGACGAGGTGGCCGAGCCTGTGGTGCAGGGCGACGGCGATCTCCGCGCGCGTCTTGCCGTTGCCGTGCAGGCCCAGGCGGGCGGTCCGGGCGGGCGACCTCCCGCCGTCGGCGCCCCCGAGGGCGGCCAGCGCGACGGCGAGCTCGCCCCGGCTGGCGCTGTCGATGCCCATGCCCTGCTCCAGGACGGTGCGGGCGACGCGCGTGGTGAGGAAGGCCTTGCCGGCGTAGAAGGCCTCGCCGCCGTTCATCCCGTAGTCGGGACAGAACTCCTCGGCCATGGCGGCCGTCCAGGCGGCGGCGCGCCCGCGCAGGTCGGCCTCGTCCAGGACGAAGACGGGCGTGGGCGCCTGGGAGAGGATCTCGATGAGGGTCCGGCCGCCGATGCTCAGGGCGCCGTTGACGCCGCGGCGGGCGGTGAAGGGCCACAGGTCGGGGCGCTCCTCCGGCTCGGGCGCCACCAGATCGCCCAGCGGCGCCTCCCCCGCGGGCACGTTCGCAGCGGTCATGGTCTTCCTCCAGATTCAGGTGCGGGTGGGTGTGGGTGGGTGTCCGGGATAAGGGCGGGGAGTGGTGAGTCGAGGTAGGCGGGTGGTGAGTCGGGATGCGGGTGAGTCGGGCGGTGGGTGCGCGGGTGGATGGGTGGTGGACGGGGCGGGCCGGGTGCGGGTACTCGGGTGAGTCGGGTATGCGGGTGGGCGGGTAGAGGAATGGCGGGTACTCGGATGGTTCGGGTGGGTGGTGGATGGTGGGTGGCCGGCTGCCCGGGCGGCGCCCGGACCGGCCCGCCCGGCCGCTCCGTCCTTCGCGGGGGCGGAGCGGCCGGGGCGCGTCACATGCGTTCCGGGGCGCTGACGCCCAGCAGGCCCAGGCCGTTGGCGATGACCCGGCTGACGGCGTCGTTGAGCCACAGCCGGGCCACGTGCCCGGCGGTGACGGGGTCGTCGCCGCGCGGGGTCACGCGGGTGAGCCCGTACCAGGTGTGGTAGGCCGCCGCGAGCCGCTCGAGGTAGCGGGCCACCCGGTGCTGCTCGCGCAGGGCCGCGGCCCGGGCGACGACCGCCGGGAACTGGGCCAGGACGCCCAGCAGGGCGGCGTCGGCCGGATCGTCCAGGGCGGCGGGGTCGAAGGCCGTCCCGCCGTCGCGCACCACCCCGTGCTCGGCGGCGTTGCGGGCCACGCTGCGGGTGCGGGCGTGGGCGTACTGGACGTAGTAGACCGGGTTATCGTTCGAGGCGGAGGACAGCAGGTCCAGGTCGATGTCGATCATGGAGTCCATGGAGGAGCGGGCCAGGGCGTAGCGGGCCGCGTCCACGCCGACGGCCCCCACCAGGTCCTCCAGGGTGACGATGGTGCCGGCGCGCTTGGACATGCGCACCGGGGCGCCGTCGCGCACGAGGTTGACGAGCTGGCCGATGAGGATCTGCATATTGACGCCCGGGGTGTCCCCGAAGGCCGCGCACATGGCCATCATGCGGCCGATGTAGCCGTGGTGGTCGGCCCCGAACAGGTAGACGGCGCAGTCGGCGCCGCGCTCGCGCTTGTCCAGGTAGTAGGCCAGGTCGGCGGCGAAGTAGGCGGCCTCGCCGTCGGACTTGATCAGGACGCGGTCCTTGTCGTCGCCGAAGTCGGTGGTGCGCAGCCAGGTGGCGCCGTCGCGCTCCTCGATGACGCCGCGCTCGCGCAGGCGGCCGATGGCGCGCTCGACGGCGCCGGAGGTGTGCAGGGAGTCCTCGTGGAAGAAGACGTCGAAGTCGGAGCGGAATGCGTGCAGCTCGGCCTTGACGGCGGCGAACATGAGGTCGACGCCGCGGGCGCGGAAGACCTCGGCTGCCTCGGCGTCGGGCAAGGTGGCCGGGTCGGGGCGGCCGGCGGCGAGCTCGTCGGCGGTCACCTGCTGGGCGATCTCGCCGATGTAGGCGCCGCCGTAGCCGTCCTCGGGGGTCTCCTGGCCGCGGGCGGAGGCCAGCAGGGAGGCGGCAAAGCGGTCGATCTGGGTACCGTGGTCGTTGAAGTAGTACTCACGGGTGACTTCGGCGCCGCAGGCGGACAGGATCCGGGCCAGGGAGTCGCCGACGGCGGCCCAGCGGGCACCGCCCAGGTGCACCGGGCCGGTGGGGTTGGCGGAGACGTACTCGAGGTTGATGTGCTGGCCGCTCAGGGAGTCGTTGCGCCCATAGGCCTCGCCGGCCTCGACGATGGAGCGGGCGAGCTCGCCGGCGCTGGCGGCGTCGAGGCGGATGTTGAGGAAGCCGGGGCCGGCGACCTCGGCGGAGGCGACGCCGTCGAGCGCCTCGAGGCGGGAGGCGAGGAGCTCGGCGAGGTCGCGCGGCCCGGTGCCGGCCCTCTTGGCCAGCTGCATGGCGACGTTGGTCGACCAGTCGCCGTGCTCGCGGTTGCGGGGGCGCTCGACGCGCGGGACCGGGATCTGCTCGACGGGGAGGTCGAGGGAGCCGTCGCCGGCGGCGGCGAGCAGGATGGCATGGATCGCGTTCGCGAGCTCTTCGGGAGTCACGGGCACAGGGTAGCGGAGAGGTCCGGCGGTTCCCCCGGATTGGGCCCTTCCAGGTCGACGGCGCGTCCCCCGGCGCCCGAAGCGACTGCCCGCGGTCGTCCTGCCCGACGACGTCGGCACCCCCTGTGCTCGGGGCGGTCCGGCCGGCCTCGACGCGCTATTCTTTTCGGTAGGCCGAAACTCAGCGGGTCGGCCCCCGCCCCGCGCCCCGACGAGGTCACCATGCTCGATGACTCCCCCATCCCCGCCAACGGCTCCCCCCGACTCGACCCCGCATCCGCCCCGGCACCCGAGACGGACGGGTCCGACGCCGTCGCGCGCATCGCACGGACCCATGCGCCCGTGGTGCGCCCCGCTCCCCCGCGCCACCGCCTCCTCGCCCTGCTCGGCCCGGCCTTCGTCGCCGCCGTCGCCTACGTCGACCCGGGCAATGTTGCGGCCAACATCACAGCCGGGGCCCGCTACGGCTACTCGCTCGTGTGGGTCCTCGTCCTGGCCAACACCATGGCCGTCCTCATCCAGTACCAGAGCGCCAAGCTCGGCATCGTCACGGGGCGCTCGCTGCCCGAGGTGCTCGGCGACCGTCTCGGGCGCCGCTCGCGCCTGGCCTTCTGGGCCCAGGCCGAACTCGTGGCCGCGGCCACCGACCTGGCCGAGGTGATCGGCGGCGCCATCGCCCTCCACCTGCTGCTCGGGCTGCCGCTGCTGACCGGCGGCTGCCTGATCGGGGCCGTGTCCATGCTGCTCCTGGCCCTTCAGGAGAGGCGCAGCCAGCGCACCTTCGAGGGGGTCGTCGTCGGTCTGCTCGTCGTGGTGACGATCGGCTTCGTGGGCGGACTCGTCGTCGCCCCGCCCGACTGGTCCGCGACGGCCGCGGGCCTCATCCCCCGCCTGCGGGACTCGGGCGGCCTGCTCGTGGCCGCCTCGATGCTCGGCGCGACCGTCATGCCCCACGCCATCTACCTGCACTCCTCGCTGGTGCGCGACCACCACGACGAGGTCGGCGAGGGGCACGCCTCGCGCACGGCCGACAACGACCCCGGCGACTCGACGGTTCCGGCCGGCCCGCGGGCCGGGGACGGTCGGGCCCGCACCGCCCGCCTCATCCGCGCCACGAGGGTCGACGTCGTGTGGGCGCTGGCCGTGGCCGGCGCCGTCAATATCGCCCTGCTCCTGCTCGCCGCCTCGGCGCTGTCCGGCGCGGAGGGGACGGACACGATCGAGGGGGCGCACGCCGCCATCACGGCGTCGCTGGGGCCCGCCGTCGGCGTCATCTTCGCCGTCGGGCTGCTCGCCTCCGGACTGGCCTCGACGTCGGTGGGCGCCTACGCGGGCTCCGAGATCATGGCCGGGCTGCTGCACGTGCGGGTGCCGCTGCTGCTGCGCCGGGCGGTCACGCTCGTACCGGCGCTGGTCATCATCGGGGTCGGCGCGGAGCCGACGTGGGCGCTGGTGCTGAGCCAGGTGGTGCTGTCCTTCGGGATCCCGCTGGCGATCGTGCCCCTCATGCGGGCAACCGGATCGGGGGCGCTCATGGGGCGGTGGCGCGACGGCGCCCCGCTGCGCTGGACGGCGCGGGCGGCGGCGGCGCTCATCATCGCCCTCAATGTGGCGCTGGTGTGGCTGACGCTCACCGGCCGCGCCTGAGGGCGGCGCCCGCATCCCCGCGGATCCTCCCGGATCCTCAAGATGGGAGGGGCCGCGCCGAGATCCCGGCGGGAACCGTTCGGCGGAGCGCGTCGGCGGGGCCGCGCCACGAAGCGACGCGCCCCCGCTCCTCTTGTCAGTCAAGCAGATCGGCAATACTCTCGCCAGCACTGATGCGCTCAGCGAGTACACCTACAGTCTGCTCGTTCGGCTCCGCACCGACCTCGCGGATGGCTGCGGAGAGCTCGGTGACGAGCCCTTCAACCGGCCTCCCGGTTCCCTCGTTGGCGATCTGGCTGATCGCGGGACCGAGAGGGGCGACCTGAGCGTTGACCTGGCGCTCCAGATTCCTGAATGCGGCAGCGTCCCACTTGATCTTGACGCCCAACGCGGTCACTTCCCCTCTCTCACCGTCGTGCCGGGGTGGCGTCGAGCGGTCGCTTCCGTGACGAAGCGTCCGGTCTTGGCCGAGCGGTAGGAGACGCCCGAGGGGGCGTCCTTGCCGCGGGCCTCACCGAGAGTACCCGGGGTGTTGCGGCTAGCTGCTGACGCGGTGACGAAGCGCCCCGTAGAGGCGTTGCGGAAGTTCTTGGCCATGCCAAGCTCCTTTCCAGTCCGAAGACTGATCCAGAAGACACTCCTGGTTGAAAGACGCTACCGTGGTGAACCTAAGCCGCAAAGCTAGAGCGGCACCCCGGGTGCCTCCACCCCCAGACGCGAGTGTCCGGGGGCGATGTCTTCTATCGCCAGATCCTACGCCATCTGATCGAACATGTGTCCACCGTGCGCCGGCAGCCGAGTCGCCCAGGCCCTCATGCACCACTCATCCCTGGCCACCACAGACCACTCCTCGTCATCGGCCCTGACCCCCAACCCGCCGCGAGCACGCCCTACCCCGGGCAGCTCCCCCCTTGCCACGCCAAGCAATGAAACCAGCAACATCACAACGTCCCCATGGGTGACGTAAATCACCATTGTCCGTGGTGAACGCGGCCGTCTACCTTGGAACCGTAATTCCCCGCCGTCCTTCGGGACTGGCGGGGTCTAACTTTTCTGGGAAGTTTCCATGACCCTGACAATGGCCGTCGTCGTCGACTACCAGAACGTCCACCTCACAGGAGCGTCAAGGGCGTCGATGTCCTGTGCGCCCTCGCTCTGGTCGACCTGGCCCGCTCGGGTCGCTACGACGTCGTCGTCCTCGCTTCCCGGGACACCGATCTCGCTCCCGCCCTCGACAACGCCGCCCGTACCACCAGAACGAAGATCGAGGCCGTCAAGTGGTTCGACCCGGCCGATCGACGGACACGCGGTAACATCAGCACCCAGGCCAAGATCTGGACCACCTCGATGACCAGGGACCACTTCACTGCCAGCCTCGACCCTCGCACCTACCCCTGACCCAGGCGCACCCAGTCACGCGGCTCGACGCCGAGCGCACCGCCTCGGACGCGGGGTGACGGAGGAGACAGCGGCCGGGACCGCGGCTCGGTTTCGGTCTGCGGGTCCCGCACTGGTAGAGTCCGGTCGCGGGCCCCGGTAGCTCAGTGGATAGAGCGTCTGCCTCCGGAGCAGAAGGCCGCAGGTTCGAATCCTGTCCGGGGCACCACGGGCGAGGGCCCGCCGTCGCAACGGGAAGTCGCGGCGGCGGGCCCTCGCCGCGCCCGGCGGCGCGCCCGTCGCCCCCGTTCGCCCCCCAGCAACGAGTGGGGCGAACGTGGTTCAGGCGGTGGCGAGGTATGTCTCGACGGCGTCGCGGATGACGGCGCTGGCGGTGGCGCCGTGCTTCTCGACGTAGGCGGTCAGGGCTGCGTCGGTGCGCTCGGGCAGGCGGACCTGGCGGCGCGGGGAGCGTCCGCGGCCCGTGGCGCGGGTCTGTCCGAGGCCCGGGCAGCCGCGGAGGATGATGCCGAACTCGGTGTCGCCGACGCGTGAGCCGTCGCGGCGGGTCCCGCACCCGATGGTGGGGACGCGGCCGGCGGTGACATCCTCGTCGAGCTGGTTGTAGTAGGTCTGCTCGGCCTCGGTGAAGGGCGCGTACGCGAGATCCTCGGTCATGGTGGCTGTTCCCGGTGGTCAGTGGTCGGTGCGTGGGATGAGGCAGCGGTAGAGGTTAGTGACCTCCATGGCGTGGAAGATCGCTGGTCTTGGGTGGGTTGGCGTAGCGGTAGATGGTGGCTCCGCTGATACCGAGAGCCTTGGCGACTTCAGTGACGGTGGCGCCAGCGGCCAGCCCCCATTCGCAGCGACGCCCGCGGGCCCGTCCGCGCTCGCGTCTACTCCGCCCTTTTCACTCTGCTGCGCCCCTTCACCCTTCACTGTACGAGAAAATGGAGCGTAGCGGAGGGCGAAGGGGCGCAGCAGACGGGAAGAGGCGTAGCAGACGATCCGGCGCGGCCTCCCGCGGCCCGATGCTCGCCTACGCCGTCGTCGCCAGCTCCCGCGCCCGGGCCAGCCAGGCGCGCCGCTGCTCGGGCGTGGATCCGGCCACGGGACTGGCGAGCAGCCGCCGAACCTCCGCCCCGCCCAGGTAGGCCCCCACGCACCGCTCCCAGACCAACGAGAGGGGGTCGCCGAAGACCCCGGTCTCGCGCTCGGCGGGGGTGTCACCGGTGTTGAGCACGATCAGCCGGCGCAGGTCGAGCAGGCAGGTCGGCTCGCCCTCGGCGGCGTCGAGCTCGTAGACGACGCCGGGAACCAGGACGCGATCCATCCACCCGGCCATGATCGCGGGCGGTTTGCCCCACCAGTTCGGATGGGCGACGACGAGCGTGCGCGCCGCCGAGAGTTCGCGACGATGACGGTGGACGAGCGGGTCGGCGCCGACCGTGAGGGCGCTCTCGTCCGCCCGGCGGGTCGTGCGCCCCTCCTCCGGCTCCAGGACGGGTCGGAAGCCCTCGGCGTAGAGGTCGTGGAGCACGACCTCGTGCCCGGCCTCCGTCAGGCCCGCCGCCGCCTCCTCGGCCAGGGCGTGCACGAAGCTGTTCGGGCGCGGGTTGGCCACGACGACCATGGACTGCGTCATGGGCCCGACCCTACCCGGCGACCGACCGAGCCCGGTCCGACGGCCCCCTCCCGAGCCGGGCGTCCCGCGCACTCCGATCCGCTCGACCGTTCAAAGGCGGCGTTCGCGGAAAATGGCGCTCCGGGAGGAACGTTCCGTCCCGCACCCGGCAGCGGCTTCGCGAAAACCGCGGAATCATGCGGAAGCAGTCGGACGCATGACGTGTGCCGCTGCGAACGATCCTCCCAGGGCGCCAAAACGCGGTCTACGCCAGGCGCTGCCCGGCCTCCAGCAGGCGCTGCTCGACGGCGA
>ERZ772973.810-NODE-810-length-13002-cov-86.3897_pt1 | contig 13002 bp, 8 predicted proteins | sample MGYA00580672_ERZ772973 | MGnify/ENA primary metagenome ERZ772973 (study PRJEB29015, sample SAMEA2737938) | human oral metagenome | biome: human oral; feature: human-associated habitat; material: dental | place: China | collected 2152 ... | reverse complement strand
CGTCGGTGTCGGTGTAGTTGTTGTAGCTCATGGCCTTGCCGTGGAGCTGGCGGGCGCCGGCCACTCCCCCGCTCGCCCCGGCGATGCGGTAGACGGCGGCCCGCTGGTGGGGGTTCTCCCCGTAGCGCAGGCTCGCCAGGCGCTCGTAGCCGACGCCGACGTAGGCCGGCGGCACGGCCGGCCCACTTGCGTCGACCCCGGCCGCATCGGCCGAGTCCGTAGCGTCAGCGGCGTCGGCCTCGATCTGGGCGGCCATCCAGGTCGACACGGCCGCGTCGTAGGCGGCGGTGTGGGCGAAGGCCTCGGCAGCCAGGCGGCGGCGGCCGGCCAGGGTGAAGCCTCCTTCTCGCACGGCGGCCGCGACGTCCTCGTACCGGTCGGGGCTGGTGACCACGGCGACGGCAGGGTGGTTCTTGGCGGCGGCGCGCACCATGGTGGGGCCACCGATGTCGATCTGCTCGACACAGGCGTCGAAGGGGGCGCCGGAGGCGACGGTGTCGGTGAAGGGGTAGAGGTTGACCACGACCAGGTCGATGGGGGCGATGCCGAGGTCCTTGATCCGCTCCAGGTGGTCGGGCTTGCGGCGGTCGGCGAGGATGCCGGCGTGGACGGCCGGGTGGAGCGTCTTGACCCGGCCCTCCAGGCACTCGGGGAAGCCGGTGACCTGCTCCACCGGGGTCACCGCGATTCCGGCGGAGGCGATGGCGGCCGCCGTCGAGCCGGTGGAGACGATCTCGACGCCGGCGCCGGCCAGCGCCGCGGCCAGATCGAGCAGGCCCGTCTTGTCGTAGACGGAGATCAGGGCCCGTTCAACGGGCACCCGGTCCGGGCTGGTCGGCCCCCCGGCGGGGACGCGGGGTGCGGGGACGGCGGACTCGGGCTGCGTGGTGGACACGGGCGCTCCTGGTGCGATCGGTCTGGGGGGCGCCCAGGCGGACGACGCCCCCGCTCATGATCCGGTGCCGCTCCCCGGTGGTGACCCACCCTCGCCAGTCGCGGCCGCGCCCAGGGTACCGCGCGCCCGCCGTCCGCGCCCGGGCTGTCCGGTTCGCGCGGCGCGCCGCGGCCCGCGAGATCGCCGGGCGACCCGCGGCCGCCCTCCCGGGGCGCCATGTCCCGCCTCGGGCGGGCCCTCGGCGGCGCGGTTTGTCCAAATCTGTTGCAAAGGCCCGGATCGAGTCGCGGCGCCGGAGGAGGATCGTTGATATTCCGCGCTTTTCTCCGCGGCCGATCCCGGCCCGGGGCGCCTTTGCAACAGATTTGGACAGCCCCTCGCCCGGGCGGGTCTCAGGAGCCCCACCCGCCCCAGCGCGCTCGCGCCCCGCGGGCCCGGTCAATCCTCCCCCGTCGACCGGTCGCGCTCCGAAGCGCGCTCGCGCCAGTCGGCGAAGAGCCTGGAGCGCTGGGCCCGGCTCGCCCGGAATCGCGGCAGCCCCGCGTCCGGCGGCTCCGCGTCCTCCGACCACGGCTCCTCCTCGCGGGCCCGCCCTCGGCGGGGCTCCCGGCGGGTCCGACGGTCCTCCCCCCGTCCCGTCTCCCACGACGCCTCCGACTCTCTCTGCTCCGTCTTCTCCCGCTTCCCCCGGTCCGTCTTCTCCGGCGCCGTCCCCTCCTGCTCCGCATCCCGGGCGGCGCGCCCCTCCGTGCTCCGATCGCGCACCATCCCCAGGCCCTCCTCCACGCGCTCGCGCGCGCTCTGCGCCGCGGCCTCGGCCGCCTGCGCCGTCGAACGCACTCCGCGCTCGGTCAGGATCCGGGTCGCCGGATGGGTGACCAGGGCGCCCGCGACCAGGCCGACGCCGACCTCGACGAGGACCAGCAGCACCGTCATCACCGTGAAGGGCCCCGTGCGCGCCAGGCGCCCCGGGCCGATCGGCCCCGAGGCGGCCGCGCAGACCGCCGCCGTGCCGACGCCGACGAGGCCGGCGGCGGCCAGCGCCGCGATCACGGCCCGCCCCAGGGTCAGCCCGGCCAGCTCGCGGCGTCGGATCCACACGACGACGAGCGCCGCCACGGTCACGACCAGGGGCAGGTACAGGCCGAGCCGGGAGCCCTCGCCCCCCAGCGGCCCGGCGGGCAGCAGACCCAGCAGCGGCAGGACCGGCACGGCGCCGGCCTGGACGTGGTCCGGGCTGAAGGTCGTCCCCCGCCCGACGGCGAAGCCCGGCCCCGCCACCCAGGACAGGGCCCACACGATCACGGTGGGGGCCCAGCCGAGCTGGAGGAGGACCAGCCCGGCCGTGGCGACGATCCCGCCGGCGCTCAGCGCGCCGTGCAGTCGGGACATGCGTCCGGCGCCGCCGATGAGGGCGGCCAGCCCCGCGAGGCAGGCGACGACGGCCAGGGCCGCCGCGGTGGTGCGGGCCAGGGCGAGGGCCGGATCCGCCCACGGCGGTCGACGGGTCCACCGGTCCGCGAGCCCCACCGGCAACCGGCCGGCCCGGCCCAGGGACCACACGACGACGAGGGCGCTGATGACCCCGACGCCGAGGACCGCGGGCCAGGTCCGCGAGCCCACCGGTCCGCTCAGGGCGGCCACCGCCGCCGCCGTGAGCACGGAGGTCGTCACGGTCCACGCGCCCGCGCGGGAACCGCTCAGCCGGGCCCGGCGCACCGAGCTGCGCGCGATGAGAGCCTGCAGCAGAGTCACCCCCAGCAGCGGCAGGCCGAGAACCCCGGCGGGCGAGGACGCCCGGCCGTAGGAGCCGCCCAGGCCCAGGCCCCACAGCCCCGTGCCCACCCGCAGCGCCTTGCCGAGGGACAGGGCGGCGGCCGCGTCCATGGAGGAGGTGGTCACGAAGACGGCGAGCACGGGCAGCAGGACCACGAGCCAGGCGCCGACGACGAGCTCGACGCCGGCGCGCACGGCGAAGAACCAGTCGGGCGGCACCAGGAGCGCCCGCAGATCGCCGATCCGCCCGCCGCGTCCGAACCTCATGCCGTTCAGTCCCCGTTGACCGCCCGCGGCGCTCACGCCCGCCCGCCCGCGAGCCCCCGGTAGAGCTCGCGGGCGATGTCGGCGGTCAGGCTGGGGGTGCGGCCCACGCGCACGCCCGCCGCCTCCAGGGCGGCCCTCTTGGCCTCGGCGGTGCCCGAGGAGCCGGAGACGATGGCCCCGGCGTGGCCCATGGTCCGGCCCTCCGGGGCGGTGAAGCCGGCGACGTAGGCGACGACGGGCTTGGTCATGCGCTCGCGGATGTAGGCGGCGGCCCGCTCCTCGGCGTCGCCGCCGATCTCGCCGATCATGACCACCAGGCGGGTGTCGGGGTCCGCCTCGAAGGCGGCCAGGGCGTCGATGTGGGTGGTGCCGACCACGGGGTCCCCGCCGATGCCGATGCAGGTGGTGAAGCCGAGGTCGCGCAGCTCGTGCATGAGCTGGTAGGTCAGCGTGCCGGACTTGGACACCAGGCCGAGGGGCCCGGGGCCGGTGATGTCGGGCGGGGTGATGCCCGCGTTCGAGCGCCCCGGGGAGATGATGCCGGGGCAGTTGGGGCCGATGATCCGCGCGCCGCGCTCGGCGGCGTAGGCGCGGACGTAGACGGTGTCGGCCACCGGGACGCCCTCGGTGATGACGACGACGAGGCGCACGCCGGCGTCGACGGCCTCGACGATGGCGCTCCTGGCGTGGGCCGGGGGCACGAACACGACGGAGACGTCGGCGCCGGTGGCCTCGCGGGCGCCGACGACGGTGCCGTGGACGGGGATCTCGACGGCGCCGGCACGGACGTCGCCCGCGCCGGGGCCCAGGGGGGCGACGTCGAAGGCGACGGAGGTGCCGGCCTTGCGGGGGTTGACGCCCGCGACGATCTTCGTGCCGGCGGACAGCATGCGGGCCGTGTGCTTGCGGCCCTCCGAGCCGGTCATGCCCTGGACGATGACGCGGTCGGCCTCGGTCAGGAAGATGCTCATGGTCTCAGGCCCCCTGCTGGACGGCGGTGTGCTGGGCGGTGGTGCGCTGCTCGCCGCCTCGTCGAGCGGCGTCCGGCTGTTCAGCGTCCGGCCGGGCGGCGGCGTCCCGCCGTTCAGCGTCCGGATGCTCGGTGACGCGCTGGGCGATGGCGGTGACGATGTCGGCGGCCCCGTCCATGGTGTCGACGACCCTCACGCCGTCGATGGCGGCCTCGGCGAGGATCCTCCGGCCGAGCTCGGCGTTGTTGCCGTCCAGGCGCACGACGATCGGCCTGTCGAAGTCCGGCAGGGAGCCGACGGCGGTGACGATGCCCTCGGCGATGGTGTCGCAGGAGGTGATGCCGCCGAAGACGTTGACGAGGATGGCGCGCACCTGCGGGTCGGAGGCGACCACCTCCAGGCCGGTGGCCATCATCTCGGCCGACGAGCCGCCGCCCAGGTCGAGGAAGTTGGCGGGCCTCATGCCCCCGTGGGCCCGTCCGGCCGCGGCGACGACGTCGAGGGTGGACATGACCAGGCCGGCGCCGTTGCCGAGCACCCCGACCTGGCCGTCCAGGCGCACGTAGTTCAGCCCGGCCTCCTTGGCGCGGGCCTCGAGCGGGTCGACGCCGGCGGTGTCCTTGAGGGCGGCGCGCTCGGGGTGTCGGAAGGCGGCGTTGTCGTCGAGGCTGACCTTGCCGTCCAGGGCGAGGACGTCCCCCCCCGGGGTGAGCACGAGGGGGTTGACCTCGACCAGGGTGGCGTCCTCGGCGGTGAAGACCCCCCAGAGTTTGACGATGACGGCGGCCACGGCGTCGGCGATGGGGCCGGGCTCGAAGCCGGCGGCCCTCACGACGCGCGCGGCGACGTCGGCGGTGACGCCCTGAAGCGGGTCGACGCCGATGCGGGCCAGGGCCTCGGGGCGCTCGGCGGCGAGGGTCTCGATGTCCATGCCGCCCTCGCGCGAGCACATGACGAGGTAGCGGTGCTCGGCGCGGTCCAGGAGGAGGGCGACGTAGAGCTCGGAGGCGATCTCGGCGCCGTCGACCACCAGGACGGCGCGCACGGGGTGGCCCTTGATGTCCATGCCGAGGATCTCGGCGGCCCTGGCCCCGGCCTCCTCGGCGGTTCGGGCGGGCTTGACGCCCCCGGCCTTGCCTCGCCCGCCGGTCTTGACCTGCGCCTTGACGACGACCAGGCGCGAGCCGCGGTCGAACATGTCCTGGGCGGCCCGGCGCGCCTGCTCGGGCGTGGTGGCGAGAGCGCCGGGCGGCACGGGCACCCCGTGCCGGTCGAACAGGTCCCTTGCCTGGTACTCGTACAGGTCCATGCGGTCGTCCTTCCGGGTCGTGATCCCGATGGCGGGGCGGCCCCGCCCCGGCGCGGGCGGCGCGGGGCGGGTGGCTCCGTGGGGGAGCCTACGCACCGCGGCCCGCGCGCGCACGAACCCGTCGGGCGGGTCGGGACCAAGGTCCGGCTGGGGCGGCGCGGGGTGCGGGGCGGGGCGCGAGGCCGCCGGCGGATTCATGGCGGCGTTCTCCTGTTTGGACCACTTGCGTTCCGTTGGACCACCTGGTTCACGAAATACGGTGGTACAACGGAACGCAAGTGGTCCAACCGCATTTAAGTGGTCCGAGCAGATCGGCGGCGTCACAACATGCGAGACGCCGTCCCACCATGCGGGCGACCTGAATAACCTTCTGCGTTCAGCGGTCGGCCCTGGGATAGCCGTCCCGCCACGGGTAGCGCTCCAGAATCTCGTTCAGCCTCCCCGCGTCCAGCAGGCGCCCGATCTCAACGATCGTCTCGTCATCGGGGGCGTGGAAGCTGAAGGGGGGCAGAGAGTCCGCCTCCACGTCCTCGATGAAGATCCACCGGTCGGCGAGAACGCCGACGCCGTAATTCCCCTTCCCGAATCCGACGTCGACGTGCTCCTCATCGGCATTGGCGAGGTCGGCCAGCAGGGCCGGGATCTCCTCGGGGCCGTTATCGGTCATATCTCCGAGCACCCACATGAACGACAGCATTCTTCTTCTCCTTCTCGGTCGCGCATTAGCGCGCCGAATCCGCTCGTGTTCACGAACTCACTCGACCCCGGTCCGCTTCTCCCGCTCCTCCTGGATGGTCTTCCAGGGCGCGGGCCACGCATCCATCACCCGGATGCACTGATCGCCGGTGAGGAACGAGTGCCTCGCCGTCGGCCGGCACCACCCACAGGCACAGGTCGCCGTTATCGGTCGACCCCCACACCGCCACCGACGCCGCGGCGCGGAGCGAGTCCGCCAGGGGCGCCACCGGATCGAACGCCCCGGCGCCGGCGCCGAGCACGCCCCTCAGTGGCTCCACCGTCGGATCGGGCTCCTCCGGGGGCGGCACCAGCCCGACCAGGTCCCCGGTCATGCCCCTCATCGCGAGAACCTCACTTCCGGTTGATAACACTGACGTCCAGCGTCATCGCCCCGTGCCATCGCACGGGCAGCGCGGCACGCCCCGCCCCGGGACCTCCGATGCAAGCGCGGGAGCCGGGAACGGGCCACAATGGTACTCATCACAGGATGTCTCGCCCGCCCGGAAGGATCCACAGATGCCAGCCGACACGCCCCCCACCGAAGCCGCCGACACCTCCCCCGCGCCCGCCGCGCCCGCGCCGCCGGAACCGGTGCGCATCGGCGTCCTGACCTCCGGCGGCGACGCCCAGGGCATGAACGCGGCCGTGCGCGCCGTCGTGCGCGCCGCCCTGCGCATGGGCGCCCAGCCCTACGCCGTCATGGAGGGCTGGGCCGGCGCCGTCGCCGGGGGTGACAGCATCCACCCGCTCCAGTGGGACTCGGTCGGATCGATCCTCCACCGCGGCGGGACCCTCATCGGCACCGCCCGCTCCGCCGAATTCCGCGAGCGCGAGGGCCAGCTGGCCGCCGCCCGCAACCTCCTGGAGCACGGCATCGACCGCCTCGTCGTCATCGGCGGCGACGGGTCCCTGACCGGCACCGACGCGTTCCGCACCAACTGGCCCGGCCTGGTCGCCGAGCTGGCCGAGCGCGGCGAGATCTCCCCCGAGACGGCCGCGGCCCACCCCGCGCTCATGGTGACCGGCCTCGTCGGCAGCATCGACAACGACCTGGTCGGCGCGGACATGACCATCGGCACCGACTCCGCCCTGCACCGCATCCTGGAGGCGATCGACGACATCTCCTCCACCGCGGCCTCCCACCAGCGCACCTTCATCGTCGAGGTCATGGGCCGCCACTGCGGCTACCTGGCCCTCATGGCGGCGGTGGCCGGCGGCTGCGACTACGTGCTGGTGCCCGAGCTCCCGCCCGCCGGCGGCTGGGAGGAGGACATGTGCCGCAAGCTCGCCAAGGGCCGGGAGGCCGGGCGCCGCGAGTCCATGGTCGTCGTCGCCGAGGGCGCCACCGACCGGTCCGGCAACCGCATCTCCGCCGACGACGTCAAGCGCGTCCTGGCCGAGCGGCTGGGCGAGGACGCCCGCGTGACGATCCTGGGCCACGTCCAGCGCGGTGGCAAGCCCAGCGCCTACGACCGGTGGATGTCGACCCTGCTGGGCTGCGCCGCCGCCCGCGAGATGATCGTCGCCACCCCGCAGACGGAGCCGGTCATCATCGCCGAGCGCCACAACCGGATCAGCCGCCTGCCCATGATGGAGCAGATCCATGCCACGCGCGCCGTCAAGGACCTCGTGGCCGACGGGGATTACGACGGCGCGGTGGCCGCCCGCGGCGCGAGCTTCGGCGAGATGCTGCAGCTGTTCGAGACCATGTCCACCCCGCCGGAGCTCGACCCCGACGTCGTCGCCTCGCATCAGCAGGACGGGGTCCGACCCAAGCGCGTCGCCATCATCCACGCGGGCGGTCTGGCGCCCGGCATGAACACGGCCGCGCGCGCCGCCGTGCGACTGGGGCTCGACCACGACTTCACCATGCTCGGCATCTACGGGGGCTTCCCCGGTCTCCTCGACGGCGAGGTGCGCGAGCTGAGCTGGGACGATGTCGAGGGCTGGGTCGGGGACGGCGGCGCCGAGCTCGGCACGCGCAGAGAGGTCCCCACCATCGAGCAGCTCTACGCACTGGGTCGGGCCATCGAATCCCACGAGATCAATGCTCTGCTCATCATCGGCGGCTACAACGCCTACCTGGCGGCCCACGAGCTGGTCACGGAGCGGGACCGCTACCCCGCCTTCAACATCCCGATCATCTGCGTGCCCGCCTCGATCGACAACAATCTGCCCGGCAGCGAGCTGAGCATCGGTGCGGATACGGCCCTGAACAACGCCATCGGCGCCCTGGACTCGATCAAGCAGTCCGCCGCCGCGTCCCGGCGCTGCTTCGTGGCCGAGTCGATGGGCCGCAAATGCGGCTACCTCGCTCTCATGAGCGGTATCGCCACAGGTGCTGAACGGGTCTACCTCAACGAGGACGGCCTCACGCTGGCTCAGCTCGCCCGGGACTCGGCGCGCATGGTGGAATCCTTCCGCTCGGGACGCGACCTCTACCTGGTGATCCGCAATGAGAGGGCAAGCGAGAACTACACCCTGGACGTGCTCGCCAAGATCTTCGCCCAGGAGGGCCGCGGCCTGTACGACGTGCGCCACGCCGCCATCGGCCACCTCCAGCAGGGCGGCGACCCGTCGGCCTTCGACCGCATCATGGCCACCAAGCTCGTGGCCCACGCCCTGGGCCTGCTGGCCGACCAGCTGGAGGCGGGCACCCACCACTCCAGCTACGTGGGGCTCACGGGCGGGAGGATCACCCACCACCGCCTGGAGCACATGAACGACGAGCTGGATCTGAACTCGCGCCGCCCCCTGCACCAGTGGTGGATGGGCCTGCGCGAGGCCATCGCCCTGGTCAGCCAGAACGCCGGCGTCATCCCCCTGGAGAACATCCCCGACTTCGGCGCGTCGGTGAGCGCCGCGGCCGCCTCGGACTGAGTGAGTGCCCGTGGGGCGGGCCAGTCACGGCCCGCCCCACGGCCGCCCGGGCAAGGCCGGCGCCGTCCTCGTCCGGCGGCGCGCCGCCCCGCCCGCGCCCCGCCGTCGGACGGGCGGGCCTCACTCGTCGTCGACGGCGTCCTCGTCCCCGGTCATGGCGTGGGCGAACTGGGCGGCGTGGAGGCGGGCGTAGGCGCCGCCGCGCTCCAGCAGCTCGGCGTGGGTGCCCTGCTCGACGATGTCGCCGTGCTCCATGACCAGGATCGTGTCGGCGTCGCGGATGGTGGACAGGCGGTGGGCGATGACGAAGCTCGTGCGCCCGTAGCGCAGCGCCGCCATGGCCTGCTGCACCAGCAGCTCGGTGCGGGTGTCCACCGAGCTGGTGGCCTCGTCGAGGATGAGCACGTCCGGGTCGGCGATGAAGGCCCGGGCGATGGTGAGCAGCTGGCGCTCGCCGGCCGAGATATTGGCGGCGTCCTCGTCCAGGACCGTCTCGTAGCCCTCGGGCAGGGCCCGCACGATGTGGTCGACGCAGCAGGCGCGCGCGGCCGCCTCGACGGCCGCGTCGGAGGCCCCGGGGCGCCCGTAGCGGATGTTCTCGCGGATCGTGCCGGCGAACAGCCACGGATCCTGCAGCACCATGCCGGTGCGCGCGCGCACCTCGCGCCTGCTCATGGCGGCCGTGTCCCGCCCGTCGAGGGCGATGCGCCCGCCGTCGATCTCGTAGAAGCGCATGAGGAGGTTGACCAGGGTGGTCTTGCCCGCCCCCGTGGGGCCCACGATGGCGACGGTCTGGCCGGGCTCGACCCGCAGCGACAGGTCGCTGATGAGCTCGGCGTCGGGCGAGTAGGAGAAGCGCACGTGGTCCATCTCGATGACCCCGGTCCCGGCGCCGGTGCGCGCCGGCTCGGCGACGGGGGCGTCGTCGGGCCGCTCCTCCTCGGCGTCGAGCAGCTCGAAGATGCGCTCGGCGCTGGCGGTGCCCGACTGGACGGCGGTAGCCATGCCGCCCAGCTGGGCCAGGGGCTGGGAGAACTGCTGGGAGTACTGGATGAAGGCCTGCACGTCGCCCAGGCGCAGGCCGCCGCCGGCGACCATGAGTCCGCCGACCACCGCGATCGCCACATAGGACAGGTTCCCGACGACCCGCATGATCGGCATCATGATGCCGGACAGGAACTGGGCCCTGAGCCCGGCCCGGTAGAGCTCCTCGTTCTCGGCGTCGAACCTCGCGCGCGAATCGGCCGTGCGCCCGTAGGTGCGCACCAGGGCGTGACCGGAGAAGGACTCCTCGACGCGCACGTTGAGCCGCCCGGTCCTGGCCCACTGCGCGGTGAAGGCCCTCTGCGAGCGCGGCCCGATCACGCCGAACATGACGCCCATGAGCGGCAGGACGATGAGCGCCACCAGGGTCAGCCTCCAGGAGATCGACAGCATCATGGCCACCACCCCCACCACGGTCAGCACGGAGGTCACCGCGGTGGACAGGGACTGCTGGAGGGTGTTGGCGACATTGTCGACGTCGTTGGTGAGGCGGCTGAGGAGCTCGCCGCGCTGGACGCGGTCGAAGTAGGACAGGGGCAGGCGGTGGATCTTGGCCTCGACGTCGGCGCGCAGCCGGTACATCGCCCGGATCATGACGCGGTTGAGGACGAACCCCTCGAGCCAGGACAGGAAGGCCGAGGCCGCGTAGATCGCCAGGGCGAGGAGCAGGACGCGCCCCAGGGCCGTGAAGTCGATGCCCGCCCCGGGCACCAGGTCCATGGCGCGGATCATGTCCGCCATATCGCCGTGACCGGAGGCGACCGCGGCCTCGATCGCCTGCTCCTTGGTCATGCCCGCCGGCAGGAGGGAGCTGATGGCGCCCTCGAAGACGATATTGGTGGCGCGCCCCAGGACCCTGGGGGCGGCCACGGCCAGGACGACGGAGGCCACGGAGGCCGCCCCGGCCACCGCGAGCTGGATCTTGAAGGGGGCCAGGAGGGCGATCATCCGGGTGAAGGAGGGCCAGAAGGCGTTGGCCCGGCCCGGGGGCGGGCCGGCGCTCCAGTCGCCCGAGGAGGCCCGGGCGCTCGCGGCCAGCGCGAGCTCCTCCTCCTCGTCGGCGCCGTCGACGGCGGCGGTGGCGGTGGGGTCGGCGGCGCTCATACGAAGGCCTCGCTTCCGAGCTGGGAGATGACGATCTCGCGGTAGGTCCGGCTGGCCTCCAGCAGCTCCTCGTGCGTGCCGGCGGCCGTGAGGCGGCCCTCGTCCAGGACGAGGATGAGGTCCGCCCCGGTGATCGTCGAGACGCGCTGGGCGACGACGATCTTGGTGATCCCCTCCGTCGCCGGCCACAGGGCCGCGCGCAGGCGGGCGTCGGTGGCCACGTCCAGGGCGGAGAAGGAGTCGTCGAAGACGAGCACCGCGGGGCGGCGCACGAGGGCGCGGGCGATGGCCAGGCGCTGGCGCTGCCCGCCGGAGACGTTCGTGCCGCCCTGGGCGATGGGCGCCTCCAGCCCGCCGTCCATCTCGGTCACGAAGTCGCGCGCCTGGGCGAGCTCCAGGGCCTGCCACAGTTCGGCGTCGGTGGCCTCCTCGCGCCCCAGGCGCAGGTTGGAGGCGACGGTGCCGGCGAAGAGGAAGGGCTTCTGGGGCACCAGGCCCAGCTGGGACCACAGGGCCTCGGGCTCGGCGCGGCGCACGTCGACCCCGCCGACCAGCACCGCGCCGCCGGAGACCTCCAGGAGCCGCGGGATGAGGTTGATCAGGGTCGTCTTGCCCGAGCCGGTGGAGCCGACGACGGCGACCGTCTGGCCGGGGCGGGCGGTGAAGGAGATCCCGTCCAGGGCGGGCTCCTCGGCGCCGGGGTAGGTCATGCGCACGTGGCGCATCTCGACCTCGCCCGGTCGGGGGAAGTCGGAGACGGGGTCGGCGTCGACGGCCAGGGAGGGGTCGGTGGCCAGGACCTCGCTGATGCGCTCGGCGCACACGGCGGCGCGCGGGATCATCATGGTCATGAAGCTGGCCATGACGATGCCCACGAGGATCTGCATGAGGTAGGTCATGAAGGCCACGAGGGTGCCGACGTCGACGTGGCCCGACCCGGTCTGACCGACCCTGTGCCCGCCGAACCAGATGACGCCGACCATGGTGATGTCCAGCACCAGCATGGCGGCCGGGAACAGGAAGATGAAGAGCTGTCCGACCTTCTCCCCCACCCTCGAGATGTCCCAGTTGGCGGCGTCGAAGCGCTCGGTCTCGGCCTCCTCGCGCACGAAGGCGCGCACGACGCGGATGCCGGTCAGCTGTTCGCGCATGATGCGGTTGATGGAGTCCAGCCGCTCCTGGTAGGAGCGGAACAGGGGCACCATGCGCCGCACGGTCGCCCCGACCACGACCAGGAGCACGGGGACGGCCAGGGCGATGAGCCAGGACAGGGCCGGGGCGTGGGTCACGGCCATGACGACGCCGCCGATGGCCAGCAGCGGCGCGGTCACCAGCATGGTGCAGCTGGTGAGCACGAGCATCTGGATCTGCTGGACGTCGTTGGTGGTGCGGGTGATGAGCGAGCCCGCCCCGAAGATCGAGACCTCCCGCTCGGAGAAGTCTCCGACCCGGCGGAAGATGCGGGCGCGCAGGTCGCGTCCGGCGCCCAGTGCCGAGCGGGCGGCCAGCCAGGTCGCCCAGACGGTGCAGGCCCCCTGGAGCACGGACACGCCGAGCATGAGGCCGCCGGTGCGCCAGATGTAGCCGGTGTCGCCCCGGGCGACGCCGGTGTCGATGATGTCGGCGTTGAGGTTGGGCAGGTAGAGCGAGGCCATGACCTGCGCGACCTGCAGGACGAGGACCCCCGCCAGCAGGGCCCGGTAGGGCCGCAGGTAGGTGCGGAGAAGACTGACGAGCATGGGACTTTCGGAAGAGGTCGATGGGGCGATGGCGGGACCGCCGTCGGACCGGTGCGACCGACCTGGTCCCGGCGGGGCGGGGAGTCGGTCGCGACCGCGGCTGCGCGGGGGATGATGTGCAAGCCTAGTCCCTGACGCCGTGTCAGGGTGCAACCGTCCGTCCGGCGCCAGGGGCGACGACGCACCGCCTGGCACCTCGCCGTCGTGCACGGCCGTCCGTCCGGCGCCAGGGGCGGCGCGCCTGCTCCGCCCGGGGCGGCCCGGGCGGGCGCCGCCGGC
>ERZ772973.806-NODE-806-length-13016-cov-3.14281_pt1 | contig 13016 bp, 4 predicted proteins | sample MGYA00580672_ERZ772973 | MGnify/ENA primary metagenome ERZ772973 (study PRJEB29015, sample SAMEA2737938) | human oral metagenome | biome: human oral; feature: human-associated habitat; material: dental | place: China | collected 2152 ... | reverse complement strand
CCGTCATCGCGGGTTGGCTTGCGGCGACTGCCGTCATCGCGGGTTGGCTTGCGGCGACTGCCGTCATCGCGGGTTGGCTTGCGGCAACGGCGCGCATGGCAATCTCGCTCGCAGCAACGGCGCGCATGGCAACCTCGCTCGCAGCAACGGCGCGCATGGCTACTTCGCTTCCCGCTACCGCACGCATCGCTGTTTCGGCGGCAACGACGGCGGCGAGCGCCGCCGGGGTGTCGATGGTGTATTGCGTCAGCTCCGCCGATTTGGCGACAACCGTCATGCCCGGCGTGTGTTGTGGCCAGATGTCCCACAGGCCGGGGCTGTTTTTCCACAGCACCACGGCGGTTTGTTCGCTGAGGATGGCGGTGGCGGCAGGTGTGCTTTCGGCAAGCATCGCCAGCGCGAGGCGGTTGTGCAGGCATTTTTCGAGGATGTCGCGTTGTTGTACCAGCCATTTTGCGACGTCGGCGTCGGCAATAGCGCTTTCAAACAGCGCCTTGTTGTCGGCAAACCAGATGTCGCGGTTCACGGTACCCGCCATTTCCAGCAGGCGCTGGTGGAACAGCGGGATGGCGCTCTGGTAGGTGTTCGCCTTTTTCTGTAGCACCGCGTAGAGGGTATCGTTTTTTTGGATTTCGGCGGCGGTAAAGCGGCGTTCGAGTTCGCTTTTCAGCGCAGCCGGGAAGGTGTCGTGCGCGTCCGGCGCGGCTTCGTAGAGCAGGCACAGCTCAATGAGGCGCTGATGGCTTGCGCTTTGCAGGTCGCCTTTGAGGATGGCGGCGACGGCGGTTTTTTGTTCGGGGGTCATGATTGGTTTCCGGTTGGGGTCTTATAGTCCGGCGAGGGCAAGGATGTTGTTCTGCCGGATGCGGTCGTCGTAGGTGGCGACCAGCGCGCGCAGTTCGGCGGTGGTGTCGTTGATGCGCTGTTCCAGCGCGAGCAGGCGGGCGACGTTGATTTTTTTCAGGTCTGCCGTCAGTTGTTTTGCCTGTGCCAGCAGCTCCTGGACTTGTGTGGCTTCCAGTTTTTGTTCCATCCGCCCGATGGTCGCGTTGACCGTGGTTTCAAAGGCGCTGATACGGCTGTAGATGGCGTCCACGTCAAGCGGGTCGTTGATGAGGGTTTGGCCGTCGTCGCTCCAGCGCAGGAATTTTTTGGCGTCCGGCAAGGGGAAGGACGGGGTGACGGTGGCGTTCACCGGCGCCAGCATCGCCCGCGCCAGTTGGGCGCGCAGCTCCTGGCAGATGACGGTGAGCAGGTCGAGGCCGTCGTTGAGCAGCACCGGGTAAAAGCCGCCCTGGTTGGTGAAGTCTTTTTCCTGGACGATGGCGGTCAGACTGCTGATGGCGAGTTTTTCGCCGGTGGGCAGGGCGGCGGTGAGGGTGATTTGTCCGCCGGGGCGGCTTTTTTGTTCGGGGTGCAGGGCGACGCGGTAGTCGGTGTTGTAGGCAAGCGTGCGTTCTTTGCCCTGTGTGTCAGCGACGTAGGCGCGCACGTCTTCCGCCTTGAAGACGCGGAAGGTGAAGGGGAATTCGCGCTGGTTGCCATCGCCGAGGTAGGGCCCGGCGCGGCGGTTGCTGGTTGAGATGGTCATGGTTGCTCCAATGAAATTGCCCGCCGGGTGGCGGGGTTATTTTTGGTGTCCGAAGGCGAGTGCCAGCGGGTTGTCGGTTTCGTCGTCGGCCAGCGCCCGCGCGCCTTTCATCGTGCGGTTGATTTGTGCCGAGGGCAGGCCGGTCAGGCTGCCGCCCGCTTGCACCAGGGCGCGGAAGAAGGCGTCGTCTGCCTCTCCCTGTCCTGCCTGTTGTGCCAGTTTTGCCATGTTGGCAAAGGGGCTGGTGCCGGTGGGGCCGCTGTAGCCGTAGCCGTTGATGATGCCCGTCAGTTCGCGCAAACCGACAAACTGGCCAAACTGGAAGGCAAGCACGTCGCGCCCGATGGTTTTGTACCATTGGTCTTCGTCCCATTTGTCGTCATCGCCGGGGGTAAGGAGCGAGCGCAGCGCGTGGTCGGCAATCACCATCAGCACCGACAGGGTGAGGACGTCGGCGATTTTTTTCGCCACGCTGTTGTTGCGCGCGGTCAGGCTGTTGTATTGCAGGTTATAGACGGTGTTCATGTAGTTGTAGTGGATGGTCAGCAGTTTTTTCAGCTCGCCGCCGCGCTCCGCCGCCGACAGGTCTTTGAGCATGCCGCTACCTTGTGAGTCCAGCACCGCCTGATCGGCCTGCGCCACCGCGTCTTCGTCGGTTGCCCCGTTCAGGATGGATTTTTCGTATTGGGCGTGCCAGGTGATGATGTCCACCGCGCCCTGTACTTTCAGTAGCAGCCAGAAGCCCCATTTGCTGGCGGCGCTTCTGATTTTGCTGCGTTCGCCAACCATGTTGCGCAGTTCGTTGAGTTCGCGGAACTGGGTACGCCCCCGGTTTTGCAGGAGGGTTGAGGCGGCGCGCGCCGTGCGGGTCAGCTCCAGCGGGCTGGCAAGATAGCGCAGGGTTCCCCACAGGATGTTGCTGTGGCCGACGCGCACCATTGACTGAAACAGCCCCAGCGCCTGCGCTACCGCCGTGGTACTGCTGAAGCCGAGGTTGGCAAGGGCGATGTTCTGCCGCAGGGTGGAGAGTACTTGTATGCCACCTTCGCGTTCGCGGTTGCCGTTGCTGATGATGTCGTCGCGCCAGCTGCGCAGTTGTTTCAGCGCTTCAGCCCCGTACTTGCGCATCACCGCGCGGGTAAATTCGTTGTCACCGAGGAGGCGGTTGGCATCTACTGCCCATTCGCGCCAGGCGATGTAGTGGATGACGTCGCCCAGCCCTTGATAGATGCCAGCGAGGTCGTAGCGCAAGGGTTGGCCGTACACCCGTTTCGCCCGGTTTTTGGTGAAGCCGTCGCGTACGGCGGCGCGGCCGGTGTTGCCGTTGCGCATGTCCATCTCCTGCTGTGCCTGTACGGTCGGCGAGCGCATCGGGTCTTTCATGATGGGGTAGTAACCGCCTTGCAGGTCAACGCTTTCGCCGCTGGCGTCGGTGAAGGTGAAGGCAAGCGCTTCAACCCATTGCGGCTCAATGCCATCGACGCGGCGGGCGATTACCGCGATTTTGTCTTTGGTGTGATCGGCGTAGTAGTCCCAGGCTTTTTGTACGGCGCGCGCGTCGTCGGCGGTGAGGCGCGCGGCAAAGAGGGCTTCTACTTCCGCCACCGTCCAGCCTTCGCCATCGAGGAGGCGCAGGCGGTTGCCTTCGTTGCCCCAGTTGAGCAGCATCGTGAAGATTTCGCGGTCGCTGAGGGAGACGTTTTTGCCGCCGAGGGGGTAGGCGCGGCGCTGTGCGCTTTTGCGGTTGTAGGCGGGGACGACGTGTTGCCGGAAGTAGTCAATGGCGTGCGCGGTCATCGCGCTTTCCGTGTCGCCCGCGACGTTTGCCGGGCGGACGAGGGTGTCGGTGATGATGCCGCCATCGGTGTTGCCATCCATCTGCCGCGTCAGCATCGCCACGCGGCGGTGGTCGGCGGCAAAGCCTTTTGCCCATACCCGCGCCCGCCCGGTCGCGCTGACGGGGGTGCGGTTGTCGCGGTCTGCCCACGGCGCGTTGTCTTCCACCGCCTGCGCCATGTTGGCGATGCGTTTTTTCGCGTTTTTGTTTTTGCGCGCGGTTAGCAGTTCCTGCTTGGTTTTGCCGTAGTGTTCGATTTGTTTGATGGTATCCGCCAACCCGCGCAGTTCGTCCACCGTCAGCTCCTGCCACGGTTTGCGGTTCAAATCGTCGAGCAGCTGCTCCGGGATGTCCGGCTCAAAGCCCTGGTTGCGCTGGTCTTGTACCCAGTCGGCCAGCGATTGTCTGCGGTCGAGTGCCTTGTTGCTGCGCTGGCGCAGGCTGTAACCATCCAGCAGCGCCTCTATCTGTTCGCGGTAGGCGATGTCGATTTTTTTCGGGTTCTGGTTGTCCGCGCGGCGCAGGTAGTTAATCATTTTTTTGATTTCTGCCTTCGCCTCAAGGGCTTCGCGCGCGTGTGCCGCCTGCAACAGCTGGTTGCGTTTTTCGGCAGCCGCCAGCGCCACGTCGCCTTTTTTCGCCGCCTCGAACGCTCGCCTTGCCGCCTTGCCTTCCATGCGGGTGTATTTCGCCGGGTTGAGGTCACGCACGCGGGTGCGGCCAATGACTTCCTGCGCCAGTTGCCGCGCCACCCGGCTCACCAGTGTCGGCTTGCCTGCCGCTTTGGCCAGCGCGTTGTATTCGGTCGCCAGTACGCGCAAGGTGAGGTCGTTGTGGATGGCAAGGTCTGCCGCTTCCGCTATCGCCTGTGGCGTCGCCAGTTCGCTGTATTGTTGTTGCATCAGCTGGTCGGCGAGGTCGCGGACGGCGGTTTTCGGGTCGGGGACGGTCATCAGGTCGAGTACCAGTTCGTCACCGGAGCCATAGACGGCGTTGCCCGCATCGTCCAGTATCAGTTCGGCGAGCAAGTCCGGGTGGATGCCGCCCGTTTTTTGGACTTTTTTGCCGAGGCTGTTGATTTGGTCGGCGCTGTAGCCCATGTCTTCGAGGCTGCGGTAGTCGAGGCGGAAGGCGGGCAGGTTTTGCAGGTTCGCGCCTTCGCCCGCCTTGCCGCTGCTGGTGTCGGGGATGTGTTGGTTGCTGTATTGTGTGTTGCCCCGGTGCTGCTCCATGAACAGGTCGTAGAAGTCGTTCAGCGTGTCCTGGTCGCTGAGGTAGCCGTATTGTTCGAGCAGGCGTTTCATGCCGTCGATGCTCTCGCCGCCGGTTTTGCGCAGCACGAAAAAGCCCGGTTTGACCGGGCTGATTTTGTCGGCGGGGTCAAAGCCCCAGGTACTTTCGATTTGCTGGCGGTTAATCCCGCCCAGCTTGGCTATCGCGGTAAAGAGGTCGTCATGTGCGGGCTCCACGCTGTCCGTCCACGCGCGTTTGCGGCTGGCAATGGTGGTGTCGGGCGTCATTTTCGCGGTCAAGAGTTGCCAGGCGCGATAGACGGGCTGGCTGTAGATGATGCGCCGCGCGTCCATTTCCATCAGGCCGCGCGCTGCCTGTGCTTCTTTGTTTTTGTTTTGTAGCGCCTTGTGTTTCAGGCGGGCGATGGCTTTGGCGTCGGCGAGCTGGCGCAGCTGCATTTCGTCGAGCGCAAGGTTGGTGGCGTCCTGAAACTGCTGCTGGAATTGTTTGAATTCATCCGCCGTCATCCCGGCAAGGTCGGCATCGAGCAGCATTTCCACGCCGAGGCGCATTTGCCGCGCCTGGTTGATGGCCGCTTCCCCGGCGATCATGCGGTCAAAGACTTGGCGCACGTCGTCGGTGAGTTGGACGTTGAGGGTGGTCAGTTTTTTGTAGAGCTGGAACAGCCAGGCACGGGCGCGGGCAAAGAGGCCTTGCAGCTCCGGTACGGGTGCCTTGCCTTCCATCAGGTAGGCTTCAAACTGGCGCGCGACGGTCTCGTGATGGTATCTGCGCTGATCCAGCGTCATGATGTTCCAGGTGTCGAGGTCAAGGTTCGCCTGCGCAAGCAGCGCGTCCACGTCGTTTATCAGTTGTTTTTCGCCGTCGGTCAGCGTGCCGCCCCCGGCGGCGTTGTCGCGCGCGATGAGCTCGTTGGCAAGGGCGATGTTGTTCTCAAAGAAGAAGTGCCCCAGCTCGTGGATGAAGGTGGAGAGGTCGGCTTTTTCCAGCAGCGCAATGGTGTTGGTCGCCGGGTCGAAGGCGCCGCGCGGGGCGCCTTTGTTTTGCTGGAGGGTGTCTTGCCCGTTGTCGGGTGCAGGCGTATGATTGCGGTCAATATCCACGATGTGGATATTGGCATGGTTGCCGTCGCTTCGGGCGTTGGACAGCAGAACTTGGGTTATCCGGTTGAAATCTGTCGCGGCAACGTGCTTTCTCAAGGTTTTTACCGCCAGTTTGCGGCGTCCCGTCCGCACTTCTTCTACCAGTGATAATGTTCCGTCCGGCATCCGTTTGATGGATGCGATGATGTCCAGCCCGTCTTTGGTCTTCATGCCGTAAACGCGGCGGTCAGGTGTGCTTACCACATCCGCAATGGTTTCCAGATCGGCATCGGTCAGCGCGATTTGCGCGCGCGTCGTCTCTATTTTTTGGTCGCCGTGGCGGTTGATTATGTGATTAACCGCCTCGTCGCTGATAACGTGCCGGTATCCGGCGATGTCCAGCCCGTGCCGGCTCGCTTCCTGTACTGCTTCTTCGTTGACTTCGAGGTAGTCCACAAACGGCTTGCCGCCCTGTTTGTTGCGCCATCCCTGCACGAAGTTACGGATTTTTTCTTTTGCGCCGCTGATGAGGGCGGCAACGTCCGGCATTGCCTGGTTCAATCCATCCGCGATGGGTTCGCCCACGATATTCAGCGGGCGCTGTGTCATCAGCTCTTGCGCGCTGATGCCCAGTTTTGCTGCGGTCGTGTCGTAGAAGCTGGCGACGAGGGTGCCGTAGATTTTGTTCACCGCCGGGGTGAAGCGGCCAATGCTGTCCAGTCGCGCGGCAAAGTCGTCGCGGATGGCGTCCATTTCCTGCTGCCGCGCTTCTTCGGCCGCAGCTTCGGCGACGCGGCGCGCAAGCCCGGCTTCCAGTTCGGCCTGTACGGTGCCGTCAAGTTCGTCGGTCGATACGCCGTCAGCGCCGAAGCGGATGTGCGGCGCGAGCGCATCGGCAAGCTCCGGGTCGGGCAGGATGCGGGTAGCGAGCTCCGCCCCGCGGATTTGTACCGCGCCGCCGTGGTCGATGGCATCGCGGATTTCTGCCGCCCGCTCCGGCAGGGCGTTGGCGAGTGCTTCGGCCAAATCGCTCTGGTGCAGTACGTCTCCGTCAATGTAGGCGTCGCGCATATTGCCGATTTCTGCCATCTCCGCCACGGCGGCGTCAAACTCGTCCGGCGCGCGCTGGCGCAGGGTGCTGTTCTGTACGTTTTCGCCCAGTTCGTGCAGGTTTGCCATGTCCTGCGCGTGCTCTTGTCGGAGCAGCCGGGTGCCTGTTTGGGCATGGAAGGCGATTTCCGGCGCGCCCTGCAAGACTTCCAGCGCAAATTCTGCCACCACCGCCGGCCAGCTGGTGATTTCGCCGTGGGTCGCCAGTTGCGCCCCGGCTTCGCCTGCCGCGCCGCCGGTCGCCTGTACGCCTGTCCCCGCGCCCCAGGCGGCCAGCGTGCCTTTCCAGCCGGGAACGCGCGCACGCACGGCGTGAAAGGCGGGGCCGGTGAGGCCGAAGGTCAGCGCTTCGGTCGTGCCAATTACCGCCGCACGGGTGCGCGCTTCGCGGCGGATGTCGTTCATCAGTTGTTGGTCGGCGAGGATGTCCGCGCGGCTTTTGTTTGTCTGTGCCGCCGAGGCGTCGATGCGTTCGGCCAGGGTGCTGCCGTGCTCCATTTGTGCCGAACCGGCACCGATGACCGCCGCTCCTGCCACCGGGCCAGCCGTGGCGGTGGCAACACCGGTGGCGAGTAGTGTCGGCGCAAACTGGCCGAGGCTCTCCGCCGCCATGTTGGTTGCCATGCGCGGGTGGGTGATGATGTAGGCCAGCGATTCTGCCGCGCCTTTTTTGCCGTAGTAGGCTTCCATTTCCCGCTGTGTCTGCGCCGCGCGCGTCGGGACAAGGTCGGGCAGGTCTTCTTCGTATTCCGCGAGGTTCTGGTCGCGGGCGCGCTCCAGCGCGGCGTGTTTTTTGCGATAGAGTTCGTCCGGGTTCCAGGTACCTGCGGCAGAGGTCAGCGCAAACGGATCGGCTCCGATGTTTTGTCCGAGCAGGTCGGGGGCGCCTTGTCCTTGCAATGCACGCAGTTTGCCTTCTGTGGCCTCCATGTCATCCAGGCTTTTTTGTGCGGCATCCGCCTGCTGGATGTCGATGTTGTTGAGCCCGCGGCGCAAGCCCGTCCAGATGGAGCTGCCAAGTTCTGTTATCCACCACGGCGCGGCTTCCCGCTCCCGTGCGGCTTCTTCCTGCCGCGCCCGCGCCTGTTGCAGGGCGGTGAGGTGTTCGATATTCGCCAGCCGCTCGAAGTCGTCATGCGCCAGCGCGGCAAAGGCGCTGTTGTTGCCGATGCGCTGCCGCAACAGCGGGCTGTCCGCCAGCTGCTGCATGGTGTTATCCACCGCATAGAGGTTTTCATCCTCCGGCGTCAAAAGTCCCGGCGGTTTTTGCAGGGCTTGCGCGATTTCGGTGCGGCGGGCGAAGGCGTCCGGGCGTTGGTTCAGCGCGTTGGCGAGGTTCAGGCGTTGCTGGACGAGGTCAATGTCGGTCATGGCAGGCTCTTAAATCATGGGAAAGTCAGGGTGCGCGCCGTCCCCCGCGCCGGGGATGTCGGCGCGCGGCCGTTCGGGGCGGGTGACGCCTTCGCTGTGCAGCAGGCTGGTATCGTCGTTGCCGAAGTCCGCCTTGCCGGGCTGGTTGAGGCTGTTGTAGTCAAACGCGCCCTTGCTTTCGCTGTCCACCGCCTGCCCGGTCTTCACTTTCAGCGCAAGGCGTTCGGCAGCGCGGTATTGTTCCTGCCGCCACGGCTCCAGTTGGGCGAGGTATTTTTCTTTTTTGTTGGTGCCCCACAGCCAGCCCGGCACTTCTTCTATCCGCGTTTGCAGCAGCGCGGTTTCCAGCTCCTGCATGATGCGCTCCGGGGTTGGGGTTTCTCCGGTCGAAAGCAGCGCGTTGATGATGCGCAGCTGCTCGCCTTCGAGGAAGTAGCGCGCGTTTTCCGCCTGCTGTTTGTAGCCCTTGTCGTTCAAAAAGTCGTCGCCGTAGGCTTTGCGCAGCAAGGAATCCACCGCCGCTTTGCCCAGCTGGTAGGCTTTGGCTGCGTGGTCGTCTTTCAGCAGGTTGTCGCGCGCGGTGAGCAGGGTTTTGGTGTTGTCGTAGCCGATGACGGGTTCGAGCCGGTAGATGTCCGTCTCGCTCATTTGTGTCAGTCTGTCCGGGTCGCGCGAGAGTTGCAGCGTTTCCACCCGTGCGGCGGCGTGCTGTTTTTGCTGTGCTTTGGCTTCGATGGATTCCGCGCTTTGGCTCAGACCGACGATTTGCTCCGGCGTCAGTAGCGCAATGTCTTCTTTGCCGAGGCTGTCAAAGCCCTGCCCGCTGTGGATGGCCACATAGGCGCGGGTGTAGGCGTCGTCGTTCGCCTGTTTCTGCACCTCCTGTTCAACGTTGCGCGCGGTGCGGTAGCGGTCGGTGTAGGTTTTTTGTTGCGCCGGGTTGTCCGGATAGAGGCGCTGCGCTTCGGCGGCCAGTTGCGCGTCGCTTTGCCATTGCCGCTGCTGTGGCCGTCCGGTCGCGGGCGCGTTCGGGTCGGGTTTGACGCCAATGCTTTTTGCCGCCCAGCCCATCATCCCCGCGTTCGTCCGCCCTGCCGTGAAGATTTTCGGGTTCTTGGCAATCATTTGTGCGCCATTGGGCAGTTTGCGCACGGTGTCGCGCACGTTGCCTTCCGGGTCGGCCTGGTAGATGGCTACCGCCCCGGCGGCTCCGGCGAAGTGGGCAAGGTAGGCGGTGGTGTCATTCCACGGTACGCCGTGCTGTTGCAGGTGGGCGCGCGCGCTGTCGCGGTACCAGTCCATCGCCGCGTCCATCACCGCCGGGTTTTTCCGCTGCTCCAGCCATTCGGCCTCATTCATGTTGCCGCGTAATGCTTTGCCTGCGGCGCTGTTGCCAAAGGCTTTCCACGTGCTGGCAAGGAATTGGCCTTTGCCCGTCGCCCCGGTGTCTTTGTTCACCGCGTTGTTGTTGCCGCCCGATTCTTTGCCAAAGGCGGCCTTGCGATAACGCGCGTCGTTGTAGCCCTGGTTGTAGATGGCGTAGGGGTCGCCCGGTCTGGCGTCGTCAAAGTCGATGTTGCCCGCGCGGATGGTGGCGTCGGCGTCGTCCGCCGCCGTGCGGATTTCTTGCGCGGTCTTGAGCAGCGCGGCAGTTTTTGCCATGTCTTCGCCGCTGATGTAGCCCCGGTATTGTTCGAGCAGGGCATTGGCACCCGCGAGGTCGCCGCCGTCAATCATCTGCCCCACGGCGGTAGTAATTTCCCGGCTCACCCCTGTCCGGTTCGCTTCCATCAGCCATTCCGGCGGCAGGCCGTTTTCGTCGGCGTAGCGCGTGTTGTTTTCTTGCAGGAGCGCTATGCCGCGTTCGATGTCGCCGCGCAGTACGGTTTCGCCCGCCAGTTCTTTGCGAGCGCGGTAGGTGTTTTCTTTGTAGTCGGCAAATTCCCGCATCGCGTGCGCGCGGATTTTCGCCCGCTGTTGCAGGCGTTCGCCGTCCGCCCATTCGCGGAACAGTGCCCGCTGGCGGTCGTTGCCGAGGCTTTGGCTGATTTGTTGGTAGCTGTCGTTGAGGCGGTCGTCGTACTCGTCATCCAGCTGGCGGTCGCCCGATGGCATCGCCGCCGCGCCTTTGCGCGCCCGCCAGCCGCCTTCGCCGTACTCCTGATCGAGCTGCGCCCGCAGAAACTGGTTCTTCGCGTCCTGGATGCGCGCGTCGTCCGCCTTGGCGCGTTCTTTCAGGGCGATGTCCTGTATTACGATGCCGAGGTTGCTCATTCCCTGCGCGATGTATTGTTGCAGCGCCCCCGCCTGTTTCGCCGCCTGATAGGCGGCGTCGCTGTTGTTCAGCTCCGCTTTTTTGACGCCACCGCTGCCGAGGTGTGCGCCGTTGCCAAAGCCACGGCTGCGCGCCTGTTGTTGCAGGTTCGGCGCCTGGCTGATGTTGTGCGTGCGCGCTTCTACGGGGGTGAAGGCTACATTGGGCAGGCCGCGCGCCGCGATTTCCAGTTCGTTCTGGTTGGGGACTTTGGGCATGGTGTTGGTGTGGTTATGGGTGGTTCAGCAGTAGTTAGCGCCATTTGAGCGCGCCGCTATTGGCCGTAAAGCGCGATGGCTGCGGGTTCAGCCCCATCGTGCGGTAGTAGTCAAAGCCGCCGCCGCTTTGGCCGCCGCTGCGGTTGCCGAAGGTGTTGTACCAGCTTTGCGCGAATTGTCCGGCGTTGCCGAGCAATGAGCCGAGCAGCGCGCCGCCGGGGCTGACGCCGCTGTTGTACACCGGGTTTTCCGGGGTCGGTGTGACGTACTGACGGCCAACGTAGTCCGTCATGTCCGGCGCTGCGTTGTACTGGGTGCGCACGCCCCGGCTGCCGTAATACTCACCGTGGATGGTCGCCTTGTTTGCCTCCAGCATCCCCGCCTGCGCCAGCTGGTTCAGCATTTGGCTTTCGTGGCCGAAGGCTTCGTTGAGCGCGTTTTGGCGCAAGGTGTCGATGTCGATACTGCGCATCAGGTCGGCGCTGTCCATCAGCTCTTGCGCACTGCCTTCGTCGAGGACAACGCCGTTCGCCGCCAGCGCTGCCCGCGCCGCTGCTTTCTGGTTGCCCGCGCGCAGGCTGTATTGGGCAATCGCATGGTCGCCCGCGTGCCGCGCGCTGGTTTTGGCGAAGTTGGCGAGGTTGGCGTTCACCCGCGCGATGTCCGCCTGGTGTTGCAGGTTGTTGCGCTGGATTTGTGCGTTGATGCCGCTCATCGCTTCCTGGTGCTCCAGCGCGGCGCGGTCGTAGCGCCCTTGCTGGCTTAGCGCCTCTGCTTCGTAGCTGCCGAGCAGGTAATCGCGTTTGGCGGCAAAGCGGTCGGCCATGTATTGCCGGTCGCTTTGGTACTGGGCATAGGCGTTGTTCAGCCGTGTCTGCCAGTTGCCCATGATTTGCTGGTGGCGGAAGTTGAGGCGGTCGGTTTTCGCCTGGCCGTAGGCGCCAAGGGCGGATGTGGCATAGCCGAGGCCTTGCAGGCCAAAGCCGAGGGTGGCGAGGTCCATTAGAGGGCTACCTCCGTGGTCAGTGATACGAGGGAGAGCGGCAACGGGTCGCGCTGCTGCACGATGATTTGTCCGTAGTCGTTCCAGTCAGGGCGCATGGTGATTTCGATTTGTCCGGTTTTGAGGCGCGGCGGGCTGCCCGGCGGTTCGGTGGTGCGCTGTTTGTGTTCAACCAGGCGGCTTTCGTCCGGCCCCGCCCAGATGCCCGATGAGCGGATGAGGTCGAGCCAGACTCGGTTCACGTTCTTCGTCAGCCCGCGCCCCTTGCCGTTGTCGATGTCGCCCACCACCGGCAGGGTCTGGATTTCGGCGGTGTAGGGCAGGCCGACGTGGATTTTCCGCGCCGCGTGTTGCAGGCGGATTTCGCCGTTTTCTACCATCTGCGGCACGTGGACCGCGCCGTCGGCAAGGATGGCGACGGTTTTGCCTTCGAGGTGGGAAAGGCCGCCGATTTTGGTTACGGGGCCTTTGCCCGCGTCGATTGCCAGCGTCAGTCCGCTATCAACGAAGAAGGCTTCTTCCGGCGTGGCAAAGGCGCGGCTTTCAAGGCGTTCGATGTAGCGCCGCGTCTGCCCGTTTATTTCGCGGCGCACGGCAACGTAGAGCATGTCTTCGTTGCCTTCTGCCACCACCGCGCAGCTTTCAAAATGGCCGTCGGTCTGGTGCCAGTGCCAGGCGCCGATTTGTTGTTCCGGGACGTAGGTGTTGCCGATCAGCCGTCCGTCGCTGCTCACGAACCACACCTGCGGCCACGGCGCCTTGCCGTAGGCCATGTCGATGAGGGTGTAACCGTCGAACAGATGCGGCGCACGCAGCGAGATGTCGGCGGTGGTGAAGCCGCCCGCGTCGCGCGACCATGCCAGTTCATGCACATGGCCGCCACGCGCGGCGCAGTAGATGACCGAGGCGTTCACTATCACCGGTTGCACGTTGTTGGCGCCGACGTAGCTGTGCGGGCTGATGCTGATGGTGGTGTTGGTGAGCACGTCCGAGTTCTGCGTGTCCACGTTCCACTCCGCGCTGCCGGTCAGTATCAGCAGTTTGGTCAGCGGTACGATGTGGCGGATGGGGCTGGCTTCGCGCGCGGCCACGCGCACCTCTATCCGGTCGTCATCGCGCGAGGGCGTCGAGTAGCTCATGTCGCTTTCGGTGCCGCTGCGCGTCATCCACACTTTTTGCGGCTCGGACGGGGTGCCGGCGAAGCAGCGCCGTTGCTGGTAGTAGGAGACGGCGGCG
>ERZ772973.805-NODE-805-length-13038-cov-122.468_pt1 | contig 13038 bp, 10 predicted proteins | sample MGYA00580672_ERZ772973 | MGnify/ENA primary metagenome ERZ772973 (study PRJEB29015, sample SAMEA2737938) | human oral metagenome | biome: human oral; feature: human-associated habitat; material: dental | place: China | collected 2152 ... | reverse complement strand
CGGCCATGCCGCCGGCGACGGGAACGCGCTTGCGCAGGAGGAGGTCGACGCCCTCTCCCACACCGGTGGCCTCGGCCAGGAGCGTCGCGGCCTGCACGGCCAGGTTGGAGGCATCGGTGGGGACGTCGGCATCGGGCTCCTCGAGGGTGAGGGTGACGGTGCCGTGGTCCTGGGCCGACTGGCGGCGGGCGGTGACGGTCTCGATGAGACGGACCGCCTGGAAGACCGTGGTGAGCGGGTGGTAGCCGTCGGGGCCGGGGGCGCCGACGGACAGGAAGAGGTTGACCTTGCCCGGGGCCTCGACCCGCACGGAGCTGGCCGAGCCGCTGCGGGGCGAGGCCGACGACGAGTCGCAAGAGGGACCGGTGGGACCGCTGGGAACGGCGCGCAGATGGCTCATGACTGCTCCTGTGAGGTGAAGGAAGGCGTGGACGCGGCGGCGCCATCGGCATCGGCGGGGTACAGCGCCTCGGCCAGGGCGGCAAAGGCGGCGACGTCGAGGGTCTCGCCGCGCCGTGCCGGGTCGATGCCGGCGGCGCGCAGGGCGGTCTCGGCGGCGTCGGCTCCTCCGGCGAGCTTCGCCAGGGCCTTGCGCAGGGTCTTACGGCGCTGGGCGAAGGCGGCGTCGACGACGGCGAAGACCTGCTCGCGGGTGGCGCGCGTGACCGGGGGGCGGCGTCGGACGAGCTCGACGAGGGCCGAGTCGACGTTGGGAACGGGCCAGAAGACGTGCCGGGAGATGGTCAGGGTGCGGCGGACGGCGGCATACCAGGCGGCCTTGACGCTGGGGACGCCGTAGGTGCGCGAGCCGGGCTCGGCGGCGAGACGGTCGGCGACCTCGGCCTGGACCATGACGGTGATGGTCTCCAGGCTGGGCAGCGCCTCCAGGACGGTGAGCAGGACGGGGACGGCCACGTTGTAGGGAAGGTTCGCCACGAGGCGGGTGGGCGGCTGCGCCCCGGCCTCCCCCAGCGGCTCGGGCCCGGTGATGCTCAGCGCATCGGCCTCGATGACGCTGAGGCGACCGGCGGCCTGAGGCATGCGGTCGGCAACAGTGACAGGCAGGGCCCGGGCCAGGAGGGGATCGATCTCGACGGCGATAACGCGCGCCCCGGTCTCCAGGAGTGCCAGGGTCAGGGAGCCCAGCCCCGGCCCGATCTCCAGGATCGTGTCATCGTGATGCACGCCCGCGCTCTTCACGATGCGGCGCACGGTGCCGGCGTCGTGGACGAAGTTCTGCCCCAGGGTCTTGGTGGGGCGGATCCCCAGCGCCTGGCACAGGCCCCGGACCTCGGTGGGCCCTAGGAGACCGGAGGCTCGCGAGCCGGGTGCGGCGGGGCCCTGAGAATCGTGAGGATCCTTGCGGGAGCGGCCTGCACAGGCGGGGTCGGATGAGACCTCCGAGGCGATCTCACGGGTTCCTGCAGGGTCAGGCCCGCCCATACGGGCGGATCCTGCCGGGGGCACCTGCGCATCGGGTACCGGCAACGTCATGGGGACACAGTAACCGGCGTCGGATGGTTGTCACTATGAGGTATCTGGGAACACGCCGCATGCTCCCTGCATGGACGGTCGCGTCCCTCGGGTCGCGCGGGCCGCTCCGGTGCCTCAGCGCAGGCCGAGCTTGTCCGCGCAACCGGGCCACTGGCCCCAGCCGGACTGAGCCTGAAGCTTCTTGGCCATGGCGGTCTGGGTCGCGGCATCGGCCTCGTGCGGGTAACCGGTTCCGCCCAGGGCCTGCCAGGTCTCCAGGGTGAACTGGTACATGCCGTAGAAGCCATTGCCGGTATTGGTCTGAGGGTTACCACCGGACTCGCACTGGGCGAGCTTGGTCCACACATCGTCACCGGCCTCGCCGCTGGTCGTGCCGGCACTGCCGCCGGATGCCGAACCGCCAGAGCCTGCAGAACCTCCAGAGCTGCCGGAGTCGCCAGAACTGCCAGAACCGCCAGAGCTGCCGGAGGAGCCCGACGACGCCGAGGGCGCGGGGGTCTGCTCCTGGGACTGCGGCTGCTCCTGCTTCTTGGCGGCGCCGGTACCCACGAGGACAACCTCATCCACCTTCTGGGTGACGACGACCTGCGCGATCGGAGTGCGGGAGACCTCCTTGCCGCCCACGGTGGTGATCTCGTAGGTGGTGCGCACGACGCCGTCGACACCCGGCGTGGCGACCTTGGTCTCACCCTGAGGCAGGTCACCGCTCTCCTGCTGGACGGTGCCGTGGGGATCGGTGGCATCAACCGTCTCCGTGGTCACCTTCTGGGCACTCGGCGTGGCCGAGACCCCACTGCGCCCGCCCTCGGCGCCGAGAATGTCGGCATGCCGGTTCGCCGCGTCGGAGGACGAACCGTTCTGGCCGACTCGCACGGCGGCGTAGGCACCTCCTGAGACCGCCACCGACAGGGCCAGGGCCGCCAGACCGGCGCGCAGCGCCATGGTGCGTGTGCTTCGGCGTTCCTGGGCCACCTCCTGCTCCTGCGAGGCCGGGGCGTCCGGGTCCTCCGGCAGGGCATGGGCGTGGCGATGGGGGGTGGGAGTCACGGGGAGACGTCCTTCCAATCGACGACGAGCGTCACGGTAACGGAACGACGAAGGTCCTGACAATAAGGCACCTCACCCCGATGTGAGTCGCCTCTCACTCAACACACGCCCGGCGGCGCCCACTCCGCGAGGAAGGGGGCGCCGCCGTGATGCGAGATGCCTGCGAACCCAAGCGGGTCCGGTCGGCTCAGTACCAGCCGACGGACTCGGAGTGGGCCCAGGCGGAGCAAGGAGTGCCGTAGCGGCCGGAGATGTAGTTCAGGCCCCAGGTGATCTGGGTGCTGGGGTTGGTCTCCCAGTCGCTGGCCACCTCGCTCATCTTGGAGCCGGGCAGCGCCTGGGGGATGCCGTAGGCGCCCGAGGAGGCGTTCTCGGCCTGGTAGTTCCAGCTGGACTCACGGTTCCACAGGTTCTCCAGGCAGGAGAACTCGGAGTCCCCCCAGCCACGGCCGGCCATCATGGACCGGGCGATGGCCTTGGCGCTCTCAGGGTCGGTCCCCGCGCCGGGGTCGGCAGCCGGGGCGGGCGTGGAGGGGGCGGCATTCCCCTGAGCGCCCTGAGCACCCTGAGCGTCCTGTGCGGCGGAGTCGCCGGAGGGCTGCTGCTGGGCGGCCGCAGCGTCCTGCTGCGCCTGTTGAGCCCCAGTGCCGACGAGGACGACCTCATCCACCTTCTGAGTGACGACGACCTGCGCAACCGGGGTGCGGGAGATCTCCTTGCCGTCCTGGGTGGTGATCTCGTAGGTGGTACGCACGAGCCCGTCGACGCCGGCGGTCTCGACCTTGGTCTCACCCTTGGGCAGGGCGTCGCTCTCCTTCTGGACCGTGCCGTGAACCTGCGGCTCATCGACGGTGGTGGTGGAGATCTCCGCGCTGGCGATCTTGCCGGCCTCCTGCTGCTTCTCAGAAGCCTCAGTGGCCTTCGACTTCCCGTCGGCCTCACCGCCGATCAGCCCGAAGGAGCCGCCCGAGGAGGAATGCCCCTCGTCACCACCGGCGGAGATGGCCGCGTAGGCGGCTCCGGAGACGGCCAGAGAGAAGGCGGCTGCGGCGCCCCCTGCCTTGAAGAGCATGGGGGTCAGAGCGGTCTTGGCGGGGCCTTCGGCGCGTCGGCGGCCGTGAGCACCGGGAGCGGTCCGCTTCTTGGCGGCCATGGATCCAAGGCCGGCGAGTGTAGTACTCAGGGAGCTGGTCTGGGAGTGACGACCCACGATAGAACTTCCTTCGTTTGACGACTGCATGTCACCGTAACCGATGACCAAGGGGCGTGCCAATGCGCCTGCTCACACCCCGAGGGCTTGTGACCGAACCGTGCGAGCACCCCCTGATTCCTCACTGCTTTCCGCCTGAGACCAGTCTGAAAGAACGGTGGTAGCCTGGGAGTGATTCGTCCGGACATATTCCACCCTATGACGACTGCGCGCACCCCTTTGCCAGGCTCCGATCCGCTCACGACCCGCACCCCGCAGGACATCAGGGGTGAGGCTCGTCCTACCAGGCCCCGTAGACGGTCTCGGTGGTGGCCTGCAGGCGACGGCAGAGCAGCTCCTCGCTCAGCCCCCGCTGCTCGGCCAGGAAACGGACCGTATCCCCCATGAGGTAGGAGGCGTTGGGCCGGCCGCGCCAGCGCTTGGGAGGAAGGTAGGGCGCGTCAGTCTCCACCAGGAGGAGCTCATCGGGCAGGAAGGCGACGGCCTCGCGAAGGGGCCCGTTGGCCGGATAGGTGAGCGGGCCCGCGATCGAGGCGTACCAGCCGCGCTCGGCGCAGACGGCGGCCAGATCCAGGCCGCCGGAGAAGCAGTGGAACACGGTGCGCTCGGGGGCGCCGTCGGCCTCCAGCACCTCCACGCAGGCGGCGTGCGCGTCGCGGTCGTGGATCTGCAGGGGCAGGTCGAGGTCCTTGGCCAGGGCGATGTGCGCTCGGAAGGCCTCACGCTGAGCGGCAGCGCCCTTTTCACCGGTGCGGAAGAAATCCAGTCCGCTCTCTCCGACGGCGACAACGACGTCGGCGTTCGCCCTGAGCGTCTCCTCCAGGCGGGTGATCACGGACTCGATCGGCTCGGTGTGGTGCTCCTGCGCACGAGGAGCGAGCCCGTCAGGGCCGGTCTCGCGAACCCCGGCGTGGAGGACGGCCTCATTGGGATGCACGGCCAGGGCCACGCGCACGCCCGGCAGGTCTCGACCCAGGACCAGGCTCTCCTCCCAGGTGGTGACCTCGCAGGCGGAGGTCACCACGCGGGTCACGCCGACGGCGGCGGCGCGCTCAACCAGCTCGGCGGCACTCAGCGGCACCTCGGACCCGGGCCCGTCGACGTCCGCCGCGACCGGCAGGTGCGTGTGGTTGTCGGTGACCGGAGCCGCCAGGGGGGCGACGGCGTCGGCCGGCGGCCATGAGCGATCGCGCTTCCTGGGGCTCATAGGAGCTCAGGCGCCGGTAACGTCGTCGGGCACGGAGCCGGCATAGCGGGCCAGCTCGGCCTCGATGATCGACTCATCCAGCTTGGTGAACACAGGAGTCGGCTTGGCCACGGGGGTACCGACGGTGACCGGGTGACGCTCCCAGGTGGGGGCGTCCTGGTAGTCGCCGGTGATGATCGGGTAGCCGGTGCGCCCGTCGAAGGCCTCGGGCAGACGTTCGGGGTCGAGCTCGTCGACCTCCTCGATGCGGGGCATCGGGGCGATCCGGCCGTTTCCACCCAGGACCCGGTCGACGTCGTTGGCGGCGTGCGGCAGGAAGGGCGAGAGCATGAGATTGAGATCGGTGACCACCTGGGCCAGCGTGTGCAGGACCGTGGCCAGACGGGCCTGGGTCTCCGGGTCGTCGCCCTTGAGCTTGAAGGGCTGGGTGTCGGCGACGTACTTGTTGGCCTCGCCGACCAGCCGCATCGCCTCCCCCAGGGCCGCTTTCTGACGGTGCTGGGCGATCAGGTCGCCCACGGAGGCGAAGCCGGCCTCGACGGCGTCGAGCAGGGCCCGGTCGATGTCCTGAAGCTCGCCGGGCTCGGGGATCTGCCCGAAGCGCTTGTGGATCATTGAGGCGGTGCGGTTGACCAGGTTGCCCCAGCCGGCCACGAGCTCGCCGTTGGTGCGCCGCACGAACTCCGCCCAGGTGAAGTCCGCGTCCGCGGTCTCCGGGCCGGCCGCGCAGATGAAGTAGCGCAGGGCGTCGGCCTGGTAGCGCTCGAGGAAGTCGCGCACGTAGATGACGATGCCGTGGGAGGAGGAGAACTTCTTGCCCTCCATGGTGAGGAACTCGCTGGAGACGACCTCGGTGGGCAGGTTGAGCACGCCCAGGCGTCCGGGCTCACCGCCGTTCTTGCCCTGGCCGTTGTAGCCCAGGAGCTCGGCGGGCCAGATCTGGGAGTGGAAGACGATGTTGTCCTTGCCCATGAAGTAGTAGGACAGGGCCTGCGGGTCGTTCCACCAGGCGCGCCAGGCCTCGGGGTCGCCGCTGCGGCGCGCCCACTCCACGGAGGCGGACAGGTAGCCGATGACGGCGTCGAACCAGACGTAGAGCCGCTTGGTGGGCTGGTCCTCCCAGCCGGGAACCGGGATGCCCCAGTCGATGTCCCGGGTCATGGCGCGCGGGCGGATGTCCCCCAGGAGGTTCTGGGAGAACTTGATGACGTTGGGCCGCCAGGTACCGGAGGCCTCGCGCTCGTCGAGCCAGGCGCCCAGGGCCTGGGCCAGGGCGGGCAGGTCCAGGAACCAGTGGGTGGTCTCCACGAACTCGGGGGTCTCACCGTTGATCCGCGAGCGCGGGCTGATGAGATCGGTAGGATCGAGCTGGTTGCCGCAGGTGTCGCACTGGTCCCCGCGGGCGCCCTCGGCACCGCAGATCGGGCAGGTGCCCTCGATGTAACGGTCGGGCAGGGTGCGTCCGGTGGAGGGGGAGATCGCCGAACGGGTCACCTGCTGGACCATGTAGCCGTTGTCCCGCACGGTGGTGAACATGTCCTGGACCACGTGGTAGTGGTTGCCTGCGGTAGTACGGGTGAACAGGTCGTAGGACAGGCCCAGGGCCACGAGGTCCTCGACAATGAGCCGGTTGTTGCGGTCGGCGAGCTCACGGGCGCTGAGACCCTCCTCGTCGGCGGCGACGAGGATCGGGGTGCCGTGCTCATCGGTGCCCGAGACCATGAGGACGTCATGACCGGCCATGCGCATGTAGCGCGAGAAGACGTCTGAGGGAACACCGAAGCCGGCGACGTGGCCGATGTGACGCGGGCCGTTGGCGTACGGCCAGGCGACTGCGGACAGGATGTGGGTCATGGGGCCACCCTATCCGGTTCCCGACCGTTTCAGTCCCCACCGGCCGGGCGCACCAGCGTCATGGGTTCGATGCGGTGGAGGCGGCGGCCCCGTTCAACGAGTCGATGCCCCTGGCACCGCCGGGGGCACGGCCTCAGATACCGCTCGCGGCACTCCTGGGCCCCGGGGCGGCTCACCGACCGGGGACCCGGCGTGCCGCACAGCCTGCGGATGCCCACCGGTAGCCGGTACTCTGTCCGGAGTCATGCGGCAACCGCTCGGCTCATGTCTAGACATGTCTGTGAGATGCTCCCGTCTCGCGATCGAGCGTCCGCCCTCATGACATGTTCCCGCACGCCTCCGACATGGACACGATGGACCAGGAAGGCCAGCTATGTCCCAGTATCCCGGCTACCAGTACCCCGGCTCGCAGTACCCCGGATCCGTTCCCGGCTCCCAGCACTCCGCGAGCTCAGCCGGCTGGCCGGCGAGCAGCTACGACCCGGCCCTGGCCGGAGGCCAGCCTGCTCAGTACCCGTCGGCCGACCCCTTCCAGACGTCTGAGGCCATCTACCCGGGGGCCGCCAACCAGCCGACGACGTCGAAGAGCCTCACGGCTCCGACTGTCCTGGCCGCGGCCGGACTCGCCGTCCTCCTCCTGGCCATCATCGGTGGGATCGGCTCCTCGGTGACCCGCGGACAGTTCGACGCCACCATCACGAGCCTTCCGGACGATCAGGCCGCCACGGTCGAGCTGGACAAGGGCAGCACCTACGGACTCTTCTACAGCGACGGTGACGACGCACCGGACTGCTCGGTCACCTCACCCAACGGCGACGATGTCACCACGAAGTCCAGCTCGTCGTCCACCAAGGTCAAGGGCTCCAAGCTCTTCACGACCTTCTCCTCCAAGGAGTCGGGCGCCTACACCGTCGACTGCAGCAGCGCCTCGGGAGTCTCCGTGGGGGAGATCGTCGCCCCCTCGTCGGCGAAGAGCACCCTGCTGTCACTGTTCGGGCTCGTCGGCGCGATCATCATCGCCATCATCGGGATCGGCATGGGTGCCGGCGGTATGGCCTGGCGCTCCAAGCTGGCCGCAGCGAGCGCCACGCCCGCCCCGACCACCGCAGCAACCGGATCATTCGGCGGGATGACCGGCGCAGAGCCCGGAACCCCGAACGTCTACACCCAGGGCGCCTGGCAGACGGACCAGCAGGCTCAGGGGGGCCAGTACGCGCAGCAGCCCCAGTACCAGCAGCCTGCGCCGGCCGCTCAATCGGCCCCCTACGCGCCCTCGGCAGCCGGGACCGGAGCGCCCCAGTACCCGCAGACGGATCCGACCGCCCAGTTCGGCTGGGCCGGACAGCAACCGGTTCAGCAGCAGCCGGGGCCGGAGCAGCCCTCGGTGTTCACTCAACCCGTGCAGCCGGGCCAGTACAACCAGCCCGGTGGCTGGCCGGCGCAGTAGCCAATCCCCTTGATACCGTACGGGCGCCCTTGCCGACTCAGCCTCGGCGAGGGCGCCCGTGCGTCAGTCAGATCCCTAGAAGTGACCGCTGCGGTCTCAGAGGAGGCTCTCAGCGGGTGGGGGTCAGCTCGACGCCGGCGGCGCGCATGTCGTCTCGGGCGGCGCGCCCCAGCTCGGGGCTGACCGGCTCGGTGAGGTCGGTCAGGACCCGCACCCGGTAGCCCTGCGCGACAGCGTCCAGGGCGGTGTCCTTGACGCAGTGGGACTCGGCCAGCCCGACGACGTCGACGGCCTCGATGTCAGCGGCTCGCAGGATGTCCGCCAGGCCGCGCCCGTCGTCGTCGACGCCTTCGAAACCGGAGTAGGCGGCGGCGTACTGCCCCTTCTTGACGGCGGCGTCGGCGACGAGGCCGTCCAGGGCGGGATGCAGCCGGGCCTCGTCGGTGCCGGCCACACCGTGGACGGGCCAGGTGTCGATGAAGTCGGGATCGGGAGAGAAGTGGTCACCGGGGTCGATGTGCCAGTCCTGGGTGGTGACCACCAGGGCGTAGTCGTCCCGGTGGGTGGACGCGTAGGCGGCGATCCGCTCGGCGACGGCGTTGCCGCCGGTGACCGCCAGCGCGCCGCCCTCGCAGAAGGTGGGTTGGACGTCGACGATGATAAGGGCCCGGCGCACGCGGTCCCCCGGACCATTGGGCTGCTCGTTGCTCATGAGCCGACCATAGCGGAACCGACCCGACCAGGAGCCTCGGTGGCCTGAGGTATCTGACCCGGTCGAGGCGCGCCGAGCCGGGTTGAGGACGGCCGTGCAGTGCCCCGCGGCTCAGGCCGTGGTCTCACGCAGCTCGAGGGCGGCGCGGTAGACCTCGTTGGGGCGCAGACCGAGCTCGCCGGCCACCTGGGCGGCCGCGGCCTTGAGACGCATGCCGGTCCCGGCCAGCGCCAGGGTCCGGCGCGCGGCGTCCTCGTCGCCGGCGACGACGGGCTCGGCGCCGGCGACGACGAGGACCACCTCCCCCAGGACGCCGTCGGCCGTGGCCCGGACCAGCTCGGCCAGTGGGGCACGCAGCACCTCCTCATGAGTCTTGGTCAGCTCCCGGCACAGTGCCGCCGGACGCTCACCGCCGAGGACCTCGGCCATGGCGACCAGGGCGTCGTGGACACGACGAGGGGACTCCAGGAAGATCATGGTGCGCTCCTGGGTGGCCAGGGACTCCAGCGCGCGCCTCCGTTCCCCCGGCTTACGGGGTAGGAAGCCCTCGAAGCAGAACCGATCGGAGGCCAGCCCGGACAGAGCCAGCGCGGCCAGGACCGCGGAGGGTCCCGGAGCGACGGTGACGGGGACCTGGACCTGGACGGCCGCCTGAACGAGTCGGTAGCCGGGGTCGGAGACGGACGGCATGCCGGCATCGGAGACGACCAGGACGCGTCTGCCGTCCCGGGCGGCCTCGAGCAGCTCGGGGGCACGGTCGCGCTCATTGTGCTCGTGGAAGGCGATGACGCGACCCCGGGTCTCAACGTCGAGACGCTGGGCCAGGGCGCGCAGCCGGCGGGTGTCCTCGGCGGCGATGAGGTCGGCCTGCTCCAGGGCGCAGCGCAGGCGCTGGGAGGCATCGGAGACGTTACCGATCGGGGTGGCGGCCAGGGTGATGGTTCCAGCGCGCAGATGAGGGCTGTGGGCGGGGAGCGCGGCACCGGCGGGTTCGGCATCGTCCTCGGCGGACGGGATGCTGTCAGTCATAGGACACAGTATGTCGGTGCGACCTCCATGACGCCTCCGCCTAGACTCGGGGTGTGACGACTCCGAGCGCGCTGTCTCCCGAACAGTCCCCCGAGCAGTCCTGCGACGGCTCCCTCGACACGGACGTGGAACAGGAACGAGCACAGGAACCTGCCCCGACACAGGCTGAGACGCCGGATACCGCTCCGGCCGGGCCCGACGCCGGCGGGCGCACCGAGACCGAGCTGCGCACTGCGCTCGGTCTCGGCCCGGTGGACCACGTGCTGCCCCGTGCCGTGAGGATCCGTGGGTGGATCGCCACCGGCGTCGTCGGCGTCATCGCCTCCCTGCTGCGTCTTATCGGGCTGGGCCATCCCAAGACGCTCATGTTCGACGAGATCTACTACGTCAAGGACGCCTATGCCCTGTGGCACCTGGGCTACGAGGGGAACTGGGCGAATAACTCCGATGCCGCCTTCGCCTCCGGGGACTTCTCCGGACTGTCCACGGATGCGGCCTACGTCGTCCACCCCCAGATGGGCAAATGGCTCATCGGCGCCGGCATGGAGGTCTTCGGACCGTCGTCGTCCTTCGGTTGGCGGGTCATGCCAGCCATCGCCGGGATCCTCACGGTCATCCTGCTGACGCGCCTGACAATGCGCCTGACCCGCTCCCCTCTGCTCGCGGGCCTGGCCGGCTTGTTCCTGGCGATCGATGGCGTGGCCCTGACCGAGTCCCGTATCGGGCTGCTGGACGTGTTCATCGGTTTCTTCGCCACCTTGTCCCTGTACTGCCTGGTGCGCGACCGGGAGTGGTCGCGGGCGAGACTGGCCCGCAGAATGGCCGGGACGAAGCCCGGAGCACGGGCACCGCACGCCACGATCCGCCCCTGGCTGCTGGCCACCGGTGTCACCCTGGGACTGACCTGCTCGATCAAGTGGTCGGGGCTCTACCTCGTCGCGGTCGTCGGCATCGCCGTCGTCATCTGGGACACCCTGGCGCTGCGGCGGGTGGGGGCACGAGCCTGGTTCCTGGAGGGCACGGTCGCCCAGGGCGTGAGCGACTTCTTTCAGACGGTTCCGGTCGCGGTTGCGGTCTACGTCGGGTGCTGGTGGTCCTGGTTCACCCACCCCCTTGCCTTCAAGCACGGGTGGACGGCGGAGCAGCTCGAGCAGGGCGGGCCGGTCCCTCTCCCCTGGCTGTCCAGCTATGTCGACGACTCGCTGTTCCAGAAGATCAACGACTTCGTCGCCTACCACCAGCAGATGTACGAGTTCCACGTGGGCCTGGCCTCGCCACACACCTACCAGTCGAAGCCCTACGGCTGGCTGCTGCAGACCCGGCCGACCTCCTTCTTCTGGGAGGACAAGACGCAGGTGCCGCAGACCTGCTGGGGCGGCGACTGCGTCCAGGCGATCACCTCGATCGGGAACATCGTCATCTGGTGGTCGGCGGTGGCGGCGCTGGCGGCCGTCGTCATCATCGGGCTGAAGAACCGCGACTGGCGGGCATGGGTGCCCCTGCTCGGCTACCTGGGCCTGTACGTGCCGTGGTTCCAGTACCGGGACCGCACGATCTTCACCTTCTACACGGTGGCCTTCGTCCCCTGCGTCGTGCTCGTCCTCGTGCTGGCCCTGGGGATGGCTGCGGGCCTAGTGCCACCACTGCCGGGGTCCAAGAGTGCTGAGGCACAGGTGGAGGCCCTGAGGAAGCGGCAGATCGGTCCGGGCGTCCGGCCCTGGCGCGGGGTGGGTGCCCGCTTCCTGGGCTTCGGTCCGCAGTTCGGGCGCACGCAGGTGTGGACACCGCCGGTGGTGGAGACCGACCCGGGCATGTACCGCATCGTCGAGACTGCCGGCGATGCGGATGACGACCTCGAGGCGGAGGACGGTGCCCACACTGTCGCCGTCGACGCCCTCCCTCGGGCCGAGCAGGCCGGTTCGCAGCGGGCTCAGGCCATGGCGGAGCTGACGGGTTACGGCGCCACAACGGCTACAGCACCGGACGTCGCCAGCGACAACGACGAGCTGGAGGGAACCAGTCGGCGCAGCCCGTGGGCAACGCTGAAGAACTGGACGTCAGTGCCCACATGGCAGATCCGCTCCGAGGGCATCTTCCTCATCATCATGGTCACGGCCCTGGCCTGCGTCGCCGCGGCCTTCTGGTGGCCGATCTGGACCGGGCAGAACGTCTCGCGCGCCTTCTGGCTCTATCACATGTTCCTGTCGTCCTGGATCTAAGCCGGACGTCCGGTGCCGCAGCAGCCGGGGGCACACAGCCAGAGTCAAGCCTGGCGAGATCGCCGCGACCGACGCTCCGTGATGGTCTGCAGGCCGATTCCAGCCAGAATCCACGCGAGCGGGACGGCATAGCCCCACTGCCATCCCGCTCCGTTGAAGTAGGCCTGGTTCAGGACGGCGCGCACGACGTTACCAGTGGGAAGCAGCCTGCTGATGATCTGATACGGAGGCGTCAGGAACGGCATCGGCAGGATCCCGGTGGCCGTGGCGTTGCCCAGCGTGACGAACAGGACGGCTGTCACCACCTGCCCCAAAGGGCCGACGACGTCGAGGAGGGCAGAACCCGTCGTCACCGCGGACAGGCACAGGAGCGAGACCATAGGCCAGCTGCTCCAGAAGGTACCGGGTGCGATGGCGAACCATGAGTCGAGCATGAGGGATACCAGCAGGCCGGCGATGGCAGAGACCCCCAGCATGACTGCCAGCCGGGCTCGCAGTGACAGCCCAACCTGGGAGCCGACCGACGACAGCGCCTGGGAGAGGACGAAGCCGGTCAGAGCGGTACCGAACACTGCGAAGAACACGCTTCGGCCCGGGGAGGCGTCGCTACCTCCGGGGTCGTGTTGGTTACCCGCACCACTATCCCCGAGCGCTCCGAGACTCGCTGAGCCACCGGCCGCACGTAGGCCAGCACGGAGGTTCCATCAACGCTGGTGTAGTACAGCTCCACGCTTCGAGCCTCCCCATCCAGCGAAACAACACCGTAGACCTCGTGGCGCGAGAGGCGCTCAAGCCCCTCCTCGCGACGAGTCATCTGAA
>ERZ772973.804-NODE-804-length-13041-cov-9.94841_pt1 | contig 13041 bp, 10 predicted proteins | sample MGYA00580672_ERZ772973 | MGnify/ENA primary metagenome ERZ772973 (study PRJEB29015, sample SAMEA2737938) | human oral metagenome | biome: human oral; feature: human-associated habitat; material: dental | place: China | collected 2152 ... | reverse complement strand
GAGCCCGCTGATGTCGCCGCCGAGTTCTTTAAAGCTGGTACCCAGGGGGATTAGACCAGTCGAGGTAGGGGATGACGTGGTTTGTCGTAGCGTTGTATTGGAAGCATCAGGTTGGTCTTCCGGAACTCTTGGAAGTACGCTCATGATGACCTCGAGATCTACTGGGATAGGCTGGGTCGCCGTTGCGATGATATTCTCATGATGCAGATCGGTGAGATTCACCAGATAGGTGATGCCCAGCAACTGTCCGGCCCGACGATAGTAGCGTGAATCAGCGGCACGGTTTTCCAGGGATCCGTGCTGCACGGGGGCAACCCATGTGTGGTCGCCGCAGTCCGCCACCTGGGGGAGGCAGAGCTTCAGCCAAGGATAGCAACCCGCCTTTTCTGACATCCAGGCTGCCAGTGCGGAATGAATCTGCTTCATTGAAAATCCTTTTGAGCTTCAGGAGGGGGTTTGTTTAAAAAGATGTGGAAGTGGGCTGGGGGCAAACTTTGCCCCCAGCCGAAGATTGAGGTTCAGAAACAGCAGGTGAAGAGTTGTGTCATTGTGTTGGTATTACATTCATGGGTGAAACTGAAGATAGACCCCCACCCGGCCCCGAGAAGTTCTTCGATTTCAGTGTCGCTGAGTTCGGCGAGGTTGTCGAGGATCTGGTCGTCGTACTTGTTCTGCATGATGATGTCCTTTCTCTCAGGAGTTTTCTTGTTTTGCTTTCTTGTTACTTCTCTGCGCGCTGAAGTTGATATCAGCTTAAGCACGAAAAATTCCGGGTGCAATAGCTCTAACTCGGCTTGGATAGAGGCGCACTGCCTTCTTGGCTATAAGTGGTTTTTCGCGCCAATTCCTTAAACTTGTCGCTGGGCAGGGGGTATTGACCGGCTGGCCAGAAGTAGACCCTCGTGGGGGTCATATGTGCGGGGAGAGGTTGTGGGAGGGTCCGAAACCCGCGTCTGACAAGGGTCTTTCCCGGGAAGAGTGGCGTGCGTGGGTGAGTGCCTGGAATTTGGTCAATTATTTGAACGGTTCTGTACCGTTCGGGAAGAAAATGTGAGACGTCTCGCCTCGAGAGGCGCCGTTGCCCCCGTGGCGCGCCCGACCTCAGGACGTGAACAGCGAGAAGTGGAAGGAGTACAGGCTCGGGCGGTAGACGTGCTGGCCGAACTCGACCACCCGCCCGTCGGAGGCGTAGCCGGTGCGCTCCATCGTCAGCAGTGGCGCCCCCTCCTCCTCGCCCAGGTCCTCGGCCTCCTTCGCGCTCGCCCCGCGGGCGCCGATCACCTGCCGGGCAGAGGTCACCTCGACGCCGCGCGCCGCCAGGCAGCGGTAGAGGCCGCTCTCGCCGAGTTCCTGCCAGGTCGGTGCGATGTCGAGGGGAATTAGGTTCGTCATCAGAGCCAGGGGGTGGTCGTCGGCGTAGCGGAGGCGACGCACCGCCAACAGCCCCTCACCCCGGGGGATGCTGAGTTTCTCGGCCTCTTCCGGCGATGCCTCGCGCACCTCGTAGGAGAGCACCCGGGTGGTGGGGGAGAACCCGGCCTCGGCTAGGTCGTCGTTCAGGGAGGACAGCTTCATGGGGCGGTGCACGTGGGGTGGGGTGACGCGGGTGCCCACCCCGCGGCGGCGCGTCAACAATCCCCGCGAGGCCAGTTCCTGCAACGCCCGGCGGGCCGTGGGACGGGCCACGTCCAGGCGGCTCGCCATCGACACCTCGTCCTCGATCATCGCCCCCGCGGGTAGCGCCCCGGACAGGATCGCGGTCTCGATCGGTTTCGCGATCTGCTGGTACAGGGGGACCTGGGAATCGCGGTCCAGCGTGATCTCCGGTTCGTAGGTCGGTTCCATGATGCGGTCCTCGGGGCCGGAACATGCTTTGTTTCGGCGTGACAGGTAGGCGACGGTTTTGAATGATCATACAAGCCAGAGGCATGTTGCAGCGCAATGAACGGAAAGTAATGTCCTGACATAGGTTGACTGGGGTCCTTGGTGTGGGCAGACTGGAGCAATCCCCGACCTTGAGGAGCCATCCCCGAAATCAAGGAGTCATCACCGTGGATGAGCCGGTACTCGACGTCTGCACCATCGGCAGGTGCGGGGTCGACCTGTACCCCCTGGAGATGAACACCCACCTGGAGGACGTCACCCGGTTCGGCAAGTTCCTCGGCGGCTCGTCCGCGAACGTGGCCGTCGCCGCGGCCCGCATGGGGCATTCCGTCGCCTGCGTCACCGGGGTCGGCGACGACCCCTTCGGCCGGTTCATCCGTTCCGAGCTGACCCGGCTGGGCGTGGACGCCCGACGCGTCGTGGTGAACCCGGCGTTCAACACCCCCGTCACCTTCTGCGAGGTCTTCCCGCCCGACAACTTCCCGTTGTTCTTCTACCGCCAGCCCACCACCCCCGACCTGGAGATCGGCGTCGACGACCTGCCCGACGAGGTCGCCACGGCCCGCATCCTGTGGCTGACCGTCAGCGGTCTGTCGGTGGAGCCGTCGCGGTCGGCCAACCACGAGGCGCTGCGACGCCACCACGGCAACGGCATGAGCGTCCTCGACCTCGACTACCGGGCGCGTTTCTGGCCCAGCGAACAGGAGGCGACCGCGCAGGTCCAGCAGGCCCTCGAACACGTCGACGTGGCGATCGGGAACCTGGAGGAGTGCCGGATCGCGGTCGGCGAGACCGACCCGGACGCCGCAGCCCTCGCGCTGCTGGAACGCGGGGTGGAAGTGGCCGTCGTGAAGCAGGGAATGATGGGAACCCTGGTTCGCACCGCGACGGAGCGGGTCTACGTGCCCGTCACGAGCGTCCGGGTCCGCAACGGGCTCGGCGCGGGCGACGGCTTCGGCGGGGCCGTGTGCCACGGCCTGCTGCAGGGCTGGGACCTGGCAAGGACGTTCGCCTTCGCGTCGGCGGCGGGCGCCATCGTCGCGTCACGGCTGGAATGCTCCACCGCCATGCCGCGTATCGACGAGGTGGAGCGCCTGATGGCGGCCAACCCGCAGGTCGTCCCGGTCGTCAGCAGAATCCGGCACTGAGGAGGAAAAATGGACAACGAAACCCACGTGATCAAGGCGGGAAGCACCGCCCACGGCCAGTTCGAGACCGACGTCAGCATCGAACGCGCCGGTTGGGAGTGGAGCTCCATCCGCGTGCTGGCGCTGCCCGCGGGCGGATCGGAGACGGTGGCCTCCGGGGTCTCCGAGCTGCTGGTGCTGCCGCTGTCCGGGGGCTGCGCCGTTGAGGTGAACGGGGAAACCCACGTGCTGAACGGCCGCGAGGAGGTGTGGAGCGCCATCACCGACTACCTCTACATTCCGCGCGGAACCACGTTCACGGTCCGCAGCGAATCCGGGGGGCGGTTCGCGCTGCCCGCGGCGAAGGCCACCCGCGACCTGCCGGTGCGGTACTGCCCCGTCACCGAGGTGGTCACCACCCTGCGCGGCGCGGGCCCGTGTTCCCGCCAGGTCAACAACTACGCCCTCGGCAACGACCTCGAGACCTCCCACCTGCTGGCCTGCGAAGTGCTCACCCCGGGCGGCAACTGGTCCAGCTACCCGCCCCACAAGCACGACGAACACAACGAGGTGGAACGCATCCTCGAGGAGATCTACTACTACGAGGTGCGGCCGGGGCTGAACGGGTCGCCGGGGATGGCGTTGCAGCGCATCTACCCCTCGGGTCACGACATCGACGTGTGCGCCGAGGTGCACTCCCGCGACGTGGTGACGATGCCGCACGGCTACCACGGCCCGTCGGTGGCCGCGCCCGGATACGACCTCTACTACCTCAACGTCATGGCCGGGCCCGCCGAGGACTCCACCTGGCTGATGACCGATGATCCCGCATACACCTGGATCCGCGACACCTGGGCCTCCCAGGACGTTGATCCCCGGCTCCCCATGACCCCTCTCAACTAAGGAAACCCAGTGTCAACAGTGCGTCTCACCGTCGGGCAGGCGGTCGTCCGCTTCCTCGTCAACCAGTACACCGAACGCGACGGTATCGAGCGGCGTCTCATCGCGGGCGCCTTCGGCATCTTCGGGCACGGCAACGTCGCCGGGGTCGGCCAGGCCCTGCTGCAGAACGATCTCGACCCCACCCCCGAGGGCGGGCGGATGCGCTACATCATGCCCCGCAACGAGCAGGGCATGGTGCACGCCGCCGCGGCCTACGCCAAGACCACGAACCGGTTGAGCACCTGGATGTGCACCTCCTCGATCGGCCCCGGGTCGCTGAACATGGTCACGGGCGCGGCCCTGGCCACGACGAACCGGCTGCCGGTGCTGCTGTTCCCCTCCGACCAGTTCGCCACCCGCTTCCCCGACCCGGTGCTGCAGCAGGTCGAGGACCCGGTCTCGCCGATGACCGCCGCCACCGACTGCTTCCGTCCCGTCTCGCGGTTCTTCGACCGCATCGAACGGCCCGAGCAGCTCATCCCGTCGCTGCTCGCCGGGCTGCGGGTGCTGACCGATCCGGTCGACACGGGCGCGGTGACCATCGCCCTGCCGCAGGACGTGCAGGCCGAGTCCTACGACTTCCCCGTCGAGTTCTTCGCGCGACGGGTCTGGCACGTGCGTCGCCCACCGGCCGAGACCGCCGCCATCGAACGGGCCGCCGCGATCATCCGGGAGGCGCGCAGGCCCCTCGTCGTCGCGGGCGGTGGCGTGATCTACGCGGAGGCGTCGACACAGCTGCGGGCCTTCGCGGACGCCACCGGGATTCCCGTGGCCGACACCCAGGCCGGTAAGGGCGCGATCAACCACGACCACCCGGCCGCGGTCGGCGGGGTTGGGTCGACGGGTGCCGCCTCGGCCAACGCCCTGGCCGAGACGGCCGACGTCGTGATCGGCATTGGGACGCGCTACTCGGACTTCACCACCGCCTCCCACACCCAGTTCAAGAACCCGGATGTGAAGTTCGTCAACATCAACGTCGCCGCCTTCGACGCCGCCAAGCACAGCGCCGAGATGGTGGTCGGTGACGCGCGCGAGTCCCTGGAGGCGCTGACCGCGGCCCTCGACGGGTACCGGGTCGGCGACGACTACACCGAACGCATCGCCGGCCTGAAGGCGGAGTGGGCGAAGGCCACGCACGAGTGCTATCACCGCGATCAGACCCCGCTGCCCGCGCAGACCGAGGTGTTCGGGGCACTCAACGAGCTGATGGGCGGCGGGGATGTCGTCATCAACGCCGCCGGTTCGATGCCCGGCGACCTCCAGTGCCTGTGGCAGGCCCCCACCCCGGAGCAGTACCACGTGGAGTACGCCTTCTCCTGCATGGGCTACGAGATCCCCGCGGCGATGGGTGTGAAACTGGCCAGGCCCGAGGCCGAGGTGGTCTCCATCGTCGGCGACGGCACCTACCAGATGCTGCCGATGGAGCTCGCGACCATCGTCCAGGAGAAGGTCAAGGTCATCTTCGTGCTGCTGCAGAACTACGGCTTCGCCTCCATCGGGGCGCTGTCGGAGAGCCACGGGTCGCAGCGTTTCGGCACCCGCTACCGCACCGGCGAAACCCCCCACAACGCCGACGGCGACCTGCTTCCCGTCGACATCGCCGCCAACGCGGAGTCGTGGGGCCTGAAGGTGCTGCGGGTCCACGGCATGGACGAGTTCCGCAAGGCCTATGCCGAGGCGGTGGCCTGCGAGGGCCCGGTGATGATCCACATCGAAACCGACCTGTATGGTCCCAACCCGCCCGGCTCCAGCTGGTGGGACGTGCCGATCTCGGAGGTCTCGCGCCTTGAGTCGACGCAACAGGCCCGCACCTGGTACGAGGGCAAGAAAACCGACCAGCGCCACTACCTGCGCTGAACCTCAGCGGGGCCGCCCTGAAAGGAGGGCGGCCCCGCTGCTGTGCGGACGCCCACCGGGATCGGGGGAGGAGGCGGCTGGTTGAGCCGGGTGCGACGAATGAGCAGTTCGTGTCGAAATCATCACTTCACGGATCGCAAAAAAGCCTTTTGCTGAGATCGTGACGCTCGGACCGGCTGATCCCCTACAGCATCCATACTGGGTGAGAGAGAACAGCGCGGAGATCGTTGATGCGCGGGGTGACGTGGTGGGCGGAAGTGGAAAGGGGCGGCTGTACCGATGAGGGCGAGGACATGGGTCTTGCGGGCTGGTGCCGTGGGGGTGGTGGCGGTGTTGGTCGTTTGGTTGTGGGGGCAGTTTGCTCCGGATCCGGCTGTGCTGCTTGACGGGGAGACGCGGACCTCGTCGTCGGGGCGGTACACCTCGGAGTTCCTCGCGGAGGAGATCAATGGGAGACGCAATGTGTATCCGGTGATCAAGAATTCGGCGGGTGAAGTGTTGTGGAGTGACGATAGGCGTTATCTCATGAGTGCGCATCCGGTGGGGGTGGTGTGGCAGAAGGATGCCGACGTGTTGTGGCTGTTGTCTGACGATATTGGTACGTCGCGTGTGGTGGAGAAGGACGGGGAGTGGGTCAAGGAATGGGACTGGGACACGCTGCCTCCTGATATCGAGAAAATCGAGAAGGGTTGATGACGGCAGGGCTGCAAGCGGATGCCGGGCGTCCAGATTCCCGGGAACCGTCGCGCATCTATTCGGTATGCGTAGGCGCGCCTACGCATACCGAATAGATGCGTATTCCTCCTCGTGGCGGTCGGTAAGCCGCTGGAATACCCTTCTGGGTGATCCCGGGCCGGGCTACCCTGAATTTACAAGAGGGTTTGATGGACGGGGCGAAGCGGCCCCGTCTCATTATCCCGGCTTCAGTGACAACCCTGAGAGGAGGACAGGTGATGTCGAGTGCCATCACCGTTAGTGGACTGAGAAAAACATACGGGAGTTTCGTGGCGGTCGATGACGTCGATCTGCAAGTGGAAAGTGGGGAGGTGTTTGCCTTTCTCGGTCCGAACGGCGCCGGCAAGACGACCACCATCGACATCCTCACGGGTGCGCAGCGACGTACCAGCGGTACGGTGAGCGTGCTGGGACGCGACCCGCAGAACGACGAACGCGAGTGGCGCGCCCAGGTGGGGGTGGTGCCGCAGGGCACGGCGAAGTACTCAGATCTCACGGTGCGCGAGATCATCGATCATTTCGCCTCGTTCTACCCTGATCCCTTCCCGACCGGGCAGCTCATCGACATGGTTGGGCTCGGCGCCAAGGCAAAGGTGCTCAGCACGAAGCTCTCAGGCGGGCAGCGCCGACGCCTGGACGTGGCCCAAGAGCTTTCTCAGCGAGCCGGCATCATCGTTCGAGGCAGGATCATGCATGTCGGTACCCTGGGCGAACTTGCGCGGCTGACCGGCCGCCGGTACCGGGTCTCCTACGACCTCGATCCTTTGGTCGAGGTTCCGCTGAGCCTGGCGGAGAGAATGAAGAGTCAGCCGCACAGCTGCCTGTATGGCACTGATGAACCGACGGCGCTGCTGAGACTGTTGCTGGATGCTGCACAACGTCACGGTATTGCAGAAATACCCGGGCTGCAGATCACTCAGCCGAGCCTTGAGCAGATCTACATCAACATGGTCGAACAAGCGAAGGAACACTGATGAGCGAGACGACGCAGGCACCGGAGGCGCGTGCAATTGGCGCCGTAACGCAAAGCAGATTCCGGGACTGGTTTCAGCGAGTTTGACGCGAGTGCGTGTTGAAATGGTGGCCTTCTTCCGGGACTGGCAGTCGATGCTGTTCAACATGGCTCTTCCGGTGATGATGATGCTTGTTTTCGGCGCCGTGTTCAATCAAAAGGTGCCCGGCACCGATGTCGACTATCGACTGCTGTTCGTTTCCGGGATGATCGCCGTTGGTGTGATGAGCACCACCTTCCAGTCGCTGGCGATCAGCATCACCCTCGATCGGGAAGAAGGCCTCATTCGCAGGCTGGCCGCATCCCCGATGCCGCGGGGCGCCTATTTCATCGGGATCACGGTGAAGGCGCTCGTCACGACGATACTCGAGGTCATCATCCTGATGGCCCTGGGGATGGTTCTCTACCACCTGCCCATGCCGTCCGACGCCACACGCTGGTTCACCCTCGTATGGGTGGTCCTGCTCGGGGTGAGTTCCTGCTCCTTGGCAGGCATCGCGTACACGGCGCTGATCCCCAACACCCGAGCCGCTGCCGGGGCGGCCACTCCTCCATTCCTGATCCTGCAGATCATCTCCGGGGTCTTCTTCCCCCTGTCGATGATCCCTGCCGCGCTGGCCTACATCGGCTACGCCTTCCCTCTGCTGTGGATGGCCAAGGGCCTGCGCTTCGTGTTCCTGCCGGAGTTCTTGGCCTCGGCCGAGCCGGGTGGCACCTGGGACCTTGGCATGGTGGCGATCGTGCTGGGCGTCTGGACGGTCGTGGGTGCTGTCCTGGCCGCTCTCACCTTCAAGTGGCGGGGTCAGCGCGTGAAGTAGGAAGAACTGCGAACGCGCGGTCAACGATCCATCGATTGCCCCGGACATGTTCCGGGGAGCGGCGTCCCCCTCCCCGGCAAACACTGTCGCCACGGCCCTGTGACGCAGCCCCTCGAGGTTGCTCACCAGGGTTCGCTGTTCGATTGTTTGGCGAGCATTGCAGCGCGCGGAGTTCATTCTTGTTCGCGATAGTTGTTTTTGAAGAACTCGGTCAGTTCGGATCTGTTGGATATCCCGAGGCGGCGATAGATGTTTCTCAGATGGGTGTCCACCGTACGTTTGCTCAGGAACAACGCCGCGGCGGCCTGCGCATTGGTGCATCCCGCGGCCACCTGCTCGGCGACCTTCCGCTCGCTGACGCTGAGCCTCCGGGGTTCCTTCCCGGCTCCCGGGGGATGCCTTCGCAATGGTTGGGTGCATTCGAAAGATCGTTCATGGAGCGCCACGACTTCTCCGTGGCGCAGATGTCGTTTCGGAGGCATTCCGCCATCGCGTCCTCGTGGCAGGAAACGAATATGGTTCTGAGTTGCTGTCGCCAGTCCAGGATGGAGGGGTTTGTGAGATTCGCCGAAGCCAGGGCCCGGCCGGTGGCGAAGTGCTTGTCGATGGCAAGTTGGACGCTGCCCGTGCGGCGGTCCAGGTTCGCGGCGCAGTAGGTGGCGAACACGCGGAGAACGGCGTGGGCATCCTCGTCGGGCAGAGTGGGCCGCTCCGAATCGCCGGGGTCCTTGCGCAGGTAGTGTGTCGCGAGTTCGCAGAACCGCCCGACGGTGGAGGCCCGCATGGCCGTGGTGGTCTCGGCCACGCGCGCGAGCAACTCGCTGGCCAGCTTCGTGTCCCGGCGGTGGAAGGCGACCAGCGAGTGAACGATGAGCACCCAGGCGCGTTCGGCCCTGCGGGTGCTGGCGAACGATCGTGCCCTCCAGCACCACATCGCGGCCTCGTCCGTCATGTTGTTCAGGCACGTGGCCAGCCCCGCGAGGCAGCAGGCCATGAGCGGCAACCCGCCCGGGGACAAACCCTGGTGCGCGACCAGTTCGCGCAGCTGGGCGCCCGCGGAGCGCCGGGTGAATGCGTGAAGAACTGCCATGCCCGCCCGTATGACGGGGGCCGATGGATGATCGCCGTGCGCCATGGCGACGATCCGCCGGAGCGTGCACCAACGACGTTCGGGTTCGGCACATGTGGTCGCCGGTGAGGTCATGATCCACGAGAGAGCCGCCGTCGCGGTTCGGGGATCATCCGGGGCAAGTGTTCCAAGGGCCTTTTCCGCCAGATGCGCGGACAGGACCGGGTGTTCCAGGGCGACCAGGGGAGACAGCACGTCGTAAGCCGCCTCGGACACGGCATCCGCGGCATCGAGCACTTCCAGCGCGGCCCCGAGCGCCGTCAGATCAAGGTCCGAACATATCGCGGCCAGTCGTGTGGCGGCTTTTCCCGCCGATTCGTCCTCGAGGAATCGCGGCAGGGCGTGCATGATGTGGCTTCTCCCGCAGGTATCGGCCGCATCGGCCACCCGACGGATCACATCCGCGACTTCCGGTGTCAAACAGGAATCCGTGTCCCCGGTGAACAGTTCGAGCAGCCCGAGGTGGTGCACCTCGTCCACCACGCCATCATTCAGCAGGGGCATCAGGGCACGCCGGGCGGTGTCGAAGGTATCGGCGTCGAGGTGTGTTCGCAGACGCGGCCACAAGGCGGCATCCAATTCCGGGGGAACCGGTTCCGAAGAGATGGCCAGCACCATGCGCCGGGCGTAATGGGTACCCAGGCCGGTGCTCTCCAGCACCCGGCCGACATTCACCGTGGCCGCCTGGTCCCCGCGCAGCGCGAGGCACAGGAGGAACATCGCCTGATCGTGGGACCGGGGGAACTGGGTGCTCACGACGTGGGTTATCGCGTCGGCCAGCGAATCGATGATGGTCGCCGCCGAGACCAGCTCGCCGTCCCTGGTGTGGCACAGCGCCGCCAGGAAGAGGTGCACCAGGATGGGGTGACATCCGCAAAGGGCCTCGATCATCGCCCGGTGAACGTCCAGGGCGTTGCCGGTCTGCGACCGGACCGTGTGCCACACCTCCTCGGGGGGCATCGTGTGATGCAGCAGCAGCTGAGGTTTCAGATGACTGAGGCGCGCCACGAGATTGAACTCGTCCTCGGCGTCCTCCGTGGCGATCACCACCTGCACGCCGCTGTGCACCAGATTCTCGATGTCGGACGCCAGGCCGGGGCTCGTGCGGAACATCCCACGGTCGTCGATGCAGACTTCCGCGACCCCCAGGTCGATGAGGCGGGTGGGCCACGAGTCGGCGGGCACCGTTGCCCTTTCGATTCGCTCGCCCCGGTCGCAGACGACGGTTACCTCGCACCCCTCGGGACGGCCCACCAGGTGGGCGCGCCGTCCCGAACCGGGGGTGACCTTCATCACGGCCTCGGGCCAGCCCGGGTTCTCCCGCGCGGCGGAAGCGGGCGCGATGCTCAACGAACCACCTCGGCGGGACCGATCCCGGGGCCCGTCGTTCCTGGTGGGTTGCGGCGCCACACCGTCGAGCGCCGCAGGCCCGTGGATGAACTCCAACCGGGTGGGCGCCGCCCTGGCGGTCGAATCTCCCCTGATTCTGTTGGCTACCTCCGTTGTCTGCATGCTGATGCCTTTCATTTTCGGGCGTCTCCTGTGGCACCCGATGTATCAAGCCTAGTGATCCCCGAAGTCATGCGGGGAAGATCGGTGAAGAAATTCACTTCCGGCAGGCGGGGAACCGGGGTCGTGACGGCTTGCCTGTCGGCCTTTCGGACGACCCGGGGCACGTTCCGGGGTGCTGGAGCCGTCGACTGGTTACTGTAGTTGAAGGGGAACTGGTCCATGGCGCGCGGACGGGGAGCACGGGGCGCGCGCAGACGGAGGTGATGATGGGATTTCTCGAATGGCTGGGCAAGAGGTGGGCCAAGGGGCTCGACTTCACGGCGGTCGACTCCGTCTTGAAGGCCGAGGCCCTGGCCGCCGAGGGGAAGCTAACGCCGCTGTATCTGGTTCCGCTCCGTTTCGGCGGGCAGGAGATGCCCATGAACCGGGTCTTCGTGCCCGCCTCCGTCGTCGAACGCAAGGACCTCCACGACGAGCGGGTCGAACAACTCGTCAATGAACACAGGGCCGACGGCTACTCCTGCACCCCCGAGTACCGGGGCAGCAGCGTCGTGCCCTGCCGGCTGGATGGCATGGCCACGGAGGAGGGCATCCCGGTCTACCCGTGGTCCATCGACGTGTGGTGATCGCGTCAGGACAATCCCGGTTGCGCAGCACTCAACCGCCGAAAACCCCGTTTTCGGCGGGAAATCGGGTTTGAGTGCTGCACAACCGCGCAAATCCTGGGCACGGCTAGTCGGAATCCTCCGGTTTCTCCGATGTGCTGCTCAGGTGGGCGCTCAGCCGGCTGTAGGCCACGGACAGGGCGAAGCAGATCGCACCCGCCACCAGCAGCGACAGGATGCGGGTGATGGAGTTCTGCCCGGACATGTCGATCACCGCGAGTTTGAGCACCATCAGCATCACCAGCACCAGCCCGTACAGGCGCATGGCCGTGGCGTGGGCGCGGAAACCCGCGACGATGCTGAGGGCGCCGGCGATGATGAGGGTGGCGCTGCTTGTCGCGGAGTCCACGTTCGTCGCCGTCAGGAGGGTGTTCATCCCGAGCAGGGAGAGGGTGAAGGTGATGCCGGTGGTTACGCCGTGCCACGGGTGCCGCGCCATCGGCCACATCATCCACACCACCGCGCAGCCCACCGCGAGCACGAAGGGGATCAGCACCAGCTCGTGGGTCAGGAAGGCCCAAGTCGGGTGGGTCACGGGCAGCCACGGCACCAGTGACCAGCCGGTGGCGGCGTAGACCACGTACTGCAGCAGACCGGCCGCGCCGAGGTTCAGGATCATTGGTACCGGCGACGACGGGGTCAAGGACACCGTGCCGGCCGTGGGTTCGTCGACCAGGTGTGCTCGCTGCCCGAACAGCTTGCCGGAGAGCAGGGGCAGAGTCATCGTGTGCCCGCTGCTGAGCCCCAGCGCGATCAGTGCCACGATCACGCTCAACGTGAGGATTCCCCAGATCGTGATGCTCCAGGCCGGGCCGATGCCCAGCCTCCACAACAGCTCCTCGACGGCCGAGGGCAGCCGCAGCACCAGCAGGAACACCACCAGCCAGACGGTCACGAGGTGTTCCGGCCTGTCCGGGAGGCGTTTCTCGATGGCCAGCGCGACCGCCACGGCCACCGCCAGGATGCCAAGCCGCACCAGGGCCAGGTCGATGCTCGGGTCGTGTCCGGACCAGGTCAGGAACACTACCGCGGCCGGCACGGTGATCACGTGGATCGCATTGCCGGCCAGCACCGCGGGGAGTGCCGTCAGGGCCAGGACGGTGACGAGCGCACCCAGGACCAGGGATTCGTTCCTCAGCTGGGGCAGCAGAACGCCCACCGTCACGAAGGCGCTGACGAACAGGCAGTGGCCCGCCCACGGCCCGGCCTTCGCGGCGACCTTCTTGAAGGCCAGCGGCACCACCGTCAAGGCAAGGACGATCAGGTGCGTCACGGCCAGCAGGGTGAAGTCCTGCTGCTGGAACCAGTCAGGTGTGACCCGCGGAGGCGGTGCCGGCGTAAGACGCAGCGTCGAGATGGC
>ERZ772973.803-NODE-803-length-13057-cov-55.8203_pt1 | contig 13057 bp, 9 predicted proteins | sample MGYA00580672_ERZ772973 | MGnify/ENA primary metagenome ERZ772973 (study PRJEB29015, sample SAMEA2737938) | human oral metagenome | biome: human oral; feature: human-associated habitat; material: dental | place: China | collected 2152 ... | reverse complement strand
ACGCGCGACACCCGCTTTAGGAGAGCGGTGCTCTATCCCCTGAGCTACGAGGGCCTGCGAGGCGCAACCCTACCAGGAGAGCGCGGGCCGCTCGAACCGGGGGCGGCCGAGCGCGCCGCGGGCACGGCTCCCGGCCGAGTCCGCCGACGCGACCTCAGGCCCGGGCCCACGGGGTGCCGCTGTTGCGCTCCGACGACGAGGCCTCGTCGCGGCTGCGGGCCGGCACCACCATGACCGGGCAGGCGGCGTGGGACAGGACGCCCTGGCTGGTGGAGCCCAGCAGCAGGCCGGAGAATCCCCCCCGCCCCCGCGAGCCGACGACGACGAGGTCGACGGCGGTGGAGAACTCGCTCATGAGCTGGGCGGCGTTGCCGTCCAGGGCGTGACGGCGCACGGTGACGCCGGAGTGGCCCTCGACGGCGGCCGCGACGGCGCGGTCCAGCCCGCTGCGCACGTCGGTCAGCACCTGCTCGCGGTCGACCGCGGCCGGCAGCCAGGCCAGCGCCCCGGCGCCCGAAGCCATGGGGACGGCGGCGATGGCGGTCAGCTCAGCCCCCCAGACCTCGGCCTCCCTGACCGCCCAGCGCAGGGCCTTGCGCGCCGAGTCCGAACCGTCGACGCCGACGACGATGCGCCCCACGGGCGTGTACTCGGCGCCCTCGACGTGACGGGGGACGACGACCGTCGGGCAGTGCGCGTGGGCGGGCAGCGCGGAGGAGACGGTGCCCAGCAGCCGGTCGGCGAAGCCTCCCCCGCCCCGGGTGCCCACGACGGCGAGGGTGGCCTCGTCGGACAGGTCGACCAGCACCCCGGCGGGGTCCCCGGTCTCGAGCGAACTGGTCACGGTCACGCCCTTGCCCTGGGCGCGCGTGACGGCCTCGTCGACGACGGCCTGCGCGCCCGAGCGGATCGCGGTGTCGTCGAGCGCGGCGTATCCGCCGTCGAGCGAGGCGGTGGTGAAGGAGGGGAGGGAGTAGGCGCACAGGATGTGGACGCGCCAGCCGCTGCGGGCCGCGCGGGCGACGGCCCAGTCCACCGCGCCGAGGGACTCCGGTGAACCGTCCGCCCCAACAAGGACTACTTTGTCTTCCGCCATGGATTCTGCCCCTTTCTGCGGGCATCGGGAGTCCGACATGTCCCATTCTGACCCCGGAGGGCGGTGTGCTTCAAACCACTCGCGCCCGGTGAACGCCCGTGTCCCGATCCGTTGCGCCGTCGTCGGCCCGGAACCGGCCGCCCCGTCCCGCCACAAAGCCCGTCCCCGGCGGCGGAACGACGGCGCCCCGCCGCCTGGTCGGCAGGGGCGGGGCGAGGGACGTCGGTGGGGAGGGATTGGGGATAAGGGGATCAGGCGACTCGCAGGTAGGTGGGGCTCCCCCAGATGTTGGTGATGCTCACACCGGGCCCGGGGGTCGAGTGCAGGACCTGGCCGTCGCCGGCGTAGATGCCGACGTGACCGGGCCACCACAGGATATCGCCGGGACGCGCCTCGGAGGCCGAGATGACGGTCCCGCTGTTGAGGATGTCGCCCGACTGGTGCGGCAGCGAGATGCCCATCTGGGCGTAGACGTAGGACACGAAGCCGGAGCAGTCGAAGCCGCCCGGGGCCCCGCCGCCCCACGCATAGGGGGTGCCGAGGTAGTTCGAGCCGATGGCCACGGCGTCGGAGCCGACCCCCTGCGGAACGGAGCTCGAAGCCGGGACGGCGGTGGTAGAGGCGTTGGAGGACTGCGCGTCCGCGCCGGAGTCGGAGCTGGCCGCGGCGGTGGTCGCACCGGAGTCGGCCGTGGTGGCGTTGGAGTCGTCGGCCACGGCGGGGGCGGGGGCGGGAGGCTCCTCGGCGGGCGGGGCCTCGACGGTGACGCCTGAGACGTCGGTGAGGTCGGCGGGAGCGACGACGTCACCGGTCACGATCGCGTCGTTGACGGTGACCGCCTCGCGGGCGTCGGCCGTGAGGGCGCCCAGGCCCGCGGTCTGCTGAAGAGAACCTGCGGAGGCGGCGACCTCGGTGGAGCTGGCGGCATTGGCGCCAGAGGCGATCATGGTCAGGGCCAGGCCGGAAGAGGCTGCGACCACCAGACCGCGACGGGTGGCGGGAGCGATGTGAGAGATCGGGGTGAGTGGACGAGTCGCCTTGCGGTGACGTGCCGAACTGCGGGTGGTCATTGGGTGTGCGTCTCCTAGTGCTGCCGACGGGGTGAGCTGTCGGGTTCGGGCTGGAGAAGCCCGGCCCGCGCGATGCGGGCTTCACCCCAGAGACTCCGTGATCGAAGTCGTGGTTGGTTCCCCCGTTCCCGCCGCTCGTGATGGGAACTCCCCAGAACCGAACGGCGGGACTGAGCACCGGCTCGGGGCACCGCGAGGCCTGTCCTCGCGACAAGGTGAACAGTACCCGATAGCAAGGCGTGCCGTCACAATCAAATAACACACACCGAAGTGACGCCCATCACGCCTTGTCAATCGGTTAATAGGAGGAACCGCCTCCTCCATCGGGAGGAGACGGTTCCAATCCTCTGGACCGACGGCTCGGTCAGCCGAGTCAGCCGACTCGCAGGTAGGTGGGGCTGCCCCAGATGTTGGTGATGCTCACACCGGGCCCGGGGGTCGAGTGCAGGACCTGGCCGTCGCCGGCGTAGATGCCGACGTGACCGGGCCACCACAGGATATCGCCGGGACGCGCCTCGGAGGCCGAGATGACGGTCCCGCTGTTGAGGATGTCGCCCGACTGGTGCGGCAGCGAGATGCCCATCTGGGCGTAGACGTAGGACACGAAGCCGGAGCAGTCGAAGCCGCCCGGGGCCCCGCCGCCCCACGCATAGGGGGTGCCGAGGTAGTTCGAGCCGATGGCCACGGCGTCGGAGCCGACCCCCTGCGGGACGGCGCTCGAAGCCGGGACGGCGGTGGACTCGGCGGCCTCGTCCTCCGTGGAAACGGCGGGGGCGGCCTGGGCCTGCTCGGCAGCCGCCTGCTCGGCAGCCGCCTGTTCGGCGGCGGCCTGCTCAGCGGCGGCCTGCTCCGCCTGGGCCTGCTCAGCGGCGGCCTGCTCCGCCTGGGCCTGCTCAGCGGCCGCCTGCTCGGCGGCGGCCTGCTCGGCCTGGGCCTGCTCGGCGGCCGCCTGTTCCGCCTGGGCCTGCTCAGCGGCGGCCTGCTCAGCGGCGGCCTGCTCGGCGGCCGCCTGCTCCGCCTGGGCCTGCTCAGCGGCGGCCTGAGCGGCGAGCTCCTCCTCGGAGGGGCCGGGCGCCTCGGTGGCGACCTCGGAGGTGGCCGGGGTGTCCGCGTCCGCGACGACGTCGGCGTCCACCTCGATCGGGGTGTTCTGAGTGATGAGGGCCTCGGCCTTGGCGGTGGCGGGACCGATGCCCAGAGCGCCCGCGGAGCGCTCAAGGCTCTGAGTGTTCCCACCGGCCGCGTTGGCGGCGGAGGTGATCATGGTCAGGGCCAGACCGGAGGAGGCGGCGACGACGAGGCCGCGGCGCAGGGCCGGGGCGGCATCGCTCAGTGGGGTCAGCGGTCGGGCCGCCTTGCGGTGGCGCGCCAGGTTGCGTGAAGTCACGGGATTCTCCTGAAGAGCCGACGGAGTTAGCTGTCGGGTTCGGGCGGGAGTCGCCCGGCCCGCGCAATGCGGGCTTCACCCCGGAGGCCCTGGCCGTGGCCGGGACCGGAAAAGTGGTTCCCCCGGGCCCGTCGGTCGGTGTCTTAACGGAAGCGGCGAACGCCGACGGACTTGGGCTCCGCCCACCGCTTCACGTCCGATGAAGCCGAACGTTAACGCCAACGCTATACGAGCCGTGCTACACCGCGCGACCATCCCGCCGGGTGACTTCGATCGCCCCGCCCCCGCCGCGACCCCGCCGCGCATCCGGACGCGTCTCGCCCCGCGAGCCGGCGGGGGCCGGTCGCGGGGCGAGACATGTAGGGATGGGGGTGGGGTCTGAGCGCATGTAGGAGGATAGGGTACTGCGCGCCGCCGGGGCGGAGACCGGGACCTTCAGCGCACCGGGAACCTGACCTTCAGCGCACCGGGAACCCCGAGGCCGGGGCCCGATCCGGAGGCCGGGGCCCTCAGCGAGCCAGGAAGAGGTGGCGGGCGACGTCGTCGGGCAGGACGACCGGCTCCTCGGCGCCGGTCACGATCCGCACGCCGCCGCCCGTCCGACGCAGGCGGATTCGAGCGCCCGCGACGATCCGGGCGTCCTCCAGCGAGGCGAGGAGGGCGGCGTCGGCCTGGATCGGCTCGCCGATCCGGGTGATGACGGCCTCGGTGCAGCCCTCGTGGGCGGCGAGGTCCGCGCTGCGCTCATCGTCCGAGGGATGGGGGTGCTCGGCGCTGCGCGGCGGGATCGGGTTGCCGAAGGGGTCGGCGGTCACGCCCCGCAGGATGAGGTCCAGGCGGTCCTCGACCTGCTCGCTCATCACGTGCTCCCACCGGCAGGCCTCGTCGTGGACGAGGCGGCGATCCAGCCCGATGACGTCCATGAGCAGTCTTTCCGCAAGGCGGTGCTTGCGAATCACCTCGGTGGCCCGTCGTCGGCCCTCATCGGTGAGTTTGAGGGAGCGGTCCTTGGCGACGTGGATGAGGCCGTCGCGCTCCATGCGGGCCACGGTCTGGGAGACCGTCGGGCCCGAGTGGCCGAGGCGCTCGACGATGCGGGCGCGCAGCGGAGGAACGCCGTCCTCCTCCAGTTCGTAGACGGCCTTGAGGTACATCTCCGTGGTGTCGATGAGCTCGCTCATGCCGGTGCCTCCTGGGAGCGGTTGCGGTGCACCCGGAGGGTGCCCGACGGCGGGGCGGGGCGGACTCCCGAACCCCCTCCCAGGATATCGGGGCGGCTCAGCGGGGGTCGGCGGACGGCGTCTCGAATGCGTCGCCATCGGGCGGGGCCGCGCCGGACGGGGAGGCGGACGCGCCGGACGGAGCGGCGTCGGGCCCGACGGCGCCCGGGCGGACCGGAGCGGCGGCGGACCCGACGGCGGGACGGTTCTGGGCGCCGTCGGACCCGGCGGCGCACAGGAAGGGCCGGGAGGAGGAGTAGGCCAGATCCGCGCACCGGTGGCGGCGGACCCAGGCCATGGCCGCCAGGGCGCTGACGACGGCCGCCGCCCCGCCCGCGGCGATGCCCGTGCGCGGACCCCACTGGTCGCTGACCCAGCCGATGACCGGCGCGCCGACGGGCGTGGTCCCCAGGAGGAACATCATGTAAATGCTCATGACCCGCCCGCGCACCGCCGGGGAGGTGGTGAGCTGAATGGTCTGGTTGGCGCTGGTGAGCAGGGTCAGCACGCACAGGCCCACGGGGATCGAGGACAGGGCGAAGAGCGGGTAATTCGGGGCGGCGGCCATGAGCAGCGAGGAGATCCCCAGGAGGAGGGCGGCGATGATGACGGTGCGCACGCGCGGGGTCTTGCGCCGCGCCGCCCACAGCGCGCCGGACAGGGAGCCGACCGCGAAGATCGACGAGACGGTGCCGTAGGCGTCGGACTCCAGGTCGAAGGCGCTGCGGACCATCGCGGCCATGGTGACCTGGAAATTGAGGGTGAACATGGAGACCACGGAGATGACCACGATAATGATGAGCAGGTCCGCGCGGCGGCGCACATAGGTCAGGCCCTCGCGCAGCTGTCCCCTGGCGCGGGCGGCGCGCGGGACGTCGTAGAGCTCGCCCGTCCTCATGATCATCAGGGCCAGCGCCGGGCACAGGAAGGTCAGGGCGTTGACGAGGAAGACCCACCCGGGGCCCACCCAGGCGATGACCAGGCCGCTGGCGGCGGGCCCGAGCAGGCGCGCCGCGTTGAAGGACGCGGAATTGAGGCCGACGGCGTTGGCCAGGCGGTCCGCCGGGACCATGCGGGCGACGAAGATCTGACGGGCGGGCGCGTCGTAGGCGACGGCGAGCCCCGAGGCGACGGCGGCGAGGTAGACGTGCCACAGCCGGGCGCCCCCGACCAGGACGTCCAGCCCGAGCACCAGCGAGACCAGGCCCATCGAGCTCTGGGTGACGATGAGCAGGCGGCGCTGGTCCACGCGGTCGGCGATGAGGCCGGCGTGGACGGAGAAGAGCAGCGCCGGCAGGAACTGGAGCGCCGTGGTCAGGCCGGTGGCGGAGGCGGAGTCGTCGGTCAGGACGCGCAGGACGAGCCAGTCCTGGGCCACGCGCTGCATCCAGGAGCCGGTGTTCGCGATCAGGGCCGCGAAGAACCAGACCCGGTAGTTGTGGAACCTCAGTGACTCGAAGATGGACACGGCGGGAGGGGCCTTCGATTCGTGACGGGTGCGGGTGATTCGCCGGCTCCGCCGCGAGACGGCGGTCGGGGTGGGCCGAGATATTCTACTCCTCGGTCGGTCGGGCCGACGGCGGGGGCGGGGCCCCGCGGCGCCCCCGCGAAACCCCGCCCCCGCCGTCGGCCGACGAGGACCGCTCAGGACACGCCCAGGATCGCCCTGATGGGCGTGAGCGTGAAGTAGACGATGAACAGGACGCCGGCCACCCACATGAGCGGGTGGATCCGCCTGGCCCGCCCGCACCCCAGCTGAACCACCAGGTGGGCGATGAAGCCCGCGCCGATGCCGTTGGTGATCGAGTAGGAGAAGGGCATCATGATGATGGTGATGAAGGCCGGCAGGGCGACCTCCGGGGACCTCCAGTCGATGTCCGTCACCTGGGTCATCATGAGGAAGCCGACGACGACCAGGGCCGGGGTGGCGGCCTCGTAGGGGACCATCGAGACGACCGGCGCGAGGAACATGCTGGCCAGGAACAGCGTGCCGGTGACCACGGAGGCCAGGCCCGTGCGCGCCCCTTCGCCCACGCCCGCGGCGGACTCGACGTAGGCGGTGTTGGAGGACACCCCGCCCGCGCCGCCGGCGACCGCGGCCAGGGAGTCGACGACGAGGATCTCGCGGGTGCGCGGCGGGTTGCCGTGCTCGTCGAGGAGGTCGCCCTCGGCGCCGATGGCGACCATGGTGCCCATGGTGTCGAAGAAGTCGGCCAGCAGCAGGGAGAAGACGAGCAGGACGACGCTGACCGCGCCGACCTTGTTCAGGGAGCCCAGGAGGCTGAATTGCCCGAGCGTGGTCGGGTGCGGCATCTCGACCGGGGAGCCGGACAGGGACGGAACGGACAGGGACCAGCCCGTGAGGTTGAGCGGGCCGTGCTTCTCATTGTCGTTGAAGGCTCCCAGGTGGGCGACGGCCTCGATGATCGCGGCCAGAACGGTGGAGGCCGCGATGCCGATGAGGATGGAGCCCCTCACCTTCCGCACGTGCAGGATGATCATGAGGAACAGGCCGAAGAGGAACACGAGGACCGGCCAGCCCTGAAGCGACCCGCCCAGCCCCAGCTCCAGCGGGGTGCCGCCGGCTCGCACCACCTTGGCGTCCACCAGGCCGATGAGGGCGATGAACAGGCCGATGCCCACGCTGATCGCGGTCTTGATATGGGACGGGACGGCCTTGAAGACGGCCTCGCGGAAACCGGTGAGCACCAGGACGAGGATGATGACGCCCTCGATGACGATCAGCCCCATGGCGTCGGCGTAGGTCATGCCGTTCATGCCGACCAGGGTGCAGGCGACCATCGCGTTGATGCCCAGCCCCGCCGCCAGGGCCATGGGGTAGTTGGCGACCAGGCCCATGAGGATGGTCATGACCCCGGCGATCAGGGCGGTGCCGGCGGCGATCTGCTCGGTGGTGCCCAGCGGGGCCATGCCCTTGTCCTTGTTGGACAGGATGAGCGGGTTGAGCACGAGGATGTAGGACATCGTGAAGAAGGTGACGACGCCGCCGCGGACCTCGCGGGCGATGGTCGAGCCGCGCTCGGTGATATGGAAGAAGGCGTCGAGGCGGGAGCGGAAGCGGAAGCGGGAGAAGAATGCTCTCCGGGATGTGGGGGTGTGTGTACTCACGACGCGATCCTTCCAGATGCGACCGGTCCGGCGCGCGCCGCGACCACGGTGCGGATGTTCCGATCCGGCAGCTCCCGCCCGGCCCGGGGCGTCGTCGACCACCTGGAGGCCACGGCCGAGAGCAGCGCCGGCTCCCGCCCCGGGCCGGGGCGCCGTGGGAGGCTGGAGCCATGAAGATCCTCCTGACCGACACCAGCTGCATAGACCCCTCCCCCATCCGCGACGCCGGGCACGACGTCGTCCTGTTCGACGAGGCCGCGCCGGTCCCGGTCGAGCACCGCGACGCCGAGGGCCTGGTCCTGTGGGGCGGCGGCGGGTCGGGGAGCGCCGCGGTCCTGGCGGACATGCCCGGTTACCTCACCCGCCTGCGCTGGATCCAGACGCTGGCCGCCGGGCCGGACAACGTCCTGGCCGCCGGCTTCCCGGACTCGGTGGCGATCACCTCGGGCCGCCACTTCCACGACCGCACCGTGGCCGAGCACGCCGCCGCCCTGGCGCTGGGCTGCGTGCGAAGCCTGCCGACGGCGGTGCGCGCGGCCGACCGCCACGAGTGGGAGGCGGCCCTGGGCGGCGCCCACCCCATCCACGACCCGCACCGCCTGACGACGCTGTTCCAGGCGCGGGCGCTCGTGTGGGGCTTCGGCGCGATCGGGGTCGCGACGGCGCGGCTGCTGACCGCCTTCGGGGCGAGCGTGCGCGGGGTCGCGCGCTCGGCCGGGCAGCGCGCCGGCTTCGAGGTCATCGCGGTCGAGGACGTCGAGTCGGCCCTGCCCTGGACCGACCTGCTGGTCATGGTCCTGCCCAGCACGCCGCGGACGGCGGGGGCGCTGAGCGCCGAGCGCCTGGCGCTGCTGCCGCGCCGCGCCGTCGTGGTCAATGTGGGCCGCGGCGCGACGGTGGACCAGGCGGCCCTGGAGGCGGCCCTGCGCTCGGGCGCCATCAGCGCGGCGGGGCTCGACGTCACCGACCCCGAGCCGCTGCCCGCCGACTCCACGCTCTGGGACGCCCCGAACCTGCTGCTCACCCCGCACGCCGCCGGGGGCCGCGTGGTGGGGGCGGTGGAGCGGATCATCGCCAATGCGGCGGCGGTCGACGCGACTCCGCCCGGCGAGCCGATCACCGGCCTGGAGGCCCAGATCCCCCGCCCCTCCCGCTGAGACCGCATGCCCCTCAGACGCGCCCAGAGGCCCGCGCCAGGTCCCCCGCCCCTCCCGCTAAAACGCTCGCGCGCCCCGGCGGGATTCGGGCCTTTGCAACAGATTCGGACAACCGGCGCCGCCGCGGGCCCTGCGCGGACGGCGGCCCCGGCGATCACCCCGGCCCCCGGGCCGGGCCGGGCCGCCCGACCCCGGGCGCCGAGATGTGCATTTTGCACTCGAGCGGGCACTTTTAACTGCACATCTCGAATGCAAGATGCACATCTCGAATGCAAAATGCACATCTCGACGAGCACAGGGCCGACCCGCCCCCGCCTCCCCGCGCCGGCCCCGACCGCCGCCGTCCTCGACCCCCGACCGGATCCACACCCCGCCAAGAAGACCCGATCCGACCCGTGCGAGTGGGATATCAGGGTCGCGTGAGACGGCCGATACGCGTAGGACGGGATGGTGCGGCTCGGGGCGCACCGCCGACGAGACGGAAAAGGTGGCTCCCGCGTGCCTTTCACCCCTCATTCCACGGTCGCCCGCTCGAAGAATGGCGGAATGACGCCGTTCGTCAAACGACCGGACCCGCCGCACGCCCCTAAAAGTACGCGGGAGCCACCTTTTCCGCGCCGCCAGCGACCGCCAGCGCCTCAGTCGCGGAAGGGCAGCCTGGCCTCGAGCTCCTCCAGCGACCGGGGCACGAGGATCTCCTCCTGGGTCTCGGTCACAATGCCGAGCCCGGCGGCCAGGTCGGCGACGGCGGTCAGCGCCGAGGCGCGACGGTCCTCCGTCGACAGGGCCCCGTTCGACGGCGGCGCCGCGATCGACTCGGTCTCCTGCGGCGAGTCGACCGCCCCCGGCGCGCCCGCGTCCGGCTCCGCCCCCGCACCTGTCAGTTGCCCCGCCAACTCCTGATCGATGCCCGCCGCCAGGGCCTCGGCCTGGTCCCGGCTCAGCCCGCCGCGCAGGGAGACCCCGTCGGTGCCGAGCGGCTCCATCGCGCTCTCGTCGAGCCGCGAGGGCAGCACCGGCCACTCCGCCCCCTGGTCGGGCAGGTCCGTCTCGGAGTGGGCGCCGCAGCCGTGGTCGAGCGAGACGACGCGCCCGTCGTCGGCCGCCCACTCATTGGCGCAGATGCCGAAGATGCGGCGCAGCGGACCGGCGAGCGGGACGAAGAACCCGCAGGTGGAGCAGGAGGCGTGGGCCTTGCGCACGCCGTCGGCCTCCGGGCCGTGCTCGCCCTCGTACCAGCGGCGGGCGGCGCCGCGCACGCCCTGGGGGGACAGCACGCGGGCGCGCCCGAAGTCGAGTGCGTCCATGCCCGCGACGTCGCCCTCCTCATCGCCCGTGGCCTCCCAGCCGGGTTCGAGGCGCTCGTCGGTCTCGCGGCGGGGCAGGCGGTCGGCGCGGGTGATGTCGCCGGGGCGCAGACGCTCCGCCCAGGGGATCCAGGTCGGGGCGAGAACGGCGTCCTCACCGGGGAGCAGCTCCAGCTCGCAGATCGTGGCCGTGCGGCTGCGCGGGGGGCGGGTCAGGGTCACGGCCCAGCGCCAGCCGCGGTAGCCGGCGAGATTGCACTCGAACAGGTGGGTCACCAGCCGCTCACCCTCGCTGCGGGCCGCGACGTGCTCGCCCACACTGAGCGGCTCGGTGATCTGGCCCAGGGCGGCATGGGCGAGCCCGACGGCGGTCGGGGAGGTGAGCGTCCGATCCTTGGCGGCCGCGGCGGCCTCGGCCCGGGTGGGCAGGGAGCCGGGGCGGGGGAGTCCGGAGGTGGCGGTATCCGCCAGAGTTCCGGCCGTGCCGGGCGGCTTGACCGGGGTCGACGCCTCAATTGCAGCATGAGTCGCTGTGTCAGTCACCCGACCAGTGTAGGGGCCGGCGCGATGGTGGGGACGCAGGCGGCCGGGCCCAGGGCCGCGCGCCGGGGAGGCCGCTACAGTGGCGCCCGGATATGGAGGAGGCCCCTCATGACCACGCCGACGACGCGCCCCGGCCGCGCCGCCGTGCGCGGCCCCGCCGCCGATGAGCGCGGCCGGGCGGCGCTGCGGGCCCTGGGACTGGACGACGGCGCCGACCTGACCGGGGAGACCATGGACATCGTCTCGCCCCTGACCGGCTCGCCCATCGGCCGGGTCCCGCGCCTGGGCCCCGACGACGTCGACCGCGCCGTCCAACGGGCCCGCACCGCCCAGCGGCGCTGGGCGCGCGCCCCGATGCGCGAGCGCTCGCGGGTGCTGCTCGCCCTCCACGACCTGGTCTGGAGGCTGCGCGACCCCCTCCTCGACCTCGTCCAGTGGGAGTCGGGCAAGGCCCGCGCCCACGCCTTCGAGGAGCTGGCCGACACCGCCATGACCGCCCGCTACTACGCCCGCACCGGCGCCCGCCACCTCGCCGCCCGGCGGCGGGGCGGGGCGGTGCCGGGCCTGACCGGGGTGGTCGTCCACCGCCGGCCCCTGGGCATCGTCGGCATCATCTCGCCGTGGAACTACCCCCTGACCCTGGCCGCCTCCGACGCCGTCGCGGCGCTCATGGCGGGCAACGCCGTCGTGCTCAAACCGGACTCGGACACGCCGTTCACAGCCCTGGCCGTGCGCCGCCTCCTGACGCGCGCCGGGGCGGACCCCGACCTCTTCCAGGTCGTCACCGGGCCGGGCTCCGCCCTGGGCGCCCCGCTCATCGACGCCGTCGACTCCGTCATGTTCACCGGTTCGACGGCGACCGGCTCGGCGGTGGCCTCCCGGGCGGGCGCGCACCTCATCCCCGTGTCCGCCGAGCTCGGCGGGAAGAACCCGCTCATTGTGCGCGCCGACGCCCCCGTGGGCCGGACCGTGCGCGGCACCGTCAAGGCCTGCTTCTCCAACTCCGGCCAGCTGTGCATCTCCATCGAGCGCATCTACGTGCATCGGGACGCGTGGGACCGGTTCGTCCCCGCCCTCGTGCGGGCCGCCGAGTCCCTGCGCGTGGGCGCCGACATGGGCTGGGGCGCCGACATGGGCCCGCTCATCAGCGCCGAGCACCTGGCCAAGGTTCACGCGCACGTGGCCGACGCCGTCGCCGGGGGCGCCACGGTCCTCACCGGCGGGCGCGCGCTGCCGGAGGTCGGCCCCACCGCCTACGCCCCCACGCTGCTGACCGGCGTCACCGAGGGGATGGAGGTGTTCGCCGCCGAGACCTTCGGGCCGGTGGCGTCGCTGTACCGCGTGTCCGACGACGAGGAGGCCGTGCGCCTGGCCAACGCCTCCCCCTACGGCCTCAACGCCGCGGTGTGGACCGCCGACCGTCGCGCCGGGGTCGAGCTGGCCGGGCGGATCCGCGCCGGAACGGTCAATGTCAACGAGGGCTACGCCGCGGCATGGGGCTCGACGGCCGCCCCCATGGGCGGAATGGGCGCCTCCGGGCTCGGCCGCCGCCACGGCCCCGAGGGGATCGTCAAGTACACCCAGTCCCAGACGATCGCCGTCCAGCGCCTCATGCCCCTCCAGGCGCCGCCGGGCGTCGGCGAGGCGCGGTGGGCGACGGCGATGGCCGCCTGGCTGCGCCTGGCCCGGCGCCTGCCCGGGCTCGACCGCTAGCGCGGGGACCAGCGGCGCGTGCTGCCGCGCTTCGTCAATGCCGTGCTGCTCCTCAAGGGGCTGCCGGTCCCGGTGCTCGACGGACTGCCAGCTCCGGCGCTCGACGGGATGGCCGACCTGTTCGGGATCGCCTCGACCATGGACCACCTCACCGGGCGGACGGCGCGGCGGGGTCGGGCTCGACCGACACGATCCGGTGGAGGGCGGCCGTCAGCTCGGTCTCGCGGTCGAGGTCGGCCAGGCGCGCCCGGCCGCTCTCCACCGCGAGCACCCGGACCGTGCGCTCCTGGACGTCCCCGTCGCCGGCGGCCAGGCGCAGCCGGAGCCGGGTGCGGGCGGCCCGGGCCTGACGCAGCAGGGCCAGGACGTGGACCGGGTCGGTCGCCGCCGGGGCCCCGGCGCGCTCCCGCTCACCCGCGCGCATCCGTCCCACGT
>ERZ772973.799-NODE-799-length-13116-cov-31.6226_pt1 | contig 13116 bp, 6 predicted proteins | sample MGYA00580672_ERZ772973 | MGnify/ENA primary metagenome ERZ772973 (study PRJEB29015, sample SAMEA2737938) | human oral metagenome | biome: human oral; feature: human-associated habitat; material: dental | place: China | collected 2152 ... | reverse complement strand
CAGCTGACTCGCATACGTTTGAGCCAGATTTAGATCACTTTTTACTGTTGACATGCCTTTTCTATCCTTTTTCTCAATCCCTAGTGTTAGGTTTACTTCATTTAGCTACATAGGCCTATTATACCATGTTTTATAAAAGGGTCATCATTTTATGCTGATTTATTAACAATTGTGTATTTTTCAACAACCTCTCCCATCCGACTCGACGAAAATAGTAAAAATTGTTACAATGTAGAAAAAGAAAAGAGGTCCTCATGACAAGTATATACGATTTTTCCGTATTAGACCAAGATAATCAGATGATTTCTCTGGATACCTATCGTGGTAACGTTCTCTTGGTTGTCAATACTGCTACGGGCTGTGGTTTAACCCCCCAGTATCAAGGATTACAGGAACTTTATGACCGCTATCACGATCAGGGCTTTGAAATCTTAGATTTCCCTTGCAATCAATTTATGGGGCAAGCTCCGGGTAGCGCAGAGGAAATCAACGCCTTCTGTAGTCTACATTATCAAACTACTTTTCCACGTTTTGCCAAGGTCAAGGTCAACGGCAAGGAAGCAGACCCTCTCTATGTATGGTTGAAAGATCAGAAATCTGGTCCTCTAGGAAAACGAATTGAATGGAATTTCGCTAAATTTCTCATTGGTCGAGATGGGCAAGTCCTTGAGCGCTTTTCCTCCAAAACAGCTCCCCAGAACCTCCAAGAGTCTATTGAAAATCTGCTCTAACCTCTTTTCACTCCGACCCTTCATTTCTAAAACCAAATGAAAGGTCGGATTTTCTTTAAAAAGTAAATTATTTTCTTTAATTTCTGTTTATTTTTTTAGTTTTTACTCTTGCATTTTTTAAAATAATTTAGTATATTTTTTATATTAAGGATTTTGGCTATTTTAAGGGATAAAATGGCTTTTTAAATTTTTTATCTTAAAATGAAAGCGCTTTATACCGCGGGAGGTTGGATAGAGTAAATAAAAACTGAGATTATTTGTCTCTCGTTTGAGAGCAGAAGTAGATTGTTACCAAGTTCAACTTGGGCTCTGGCAGTAGCTGACTGCCTTGATAAAAACTAGGAGTATATTATGAATCGATACCTCTTTGAAAAAGGGCAAACTTTTAGCATTCGGAAACTGACCGTTGGAGTTGCCTCGGTCATGGTTGGACTAGCATTTTTTGCTTCAGGAACTGCTCTAGCTGATGAAAATCTTCCCGATGGAAAATCAAACCTTGAGAGTAAAATTGAGCAGGTTTCCAATCTAGAAGAAAACAAAGTTGAACCCGAGAAGAAAGAAAATCTCAACCAGCCAGCAGCACAGCAATTAGAAAAAGAAGAAGCTCCTACTGATACAAGTAAGGCTGATCTGCTCCCTGAAGAAATTCACGATCAAGCATATCCTGACACCGACGTCAAACCTCTTAAAACTTCAGCTACTGTCGAAAAGGCTGAAAGTCCTCAAGTTGAATCAAAAAGTATTTTGAAATCAACGGAAGAAGAAAACGCTCAAAAAGATAATCGTGCTATTATTAACGGTGGTTTGGACCTCAAGCATATTCAATACGAGGGGCAACCTGCAACTGCTGCCACTATGGTCTACAGCATTTATAATGGTGGAACTCAACGATACATCGTTTCTGGGTCTGGTATTTTTGTCGCGCCTAACGTTTTCTTGACAGTTGCTCATAACTTTTTAGATAAAGATGGGAACGTTCGTGGTGGAAACTCAGCACGTTTCTACTACAATCTAGGATCCAACGCTCCCGTTAAGAATTCTCAACCAAATTCAGGAAATACCACACTCTTCCAAGAAAAAGATATCCACTTCTGGAATAAAGAAGAGTTTAGCAAGGGATATCAGAATGACTTGGCAGCAGTTGTAGCGCCTGTCCCTGTACAAATTGCAAGCCCAAATAAAGCAGCAACTTTTGTGCCACTCGCTGAGCATAAGACTTACAAAGCAGGGGATCCTGTCAGCACGATTGGCTATCCAACTGACTCTAGTTCGAAAGAACTCAAGCAACCTATCGTAGCTGGCCAACTCTATAAAGCTGACGGCAAGGTAAAATCCGTTGATCCTTATGATGACAAGGGAGCTACTGGCATCACTTACCAAACAACTTCTGTGTCTGGTTTGTCTGGTGGTGGACTTATCAATGGTGATGGAAAAGTCATCGGCGTACACCAACACGGAACTGTTGACAGCGGTGTCCCTGAGAAAGACCGCTTTGGTGGTGGACTTGTCCTCTCTCCTGAACAACTCAAATGGGTTAAAGAACTCATTGCAAAATATGGTGTCAAGGGCTGGTATCAAGGTGATAATGGCAAACGTTATTACTTTACACCCGAAGGTGAAATGCTTAGAAATAAGACAGCTGTCATCGGAGAAAATCAGTACTCCTTTGATGAGAGCGGTGTCGCTACTCTAGTCAAGGGAATTGATTACGGACGCGTCCTTATCCAGCACGTGGATGAAGCAGGCAATACAGTCAAAGAAAATGATACTTTCTTAGACAAAACAGAAGTGGGAACTGGCTTTGACTATGATTTCAAGAAAGCAATCACTCCAACCGAATTCTACAAGCAAAATCTAGAAAAATATCAAATTGTTTCTATCGATGGTGTAGCAATCAATCAACAACTAAAAGATGAGTGGAACCACAATGTCGTTAGCAAGACAGCTCCTGGAACCCGTGTCATCAAGGTAGTCTATAAAGTCAACAAAGGCTCTTTCAAAGTTTACTACCGTCAAAAAGGAACAACTTCTGAACTAGCTGAGGCGACAGTTGATAACAATGACGGTCAAGAGTACGATGTTTCCTTTGTCAACACCTTCCATGCAAAAGACATTGCTGGCTACCGTCCAGTCAAGGCTAGCTTGGAAGCAACTATCCAGCAAAAAGGTGTGAATGAAGTCGTCTTTGAATACGAGCAAATCGCTGACACATCCAATCCAACGACACCGACTCCTCCAGTTGCTCATCCAGAAGATAAAGAAACTGAGATTGGCAATCATGGACCTCTTCCAAGCAAGGCTCAACTCGATTACCACAAGGAAGAATTGGCAGCCTTCATCCACTACGGAATGAACACTTATACCAATTCTGAATGGGGAAATGGGAAAGAAGACCCCCGATACTTCAATCCAACCAACTTGGATACTGACCAGTGGATTCGCACTCTGAAGGAAACGGGCTTCAAACGAACTATTATGGTGGTTAAACACCACGACGGTTTCGTTGCTTACCCATCTAAGTACACCAACCATACCGTAGCTGCTAGCCCATGGAAAGATGGAAAGGGTGACCTTCTCGAAGAAGTTTCCAAGTCTGCTAGCAAGTACGATATGAATATGGGTGTTTACTTGTCACCATGGGATGCCAACCATCCAAAATACCATGTTGCAACCGAAAAAGAATACAACCAATACTATCTCAACCAACTGAAAGAAATCCTTGGAAATCCGAAATACGGAAATAAAGGCAAATTCATCGAAGTTTGGATGGACGGTGCGCGTGGTAGCGGTGCCCAAAAAGTAACCTACACCTTTGATGAATGGTTCAAATACATCAAAGAAGCTGAAGGAGATATCGCCATCTTCTCTGCTCAACCGACAAGCGTTCGCTGGATCGGAAATGAACGTGGTATCGCAGGTGACCCTGTCTGGCATAAAGTCAAAAAGGCCAATATCACAGACGATGTGAAAAACGAATACCTCAACCACGGTGACCCAGATGGTGATATGTACTCTGTAGGGGAAGCCGACGTTTCGATCCGTTCTGGCTGGTTCTACCATGACAATCAACAGCCGAAATCACTCAAAGAGCTGATGGACATCTACTTCAAGTCTGTTGGTCGTGGAACCCCACTCCTTCTCAATATTCCACCAAATAAAGAAGGGAAATTTGCAGATGCGGATGTGGCTCGCTTGAAGGAGTTCAAGGCAACTCTAGACCAAATGTATGCGACTGACTTTGCCAAAGGTGCCACTGTAACAGCAAGTTCTACTCGTCAGAACCACCTCTACAAAGAAAGTCACCTGACTGACGGTAAAGATGATACGAGCTGGGCGCTCTCAAATGATGCCACAACTGGTAGTTTCACAGTCGATTTAGGACAAAAGAGACGCTTTGACGTTGTCGAACTCAAAGAAGACATCGCCAAAGGTCAACGTATCTCTGGTTTCAAGATTGAAGTTGAAATCAACGGACGCTGGGTGACTTACGGGGAAGGTTCAACGGTTGGTTACCGTCGCTTGATTCAAGGCAAGCCTGTAGAGGCACAAAAAATTCGTGTGACCATCACAGGAGCACAAGCTACACCAATCTTGAACAACTTCTCTGTCTACAAAACGCCAAGTAGTATCGAAAAGACAGACGGCTACCCTCTTGGACTTGAATACCACTCAAATACAACAGCGGATACAGCCGGTACAACTTGGTACCATGAATCTGAAGGTGTTCGTGGCACTTCTATGTGGACCAATCAAAAAGACGCCAAAGTAAGCTATACCTTCACAGGAACCAAGGCCTATGTCGTCTCTACAGTCGACCCAGGTCATGGAGAAATGTCCGTCTACGTTGATGGCCAAAAAGTTGCGGATGTGCAAACTAAGAATGCTAGCCGTAAACGTAGTCAAAAAGTCTTTGAAACAGGCGATTTAGCACCTGGCCAACACACTATTACCCTCGTGAACAAAACAGGTGAACCAATTGCTACAGAAGGGATTTACACCCTAAACAATGATAGCAAAGGGATGTTTGAACTCGAGTCTACTAACTACGAAGTCGAAAAAGGAAAGCCAGTCACTGTTAAAATTAGACGTGTTGGTGGAAGCAAGGGAACTGCTACTGTTCGATTCATTACGGAACCTGGAACTGGAGTTCACGGTAAAGTTTACCAAGATACAACTCAAGATGTGACTTTTGAAGATGGAGAAACAGAAAAGACTGTTACCATCCCAACGATTGACTTTACAGAACAAGCCGACTCTGTCTTTGATTTCAAAGCCAAGCTCACTTCTGTTTCTGATGGTGCCTTGCTCGGTTTTGCTACCGATGCAACAATCCAAGTGATGAAAGCTGAATTGCTGATCAAGGATCAAACAAGCTATGATGACCAAGCTAGTCAGTTGGATTACAGTCCTGGCTGGAACCACGAAACCAATTCCGCAGACAAATACCAAAAGACGGAGTCTTGGGCTTCCTTTGGTCGCTTAACTGACGAGCAAAAGAAAAAGACAACTGTAACAGCTTACTTCTACGGTACTGGACTTGACATCAAGGGATTTGTAGATCCAGGTCACGGTATCTACAAGGTCTTCTTAGATGGTAAAGAAGTTCCTTACCAAGATGGCATGGGAAATTCTTCGACTATTGATGGCAAGAAATACTTTAGCGGTCACGCTGCCCAACGCCAAGGCAATCAAACTCTGGTTAGCCTAAAAGGTCTTGATGAAAACTTGCACGCAGTCACCCTTCAACTAGATCCTGATCGAAACGATTTGTCTCGAAACATCGGTATCCAGGTGGATCAATTCATCACTCGTGGTGAAGGAAGCGAACTCTACAGCAAAGAAGAGCTTCTCCAATCCATCACTAAATGGAAGGACGATTTGGCTAACTTTGACCCAACAGGATTGAAAAATACACCTGCTGCACGCCAAGCTTTCCAAGCAAATCTAGACAAATTGAGAAACCAACTCAGCGCTGAAACTGTAGATGCTCAGGATGTTATGTTGACAGTAAGTACTTTGCAAGATATTCTCAGCAAGGACGAAAACTACCAAAAACCTGGCGAAGAACCTAGTCCAGAACAGCCCGCTGAACCGAAACAGCCGGAAATCGAATACAATAAGGCCATGGCTAGCTTGACAGAAGCCATCGAGAAAAAAGTCGGTGAGCTTGGAACTAACAATGAAGCTAAGAGGAAATTAATTGAACTTGCAAACCAAGCAATCGCTGCAATTCAAGAGGCCAAGACTCAAGAAGAAGTTAATAAAGCGCTAGAATCCGCTCTTGAACAAATTAGCAAGCTTGAAGCAGCTAAGCCTGAGAAGCCAGCTGAACCAGAGAAACCGGCTGAACCAGAGAAACCGGCTGAACCAGAGAAACCGGCTGAACCAGAGAAACCAGCTGAGCCTGAGAAACCGGCTGAACCAGAGAAACCAGCTGAACCAGAGAAACCAGCTGAACCAGAGAAACCAGCTGAACCAGAGAAACCGGCTGAACCAGAGAAACCAGCTGAACCAGAGAAACCAGCTGAGCCTGAGAAACCAGCTGAGCCTGAGAAACCAGCTGAGCCTGAGAAACCAGCTCAACCTGAGAAACCAGCTCAACCTGAGAAACCAGCTGAACCTGAAAAACCAGCTAAGCCTGAGAAGCCAGCTGAACCAGAGAAACCGGCTGAACCAGAGAAACCGGCTGAACCAGAGAAACCAGCTGAACCAGAGAAACCGGCTGAACCAGAGAAACCAGCTGAACCAGAGAAACCAGCTGAGCCTGAGAAACCGATGACTTCTTCAATTCCTGCAGAAGGAGTGACGAACCTTATCTTTGAACTTCCAAGTTTAGAAGTTGTCAATAAGGTGATACCATTCAAGACTATCCGTCGCGAAAATGCCCAATTAGATAAAGGAAAAGAGCAAGTTCTATCGGAAGGGAAAGACGGTCTTCTAGTCGAGTATGTTGAAGTAAATGGTGACAATCGTAAGATCCTCCAAACAGAATCGACTCCAGCTCAAGATCGAGTGATCGAGGTTGGTATCAAACAAAGCTCAGTTGGAACAGAGGCGCCACCAGTTGTGACTCTTCCTGAGTATATCCCACCAAGAGAGACCGAAAAACCAGCTCCAGTAGTAACAGATAACTCACCAACAAAAGATGAGAAAGCTCCTGTTGCAAGAAACAGTAAACAAGAAAAGGAAAACCAACTCCCAGAAACTGGGGAACAAGAAGGAAACACCTTCCTCTTCTTGGCAGCAATTACTTCAGTCTTGTCTCTCATCATCTTCAAAAAGAATTTTAAAGACTAAAAAAATCTTTGATTGATTCTTTTCTATCATTCTAGTTCCCCCGTAGAGAAGACCATCTGGTCTTCTCTTTTTAGGCTCTTTGTCAACTGTAGTAGATTGAAGTCAGCTAACACCTGGGGAGGACGATTGCTGTCTTCTCCATTTTTATATTCAGAGCAATGAAAATTCGTTTCTTAAAGTTGTCAAAGTTAGGAAAACCAAAGGCATTGCGTTTGATGAGTTTAATGAGATTATTGGTTGCTTCCAATTTGGCGTTGGAATAGGGTAATTGAAGGGCGTTGATAATCTTGTCTTTATTCTTAAGGAAGGTTTTAAAGATAGTTTGAAATAGAGGATAAACCTGCTTGAGATTATCTTCAATGATTCCGAAAAAATTCTCAGAATCCTTGTTTTGAAAGTAAAAAAGCAAGAGCTGATAGAGAACATAATGTTTCTTCAAGTCTTCTGAGTAGCTCAAGAGTTTGCCTAAGATTTCTTTATTGGTCAAGTGTATGTAAAAAGTAGAAGTATAAAATCGCTTAGCTTCCGACTATCTTATGGGATGAGCTTCCAGTAGCGCTTGATAACCTTGTATTCGTGAGATTTTCGGTTAAATTGATTCATAATTTGCACACGAACTCGACTCGTGGCATGGCTTAAGTGTTGGACAATGAGAAAGCAATCAAGAACGATTTTAGCGTTTGGGAGTGATACAGTCTGAGTCTAGAAATTCGAAAGCGAAGTTGTCTAGCAAAGTCATAGTAAGGACTGAATAGAACCATTGTAATGATTTTCACCCGACAGCGGATAATGATGAAGTAACTTAGCAATTTGAGAAAAATTTAGGCCTTGTATATGGTAAATGAGAATACTTTCACGCTCATCTATGGTAAATTGATGGGAGCTCATAAGATTTTCTTTCGTAACTAGTTGGTTCAATTCTATTTTATTAGAAAATCTTATGAATTTTTATTGTGCACTGAATATCGTATATTCAAGGGACAAAGTGTACTGGACTTGGGAGGTTAAGTTGAAATAATTCCATTCACTGCAGAAGTTTTTGTCTTACTTCATATAATGCCTCTCTGTAGTAGTCGAAAAAATCGGCTAGAGCGCCATTTTGCTGATAAAAATGTTGAAGTTTCTGTATGAATTTATAGAAAATAGGGCAGAACTATCTGACAAGTGCAAGCTGGTCAGATTTGTGGTAAAATAGATAAGATATGACAAAAGAATTTCATCATGTAACGGTCTTGCTTCATGAAACGATTGATATGCTTGACGTAAAACCTGACGGTATCTACGTTGATGCGACCTTGGGCGGAGCAGGCCATAGCGAATATTTATTAAGTAAATTGAGCGAAAAAGGACATCTCTATGCCTTTGACCAGGACCAGAATGCTATTGACAATGCGCAAAAACGTTTGGCACCCTATATCGAAAAAGGGATGGTAACCTTTATCAAGGATAACTTCCGTCATTTGCAGGCACGTTTGCAAGAGGCTGGTGTCCGGGAAATTGATGGAATTTGTTATGACTTGGGAGTGTCCAGTCCTCAGCTAGATCAGCGTGAGCGTGGTTTTTCATATAAAAAAGATGCGCCACTGGATATGCGCATGAATCAGGAAGCTAGTCTGACGGCCTATGAGGTGGTCAATCATTATGACTATCATGACTTGGTTCGGATCTTTTTCAAGTATGGCGAAGATAAGTTTTCTAAACAGATTGCCCGCAAGATTGAGCAAGCGCGTGAAGTGAAACCAATCGAGACGACGACTGAGCTGGCAGAGATTATCAAGTCTGCCAAGCCTGCCAAGGAGCTCAAGAAGAAGGGGCATCCTGCCAAGCAGATTTTTCAGGCTATCCGAATCGAAGTCAATGACGAGCTGGGAGCGGCAGATGAGTCCATCCAGCAGGCCATGGACATGCTGGCTCTGGATGGTAGAATCTCAGTCATTACTTTCCATTCTTTGGAAGACCGCTTGACCAAACAACTGTTCAAGGAAGCTTCAACAGTGGAAGTTCCGAAAGGCTTGCCCTTCATTCCAGACGATCTTAAGCCTAAGATGGAATTGGTATCCCGTAAGCCAATCTTGCCAAGTGCAGAAGAGCTAGAAGCCAACAATCGTTCGCATTCAGCCAAGTTGCGCGTGGCTAGAAAAATTCACAAGTAAGAGGAAAAACATGGCAGAAAGAATCGAAAAAACAAGTCAGTTACTGCAAACGAAGTTTAAAGGTTTTTCACGTGTGGAAAAGGCCTTCTATGTTTCGATTGCTGCAACAATGATTATCCTGGCAATTAGCGTTGTGTTTATGCAGACCAAGCTATTACAAGTTCAGAATGAATTGACCAAGGTCAATGCTCAAATCGAGGAAAAGAAAACAGAGCTCGACGATGCCAAGCAAGAGGTCAATGAATTAATTCGTTCAGAACGTTTGAAAGAAATTGCAAATTCTAAGGATTTGCAGCTGAATAACGAAAATATCCGAGCAGCGGAGTAAGATATGAGACAGTGGAAAGAAAAAATCATCCGTTATGCCGTTCGTAATCGCAAATCTCCAGAAGAAAACCGCCGAAGAGTAGGAAAAAGCCTGAGTTTATTGGCAGTCATACTCTTCGCTGTCTTTTTGGTCAACTTTGCGGTCATTATCGGAACGGGTAGTAAATTTGGTAAGGATTTGGTTCAAGAGGCCAAAAAGGTTCACCAAACAACCAAGACCATTCCAGCAAAACGGGGAACCATTTATGATCGAAATGGAACACCTATTGCTGAGGATGCGACTTCGTATAATATCTATGCCGTTATTGACAAGACCTACAAGTCAGCAACAGGCAAAGTTCTCTATGTAGAGGATTCTCAATTTAATAAGGTAGCGGAAATCTTCCATAAATACCTAGATATGGAGGAGTCTTATGTCAAAGAACAACTTTCTCAACCAGATCTGAAACAGGTATCTTTTGGAGCTAAGGGAAATGGGATCACCTATGCCAATATGATGGCCATTAAAAATGACCTCAAAACAGCTGGCGTTGAGGGAGTGGACTTTACAACTAGCCCTAACCGTAGTTATCCCAATGGACAGTTTGCTTCTTCCTTTATCGGTTTAGCGCAACTCCATGAAAATGAGGATGGCACCAAAAGGTTGATTGGGACATCTGGATTGGAGAGTTCCTTAAATAGCATTCTGGCGGGTACAGATGGGATTATCACCTATGAGAAGGATCGTCTGGGAAATATTGTTCCGGGTACGGAGCAGGCTTCCCAACACATGGTAGACGGAAAGGATGTTTACACAACCCTTTCTAGTCCTTTACAATCTTTCATGGAAAGTCAGATGGATGCCTTCCAAGAAAAAGTAAAAGGGAAGTATATGACTGCGACTTTGGTCAGCGCCAAGACAGGAGAAATTCTTGCTACAACTCAAAGACCAACCTTTGATGCTGATACCAAAGAAGGGATTACAGAGGACTTTGTCTGGCGTGATATCCTTTACCAAAGTAACTATGAACCAGGATCAACCATGAAGGTAATGACTCTGGCGGCCGCTATTGATAATAACACTTTCCCAGGAGGAGAAGTTTTCAATAGCAGTGAATTAAAAATAGCGGATGCGACGATTCGAGATTGGGATGTTAATGATGGTTTGACTACTGGTAGGATGATGACTTTCTTACAAGGTTTCGCTCTCTCCAGTAATGTTGGAATGAGTCTACTTGAACAAAAAATGGGAGATGCTACTTGGTTGGATTATCTAAACCGCTTTAAGTTTGGAGTGCCGACGCGTTTTGGTCTGACTGATGAGTACACAGGTCAATTGCCTGCAGATAATATTGTCAATATTGCCATGAGTGCATTTGGTCAGGGGATTTCTGTAACGCAGACCCAGATGCTACGTGCTTTTACAGCCATTGCGAATGACGGAGTTATGTTAGAACCAAAGTTTATTAGCGCCCTTTATGATCCAAATGATCAGTCAGTTCGGAAGTCACAAAAAGAAATAGTAGGAAATCCTGTTTCCAAAGAGGCAGCAAGCACAACTCGAAATCACATGATCTTAGTTGGGACGGACCCTCTATATGGAACTATGTATAATCACTACACAGGAAAGCCAATTATAACAGTTCCTGGACAAAATGTAGCAGTTAAATCCGGTACGGCTCAAATCGCTGATGAGAAAAATGGAGGATACTTGGTTGGTTCTACCAATTATATTTTCTCAGTTGTGACTATGAATCCTGCTGAAAATCCTGATTTTATCTTGTATGTAACGGTTCAACAGCCTGAGCATTATTCAGGTATCCAGTTGGGAGAATTTGCCACCCCAATCCTTGAGCGAGCTTCTGCTATGAAAGAATCCCTCAATCTTCAGTCAACTGCCAAGAACTTGGATCAGGTCAGCAAGACGACAAGCTATGCTATGCCTGTCACCAAGGACTTTACCCCAGGTGACCTCGCAGAAGAATTGCGCCGAAACCTGGTCCAACCAATTGTTATCGGAACAGGAACCAAGATTAAGGATCTCTCTGTTTCTGAAGGAGATAATTTGGAAGCCAATCAGCAAATCTTGATCCTGTCAGATAAGGTCGAAGAAATGCCTGATATGTATGGCTGGACAGATGAAAATGTGCAAACATTTGCCAAATGGCTGAATATAGAAGTCGAGTGGGAAGGTAGTGGCAAAACGGTCAAGAAACAAAGTGTCCGTGCCAATACAGCCCTCAAAGACATTAAAAAAATGAAAGTAACTTTAGGAGATTAAGATGATTAGTTCCATTAGTGCTGGAATTCTAGCCTTTCTATTGACCTTGATTGGCATTCCAGCCTTTATCCGATTTTATCGAAAAGCACAGATTACGGGTCAGCAGATGCACGAGGATGTCAAGCAACACCAAGCTAAAGCTGGGACTCCAACCATGGGGGGTCTTGTTTTCCTGATCGTTGCAGTTGTTGTGAGCTTCCTTGTCGCTCTCTTTACCCAACAATTGACCAACAATGTAGGCATGATTTTGTTTATCTTGGTTTTGTATGGTTTGGTAGGTTTTTTGGATGATTTCCTCAAGGTCTTTCGTAAGATTAACGAAGGCTTAAATCCCAAGCAAAAACTTGCTCTCCAGCTCCTTGGAGGAGTGATTTTCTACCTCTTTTATGAGCGTGGTGGCGATATGCTTTCAGTTTTTGGCTACCAAGTACATCTGGGTATTTTCTATATTTTCTTTGCCCTTTTCTGGCTAGTTGGCTTTTCAAATGCGGTGAATCTGACTGACGGGATTGACGGCTTAGCGAGTATTTCCGTGGTGATTAGCTTGTCAGCCTACGGTGTGATTGCTTATATGCAAAATCAACTGGATATCCTTCTTGTGATTCTTGCCATGATTGGTGGTTTGTTAGGCTTCTTCGTCTTTAACCACAAGCCTGCCAAGGTCTTCATGGGTGATGTGGGAAGTTTGGCTCTTGGTGGGATGCTAGCAGCTATTTCTATGGCTCTCCACCAAGAATGGACCCTTTTGTTGATTGGGATTGTCTATGTCTTTGAGACAAGCTCTGTTATGATACAGGTTACCTACTTCAAACTTAGTGGTGGAAAGCGTATCTTCCGTATGACACCTGTCCATCACCATTTTGAGCTTGGAGGATTCTCAGGCAAGGGCAATCCTTGGAGCGAGTGGAAGGTTGACTTCTTCTTTTGGGGAGTTGGCCTTCTAGCAAGTCTCTTGACCTTAGCTTTTTTATACCTACTGTAAAAAATAGAGAGTGCTCTCGCATTGAGTAAAGTTTTCCATGATAAAACGCATAGTATCAAGGTTTTTGAATGCCTGATAGTATGCGTTTTTAATATTTCTAAAATAAAATCTTCCCTTATCTAGATATTCCAACATAAGAAATGCATGAAATTCAATCGTTTCAGATATTCAGGAACATCTTAGGGATTTGAGTTCAAAGTTTAAATATGGAAGTTCTTGGATTGTTGAAATGATAGATTTATTTTTCTCAAAGACCTAGTACTAACACACAAAAGGCCCCCTTGTTGCTAAGGGAGCCTTTCTATATATCCTAGTGAAGCAGATGATTTTACCTAATCTCTTCTTAAGAATTGATCTAAATAGTAA
>ERZ772973.792-NODE-792-length-13210-cov-34.9325_pt1 | contig 13210 bp, 17 predicted proteins | sample MGYA00580672_ERZ772973 | MGnify/ENA primary metagenome ERZ772973 (study PRJEB29015, sample SAMEA2737938) | human oral metagenome | biome: human oral; feature: human-associated habitat; material: dental | place: China | collected 2152 ... | reverse complement strand
ATATAAATCTTGTAGAACAAGAAAATGGCAGCGACGATCAAGAATTACCATATCTAAAAAAGTCTCTACGCATTCTTAACAATTATGAATCGATCCAATTAGGGTAAACTAATGCTGGGTATGATGAAGTGTTGCACTTTATAAGTAGCTGCGGGCAGTTTTATTACTACCGACGGCGGCGCGGTACTGTTTCCGCTTGCTTATATTTTGGGTGACGTCTTGACGGAAATCTACGGCTATAAATACACGCGGCGGGCGATTTGGGCGGCATTTGGTATTATGCTGCTGGCAGTGGCGGCGTTTACGGTCGTGCGCTACATGCCACCAGCCCCAGAGTATACCGCTCAGGCGTCGTACGAAGCGGTCCTAGGGTTTTTCCCGAGGATCGTCGCAGCCAGCTTGGCAGCGTTTTTGACCGGCTCGTTCCTGAACTCGTTTGTATTGGCAAAATTGAAGGTTAAAACGAAGGGCGAAAAGTTGTGGCTGAGGCTGATCGGCTCGACGTTTGTCGGTGAATTCTTCGATACTGTAGTGTTTGCCTTGGTGGCTTTCGGCGGTATTCTTCAGGGTACAGGCATGCTGGTATATATTTTAATTGGCTGGCTGTTTAAGACCGGAGTGGAAGTCGTGTGTTTACCAATCACCTACCGGGTAATTGCCAAAATGAAACAGGTTGAAAAGATTGACACTTATGATAATAAGACTGATTTTACGCCTTTTAGGGTCGATTTGGATTAAAGATTATGGAAATCCTATACAGTATCTTAGTCTATTAAGGTTGCGTATTTCGCGTTCTGTAAAAGCCTCGTTTCACGTAAGTTAGCTTATTCTTTATCATTGCTTTCAGCGGTTGGGTTGTTTTTCTCATACGTCATCTAGAACGCACCTCTCTCGATAAGATACTTATCACCATTAACCTGACTTTCTGCAATCATGCAATCAGCCGTAGCTGTGATATTATCAATATATAGCAAGTCTACAAGGAGATATAGGATGGCAAAGAATGTTAACGTCGCTACAATGCCTGAAACAATAGCTACATCGAGTAGAGCACTCGCTGTCAGCAGCAGTAATTTTGAACAGTTAAAGAAAAACCTCACTGATGTATATGAGAATCGTGCAAAACTACGCAAGCAGCTTACAAAGGTAAAGTTTAACTACTTTATCACATATATTTTTAGCTCATCAGAGAAGCGGCAAGATAAGAAAAATCTAATTAATGAACTGGCAAAGTCTCTTGAAAATGCATATATTAATCTTAATTTTCGTAAGGGTATGAAAGATGCTGGCTCTTGGGATGAAGCCATATACTATTTTCAAGAACTATTTCAGTGCTGTAAGATATGGGACTTAACTTCTCGACAAGATACAGACAAGTTTCGCCAGCGCACTCAGCTTTGTCGTCGGTATGCAGGTCGGCGGCGGGCAAAACAGCATGAATAATCAAGCTGGCGGTCCACCTGGCATGAGTCGCAGTCAAAATAGCCAGCCAGGCGGGTCAGGTGGACAAACTGGCGGCGCACCAGGTGGTAGTCAGAATCAGACTGGTCAAAGCTCACAAGTACCAGTGGCGCAGAGTAGCAACGGCGCCACCCAAAACAACCAAGTCGCGCCGTCCAGACAAACCGACACCGCACAGCCGCCGAACTCAACTACCGCGCCGTCCGCCAACTAGCCCAGTGGCTGGTAAACCAACATCAGCGCCTTCCTCCTCGGGCACTGCTTTTATGCTGAACTGATAAACCAGAGTACTATACAAGGGCAATCTGTCATCTAAAGCTTTTCCGTATCCTGCCGCCAAATATCGTCAAGCCTGCCGCAATCGTCAAGCCATGCCCGATAGTAGGCAGTTGTTCATGGGTAATGTTCGCGATTCTACTGCCAATTAGTCGTTTTACAGAATGGATATTGTCCAAGTGGCTGTCATTTGGTGGTACGACTTGGTCGTATACGCCGTAAAATGATGTAATACGTGTGCGGCTTGATTGGATTTGAGTCAGCTCGGTAGCTAATTCGGCAATCGCCTGTTCAAGAAACTTGTTTTGCAACTTCTGTTGATAAATATATGGCGTGGCAATTGTCGCGACGCCCTTGATTTTGCCATTATCCGCCGCCAAAGCGTGCAGCGCCGCCATCCCGCCCGCACTGGCGCCAATGATATAAACATCACCGTCTAAACTACGAACATAATTATTTAAGCGAATTTGTTTTTCGTGGTAATTGCTCGCTGTATACTCCCAGCCAAACGCAAAAACATGCGTCCGGAACCCGCGCAGTCGCCACACGGGACAAACCAAACAGTACAGCCATTTCCGATCGCCTAAGCCCGGGATGAAGATGAGATGAGACGATGTAATTGTCATTGGTATATCTAGTATAGGCAGGCTTTGGAGATTGATCAATGACCTATGGTTGTTGACGCAACAGATGTGCGGTAAAATAAAAATAAGTTGTAAGAATGCGCTACTCACCTTTATACAAAATATCAAAAGATAATGGCTTGCTAGCTCACGTCTATGAGCATTTGCTTGCCCAATACATTTTGAAATATCTTCAAGACAAAGGATTTTTTATCTCAAGCGATATTATTTTGACGGCAAAAACATATGGCGACACTTGCTATATGGATGTCGAGCTGTATAATCCGGCGGCGCCGAATGCCTATAACGAAGCCTTGCAGGTGTTTGACAAACATACTATTCCAGAAAAGGCTGTACGGCGGGCAGTTAGCGAATGCGGCATAGAAATGAATCGGGCAGTGCTGGAGTTGAAACAAGATGAGCTAATGTCTAATTTAAGCAGGATGCAATCCTCTGATTGGCGCCAGCAAAGCGAGATGACGTATCGCAAGTCTTATGACAAAAGTTCTGTTGATACGCTTTTTTGCGTTCCATACTTAAAATATGGTAAAAAATCCAAGAAACTGTTTCCTGAATACGTCCTGGAATATTCAATAGATGAGGAATATATAAATTCTCCCATTGATCAAGCTTTGGCGGCAATTGTAATGCAAGCTGTAGCGCTTAATTTTCTGGTTGCTGTTCGTGAAAACTACACCGTATATGACCGCGGCGACCAGTGGTCAGAAGCTTCGTTGTCGGTAGGCTATCGGATGTTCCTGGGGCTAGCTAAAGAAGATAAGCGGATAGCTAGTCAATTGAAACATGAATTTACGGCATATATACAGTATTTGCTAAAGTCGCCGTTTTGCAGCAATTTACAAAAAGCGCTGCTTAGATGTTCGCGTAATCTTGAACAAGTTTTGCTTGGTAGAAGTACGCTAAATAATATCCTTGGAGGATGTGTAATTGGCGGGCGCGGCTGGCTGGAGATGGCTGATGATGCGCGTATCAAACAAATAATTGCCGCTATTCAGCTGGACGTGTATGATATCTAAGAAATTTGATTTGTTATGATTCCGTTTCTTAAACTTCCGGCTACGTCCCAGGCCGACTGCATTACCATAAAAGAAGTGTTTCGTAATGATATATGGCGGCTGTTGTTGTCCACCGCCGTGCTTTTAGGGGTGTTCTATGGCGCCGGTATGCTAATTGCCGATGTCGCCAATAATAAATATCCAGTTCGTTATTATACGCAACTAGTCTTTGGTTATACGCCAGCACTAAGGCTAATCGTACCGCTTGGTTTTTGCGTACTGGTGATGGGAACAAAGCGCGATGAGCGGTGGTGGTCGTGCTTGATAGTGTCGGAGCTAATATTCGTTATTAACATGAGCAATCAGACGCACCGATTTGACTTTAGCGGTATGCTTTCGCTTGGTTGTGTCGTTCTCCTAATCATCTGCGCCTGGCGTTTGTGGGATTATTATGAGCTGCGGCGGATATACCATTATGATACGCCGTATCTGACCCGACCGGCGTTGGGGTTGTATGTTGGACTGGCTGTAGTTTCGTTGATTATGCTGCTGCCATCGGCGTGGATACCGTGGTTTTGGTAGGTTGTTTTATAGAGGCTACCGCCACTTACAGCAAAATTACAGATCGTCTGGTTATCATATACTCACGATAACCATAAGAAAGGATAAGTATGAAGACGAGACAATCACAAGAAGTAACCTTAACAACCAACGAAGCGCTGGTGTTGCAGCAAGTCTATGAGAATGGTGGTGATGAGGCGGCTATGCTAGCAGCACAAATGGGCATGCCGCGCCGGACAGCGATGAATGTACTGGCGGATTTGCGGCGTAAAGGTTTGATGGCGATCGACCAGGCTTATGGCGATGCTTGGGTGCGGCTAACCACGCGCGGTAAACTACTAGTGCAGCGGATTTGGCCGGAGGCGCAGGCGATAGTATACTAAAGGGTATGAGATATATCCTCTTGCTTCGGGGAATTAATGTTGGCGGTAAAAATAAAGTCTCCATGAACGACCTCACGGCGAGCCTCGAAGATTTGGGATATCAGCATGTCGTCACTTATATCAATAGCGGTAACGTCATTTTTGATACTGATGATGACCTAGCAACAATCAAAGAGAATATTGCTGGCATGTTAGGGCGCTTCCCGTTTACCATCAAGCATGTCATCCTGACGAAAGAAGAGTACTTAAATGAAGTGTCAAATCTGCCAGAATGGTGGCATCAGCCTTTGGCACGAAAAGACGTACTGTTTTATACCGATGATGTCGATCCTGAGGATATAAAAGACAGAATAAGTCAAATGCCGCTTCACGATGAGGTTGTTTATTTCGGCAAAAAGGCGATATTTTGGGGTAAATATAATGAGAAGGAATTTTTGCGTACCTCATACCATAAGCTACTGATGAAAGAAAAGTTTTATCCGCTGGTCACCATACGGAATGGGCGGACATTTGATACGTTAGGAAGGATGCTGGGGTAGGTTAGTAGATTTACTAGTCCTAAGTGGCGGTGTAATTCGCTCGTGTAGGTCTAGTGGCGTAAAAACCTACCATGTTATATACTTAAACCATAGCAAATGATGACTATAAAAGGAGTCGTTATGAGTGATAATTCACCACTAATTTTACACGGGCTGACCAAACGCTTTGGTCATAAACTGGCAGTCAACAATGTATCGCTGGAGCTGCATGAAGGCGAGGTGTTTGGTTTTCTTGGGCCGAATGGTGCGGGTAAAAGTACAACGATTCGGTCGGTGATGGATTTTTTGAGGCCGACGGATGGCTGGGTAGAGTTGCTGGGCGGACAGAGCGTTGAGGAGCGAACGGCCCTTCATAGCCAAGTTGGGTATCTAGCGGGCGACATCGTGCTGTATGAAACTATGACTGGTCGGAAATTGCTGAAGTTCTTGGCACGGACGGGTCGGAAGGTTGATTGGCGCTATGTTGATGAATTGGCTGGGCGTTTTGAGGCGGCGCTGGATCGACCGATTCGTCAACTTTCCAAGGGTAATCGTCAGAAAATTGGCCTGATTCAAGCTTTTATGCACCGTCCGAAACTATTGATTTTGGATGAGCCGACCAGTGGGCTAGATCCGCTGATGAAGCAAGTATTTTACGATTTGGTGTGCGAAGTTTCTGGTCAAGGCTCGACGGTGTTTGTCAGCAGCCACGACCTGACTGAAGTACAAAAAATTTGCCACCGCGCTGGCTTTATTCGCGATGGAAGATTGATTGCTATTGAACATATTGCGACCATGAAACATCTGGCGACTCACCGCTACATTGTGACCTTTGCTAAAAAACCGTCCCTGGCGGCAGCTAAAAAATTACCATCCATCACCGACGTTAAACGCCGCGGCGACGAATACGAATTTACCGTCAAAGGCGACGTGGCAGAGTTTGTCTCGTTCATTGCCGAATATAAACCAAAACTATTGCGCGAATCAGAACTAGAGCTAGAAGAATTATTTATGCGGTATTATGAAGGCGAGGAGGCAAAACGATGATGTGGCAGACGGCGCGGCAAAATTACAAATTGCCGCTGTTTTTGGGTATTGGTGTTAGTGTTGTGGCGGTGTTGTTTTCGGCGCTGTTCAATAAATTTAGCGATCAATTAAGTCCGTTCGTCAGCATGATGCCGGCTGGCATGAAGGCGATGGTCGGCGATTTGGCGATTGGCACCACACCAGAAGGTTGGCTGAGCATTGAGCTGTTTCCGCTAGTGGCGATGGTCGGGGTGGTGATTACGGCGATTATTTTGGGCGCTGGGGTAATTGGCCGGGAAGAAGATTCAGGGACACTGGAGTTGCTGCTTGCTAGTCGACGGACTCGCGTGACGATAGTGCTACAGAAATATGTGGCGATGGTAGGATTGTTGGTGATTCCTCCAGTACTATTGTGTATGACTATTGCACTCATCGGTCCGCTGTTCGACTTTCATCCAAATCTCGCGCACGTTGTCGGGGCTTGTGTGAGTTTGTGGTTTTTGGGGCTTAGTTTTGGTAGTCTCACCTTTGTCACTCAGGCAGTGACAGGCAAGCGCGGGCTAGCTGTCGGCGTTGGTAGTCTAATTTTTCTAGCAATGTACGCCCTGTCGATTACCGCCAAACTGATCGAAAGTTGGAAAGATTACGACGTTTGGTCGCTGATTCATTATTACAATATTCCGGGGACCTTGATGGACGGATTGGACTTAGGGAAATTGGTCGTTTTAGTTTGTGTGAGTTTGGTGGCTCTTGGTGTTGCGGTACTCGGATTTTATCGGCGAGATACGGGAGTATAATTAAGGAAACTGACGTTATATGACCTGGCATAGGTCTGCCTGATTATATCGCGCAATAGAGTAGGTATATTTTAAATGTTATAATTCCCATATGGAAACCCTACCCAGCCATAACAAACTATTAACCGACAACGCCCTGCATTGTGTGGCAGTGGAGCTTGGTGTCGACTATTCCGATTTGCGAGTTACGCCAGTCAGTGGCGGTTTTTCGCGCAATCACCGCGCTTTGGTGTCGGCGGGCGATAAGACAATTTTTGTCAAAGAAGTTGATGTCGATTTGCTGCCGGACGATGGCGAACGGGAATTAGCTTGGCTGAAAAAAGACTATGAAGTGACGCGGTTGTTACAGAAACTTCACCCGCAATATGTGGCTGATTGGACTACGCTGGCTGGTGATGGGCACGTGCTGATGACAACCAGTTATGCGTCAGCCGACAGCTGGTTGTGGCGGCCGCCAGCGGAAAAATCTGTGGCAGAACGATACATTTCAGCAGTGGTGGCGGCGGTTCGCGAGCTGGAAAAAACAGATCTGCCACATGAGGTAATTGAGGGGCTACAGCTACAGCCATTTGCAGCGACAAAACTCGGCTTGGATGACGGCATTGACCAGGTTATTACCGAGGCTGATATTCGCCGTCAGCTGATCGATAATTACCAAACATTATTGTCGGAGCAATCAGAGGTCAACCAGTGGCGCTGCCAGAAGATGATGGAGTTACTGAATAATAGTGATGAACTAGCTGATATTTCGGCACGTGCCAAGCAATTTGCTAAACAGCCGGAAGATTGCTTTAATCACAGTGATGTCCGCAGTGATAATTTGGCGTTTCATCCGCAAACTGGTGAGCTGAAATTGGTTGATTGTAATTGGGCTTCCTATGCACCTCGGGGTTCTGGGGCGACGGAGTTTTTGATTGATATGGCGCGGCACGGTCAAGATGTAACACCATGGCTGGACGAGCTCAATGCGGAGATGTTAGCGGCATTTGTTGGCTTTTATCTTATTCGCAGTCTCAAACCGCCGCTTCAGCCAGGCGACAATCTTCGTCAAATGCGGGCGCTGTCAGCAGCCACCGCTTATGATTTATTGGAGCGCACATGATGACCTCTCATCCGCTAATCATTCTCCGCGGTAATTCTGGTTGCGGTAAAACCAGCACGGCGCGCTTGCTCCAGCGTCAACTGGGTTACGGCACGATGCTGGTGTCGCAGGATGTGGTGCGCCGAGAAATTCTCCGTGTAAAAGACAGTAAAAATAATCCAGCAATTCAGCTGATTTATGACCTATGTATGTATGGCAACAAGGTCGGCTACACGGTGATTTTGGAAGGTATTTTGAGTAGTAAAAAATACGGCGCGATGTTACATCGACTACTGAATGATTTTCAGGGCGATAAGTTGGTGTATTATTTTGATGTATCGTTTGAAGAAACGATGCGCCGCCATGCTACTAAGCCAAATGCTCATGAATTTGGTGAATTGGAAATGCGCCGATGGTGGAAAGAAAAGGATTATCTGGATTTTGAAAATGAATTTTTAATTAGAAATAATACATCACAAGAAGATCTTATAAATATGATTTTAAAAACTATGAGTATCAAATAATTTATATAACTATAAACTGAGTGTATAATTATCTTGCATTAAGTATACACTCGGTGTATACTCATAAATATGAGTGCTAATTATACATTGCTCGGTTTTTTGGCGGATCAGCCAAACTATGGATATGAACTAAAAAAGAGATACGACATGCTTTTTGGCTTGGACAAACCTATTCTCAGTGGTCAAATCTATTCTACATTGTCTCGATTGAAGCGTGATGGCAAGGTTAGGGAAATTATAGACAATAACCAAGATAGTAAGGGTCCGGGGCGTATAAAGTACGAAATAACACCAGAAGGTAGTCGCTCTCTTGAGGAGTGGTTAAACTCTCCAGAGCTGCCATCACAAAACTTACAGGCTACTATGTATATTAAAGTTGTACTGGCTCTAATACGTGAAGGTAATGCCTCTTCGTATTTAGATATTCAGCGCCACGCTCATATCGAAAAGATGCGCCAATTAACAAACTGTCGGCGTGAAAGCGATTTAGCGACTACATTACTTATCGACCATACTTTGTATCACATAGAGGCAGATCTTAGGTGGATAGATATGACAAGTTCGCGGTTAACACAATTAAAGGAGGAATTATGCCTATAAAACCAATTATCAGTGCTTATAATATTAAGAAAAATTTTGGTCAAACTCACGCTCTTAGAGGAGTAAGTCTAGATGTGAATCCTGGTGAGGTATTGGCAATTATGGGTCCAAGCGGCTCTGGTAAGTCTACACTTTTACATAGTCTAGCTTCAATTATTAATATAGATAGTGGTGAAATTGTATTTGATGGCAAGCGCATAGATAAGCTAAATGATAAAGACCGCAGTATTCTTCGCCGAACTGAATTTGGTTTTGTCTTTCAGTTTGGACAGCTTGTATCGGAACTTAGTGTTCATGATAATGTGGCGTTACCCCTTTTACTTAATGGAATTAAACGCAAGGATGCTTATAAAGCTGCAAAAAGTTGGATTCATAAGGTTGGATTGCAGGGTAAAGAAGATAATTTACCAGGCGAGTTATCTGGTGGTCAAGCTCAGCGTGTCGCTATTGCGCGCGCTATGGTAATTGAGCCAAAAATCTTGTTTGCAGATGAGCCAACTGGATCGCTTGATAGTTTAAATTCTGAAAAGGTTATGGAATTATTTATCAAAACGGCTAAAGAAAATGGAACTACTGTAATAATGGTTACGCACGAACCTTCAATTGCTGCGTATGCTGATAGGGAAATTATTGTGCGCGATGGACAAATATCTGGCAAGTTAGCACCATCTACAAAACAAACGCACAAAATAGGAGCTAAATAAATGAGTGTATCTTGGTTATTAATTAAGAAAACCAGCCAGCGCTCTATCGGGCGTTTAGGCTTGATGGTTTCTGCGATTGGATTAGGCACAGTTATATTATTGAGCTTTATTTCTGGAATAAATGGATTGTTATCTAGATATGAGCGAGGTTCTTGGTCTAGTATTGCCAATCCTGGACAGTATGCGAGTGAAGCTGCCAAAAAGGCTCAAAAGCCAATCAATGGAGTTGCTCCGCTTAGGGTTGGTATTAACTCATCTATAATTGGAAATACATCAATGTGGCGTGATAAATCTATCTTTCAGATAGTTATGCATGCTACTGGCGATAATTCACCTGAATTTAGTGATTTAAAGACCCCTAAAAAAGGTGAATATTATCTATCTGCTGGCTTAGAAAAAGTTGCTCGCGAGCATCCTGATGAAAATATTAAACAACGTTTTGGCACAACCTATTTAGGTACTATACCATCTAAATATTCGTCTTCCCCAGATGCATTAGAAGTAATTAAAGGTGCTAATGATGAAGATATTAAACTATGGGATGAGGCTAAAAAAAATGGAGCACCTTCATCGGCAGATATATATAGTATAGATAATAGTAATAAGTCGCAAAACGAATTATTTACAAACATGTTCTTATTGATTATGTTTACTCTAGGTGGAACTATATTACTATTTCCAATTGTAATGTTTATCTCTGTTTCTACACAGCTTGGCAGTGCTCAGCGTGAACAGCGTTATGCTGCTTTAAGATTAATCGGTGCTACGCGAAAGCAGGTAAATTCTGTATCACTACTTGAGTCATTTATAGCTACTACTGTAGGTATTGCCATAGGATCGTTAGTTTACTTAGGAATTCGTCCTCTTCTTGGTAATTTTGAATTTGATGGGGCGCATTTTTGGATACAAGACTTAACCGTATCGCTACCTCAATATATAATTATGTCGGTTTTGACTATTGTCTTGAGTTTGATTGCTAGTTGGTGGGGAATGCGTAAAATTCATACTTCTCCACTTGGTGTTGCCCGCCGCGAGAAGATTAATAAGAAGGCTCGTTTCTGGCGTGTAATTCCTTTGGCGATTGGTATTGGTATATTTGTATGGCTGAGTACATCTAATGGCGCTTCATGGATAAAAAATCAATCTGCTAGTAGTATGGTTCCTCTGCTTATTATAGTAGGCGGTGTGTTATTGGTGATGTTTGGTTTGATTTTTGCAGGCGCCTGGCTCACTGGCTTTATATCACGGCTATTTGCCCTGCGTACGAGAAATGCCATAGTTTTGCTATCTTCTCGTAGAATATCAGGACATTCACGCAAGGTTTTCAGAAGTGTTAGCGGTTTAGTGCTAGCATTGTTTGCGGGTAGTTTTTATCTTGCATCAGTCAGTAGTATTAGTGATTTAAGTGTTAAATCAATCCAAGATAACGGATATTCCCAGCTTAAACCAGATACGGCGATAGTTATATCTAACGCGTTAGGGAATAATTTTAGCGATAAACTAGCAAAACAACCTTATATTAAATCAATTGCTAAAATATATGAGCTTGAAAATAATAGCAGTTTAATACCTTGTAATAGACTCCAGGAGTTTACAAAACATTCATGCCCAAATAATGCTTCTAGTGAAGATTTCGCTAACATAAATTTTACAGGCAAAGTTGTTGACGCTGTTAAGATTGTTAAAAAAGATCAATTGCCAAAAAATATTTCGGCTGAAAGCTATCTTGTTTTGATGACTCCTAGCGATAGCTCTATTGATAAATTACGCAGTTTTGTTATATCTGAGGTTAAGGATAATGGAAGTATGACTTACGTTGCTGATGGTAATCGTGCCCAAAAACCAATCTTAAGTTCTGTTATATCTAGTTTTGCAGCTTTAACTTATATAGGTATTGGCATTACATCATTTGTGGCGGTAGCAAGCTTGATCGTATCAACTGTTGGCGGGTTGATTGAGCGCCGCAAGTCTCTATTTACTTTAAGGCTGGGTGGTATGACAATTGGGCAAATGAAGAAAGTTGTATTAATTGAATCGGTTATTCCGCTGGTTAGCACTTCAATTTTGGCAGCAGGATCTGGTATATGGATTGCGGTTGTTTTTCTAAGAACATTTTCATCTTCAGTGAGAGTTAGTTTGTCGCCACTTTATTTTGCGATCGTTATAGGTAGCCTAGTAGTTGCAATAATTGGAATTTGGGTAGTATTACCAATTTTACGTAAAATCACTGATATAGAGCAAAATCAAACAGAGTAAATGTAGCCAATTTAAATATTTGAACAGCTCATGGTTACGTGGGCTGTTCAGCTTATTTTGTACCAACTCTTGATCTACTAGCAAAATAAACATATACTAAATCCTGATGAATAAAAGGAATGGTATAATCATAATTTTACTTTTGGGTATTATTGGTATAATTACAGTTTATTTTAAACTAAATACTCCTGAACCTACCAATTTTGACCCCAAAAATATGCAAAATTTGATGCAAATAAAACCAGGAGAGTCGAATAAGAATTCGGGTGATTTTATTACAAAAGATGAATATCACAAAAATATTGATAAATATAAAAACAGGAAATTAATTTATTTTTTTAAAACCGATTGGTGTTTTGCGTGCAAGGTTGTGTCTGCTGATGCCCGCGCGAATCTAAATCTAATCCCTTCTAATGTCGTCTTTGTTGAGCTTGATTTTGATACTGAAAATGAGCTCCGTGAGCGTTACCAGGTAACCATACAAACGACGTTTGTTCAGGTTGATAAAGATGGTAATAAAATTAACATGTGGCGAGCTGATAATATAAAAGATGCACTTAGAGGGATTAAGTAGAGCCTTTCTTATTTGAATAGTAAGCTAATAATTAACCTTAATGGTCTCGCGGGGTCAATTGAAATATACATGGGTAAAGATATACTTACTGGCGATGATGGAAATTTAGAATTGGTACAGTGGGGTGGTTATATGAATCGTGTTAAGAAATATCAAGGATCACTTATTAATAAAGATGCTGTAGGTAGTAGATTTAAAGGGAAGGACACTGCCGATGTTAATAAGTGGCAGGATTTGAGATATTTGTGGGATTATATAATATATAATCTAAGTACCCTGTGAGTATGCCCCGTTGTCTTAGTAGGGTCTATGTCATATAAAACTTTATGTATATTATGATAATTTATCGCCGCCGCAAAATATCCAACACGCCAAACTTTCCAGTCAGCATGGCTTGGCTAATGATGTGCGGCGTGATGGCGGCGATTAGTTCTTTTGGTTTGGTGTCGCTTGGTAAATCCAGTGTCGTGTCCAGCGCGTACACGTAAAATTGATAGCGGTGCGTGCCAAATGGCGGTTGTGGCCCGTTCCAGCCGGGACGACCCCAACTCGTAACACCTTCGACGGCGCCCGTGGGTAGAGATTCGCCAGTGATTTCAGTGGTTTTGCTCGGCACATTCCAAACCGTCCAATGGTAAAATCCATCGCGCCCAGGCGCGTCTGGATCATGGCAAATGATTGCCAGGCTTTTGGCGTTTGCTGGCACGTCGCCGATCTCGAGCGGCGGGCGCTGGTTGCCGCCAAGTTTGGCGTAGATTTTTGGTATTTTAGCGTTTTCAGTGAAGGCTGGGCTAGTTATTTTCATACTAT
>ERZ772973.787-NODE-787-length-13286-cov-9.61908_pt1 | contig 13286 bp, 9 predicted proteins | sample MGYA00580672_ERZ772973 | MGnify/ENA primary metagenome ERZ772973 (study PRJEB29015, sample SAMEA2737938) | human oral metagenome | biome: human oral; feature: human-associated habitat; material: dental | place: China | collected 2152 ... | reverse complement strand
CCGATCCTCGACGAGACAGCCACGAGAACCAGCAGCACACCCACCGCGACGTGACGCGCCGCCGGGATCCGGGCCAGCTGGTCGTGGGGCGCCCATCCCCTGCGGGTCACCGCCACGAACACGCCGATGCCCCACGCGGCGAGCGCCACGGCCATGGCCACCAGGTGGCCGGGCGGGGGCAGCAACCATCCGAGGGCAGGCAGCGCGGCCGGCCAGACCCACATCGCAGCCCGGGTGCCGCTGAGCACCAGCACGCACGCGGCCAGGCAGAGCAGCCACGCGACGGTCACGGCCACGGGATTGTCGGAGGTGGGCCACTGCCGCAGCATCCAGATCCCTGCTCCCAGCGCGGTGACGGCGAGGATCAGGTCCACCTCGCGGTCGTCGATCCGGGGTTGGTTGCGGCTCACGCAGAGCAGGGCCGCGGCGGCCAGCAGCGAACCCAGCCACCCGGGCCACAGCCCCGGCAGCGCGGGCGACTGCGGCATCACCGCCGCGATCAGCACCCCGCACAGGACGAGGAGGACGGCGTGCCCTTTGATTCCGTGCAGTGCGACGGCCAGGGAGGACACCTTCCTGCGGACCATCACCATTGTGTTGTCGGGTTCGCCCATGGCGGCAACCTCTCAGCGTGGTGGATCTGCCTCGGGATTCATGTTTCCGGTTCACCCCGGCGAAAGGAAGAGGCCACGCTGCACGGCCACCTGACGAAAGTTCCCCGCCCTGGCTGAAGGTTGGGGTCGCTGAGGCCCGTGTTCCGGGGCCCGGAGCCGGTCATGGGCCGGGCGCGTCGGGAAAACGGATGTCAGCCGGCCCGGTGTTGATGCGCCCCGGGTCCTGTCACGAAAGCGTTGTTCGTACGGGAACTTGCTGAGCAGGCCAGCACGCCCGCTACAGGACCTAAGCTTGGAGCCATGATCAAGCCGGTTGATGCCACCACCACTGCTGCCTGGGATGAGCTGGACGAGCTCGCCGACAATGCCGAACTGGATCTCCGCAGGGCCTTCGCCGACGATCCGGAACGGGCCGCCCGTTTCACACACACCGTCGGGGACCTGCACGTCGATCTGTCGAAGAACCTGATCAACGACGATGTCGTCGCGGCGCTGCTGCGGCTCGCGGAACAGACCGACGTCGCCGGCCGCCGGGAGGCGATGTTCCGCGGCGAGCACATCAACGTCACCGAGGATCGCGCCGTGCTGCACACCGCGCTGCGGCTGCCCCGCGACGCGGAGTTGACGGTCGACGGGCAGGACGTGGTCGCGGACGTCCACGAGGTGCTGGACAAGATGTTCGCCTTCGCCGACAAGGTGCGTTCCGGCGAGTGGGTGGGGGTCACGGGCAAGCCGATCCGCACCGTGGTCAACATAGGCATCGGCGGTTCCGATCTCGGGCCGGTGATGGTCTACGAGGCGCTGCTGCCCCACAAGCAGCAGGGCCTGGAGTGCCGGTTCATCTCGAACATCGACCCGACCGACTGCTTCGTCAAGACCGCGGACCTGGATCCCGAGACCACGCTGTTCATCGTCGCCTCCAAGACCTTCACCACCCTGGAGACCCTCACCAACGCCCGCATGGCCCGCACCTGGCTGCTGGATGCCCTGGTCGCCAGGGGCGCCATCGAGGACACCGAGCAGGCGCGCCGCGAAGCCATCGCGAAACACTTCGTCGCCGTTTCCACCGCGCTGGACAAGGTGGCGGAGTTCGGCATCGACCCGGTCAACGCCTTCGGGTTCTGGAACTGGGTGGGTGGCCGCTATTCGGTGGACTCGGCCGTCGGCCTGCCGGTGGCGATCGCGATCGGGCCCGACGGTTTCCGTGACTTCCTGGCCGGTTTCCACGCCGTCGACCAGCATTTCCGCACGGCCGAGCCGTCGCGCAACGTGCCGCTGCTGATGGGGTTGTTGAACGTCTGGTACGTCAACTTCCTGGGCGCCACCAGCCACGCGGTGCTGCCCTATGCGCAGTACCTCCACCGGTTCGCCGCCTACCTGCAGCAGCTGACGATGGAGTCGAACGGCAAGTCGGTGCGCTGGGACGGTTCCCCGGTGACGTGCGAGACGGGCGAGGTGTTCTGGGGCGAACCCGGCACCAATGGCCAGCACGCCTTCTACCAGCTGATCCACCAGGGCACCCAGCTGATCCCCGCCGACTTCATCGCGGTTGCCAACCCGCCGCACGCGATCAAGGACGGCGACGTGGATGTGCACGGCATGTTCCTGGCGAACTTCTTCGCCCAGACCGCGGCGCTGGCCTTCGGGAAGACCGAGGAGCAGGTGCGTGAGGAGGGCACGCCGGAGGAGATCGTGCCTGCGCGGATCTTCTCCGGGAACCGGCCCACCACCTCGATCCTGGCACCCGCGCTGACGCCGTCGGTGGTGGGACAGCTGATCGCACTCTACGAGCACATCACGTTCGTGCAGGGAATCGTGTGGGGCATCGACTCCTTCGACCAGTGGGGTGTCGAGCTGGGCAAGAAACTGGCCCTGGAGATCGCGCCGGCGGTCTTCGGTGACGCCCACGCCCTGGCCCGGCAGGACGCGTCCACCCGGGCGCTGGTGTCCTGGTACCTGGAAAACCGCCGGTGAGCCCACGCGGGAAGAAGACGAGCAGGCCGCGTCGCCGTCGCCTGGAGGTGGCGGCGGCCGTGGCCCTGGCCGTCACGCTCGGTCCGATTCTGTCCGGGGTTTTCATGGTGGCCTCGGGCAGCGCCGACCGGATCTACACGGCGGGCGAGGACGTCCCGGCCCGGGACGTGATCATGGTGCTGGGCGCGAAGGCCGATCCCGGGCGCCCGTCGGGGTTCCTGACGGCCCGCTTGAACGTCGCCGTCGATCTGTTCAAGTCAGGCAGGGGCAAGGTGATCCTCGTCACGGGGGCCAACACCGCAGAGAGCAACTACGAAACCCAGGTGATGGAGGACTACCTCATCTCCCGGGGCATTCCCGCGGGCAGGGTCGTGCAGGACATCGCAGGCTACGACACCTACGATTCCTGCATCCGGGCCCGCGACGTGTTCGGGGTGCGGGAGATGACGGTGGTCTCGCAGGCCTACCACCTGCCGCGCACGATAACCACCTGCCGCGCCCTGGGGGTCGACGCCATCGGGGTGGGTGACGTGACGGCCCAGCGGAACTGGCCTGAGCGTTACCTCCAGGGGGAGCTGCGCGAGTTCCCGGCGTACGTGAAAATGCAGCTCGACCTGCTGCGCGGGGCTAAGGCGACGCAGTCGCCGCCGAGCAACGCCATCCAGGACGCACTTCGAAGAAGTTAAGTCGAAACCACCCCATTGATGCCGGTTGAGCCGGGGCGCGAGGGATGAGCGGCCCGAGTCGAAACCCCGGCACCCGAACAACAAACCCAGCCCCGGCTCCCCGACCGCTTTCCTCCTTAGTTTCGCGACACGACCCACTCGCTGGCGCTCGTGAGGATCGGTTCAACCAACTTCCACCCCATCGAAGCTGGTTGAACCGGGGCGCAAGGAACGAGCGGCCCGAGTCGAAACCAGTTCTGGCGTCCGGGAGGTGGACCTGGCCACGGGTCCCGGGGTGTGTGCGGGATGGCTTCGACTCGCCCGATACCGAAAAACCCCGCATTGCGGCGGGGTGGGGATTCACATCTGGTGGCCAGGGCCGGGGTCGAACCGGCGACCTTTCACTTTTCAGGCGAACGCTACTACCAACTGAGCTACCTGGCCGGTGGGTGGCCTGTAGCTCACCCAGCGACCCCGACGGGACTCGAACCCGCGACCTCCGCCGTGACAGGGCGGCGCGCTAACCAACTGCGCCACGGGGCCAATTTCTTGACCTGCTGGCTCTCACCAGCCCGGGTAACTCTAGCGGCACTCCCCGGTTTTGGGAAATCGGGGTTCGGGGCCGCTTGACCACCCGTTCCAAGGAGCTCCGAACAAGAATCTCCTTGGCATCCCCAACGGGATTCGAACCCGTGTTGCCGCCGTGAAAGGGCGGAGTCCTAGGCCGCTAGACGATGGGGACCAGCTTCGAGAAGGATAGTGGCGATCCTGCCGCGCGGGCAACTCGCCGACTTGGCTCAGCTAAAAGGTCCGGGAGCGGCAGCGTGTGCCTCACGTGAGAAGGTCCGCGTAGTTCCCTGACGCGATGAGCAAGGGGTTGTCGATGGCTGCACGCCGTGAGATCACCAAGAACTACGCCCGCGAATACGGCAGGGCCAACCGGACCAAGAAGAGCCGGCTACTGGATGCGTTAGTGGAGACCACCGGCTGGAACCGGGACTATGCACGGCGGGCGATCCGAACCGCCGCAGCACGGAAGGGCACGGCACGGGAGCAACAGCACAAGCCGCGCCCGCGGAAGTACTCCTACGACGCGCCCATGGCCCTCCAGGAGATGTGGGCTCTGCAGGAACAACCGTCGGGGAAATATCTCACCGCGGTCATGGGCAACACCCTGGAACGGTTGATCCGCTTCAACGAGCTCGGTCCCATCCACAGCCGCGTGTCCGACGCGATGCTAGACGAATTGCGGTCAATGTCCGCGGCGACAATCGACCGGCATCTCAAACCCCACCGTGACGCCCGCCACCCGCAAGCGCTGGGCACGACGAAGCCGTCACACATCCTGCGCTCCTCGATTCCCGTCAGGACCACGATGGACAACCTGCTGAATCGTCCCGGGTTTCGTGGAGGCTCGGTTAGTTGGATCCGTCCTCGGTGAGGACCGGGTTCTGACGGTAGTGTTTCGCGGGCTGGGATGTCCAATGGTCGGCCTCGAACTCGGCTGGCGGGATGAGCCAGATCTCGTCGTAAAGCCGTCGGTGGTTGAACCAGTCGACGTATTCGGCGACGGCGATCTCAACGTCGACGACGGACTTCCAGCCGCCCTTCGGGCGCGTGACAGGGTTGCGGATGTACTCGGCCTTGAACAGCGAGTTGAGTGCCTCAGCCATGGCGTTGTCGTAGCTGTCGCCCTTCGACCCGACGGATGCGACGGCCTCGGTCTCGGCGAGCCGCTCGGTATGGCGAATCGCTCGATACTGGACTCCTTTGTCGCTGTGGTGGATCAGGCCGGTGACGTCCTGACCGATGCGCCGCCGGGCCCACAGGCCCATGTCGGGGGCATCAAGTGCCAGGTCGGTGCGCAGCGACGTGGACACCTGCCAGCCGACGATCATCCGGCTGAAAACATCCAGAACGAAGGCAACGCAGGTCCAGCCCGCGTGCGTCCGTACGTAGGTCAGATCGGCCACCCACAGCTGGTTCGGCACGCTCGCGACGAACTTCCGCTTGACCTTGTCCTCGGGCCGCTCGGTCTCAGCGCCGTCGCCGAGGGTGGTTTCGCGGGTTTTCTCCCGCGGGATCCCACGCAGGCCCTCGGCCCGCATCAGCCGCTCGACGGTACACCGGGCAACCGTGACGCCCTCACGGTTGAGCTCAGCGTGGATCTTGCGGGCGCCGTAGACACCGAGGTTGGCCCTGGTGCGCAGTCTTGATGTCGACGACCAAGTTGGCATCACGCACCGCGCGTGCCGAGGGCGGACGCTTCTTGGCGGCGTAGTAGGTGCTCGAGGTTGATCTGCATGTCGGCGTCCCTCAGGACGGTGCAGATCGGCTCGACCCCGAACCGTTCGCGGTGCTGGTTGTAGTCAACCAGCACCGCGGTGGGCACCTCTACTTGATCTTGCGGTCGAGCTCCGCGGCCGCGAAAAAGCCATGGAGGTCTTCAGGATCTCGTTGGCCCGACGCAGCTCGCGGACCTCGCGCTCGAGCTCAGCCAGCCGCTGCGCGTCGTCGGTTGTGGTGCCCGGCCGAACGCCGCCGTCGATCTCGGCCTGGCGGACCCAGTTCCGCAGCGCTTCGGGATGCACCCCGAACTGGTCGGCGACTCGCTTGATGGCGCCTCACGCAGACTCAGGGTCCTTCCGGGCCTCCATCGCCATCCGCGTCGCCCGCTGCTGGAGCTCGACGCTGTACTTCCACGGTGCTGCCATGACTCTCATCATCCTTCCCAGAATTGAGAGCCTCCACCAGACCCAGGACGATTCACTTGGAGTGCTACACGTTTCTTGGACAGTGACGAAAAACAGGTTTAGTCGAACATGCGAGGTAAAATCTGTATTATGAGGCTTGGCCAGAATTGGTTGTTGCAATAGTTAATTGACGTGTTGTGCGTGTCGGTATGTGCGAGGAAGGCTCAACTTCCTGAATAATTGATGATACCAACACAGTCAATCGAAAGTTGAGCCTTCCCGTGTACTCTAGCACAGGTCTTAGCAGCGAACAGATCACCGACCTTGTCGCACGCATCCATGACCTCCGCGAGGCGCCAGCCTTCCGAGTAGGACGGAAACCCACGCTGGGACTGTACAAGTGTGTTGTTGTGGCCTTGATCTATCTGCGATCCAACCGCACACAAGCATCGATTGCCGACCAGTTCCACGTCTCCCAGAAAAGGATCTCTCGAACCATCGCATCCTGGACACCCATCCTGGGGCAGGCCCTGCAGGACTGCACCCCCACGGTCGACGACCTTGATGTCACCGACCCACTCATCGTCGATGGCACCCTACTGCCGACCTGGTCATGGCGCAGCATGCCAGAACTGTACTCCGGCAAACACAAAACCACCGGCGGCAACGTCCAGGTCGCATGCGACCTGACAGGACGACTCGCCTTCATCTCCGACCCGATGCCTGGCCGCACCCATGACGCACACGCACTCAAAGAAACCGGCCTACTCGACCACATCACCACCGGGCAACTCATCGGCGACAAAGGATGCATCGGACTCGGCATGATCACCCCCATCCGAGCACAACCACACCACCACACAGAAGAAGAAAAAAGGTTCAACAAGTCAGTAAACACGATACGCTACATGATCGAACGAGTCATCGCCAACCTCAAAACCTGGAGAATTCTCCACACCGACTATCGCAGACCCTTCACAACATTCCCAGAAACAATCACCACAGTAGCCGCACTCGAATTCTACAGAAACACATTCTGACTAACCCTCATTTCATGAGGCAGTCGATGCTCTTTGTATTACTGGCGGTGTTTCACCGATAAATAGCCCTCGTGAATAACACCTGAACATCAATCGTTCCCGGACCTAGTCACATGAGGCAAGACGCTCGGCCACCTCGATGATCGACCTCGGCACCGGGGTACTCGACATGCGCTATGAGAATCCCCTCGCGCTGGCGGAGAACATCGCCTCGGCCGACCTGATCAGCGAGGGCCGAGTTGCAGCTCGGCGTGAGCTGGGGATCGCCGGAGGTCGCCATCGACGGGCAGGTCGCCTTCGGAATGGACAAGCGGCCCGGGGCGCTCGGCGGGTCCGCCGAATTTCAGGTGAAGCCGCAGCTCCCGGGTCTGGACGAGCAGGACGATGGCCGCGAGATACTGGGCGACGCGAAGGCGGTCTTGGGTCCGACGATCGCGGGTCCACCGGAGCGCGTCTCCGAACGGTTGGCGGCGGACGCCGACAAGTGCCGTTCGCGCTGCCCAGCCAGCTCGGGGTCGCCTACATCACCCACCTGTTCGAGAACCTGGTGGCCCAGGCTCGCGACCTGGGCTGGACATGACGCACCGCGCCGGGGCTCCACTGATCCCGCAGAGCCCCGGGCGCAGTATGAAATCAGGCAGGGCAGGAAGTACCGTATTCCGGAACCTCACCAGTTGTCAGGTACTTTTTTACTGTCTCGTAGACGCACATGTTCTTTCCCGAGAAGGTGACACCATGTCCTTCCCCCTCAGCCGTGAGAAGCACACCCGATTCGAGTTGTTCCGCCATCGCGACGGTGCCCTCGTACGGGGTGGCGGGATCCGTCCTGTAGCCGGCCACCAGAATGGGAGGTGCACCCTTGGCGGTCAGCTTGAGATTGGGGACTGAATCGGCTGTCCAGTACTCACACGTCAGAAGCCTCCCAAGGTTCGAGGAGAGCACCGAGGTTCCGGCTGGCCGACTAGGCTTGGTTGCAGGGTCAACTCCGCGATCCGGGTGATCGATGCACGAGATCGCGGAAAAAGCGTAGATCACTTGACCCCATCCCTCATCATTTCGACCAAGGTAGCCGTAACCGGCTTTCAGGAGTCCCGTCCCGTCACCGTCGATGGCCTGCTGAATGGTTGCGGCCAGCTGCGGATAGGCGTCCGCGGTCCCGTACAACCCCTCGTAGATTCCTATGGCTGCCGCAAACTGTGTCAATTTCAGATTACCCACCGCCAGGGGCTTCGTATCAAGTCCCTTGAGGAAGGTGTCGATCCGATTCAGGATCGCGTCGCGATCGTCGCCGAGGGAACAGGACGAATTGCCCGCGCACCAATCGGCGAAATGTTCCAGAGCCTTATCACTGCTATCGTCTTCCTCGAAATCCTTCGTGCTGTTCGCGGAACTTGAGATGTCGACGGCGGAGTCCAGGACCAGGTGTCCGGAGCGTTCCGGGAACAGCTCCGCGTAGGTGGCGCCGATGAAGGTGCCGTAGGAGACACCGAGATAGTTCAGCTTCTCCGCTCCGAGGAGATGGCGCAGCAGATCGAGATCGCGGGCGGTCTCGATGGTGCTCACGTGATTCAACAGGTCGCCAGAGGCATCACGACACTGCCTGGCGAAACCAGCCCATCCCTCCCGTTGCGCCGTCTTCTCGGCCTCGTCGTCAGGCGTGCTGTCGGACAGCCAGGCGGCATCCGTCTGCTCCGTGGTACCGCACTCAACATGAGTGGACTCCCCCACGCCCCGCGGATCCCACCCAACGAAGTCGTAACCGGGAATCGCATCGGCCTTCCAGTTCTGCACGACCTTCCGTGCTGACCCACCCGGTCCCCCCGGGTTGAAGAACAGCGGCCCCAAGCTCGGATGTGCCGACGGTTTCCGCGTCAACGCGATGTCCAACGAAGCCTTCCCGGGGTTCTCCCAGTCAAGCGGGACTTTCATGGTTGCGCACTCGGCGCCGTCCGCGCAGGCCTCCCACGCGATCTTTTGCTGCGCATAGACCGACAGGTCATCGCCCAGGGCGGTGGGCAGCTTCACCGAAGGGTTGTCGCCGCTCTTGTAATCGAGCTGGCGGTCCTTGTTCTGACCCTCCGTGGCGGGCCAGGTCTCGTGTTCCGAGATCGGTGTGGCGGGCACCCCCGGCTGCCCCTTGGCCTGCGCGGAAGGCGTCACCGACGATGGGGGTGATGGGGGCGGCGGAAGTGAGGACGTGACCGACGAAGACGGCGACACCTCCGATGGCGCGGAAACAGTGGCCACGCCCGGGGGCGAAGCGGATCCGTTGGTCACCGGGGACGAGCTTCCGTTGTTCCCTGCGGTGTCACAGGCGACCAACGACACGGTGGTCACGATGGCCGCCAACCCCACCAAGGGCCGGAACGAAAAAAGCTTTCTCATGTTTTCTCCTTGCCGGGCGCTGCCCGGACAGCCTGCGATGAAGACCAGCGGATCCTCACGAATCTCCCCCACCACCAGCCATCCAGGACGCTACAAGGGCCCGCGGTTTCAAGGCATCGTGGTTTCCCCTGAGAACTCCCCTGAAATCCTGGCTGACAGCCTTGGTGGCACCAACGCCCACCAGCCCCGTCAGCCGTAGGTGGAGAGCCAGCGCCGGACCTCGTCGAGGAAACGGCGCCGCGGCTCCTCCTGCGACAACGCCAGGTCGTGTCTGCCGCCGTGGATGCGGATCAGGGTGACGTGGTCGCCGAGCTGCGGGGCCCGCGCGGCCAGGGCGTCGACGTCGAGAACCAGGTCCACGCGGTGCATGTCGTCGTTCCAGGTGCGGGAGGGGTCGCTGCGGGCGCTGATCAGCATCAGCACCGGGATCTCGATCCCGAGGCCGGCCGCCACCGCCGCGTGGCCGCGCATCACCGCCGACATCCAGCCGACCCGGGGCAGGAAGGCCGGGTCTCCCTTGAGGTTGTGGTTGTAGTGCCACTCCCCCTCCTCGTCGGCGGAGATGGAGCGGCGGTAGAAACCCGGGTCGGGCATGGGAAGCGCCCGGGTCGGGGAGAGCGTCCCGACCGCCCCGAAGGCTGCGGCGAGGGCGGGCCGCCACGCCTGGAGGCTCTGCAACTCCAGCCACGGCGAGTTCAGCACCACGGCGTCCGCCGCCCCGGGCCGGTCGCTGACGAACAACGAAACCACCAGCCCGCCCGTCGAGTGTCCCAGCAGCACCAGGTGGTCGTGTCCCTCGTCGCGGATCACCTCGACGGCGGCGTCCAGTTCCTGGTGGTACTCGCCGAGGTCGGCGGTGTATCCGGCGAGCTGCCCGTCGCGCAGCGACCTGCCGTAGCGGCGCAGGTCGAGGGCGTAGAAGTCGTATCCCCAGCTCTCGACGGCTTCGGCCAGGTGAGTCTGGAAGAAGTAGTCGCTCCACCCGTGGACGTACAGCACGGCACGGGAGGACGCTGGCCCGGCGTGCCGGACCAGCGTGGCCACCGCTTCGTGTTCCGGTTCGCCCGGATACGTCCGGGCCCCGGGCAGGGGAATGCTGAACTGCTGGTATCCCGGCAGTTCAGCATCCGGAACCCAGGAAATCACCGACGGAGATCAACGATGCGGGTACTCGTCCTCGGGGTCGTCGTCAGTGTTGTACTGCTCCGCGAGGTCTGCGTACGCATCAGGAATGTCGGTGGTCTCCCGGGACTCGTACTTCTCGCCTCGGAGCTCACGCTCCAACGACGCGAAATCGGTGTCCACTGAGCGATACTTCAAATCGCGGGCCACCTTTGTCTGCTTCGCCTTTGCACGGCCGCGCCCCATATGGGTCGACCCCCTCGTTCAATCATCGCGGGCTTGCCGCGGAATCTGTCAGTAACTCGTGACCACGAGCCTACCGGAGTCAGTCAACATGCTCAAAGCTTCACGCCGGGTAGGCTGGCTGAGCCGCATCGCCGAGACCTGAGGAGACCCGATGGGAAAGATCATCTACACCCTCACTGATGAGGCCCCCAGGCTGGCCACCTGCTCGCTGCTGCCGGTGCTCCAGGCATATGGGCGCCTGGCAGGCATCGGTATCGAGGGACGCGACATCTCCCTGGCCGCCCGCATCCTGGCGCGTTTCCCCGACTTCCTGCCCGATGACAAGCGGGTTTCCGACACCCTGGACGAGCTCGGGGAGCTGACGAGGGACCCTTTGGCCAACATCATCAAACTACCCAACATCTCCGCCTCGGCGCCGCAGCTGAAGGCCGCCATCGCGGAGCTCCGGGCCAAGGGTTTCCCTCTGCCCGATTACCCGGAGGAACCCGCCACCCCGGAGGAGCGGGAGATCCGCTCCCGTTACGACCGGATCAAGGGATCCGCCGTAAACCCCGTACTACGCGAGGGCAATTCCGATCGCCGCGCTCCCGAGTCCGTGAAGAACTACGCACGCACCAACCCGCACCGGCTGGGAGCCTGGACACCGGATTCACGTACCCGCGTCGCCACCATGACCTCCGGCGACTTCCGCCACAACGAGCAGTCGGTGGTGCTGGCCGGTGGCGACGTGCTCACCATCCGCCACGTCGCCGGTGACGGCACCGTCACCGTCCTGCGGGACGGCCTGGAGACCCTGCCCGGGGAGGTCGTGGACGCCACCGTCATGCGCGCGGCGGCACTCGACGAGTTCCTGGCCGAGCAGGTGGAGGCGGCCAAACGGGAGGGCCTGCTGTTCTCCGTGCACCTGAAGGCGACCATGATGAAGGTCTCCGACCCGATCATCTTCGGCCACGTCGTGAGGGCCTTCATCGGCCCCGTCCTGGAACGCCACGGCGATGCCCTGGCCGCTGCGGGCCTGTCCCCCGACGACGGCCTGGGCGCGATCCTCGCGGGTCTGGGAAATCTCCCGGAAGGAGAGGAGATCCGCTCCGGGATCGAGGCCGCCCTGGCTGAGGGACCCGCCCTGGCGATGGTCGACTCCGGGCGGGGCATCACCAACCTGCACGTCCCCTCCGACGTGATCGTCGACGCATCCATGCCCGCCATGATCCGCAACTCCGGGCACATGTGGGGACCCGACGGCGCGGAGGCCGACACCCTCGCGGTGCTGCCCGACTCCTCCTACGCTGGTGTCTACCAGGCCGTGATCGACGACTGCCGCGCCCACGGCGCCTACGACCCGCGCACCATGGGCACCGTCCCCAACGTCGGATTGATGGCGCAGCAGGCCGAGGAGTACGGCTCCCACGACAAGACCTTCCACATCGAAAGCGACGGCCGCGTCGAGGTCGTGAACTCGGCCGGGGACGTGCTGCTGCGCCACGACGTCGCCGCGGGCGACATCTGGCGGGCCTGCCAAACCAAGGACGCCGCCATCCGCGACTGGGTGGGGCTGGCCGTGACCCGGGCCCGCGCGACCGGATGGCCCGCCGTGTTCTGGCTGGACGAGACCCGCGCCCACGACCGCAACCTGCTGCTCAAGGTGAAGACCTACCTGGCCGAACACGAGATCGACGACCTGGACATCCGCGTACTGCCCCCCGTCGAGGCCACCCGGTTCACAGTCGAACGCATCCGCCGCGGCGAGAACACCATCTCGGTGACCGGCAACGTCCTGCGCGACTACCTCACCGACCTGTTCCCCATCCTGGAGCTGGGAACCTCGGCGAAGATGCTCTCGATCGTGCCGCTGATGGCCGGCGGCGGGTTGTTCGAGACCGGTGCGGGCGGTTCCGCCCCGAAACACGTACAGCAGCTGCTGGCGGAGAACTACCTGCGCTGGGATTCGCTGGGTGAGTTCCTGGCGCTGGCGGCGTCGCTGGAACACCTCGCCTCCACGGGCAACGCCCGGGCGGGAGTGCTGGCTTCCACTCTCGACCGCGCGAACGGACGATACCTGACCGAGAACAAGTCGCCGACGCGGCGGCTGGGCGGCACCGACAACCGCGGGTCGCACTACTGGCTGGCCCGGTTCTGGGCGGAGGAACTGGCCGCCCAGCGCGAGAACACCGGCCTGGCAGTGGCCTTCGCCCCCGTCGCGACGGCCCTCGCCGAGGCCGAGGAAACGATCACCTCGGAACTGCTCGCGGTACAGGGCTCCCCCGTCGACATCGGCGGCCACTACCTGCCCGACGAAACCCTCGCCTCGGCGGTGATGCGCCCCTCACCCACATTCAACGCCATCATCGACGGCCTCTGAGAGAACCCGACCAAGGGGTGGTTTCGACACGACCGGTTTTCAAGAAGAACAAAGCTGGTTGAGCCGGGTCGCGAGGAACGAGCAGTCCGAGCCGAAACCACCCCACACCCGACAAACAAACCCAACCCCAAGTCCTCGGACATCCTCGCCATGGTTTCGACACGACCAGCTCGCAGAGCGAGCAGGCC
>ERZ772973.786-NODE-786-length-13291-cov-81.2345_pt1 | contig 13291 bp, 7 predicted proteins | sample MGYA00580672_ERZ772973 | MGnify/ENA primary metagenome ERZ772973 (study PRJEB29015, sample SAMEA2737938) | human oral metagenome | biome: human oral; feature: human-associated habitat; material: dental | place: China | collected 2152 ... | reverse complement strand
GGCTGAGACGCCCGCGGCGGCGGCGATCGGGGCGACCCGGGCGCCCGACGTCGATACCGCCGCCGATGCCGGTCCCGGCCCCGCGTCCGCCATCCGGCCCGCCCCGCGCTCCGACCCGACCGCGGAACGGGACGCGCCGGACGGTTCTGACGCGCCGGACGGCCCTGCCGCGCCGGACGGCCCGGTCGACTACCGCTCGTGGTCCCCCGAGGGCGTGCACCCGCGCGACATCCTCGACCGCGCCGAGACCGACGCCGGGGCCAGGGCCGAGGTGATCGAGATGGCCCGGGCCATCTGCGACGTCGAGGCCCCGCTGACCCGCCACCGGCTCATCGTCAAGATCTGCCGCGCCTTCGGCCTGTCGCGCACCGCCGCCTCGCGGGAGGAGCGGATCCGCAAGGTCCTGGGGGGATCCTTCGCCTACATCGACGAGCACGACTTCGTGTGGCGCACCTACGACGCCTCGCTGCTGCCGGTGTCCTACCGGCGCGGCGCCCTGGACCACGTGGACTCCATCGAGGAGATCCACCCGCGCGAGCTGGTCGCGCTCATGACCGAGGTCCGCGCGAACCATCCCGAGTGCTCCTCCACGGAGCTGTGCACCAAGGCGCTGGCGCGCCTGAGCGCGCGCAGGCGCAGGCTGAGCGCCCGCGGCGTCCTGACGGCGCTCACCGCCGCCCTGAGGGAGGTCGAGGCCGGGGACGAGGCGTGACGGGCCCGGGCCGGGGCCCGAATCGAAGACCGATCCGGGACCCGGCCCGGCCCGGGTCGAAGGTCGGATCGGGGGCGCACGTGACCGGGGCCTCCGTGGATCTGTGAGCCGCCTCCGCGACTTCGGGGGAGATCGGGTTGTAATCTTCGGGCATCGGTCCGCTGCGCCCAGCCGCGGCCGTCCTCAGGACCGCGTCCGCCCCGGTCTAGGCTTGAGGTAAGTGCCGCCCCCGACCCCCATTTAGTGCCACTATGAAGCTTGACAACCGCGACCTCGTCCTGCGAGGTCTCCTCGGCATCCTGCCCGCTCAGCTGGAGCGCTATCTGCGTTCCGCTCTCGGCGATCACTGCACCCCTGAGACCCTGCGCGCACTCCTGGAGGGCAATGAGCCCGCCCCGGAGGTCCCCGACCTGGCCGACCTGTCCACCCAGATCCGCATCCTGGCCTCCCACGGCGCCGGCGAGGGCGGCCTCCTCGACCTGCCCGAGGGGCTGCAGGCCGCGCTGCTGCAGGTGCGCCGCTTCCGCGACGACGCGCTCGCCGGCCGGCCCTTCGACGCGCGCCGCACGCGGGCGGCCCTGCAGGCCGTCGGCGAGATCCTGAACCTGATCCAGGCCCAGGAGGGTCAGGAGGAGCTGGCCGAGCTCGCCGGCTCCGTCGACGGCGGCCGCGCCCCCGCCTCCGATCCCTTCGACGCCGTCGGCGTCGAGGTCAGGTACGTCCCCGTGTTCGGCTACGCCCACGCCGTCACCGGGGCCAGGCCCACCGCCTCCATGCGCCTGACCCTGGCCGCCGGGGTCGCCGAGCCCGGGCTGGGCACCGTCGACGTGACCCTGACCGTCGTCGAGGACGGCGGCGGCCGCGAGGTCGTCGAGCCCTGGAACCTCAGCTGGGACACCTCGCGCGCCGAGATGAGCGTCAGCCGGAAGCTGACCCTCAACCGCACCAACCTCGCGCAGGTGGCCCAGTCCGGCTCCGCCCACGTGCGCGTCGAGCTGCGCGCCGCCGACGGCCGCACCACGGTGCGCCGGTTCCTGGGGCTGACCGTGCTCTCCCCGCGGCAGTGGAAGTTCGTGGGCGGCGAGCGCTGGGCCGGCGCCGCCCTGGCCACCTTCGTCCAGCCCGAGCAGCCCGCCGTCGAGGCCCTGGCCGCGGAGGCGCTGGGACTGTCCGGCTCCGCCGACGCCCAGGAGGGCGCCCCCGGCGCCGAGCGGGCCGACGCCCTCGTGGGCGCGGCCGCCTCGGCGCTGCGCCGGCGCGCGCTGCGCGTCAACCCCACGGAGGGGGCGTGGCGGGCCGTGCCCCACCTGGTGCGCACCGCCGAGGACCTCCTGGAGGCGGGCGAGGGCACCACCCTCGAGGTCGCCGTGCTCCTGGCCGGCGTGCTGGAGCGCCTGGGCGTGCCCGCCACCCTCATGCTCACCCCCGACACGGCCCTCATCGCCTACGGCCGCGACGGCTCCGACGTCCACCCCACCTCCCCGCAGGAGGCCGTCGACCTCATCGGGGGCGGCCGGATGGGCCTGATCGACCCGGCCCGGGCGGCGCGCAGCGACGTCGTGCACCTGCACGAGCTCGACGACGCCGAGCGCGGCCGGGCCCTGGAGGCGGTGCGCGGCGTCGTCCTCATCGTCCCCCTGGGCACCGCCCGCACCGCGGGCGTGAGCCCGCAGCCCGAGCTGAGCCGCGACGAGGACGGGCTCGTCGTCGAGCTCGACGCCGGACCGGCCGGCCCCCTCGAGGCGCCGCCCGCCCCGCTCGTGACGGACGCCCCGCGGGAGAGGGCCGAGTCCGGCGGGGACTCCGGGGTGCCCAGGCGCGTGGAGGCCTGGAAGCGGAGCCTGCTCGACCTGTCCCTGCGCAACCCGCTCATCGACCGCGCCTGCGCCCACGCCGTGGAGATGGAGGTGGCCCCCGAGCTGGTCCCCGGCTTCGAGGACATGGTCAGCTCCGGCGACGTCATCACCCTCCTGCCCGCCGACGCCGACGCCGCCCCCGAGGAGCGGGCCGCCCTGCTGAACGAGCAGCGGCGGGTCCGCCTGACCGTGGACGAGGCGGAGTTCGTGCGGCGCCTGCAGTCGATGACCGTCACGGCCCGCACCGTTATCGAGGAGACGGGGGCGAACAACCTCTACCTGGCCGTGGGCACCCTGACGTGGAGCTCGGACGGGCGGCGCCTGCACTCCCCGCTCATCCTCATCCCCGTCACGCTCGACCGCGGCGGCGACATCTTCGCGATCGCCGTGGACAAGGACGGGGCCCCCACCCCGAACTTCTCCCTGCTGGCCCGCTACGAGGCGGACACCGGCGTCGACCTGGTCGAGCTGCGCAAGCCCGTGCGCGACGAGCACGGCATTGACATCGAGGCCACGCTCAGGCGCGTGCGCGCCAGGCTGAGGACCCACAAGCGGGACGACGACGTCAAGGCGAGCGTCCACCTGGGCCTGTTCCGCTTCTCCACCTACCGCATGTGGCGGGACCTGGAGGACGACTGGCGCACCATCGTCGAGAACCCGCTGGTCGCCCACCTCCTGGGCGATCCGAGCGCCCCCTTCGCCGACCCGGCGGGCGCGGCGCCGTCCGCCCCGGTCGCCATCGACGAGGTCGTCGAGAACCTGCCCTTGAAGGCCGACGCCGCCCAGGCGCGGGTGGTGGCCGACGCGGTGGAGGGCCGCAGCCTGGTGGTGGAGGGCCCCCCGGGGACGGGCAAGTCGCAGACGGTGGCCAACCTGGTGTTCCGGGCCCTGGCCACGGGGCGCACGGTCATGTTCGTGGCGGAGAAGGCCTCGGCGCTCGACGTCGTGGCCCGGCGCCTGCGCGAGGAGGCGGGCATCGGGGACCTGCTGCTCAACCTCCACGACAACGGCGTGAGCCCCCTGGAGGTCCGCCAGGCCCTCAGCCGGGCGCTGGCGCTGCGCGTTCCGGACTTCGACGCCGCCGAGGCGGCCGGGCTGCGCGCCCGCCTGGGCGAGCTGCGCGGGCACCTGGAGCGTTACCGCGAGGGGCTGCACAACCAGGACGGCGAAACCCCCTCCTACTACCGGGCCCGCCAGGCGCTCGTCGGGGCCCGCGAGGGCGACCCGGCCGAGCTGGAGCGGGCGCGCGAGGTCTTCGAGGCCCGGGCCCGCGACACCGGGCTGGCCTCCTTCGACGTCGCCTGGTACAACGACCTGCTGCGCGACTACCGCGACGCCCTGGGGCGCCTGCGCACGGCGCTGACCGGCGAGCTGCTCGGCGTCGTCGTCGCCCGCCGCGACCACGTCCTGGACGAGGCCGGGGAGCGCGCCGAGGAGCTGCGCGAGGCCATCAGCCGCCGCAAGGGGAACCTGAGCATCCGGGACCTCATGGGGACCTACGGGGACCTGGTGACCGCCATCACCCCCTGCATCCTGGTCTCGCCCGACTCGGTGGCCCGCTTCCTGCCCGTCAGGAGCCGCTACGTCGACATCGTCGTGTTCGACGAGGCCTCCCAGATCACGGTGCCCGACGCCGTGGGGCCCATGGGGCGGGGGCAGACCGTGGTCGTCGTCGGCGACCCCCAGCAGATGCCCCCCGTGCCCAGGACCGGGGGCGGGGAGCCGGCGGTCACGGCCGCCCAGGAGCGGGACTCGATCCTGGACCGGTGCCTGGACGCCGGGGTCGCCCGGCGCGGCCTGACCTGGCACTACCGCAGCCGGGTGGAGTCCCTCATCGCCTTCGCCAACAAGCACTACTACGACGGCGCCCTGCTGTCCTTCCCCAGCCCCATCGCGCTCGCCGCCGGGCCCGACGACGGCCCGGGCGGCCACGGCATCTCGCTGCGGCGCGTGGACGGCAGGTACTACGGGGCGGACCTGCGCGAGGAGCACCCGGAGGTCGTGCCCAACACCAACCCGGTCGAGGCCGACGCGGTCGTCGCCGAGGTGCTGCGGCGCTTCGAGGCCTCGCCGCAGGCGCTGCCCTCCATCGGCGTGGTCGCCTTCAACACCCGCCAGCGCGACCTCATCGAGGACCTCCTGCGCCAGACGGGCTCGGAGCGGGTCCTGGAGGCGCTGGAGACCCGCGACGGCCTGTTCGTGCGGGACCTGGAGAACGTCCAGGGCGAGGAGCGCGACACCATCCTGTTCTCGGTGACCTTCTCCGCCAACGAGCGCGGCGACCTGCCGCTGAACTTCGGGTCCCTGAGCGAGGAGGGCGGGGAGCGCTGGCTCAATGTGGCCATTACCCGGGCGCGGCGCCAGATCGTGGTGTTCTCCAGCTTCGACCCGGAGGACCTGCACGCCGAGCGCTCGGCGCACCGGGGGCTGCGGGACCTGCGCGCCTACCTGGAGCAGGCCCGCGACCGCCGCTCGCCCCGGGCGCTGCCGGCCTCCCGCAGCGCCACCGACCTGCACCGCAACGAGATCGCCGAGGCCCTGCGCGACGCCGGGCTGGAGGTCAGGGTCGGCGTGGGCCACTCCGCCTTCGAGATCGACCTCGTGCTCGCCGCCCAGGGGGATCCGGAGCGCCCCGAGGCCCCCGCCGTCGCCGTCCTCCTGGACGGGCCCGGCTGGAACCGGCGCGGCGGCGTGACCGAGCGCGACCTCATGCCGGCCGACGTCCTGGCCACCATGGGCTGGCGGTGCGTCGAGCGGGTGTGGATGCCCGAGTGGGTGGCCGACCCCGGCGCCGTCGTCGCCCGGCTCGTCGACGCCGTCCGCGCCCAGCCGCCCTCGCCGGGGGCCGCCGCCGGCGAGCCCGGCGCGGCGGCGGGGGCGGGCCCCGACGGCGCGCTGACCAGGCCCGGCGACTACCGCGAGTGGCAGCCGGAGGGGGAGCTGGACGCGGGGCTGCTCGACCGTGCCGAGTCCGACCCCGGGGCCAGGGCCCGGCTCATCGAGATCGCCCGGGCCATCTGCGACGTCGAGTCCCCGCTGACCCGCCACCGGCTCGTGACCACCATGAGCCGCGCCCTGGGCGACGGCGACGACCCGTCGCGCGAGGAGAGGATCCGCCGGATCCTGGGCGACGACTTCGCCTACATCGACGAGCGCGACTTCGTGTGGCGCACGCGCGACGCGGCCCTGGTGCCCGCCTCCTACCGGCGCGGCGCCCTGGACCACGTGGACTCCATCGAGGAGATCCACCCGCGCGAGCTGGTCGCGCTCATGGCCGAGGTCCGCGCCACCAGCCCCGAGTGGTCCTCCGTCGAGGAGCTGTGCACCGAGGCGCTGGCGCGCCTGAGCACCTCCAAGCGCCCGCTGAGCACGCCCGGCGTCCTGCCGGCGCTCACCGCCGCCCTGGAGGAGGCCGAGCGCCGCCGCAGGCGGTGAGCGGCCCGGTCCCCGGCCGCGGGGCGTTATCCTGAGGTGATGAGCCTGGATGACGACCTGCGGCGGGTGAAGGAGAAGATGGCGGCCCTCCCGTCGCACCGCGACTCGGAGGGCCGCCCCCCGTCAGACCCCGCCGCGTGGCGTCCGCCCCTGGAGGAGGAGGCGGTGGCGGCCTGGGAGGCCGAGCACGGGGTCGCCCTGCCCGCGGACTACCGCGCCTTCATCACCCGGGTGGCGGGCTCGGGCGACTGGCCGCACCACGGTCTGATCGGGCTGGACGCGGCGGACCGGGACAAGGCCGACGCGCCCGACCCCGCCGCCCCCTTCCCCTTCAGCCCGGCCGGCCCGCTGACCCCCGCGGACGAGACGGCCTACCGGGGGGCCCTCGGGCGCGGCGAGCCCGACCGCGGCTGGATACCCCTGTGCACGGAGGGCTGCGGCATGGACACGATCCTGGTGGTCACCGCCGTCGACCCCGGGACGGCCGGAACCGTGTGGTACTTCGACGTGGCCCACGACTGCGGCGTCCTGCCCATGGTCCACCCCTCCACCGGCGAGCCCCTGCGCTTCCTGGAGTGGTTCGAGCTGTGCCTGGACGCGCGGGCCTCCGGCGAGGAGCCCTGCGGCAGCGACCTGGTGCCCTCCGAGTTCCTCCCGTGGTGACGCGCTCGGAGGGGAGCCGGCACCATTCCACCGTCTCCCGGCCCACCGCCCCTGACGAGGATGAACCGATTGCGCGGCGCGAAGACGGCGGTATATGCACCTCGCCCGGCCGGCGCGCCCCTGCCCGCGGCGGGCCGCGCCGCATGAGCCGCAGCGGGGCCCTCCCCGTGCGAGACCGAGGAGATGAGTGACGATGCTCGCTTACCGAAGCGCCTTCAGCGCCGACGGGCCCGTCGACCAGGTGGCGCCCGCCGTGCGCGACGTCATGGTCGACTGGGCGGAGAAGAAGCACCGCAAGAAACTCGGCCCCGACGGCCTGGGGGCGCTCGCCCCCGGCGTGCGGCTGCAGCCCCATCCCGGGCTCGAGCTCCTCATGACCGACACCCGCGAGGAGCTGGAGGACCGCGTCTTCGGCTTCGTCGTCGTCGAGCGCCACGGCGCGAACTCCTGGGCCAGCCAGGTCATGGTCGCCGGCGGCCCCCGCCTGGGGGACCGCAGCCTCATCGTCGTCGAGACCGACTCCCCGCCCTCCCCCAAGGACCCGCTGCGCCCCAAGACCGCCAGCGTGCCGAGGTTCGTGCGCACCATGCTGGAGCGCTTCGAGTGCGACGACGCCGGCATCCGCCTGAGCAACAGCCCGCAGGTCCTCGGCGCCGAGGACGTCCCCGGGCTCCTGGAGGAGCTGGGGGCGGACGACCACCACGGGCTCGTGCTGGTGGCGGGGACCCCCGAGGGCCGCCCCCTGCCGGCGTGGACGAAATTCATAGGCAATATCACCAAGGGGACGGTCGGCCAGGCGGCCACCTACATCCTCGACGAGGCGGCGACGTCGGCCTTCAACGGCGGCGTCTGCCCGCAGCACGCCGTGCCCGGCGGGGCCCTGCGCTCCTTCGCCCCGGGGGCCCTCTTCGAGGAGCCCGACGACGGCGCCCGCCACCGCCTCCTGGCCGCCCAGACCCTCGCCGACGACAAGCTCCGCAAGAAGGCCGGGCAGGTCCTCGAGCGGCGCATCCGGGCCTTCACCAACGACCGCGAGCTGGAACGGCGCACTCGGCGCTACCTGTGGATACTGGGCCAGCACTTCGACGAGATCGTCTTCCGCACGCCCCGGCAGCGCGAGATCGGGCCGGCCGCCGTCGCGGACGGGGCCTCCCCGGAGACGGCGCCCGCCGAGCTGCACGCGCGGGTGGAGGAGCTGACCGCCCGCCTCGCCGACCGCAATGAGGACCTGGACGGCGCGAGGAAGGAGCTGGCCGAGGCCCGGGACAAGATCAGGCTCCTCGAGCAGCGCGACGCCAAGCGCGAGCAGGACGACGACGCCCTGCGCGAGGAGCTGCGGCTGCGCACCGACGAGCGCGACGAGCTCAACGTCGACTACGCCGTCGCCCTGGATGACAAGGACCGCGCCCTGGGCAGGGCGGAGAAGGCCGAACGGGAGGTGCAGCGCCTGCGCACCGTGCTCTCGCGCATCGGCCACGCCGAGGAGGCGTGGGACACCCCCGAGGAGGACGAGCCCGACCTCGCCCAGCCCTCGGACTGGCTGGAGCTGGCGACCTGGGCCGGCAACGGGGAGCTCGCCCGGGCCCTGCCCCGGGTCGACTTCACCTGCGACTGGGACCGGGCCCTGGACCTGGACGACCAGAACAACCTGACCTGGATCGCCACGACCTGGGACATCCTGCGGGCCCTCAACGACTACGGGCGCGCCCGGGCGGACGAGAGCGTGACGGTGCGCAACCTCCACGAGTACCTCAGCGCGCCGCCGGAGGGCTTCCGCACGGTTCCCCGCGGCCGCTACAAGCCCACCGAGTCGGAGACGGTCGAGAACCGGCAGCGATACCGCAAGGAGAGGACCTTCCCGGTGCCCGAGCAGGTCCCCGGCCGCGACGACAACGGGCGCCTGTACATGGACCGGCACTTCGTCATCGCCACCGCGGGCATAGTCTCGCCTCGCCTCTACTTCCACGACGCCACCGACGTCCCCGACTACGGCAAGGTGGTCGTGGGCTACATCGGCCGCCACCTCACCAACGGCCAGACCAACTGAAGCCGCCGCCCGGGGCCGCGCCCGCCCCGGACCCCGGGCGCCAGCACTCCGCCGCGCCCGCCCGGGGCCGCGCTCCCCATCACATCTCATGGGCGCCGGGTCCGCGGTCGTATAGCCTTCCCGTGGCACCGCCCGCCCGGGCGGGCCCGTCGAGGAGAAGAATGAGCACCAACTCTGAGCCGTCCTGGACCGCACCCGACGCCCCCGCGGCCTACCCGCCCGCGTCCGGGGCGTCCCCGGACGTCGCGCGCTCCAAGGGCCGCCGCTCCCGGGCCCGCCGCGAGCCCGGCTACGGGCAGGCCCCCAAGGCGGCGTCGGGATCCTCCTACCCGGGCACCGGCCCCCTGCCCTCCTCCTCCGAGCTGCGCCGCGAGGCCCAGCGCACCGCCGAGATCGCCGCGCGCACCACCAGCCCCGAGGAGGACGTCGAGCGCGCCCGCGCCCTGCTCAAGCGCGTCACCTCCACCTTCTCCGAGCGCGTCGTCGGCCAGCAGCGGCTGCGGGTCGCCCTCGTCTCCTGCCTCATCGCCGGCGGGCACGTCCTGCTCGAATCGGTCCCCGGCCTGGCCAAGACCACCGCCGCCCAGACGCTGGCCGCCGCCGTCTCCGGCTCCTTCCGCCGCATCCAGTGCACGCCCGATCTCATGCCCAACGACATCGTGGGCACGCAGATCCTCAACTACGCCACCGGCGAGATGACCACCCAGCTGGGCCCCGTCCACGCCAATATCGTCCTGCTCGACGAGATCAACCGCTCCTCCGCCAAGACCCAGTCGGCCATGCTCGAGGCCATGCAGGAGCGCCAGACCTCCATCGGCGGAGTCGTCTACCCGCTGCCGCATCCCTTCATGGTCCTGGCCACCCAGAACCCCATCGAGGAGGAGGGCACCTACGTCCTGCCCGAGGCCCAGATGGACCGCTTCCTCATGAAGGAGGTCCTCAGCTACCCCAAGCCGGCCGAGGAGGCCGACGTCCTGGACCGCATCTCCTCGGGCTCCTTCGACCGGCCCATCACCACCCGCCCCATCTCCACCGACGACGTCGAGTGGCTCCAGGGCGCCGTCGAGCGCGTCTACGTCGACCCGGTCATCAAGCAGTACATCGTCGCCCTGATCAACACCTCCCGCGGCGGCGGCCCCCGCCCCGTGACGGGCATCGAGCGGCACGTGCGCGTGGGCGCCTCCCCGCGCGGCGGCATCGCCCTCATGAAGGTCGCCCAGGCCGTCGCCCTCCAGGCCGGCCGCACCTACGTCACGCCCGACGACGTGAGCATCCTGCGCCACTCCGTCCTGCGCCACCGCCTCGTGCTCACCTACGACGCCCTGGCCGACGGCGTCGCCCCCGAGACGATTATCGACGCCGTCTTCTCCGCCGTCCCCACCCCCTGAGCGCCATGGCCACGGACACGGACACCTCCGCCGACTCCCCCCCGGGGACCGCATGGGCCCCGGGGGCGACCGGGACCGCCCGGGGCGCCTCCCGGCTGGCCCGCGTGCGCGGCCGCCTGGAGCTGCCCACCCTGCGGCGGGCCACCGGCCTGCTCGACGGGCGCCACCGCTCCGTGTTCATCGGCCACGGCCAGGACTTCGACGACCTGTCCCCCTACCGCCCCGGCGACGACGTGACCGACATCGACTGGAAGTCCTCCGCCCGCGCCGGCCAGCCCGTCATCAAGCGCTACCAGCGCGAGTCCAACCTCCCCCTCATCCTGGCGGTGGACACCGGGCGCACCATGGCCGCCCAGGCGCCCGACGGCGACGACAAGCGCGCCCTGGCCCTGGCGGTCGCGGAGATCTTCGGCTACCTGGCGCGCATGCGCGGGGACCCGGTCTCCCTCGTCGCCGGCGACGCGGGCCGCGTCGTCGACCGCCCCGCCCGCTCGGGCGCCGAGCACGCCGAGATGCTCCTGGCCCTCCTGGCCCGCCGACTGGACGCGCTGACCACCGGCGGGGAGAAGGACGAGAACGGGGAGCGGCTCGCCGCCGGGGCGCCGCCCTCCCGGCTGTCCGCGGTCCTGGAGCGGGTCTCCACCTGGCACCGGCGCCGCAGCCTCGTGGTCCTCATCACCGACACCTCCCACCCCGACGCGCGCACCGACCCCGCGGTCGTCGACTGGCTGCGGCGCCTGTCCGCCCAGCACGAGCTCATCGCCATCCAGGTGGCCGACGACGTCGCCCTCGCCCCCGGGCGCGGGCGGCGCCGCGACATCGAGCTGGCCGGGGAGGTGCCCGCCTTCCTGCGCGAGGACAAGGCCCTGGCCGCCAGGCTCGACGCCCAGGAGCGGGCCCGGCGCTCGCGGGTCGCCGCCCTGCTCGACTCCCGCCGCATCGAGCACGTCGCCGTCACCTCCGAGGCCGTCATGATGGAGCAGATCGCCGAGCTGCTGGCCCGCCAGCGCCTGGTCCTGAACCGGAGGCGGAGGTGAGTCCCGTGCGCGCGAACCCGTGCGCCGGCCGCGGCGCGTGCGCGGCGCCGGCGGCCCTCCTGCCCGCCGCGCTGCCCGCCGTCGCGGCGCCCGTGGCGCGCCCCGTCCTCATGCCCCTGTGGATGCTCGTGGCGGCCGTCATCGCCCTGCTCATCGCCATCGCCTGGTTCGTGGGCACCCTCATGACCACCCGCCGCGACACCTCGCGGGCCGTGGCCGACATCCCCATGGCGCCGGCGGACCGGCGCGAGTGGATCGCGCGCGTCGAGGCCTGCTCCACCCGCTTCCACGACGGCCAGATCGACCTGCGCGCCCTCCACCTCGAGCTCGCCGAGATCCTGCGCGGCTTCGCCGCCGCGCGCACCGGCGAGCCCGCCGAGTCGGCCACGGCCCAGGAGATCCTCCGGATGGCGGGGGTGCGCCTGCACCCCTTCGAGGAGCTGTGGCGGCGCCGTCGGCCCCGCCCGGAGCATGACCTGGAGGACAACCCGCTCGGTCACGTCGGCCGGCTCCTGGAGGAGTGGGAGCAGCCCTCCTTTGACCGCGACCCGCGGGCCGCGGCCCGGACCGCTCTCGATCAGGCGCGGAAGGTGGTGCGCCAATGGTGATGCCCTGGCTGCCGTGGCTGCTCGCGGGCGCGGCGCTCCTTGTGATCATTCTCGAGCTGGCGCTGGGATCGCGCACCCGTTCGCGCCCGGAGGGCCGGCGCCGCGGGCGCCCCGCCCCGGTGCGCCTGGCCAATTCCTCGTCCCTGCTGTCCAGCGCCCCGGTGCGCTCGCGCATCCGGCGCCGCCGCCTGCTGCTGGGCGCGGTGGCGCTCCTGGGCGTCGGCGTCCTGACCTGCTCCGCCCTCATCGCCGCTCGGCCCGTGAGAGTCGCCGAGCGCAACGACGCCCTGGCCAACCGCGACATCATCCTGTGCCTGGACGTGTCCACCTCCATGGTCACCACCGACTCGCGGATCCTCGACACCTTCTCCGAGCTGCTGGACACCTTCGACGGCGAGCGGGTCGGGCTGGTCGTGTGGAACTCCACAGCCCAGACCATGGTCCCCCTGACCGACGACTACGAGCTGCTGCGCGATCAGCTCAAAGAGATCGCCGATGTCCTCGACTTCACCCCCGTCCGCGGCAACCCGGCCCTCAACGACTACTACGAGACCTTCGCCGGGACCTTCGGGGACGTCCACGGCTCCTCCCTGGTCGGCGACGGCCTGGCCTCGTGCGCCCTCGCCTTCGACGCGCAGGGCCAGGACCGCTCCCGCTCCATCATCCTGGCCACCGACAACCAGGTCTACGACGACTACGGCGAGCAGATCTACTCCCTGAGCGAGGCGGCCGATCTCGTCCAGCAGGAGGGCATCCGGCTCTTCTCCCTCTACGGGGCCGACCCCGACATGATGGACCCCAGCACGAGCAGGGCGGACATGACCCGGGCGCGCAACGAGCTCAAACGGGTCACCCTCGACCACGACGGCCGGTTCTACGAGGTCGACGACGCCGAGGCGGCCTCCGAGATGGTCAAGGAGCTGGAGAAGGACCAGATCAAGGAGGTCGGCGGGAACACCGAGGTGCGCGTGACCGACGTGCCCCAGACCGCCGCCGTCGGGCTCCTGGCCGCCGTGCTGGTGCTCCTGGGCCTGACCGCCTGGAGGCGAGTATGAGGTTCGACCCACTCCTGCCCGGATCCTGGCCGCTGGTGATCGCCGTCGCGCTCGTCATGGCGGCCCTGCTGTGGTGGTCCGCCCGCTGGGCCTTCTCCGCGCTCGCCGACCCCGGCGCCCGGGCCTCCTGGTGGCGCCGGGCCTGCCTGGCCCTCGTCATGGTGCTGATCCTGGCGGGGCCCGCCGCCGCCGTCACCGAGTCCACGCAGGTGTCGAACGTGGAGATCTACCTCGTCGTCGACCGGACCGGGTCGATGGCGGCCGAGGACTGGGCGGGCGGCCCCGCCGCCGGGGGCGGGACGCGCCTGGACGGCGTCAAGTCGGACCTGACCGCCATCCGCGACGCGTGGCCGCAGGCCCGCTTCTGCATTCTGGCGCTGGACGGTGCCGCCGCCCGCGAGCTGCCGCTGACCAGCGACCTGGACGCCGTCACCTCCTGGATCGGCTCCCTCCAGCAGGAGATCACGCAGCGCTCGCAGGGCTCCTCCCT
>ERZ772973.784-NODE-784-length-13297-cov-220.444_pt1 | contig 13297 bp, 12 predicted proteins | sample MGYA00580672_ERZ772973 | MGnify/ENA primary metagenome ERZ772973 (study PRJEB29015, sample SAMEA2737938) | human oral metagenome | biome: human oral; feature: human-associated habitat; material: dental | place: China | collected 2152 ... | reverse complement strand
GGGAGACAACCCGGCCCCACGGGCCGAACCGCACGCACGAACCACCCGCGCCCGGCGCGAACCACCCGCGATGCGAGAGCGACCGGCCCCGGCAGGAGACCGTACGGGGGTGAGAAGCGGAGAGGGGCGCGTACGCGCTCAGGGCTCGTCCACTGGACCGGCGCGGGCGGCGGACGTCGCCGAACGCGCGGCGCCGAGCACTCGCGCGCCCACCGACACCTCGACGGTGACGTCCTCACCGGCCACGCTGCACGCCGTCACCTCGGCGCCGTTGGCCTGCGCCACGCGACCGGCCACTTCGCACGGCTCGTCCGGGGCGACGACCGAGGTCAGCACCGTCGCCCCGCCCAGCGCCGCCAGGTCGGCCGCCGTCCGCGCCCTCCCCGCCGCGGCCTGCGCCTGAACCAATCCGGTGACGCCGACCGCGGCCATCAGCAGCACCCCGATAATCCCCAGAATCAGGACCGTGCCCGCACCGTCCTCCCCCGAGACCGCTCCTCGCACCGTCCGGCCGCGCTCACCGCACCCATCACTGAGCCCGGCCCCGCCGCACTGCCCGGCCCCGCCGCGCCCGCGGTTCGGGCGGGCCGCGTCGCCCGGACCGCCTCCACCGGCCGGACCGATCCCGACCGGCTGCCGAACCCTCGCCCCGGGCGCCCTCATGGCCCGCTCGGCTCGGTGTAGGCACAGGCCGTGCTGCGCGCGGTGAGACCCAAACCGCCCAGCGGCCCCGGCACCGGCCGGCTCACGTGCACGCAGCTCAGCTCCCCCTGCTCGACGCCGACGCTCACCTCGCCGCCGACGCGGGCGGCGGCGCCCGCGACATCGTCGGACCCGATGGCCGCCTGCCGCGCAGCCACCCGGGCGGCATCCGTCACGCGCAGCTGAGTGACGCCGGCGCTCACCGCGGACAGCACGAGCAGCAGAACCAGGACGACGGCGGGCAGGGCCACGGCGATCTCCGCCGTGACCATGCCCGCCTCACCCGGCGCGTCGGCTCGCGGACGCGTCCCCGCCTGACGGGAGCGCCCCGTTCCCCGCGCCATGACGTCTCAGCCCGCTGAGAGCGCTGACTCGATCAGCCCCTGCAGGACGCTCTGCAGGGAACCCGACCGCATGATGGCGAGCAGAAGTCCGGCGAAGGCGGCGGCGGCCAGAGTGCCGATGGCGTACTCGGCGGTGGCCATGCCGGCTTCGCCGCCGCCGTCCTCCGTCCCGTCCGGAGCGAGACGGACCTCGCCGTCGGGGCGCGCGAGGCCCCAGGCGCCGCGCACGGTGTTCCAGGTGTGCTTCATCGTGTTCTCCTCGAGGTAGGCCGGCCCGGCGGCCGACGGCGCGCACGTCGGCCGACCGAGCCTCGCGGGCACCGTGCCCGCACGACCAGAGTCGGGCACGAACGCCATCACGTGCACACGCGCCCGCCCGGCCCTGTGACCGTCACCCTCACGAGGCCGTCTGTGGAGCCCGAGCGGCCGCTCGATGAAGAACCGCGGAGAATTCGTCCTCCATCGCCGTGCACGCCACCGCACTAACGCTGCGGCGCTGCGCGCCAGACGGCTGAACCGTTCTGGACGGGCGTCTCGTCCGCTCCGGCCCGCCGCCGGCGGAACTATCCGGATGGACGAGATCCGCGTCAGTCCGGTTCCCCGCCTTGCCCGCCCCCGGCCCCGCTGCGGCGGCGGGCCTCCTCATGCAGCTCACGCAGCTGCTCGCGCTCGCGACGGCGCTGGGCGCGGTCCTGCGCCCACAGCACGGCACGACGCTGCCGGGCCTCCTCGCGCTCGATCGTCAGCTGGTGGCGCATCTGCTGCCGCCAGTGCGCCCGTTCGGCCTCGATCCGGGCCAGGCGCTCGGCCAACCACCGCGACTCCGTCTCCGACAGGCCCCGGTGATGGAAGGCGAGGTCGCGTCCACGACGCCGCAGGCCGTGGGAGGGCGTGGGCGGTCCGGCCGTCTCCTCCGGGTCAGCCGGACCGGCCGTCCGGGCCGCAGTACCCGAGCCGGGAGCGACGCCCGAGGCGGCAGCCTCCTCCTCGCTCCCGGCGTCATCGGCCGACGAGGAGGACGGCCGGGCGGGGCGCCTCGGCTCGCTCGTGAGCATCTCGCCGGCCGACGTCGCGCCGGCGGCGTCACCGGAGGCCTCGATGAGACCGTGCCCGTGCGCCTCCCGCGGCCCCTGGACGACGGCGAGCGCCTCGACCGCGGGCGCATGATCGACGCGGGAGGACAGAAGCAGGCCGAGGGTCGGCATGACCAGCACGCTGACGGCTCCGGCCAGTACGAGGGTGGAGGCGAAGGAGTCGGTCATGGCGTCGGCGCTCACCGCCACCTGGGTGACCGCCACGATAATGGGCAGGGCCGTGGTCGAGTAGACGGCGATCTGGAGGGACTGGCGCATGGAGTAGGCGGGCGACCCGTTGCGGCGCCTCTCCAGACGGGCGGACGCCCATACGGGCAGGCCCCGAACGAGCACGAGCAGGAGGAGGAAGGCGCCGATGGTCGCCAGCGACCGCCTCGAGACGGTCAGCTCGATCCCCATGCCGGAGACGACGAAGAAGATCGGGATGAAGAATCCGTAGGCCAGGCCGTCGAGCTTCTCCTCGAACTCACGGTTCCCGTCGGGCAGCGCGTAGCGCAGGATGAAGCCGGCGGCGAAGGCGCCCAGGACGACGTCGAGGTCGAAGACCTCCGCCAGCGTGCACAGGCCCACCAGCAGCAGGACCGTGACGCGCACCGTGGTCTGCGCCGTCGTCGAGCCGCCCAGGCGGATCGCCTCGGTCAGTCGGCGGCCGGCTCGGCGCACCCGGTCGGTGAAGCGCACGATGAGGAAGGTGACGGCGCTGAAGAGCAGGAGGATCGCCAGGCTCGCCCCGGCCGAGCGTGAGCCCAGCAGGAGCGCCATGAGGATGACCGGGCCGACTTCACCGACAGCGCCGTGGTTGAGGATGGCCGCCCCCACGGCGGTCGGCAGGAGCCCTCGCTCGCGCAGGATCGGCAGGATCGTGCCGATGGCCGTGGAGGTCATGGCGATGGCGATCGCGATGCCGTTGGCGGAGAAGGCCCCGCCGGATACGCCGACGACGCCGACGGCGGCGAAGGCCAGGGTGAGCGAGCCGGCCCAGGCGGCCATGGCGTGGCGACCGCCGGAACCGCGCAGCTCGTTGACGTCGATCTCGTAGCCGGCCATGAGGAAGAGGAAGGCGACGCCCAGCTCCTTGAGGAAGGCGATGTCCTGGCCCTCGTGGGCGATGTCCAGTCCGCTGGGGCCGATGAGAATGCCGCCGACGATGAGCAGAACGGTCTCGGGCACCAGTCGTTTGGGGACGGTCCAGGAGACGAGCGGCGCGATGAATGAGACCGCCACAATGCACAGCAGAGACACGAAGACTGCGCTCACGCCTCTTCCTTTCCTCGGTGACTTTCCCCGGTGCAGGGCCGCGGGCCGGGGCGGTGGTCGGGCCCGAGGCGCCGGGCACGCGACCGGGCCGCGACCGGATTCGCTCCGGCGGGGGCCAGCGGTGGGGATGATACCCAGGCCCCGGCGCCCCACGAGTCGGCGACCCCACCGCCGGCCCGGACCCGCGACGCGCCTCCCGGGCGACGCGCTACCCGACCTCGCCCGGACCGATTCCCTCCCGTGATCCCTCCCCGGGGCCGACGTTCCTCGAACGCCGCCGTAGGGCATCAGCTCCGATGGACGCAGCCGCAGCGGGCAGCGCGATTCCCGCGGTCGCCGTGGGAATCGCCCACGAATGGCCGGAGGCGAGAACGCCGCCGATCGCGCCCGCGATCGATACGGCGATGTACATGGCCGAGGAGTTCAGCGCGACCGGCAGGCCCGAACGAGTCCGATCCGCGGACAGAAGACGATGCTGCTGCGGACCGGTGATGGCCCAGGCGGCGGGCACGCCAGGTCCGGCGCGCTCAGTCGGGCGCTAGCGATCCTCCCGCTCGGCCTCCTTCAAAGCGGCCTCGAGAGCGGGCAGGACGCCGAGGAGCCCTCGCAGGACGAGGTCGCGATTGTCAAGCTTCATGGGCGGGATTCGGGAGTGGGGTACAGGACTGAACGGGGTGATGGGTGATCGACCGGGTGAACCGGACGGCGGCCGGACGGACCGTGCGCATAGGGTACAGCGTCTAGACGACCGAGTTGGGGGAGCACGAGCGGCGCCGTGCCGTTGCAGGGCAATGAGAACTGGAGCCCGGCGAGCCGGTGTTGGTTCGTCGGTTGCGAACGATCTTCTTATGTCGTTATTGCTAGCAGTTCGCTTGAACAATGGTTGAGTGCGCTCATGTCAGATATGCGGCTTCTGCGCACCGCGGGGCCTTGCACGCACAGCAGGGGATCCACTAGAGTAGAACACACCACATACGGATAACAGTAGGGGCCGGGGATGATCCGCCACGGCCATGATGTGCTGCTGACATGACCCCAATGCCCTGTGGGTTCGCTTATAGGTTCACCCTGTTGTTCCTGGAGAAGGAGGACCAGCCATGACTGATGCGATCGTGCCCATCCCCGACGGTGAACCAACGAATCGCAAACTCGTGGCGATCCAGAACATCAAGGGCACGGCCGAGAACTCCAGGACATGGCTGATGGAGGAGTGGACCACACCATCCCAGTCATTCCCCTCGCCCCTCGACCCGCAAGCGGAGACGGTCACCATCGACGCAGGCAAAACGATGGAGGACCTGAAGACCAGCCTGACTGATATCTGGGACTCCGACGCCTCCACGGACTACCAGACCCAGATCACCTCCGCCATCGACTCAATCGCCACCGTGCTCGACACCATCATCGACGATCTGACAACCGCCGAGGATTCCCAGAAGGAAGACCCCGGAATAGACGCGGAACCCGATACCCCTGAATACGATTGGAAGGATGAGAGTCAATGGTGATTCCTGTGGCGTTATCGGTTCATAACAGATACGATGAGATGTTCGGGAGGAATCGGTCATGACGTTCATTAAGCTCGATCCCAACCTCATGCAGGGGCTGATCAAGAACCTGGAGAGCTACGCCGATGAAGCCGAGAGGGCTCGCAGCAATATCCACTCCTCCAGTGTGAACAACTCCCATCCGGTGCCCGAGGTCGATGACGCCACCTACCTCCCGGCCATTTTCACGGTGACGTCAGCGGACGCTCCCACGAGCAGGATGATGGACACGCTTAACAGCATGAGCATCAACTCCAACACCGGCAGCAGCTACAACACCACGATGGGGGCGACCATCAACGCCCTGGGAGAGGTCATCGACGGCCTGCAGGAACGCCTCCAGGTGATCATCGATCTCAACACCGACGGGATCAGCACCACCAGCTCCGACGGTGTGCCGGGCTACTACCTGCCCGACGGCACCGCCGACACCGTCGAGAACGTCAAGTCCTACAACACCGAGGCCGTCGCCATCGCCCGAGCCGACGCCGACGCCCTGACCCAGGCGGCCGCAGACGGAAAAGCCGATGACGGCCGCACCGTTGACGAGGTCCTGGCCTCCATGGCCACTTACCAGGACAGCCCCGCCTACGGGGCCACCTTCGTCACCGAGGTCGGCGACGCCCAGGCCTACCTCGACCTGGTCCACGATATTGATCGGGCGTATAATTATCCGTATCAGAGTGAGGCGGCGGTGTCCGCATTGGGGCATGTGCTGGGGGCGGCGTCCCAGACCCGGGGCGGTGATGATCTGGGGATGCAGTTCGCGGCTGCGATCGTGGAGTCACCAGTGGCTGATAACACGGCTATTTTCAATGCGTTGACCAGTCAGTCCGATGTGGTCTACGGGTCGGGATTCTTGACCAAAGCCTCGGACGTGTTGTTGCAGCTCGATCCCACACAGGTGCACGATGGGACATCGTATCTGACAACCCGGTACTCTCATGATCCTGTGGCGGGCGTGTTGGCCGCTATGGGTAATAATCCCGATGCTGCTCTGCGGTACTTGAGCGGGAACGGCAGTGTGGACGGGGACGGGAACTGGGTGCCCGATGACAAGGCCCGACAGCGTTGGGAGAAGCTGACCTCGCGCGACTGGGACTGCGACTTCACGATGCCCGCTTCCGACAAGCCGACCGCCGCCGACGGTCTGACCAGTGCTGTGGCGGCGGCCTCCTCGTTCCGCAATCCCGGGCCCGGCGAGGACGGGGCAGTCTCGTCCGATGCCGCCCAGCGCGATGCCGCGGCCACCTACACGTCGGGCATGGGCGTGGACTACTTCTCAGGGGATTCCTGGTCCCGAGATGAGTTCACCGACACCATGAAGCACAATCTGGCGGTGGTGGTGGCCAACTCTCCTGAGGAGGTCGCGGCCGCGGCCGCTGGTAATGCCGAGGTGAGTACCGGGGGCGAGGGTCCGTCCTTGGCGCGCTGGGGCGTAACACCAACGGATATGAGCACCATGATCTTCCGGTTCGGTGATAGCCAGGACGCCATGACGGTTGCGAGTACAGGGGTGGGGGACTACCACCACCGGCGGATCGAGGAGGCCATGAGCACTGATGATCCGGACCAGTCCAACCTGGGGGACGAGTACGAGCAATTGGCCACGAGCTCGTCCTATCTCACCGAGCTGTCGCGTATGAGGTATGACGAGGACATGAAGGCCGACTCCCGGCACGCCGAGGACCTGAAGAAGTCCAGGGATACGACGGTCGGCACTATTACATCCCTAGTGGCGACGATCGGGAGCGCCGGGGTGGGCGCGTTCACGGACGGAGTGGGAGCGCCTTTGGCCTACAACTCCATCGTCACGGTCGCTAAGCCGGCCGTCACCAGTGCCATCAGTGGCCTGGTGGGGCAGCTGTCCTCCTCGGGCACCCAGGTCATTGATCCGAGTAAGGCCAGCACGCAGCCCGTCCCCAACCTGCTTCTCGCGCAGGCCTACGGCGATGCGATGAACCATGGTCTGCTGACCGATCCAAGCACCCTGACCACTGCGAAGGACCATGACTGGGCGGTCTCCGATCCGGACCACCCCGATGCGGCCCCAACGATGGATATCGCGGGACTCACCCGCGGACAGGCCGACGACATGACGGCCTGGAAGAAGAACTCCGTAACCAACGAGAATGACCTGAATGACCTGAGAGTCCTCAATGAGATCTCTCATTCGATTAACGACGGATGGGGCAATGGGCGGGATGCGGCCTCGGATGCTCGAACGAATTGACCGGTGCCGGCCGAGTCGACCGGTGCTGGCGCTGTTTGTGAGGGGCGGAGATGAGGAATGATGGGCCGTAGGCCGCGATCGTGTTCATCGTTTTCACGCTCGTGCGCGAGCATGAGCAGACACGGGGTGTGCACGGCGGGTGTCGCGCCGGCACTGGGGCTGGGATCGGGGGCCTACCGCGATCACGGGGCCGATCGGACATCGGCGTCCACCAGCGCCTCGCCGACGTTACCTGAGTGACGGCACCGGTAAAACACGGACCATGGGACCCATCTACGACCAGGGTTCACCTCGACGGCATGCGCGCCCTTATACAGGCTCTTGCCCCCCTCGTCCCGCCCGTCGCCGCCGGCCCTGGAACAGACCTCATCACCTCAGAAGTAAGAGGAAGGAAGACGGAGCACATGAGCGGTATCAGAGCCGACTCGCCCACGACACGCACAGACCTCACCAACCGGACACGCACCCCAGCACCCGAAGAAGCCACGCTCGACAGCACCCAACCCTCGGCGGCAGCCTGGAAAAGAGCATCATGATGCGCCGAAAGACCCGACCAACGGCGAAACACCTGACACTAGCAGCATCATGCGTGGCCCTGGTGGTGGGACTAGTGGGATTAGGATTCGGTCTGATCAGCCGAATGACCGGTTCCGCCTCCGATTCCGTGGACGAGGCACTGGCCGCCATAGGAGACGATCCCCAAGCCGCCCTGGAGTACCTGGCACCGGAGGAAGACGGGAGCGTGGACGAGGACGGGACCTGGGTTCCTGGTCAGACCACTGTCGATCGGTGGACCATGCTGACCTCCCGCGACTGGCACAAGCACGCCCCCGGCCTGGATGCCCTGACTGCAGCCATCGGTGCGGCCTCCTCATTCCGCAACCGCGCTCCCAGCGAGACCGACCCTGATGTGCCAGCAACCGCGGACGCACGGGCCACCTACGCCTGCGGCCAGGCGATGAGCTACTTCGGCGGCGAAGGGTTCACCAAGAAAGACTTCACCGACACCATGAAGCACAATCTGGCGGTGGTGGTGGCCAACTCTCCTGAGGAGGTCGCGGCCGCGGCCGCTGGTAATGCCGAGGTGAGTACCGGGGGCGAGGGTCCGTCCTTGGCGCGCTGGGGCGTAACACCAACGGATATGAGCACCATGATCTTCCGGTTCGGTGATAGCCAGGACGCCATGACGGTTGCGAGTACAGGGGTGGGGGACTACCACCACCGGCGGATCGAGGAGGCCATGAGCACTGATGATCCGGACCAGTCCAACCTGGGGGACGAGTACGAGCAATTGGCCACGAGCTCGTCCTATCTCACCGAGCTGTCGCGTATGAGGTATGACGAGGACATGAAGGCCGACTCCCGGCACGCCGAGGATCCGAGTAAGGCCAGCACGCACCCCGTCCCCAATCTGCTTCTCGCGCAGGCCTACGGCGATGCGATGAACCATGGTCTGCTGACCGATCCAAGCACCCTGACCACTGCGAAGGACCATGACTGGGCGGTCTCCGATCCGGACCACCCCGATGCGGCCCCAACGATGGATATCGCGGGACTCACCCGCGGACAGGCCGACGACATGACGGCCTGGAAGAAGAACTCCGTAACCAACGAGAATGACCTGAATGACCTGAGAGTCCTCAATGAGATCTCTCATTCGATTAACGACGGATGGGGCAATGGGCGGGATGCGGCCTCGGATGCTCGAACGAATTGACCGGTGCCGGCCGAGTCGACCGGTGCTGGCGCTGTTTGTGAGGGGCGGAGATGAGGAATGATGGGCCGTAGGCCGCGATCGTGTTCATCGTTTTCACGCTCGTGCGCGAGCATGAGCAGGCGCGGGGTGTGCGCGGGGGGTGTCGCACTACTGGGGCTGGGATCGGGGGCCTACCGCGATCGTGGGGCCGATCGGACATCGGCGTCCACCAGCGCCTCGCCGACGTTCCTGGATAACGATCCGATATGCGAAGTGATTCCCACGCGCCTGCTCAATGAGGAACCCGGCTTCCGCCCCACCAAGTACACCTACTGGCACTCCCCCAGCGTAGGGGATAATAATGCCATCTTCGACGATACCAGCATCGCAACGGGGAAGACCGACGGTGAGGACAGCGCGAAAACCAGAAACGAGCCCCGCAGGAAATGACCCCGCGCAGCCGACACAGACGAAGGAAGAGGGCGTCGTGATGCACCGAAGGTCCCGGCCGACGGCGAAACACCTGACAGTAGCAGTGGCATGCGTGGCCCTGGTGGTGGGACTGGTGGGCCTAGGGTTCGGTCTGATCAGCCGAATGAACGGTTCTGCCTCTGATTCCGTGGACGAGGCGCTGGCCGCCATAGGAGACGATCCCCAGGATGCCCTGGAGTACCTGGCACCGGAGGAGGACGGGAGCGTGGACGAGGACGGGACCTGGGTTCCCGGTCAGGCCACCACCGATCGATGGACCATGCTCACCTCCCGCGACTGGGGCGAGGGCGCGGAGCCCTTGACCGCCGCTGTTGCCGGGGCTTCGGCCAGGCGTGTGCAGAGCCAGGACGCGACCGATGAACGCGCCGCGTGGGTCACCGGGAAGGGCCTGGACTACGCCGCCGGGCTTTCTGAGCAGAGTTTCTCCGCGAAAGTGAAGAATAATGTTGCGGTTATACTGGGGAACTCCATGGCGGAGATCGAGGACGCCGTTACTGGAACGCGGGATATCTCTGGCGCTGGGTCCGTCTCGTGGGATTCCAGGCGACCCGCGATACTGGCGGATGACCATAGTGAGGACTTTAAGACACTGATGAAGATAGTGGGCACGGACGATACCGCTTTAACCACGATGACCGACGCTGCCGGCCGATTCTCAACCGCTCGTACTCAGGCGATCCTCGATGCCCACCCCGATGCTGTTATGAGCGTTGACCCCGGGACCGCCGAGAGCAATGATAGCCCTTACCTGAAAGAGGAACTGCAAACAGGGATATCCAACGACGGCATGATTCTTGGTTTCATCGAGCAGTCCGCGGTCAATGGCCGCAAGAAACAGGGAGAAAACGAAGCCGCGGCCGATAAAACCGTCGCCTCCACTATTCTAGGCGCTGTGACCAAGGGCCTGTCCTCCGTTCCGAATCCCTATGCTCAAGGTCCGGGCACCGCCATACCGTCGGCTTCCCCCGGCATCACCAGTGCGACGGGGAAGCCGGACAAGACTCCGGTCGACGACGCCACAACGGCGATGAAGAACACCCAGGAGCAGGTTCTCCAGTCCACAATGGCGCAGATCGCCAACGACGGACGCTTCGACGAGAGCGCTTTCACCAACAGGGACGGGACCGACTACGCCACCGGTCTGGACCGCAACGGCGACCGGGACGCCCGGATGACGCCCTACGCGTGGATGAGACCCGACCACACGATCGACACCTCCGCCCTCTTCGACAGTGACGAGAACCGGCAGCAGTTCAGTAGCTGGCTCGACGACAACGACATTCCGATCAGCAACTTCAAGACCAATTACCAAACCGGCATGAATGCGGGGAAGGAATATGCGAAGGATAACTGATCGTGATGCGCGCAACCGCTTTCGAAGGCGTTCGAGCGTGGTCGTGCTGGTCGTGGTTCTCGTGCTCGCCGGCGCGGGGCTGTGGTACCGGCACTGGAAAGCCGAAAAGAGCCCGAGCGAACCCATGTGCCTGGCCCTTACCAGCCAGGACGTCCAACCCCTCCTCGGCAAACCCAAAAATGCGTCACCGTTCCCGACGAGCGCGCCATACGATAGCCACGCGTCATGGATCTGCACTGTCCACGGCGATTCGCAGACGCTCTTCATTCAGGTGACTTCACAAGCCGACGAGGTGCTGTTGAACTACAAGGTGCCCGGCGTGCCGGTGGTCGAGACCATCATGTCACGACGCGACGGGGTGAGCAGAGATGTGCCCGGCACCTCCGCGAAAGTGATCTCCTGGGTCCAGGGAGGCGATGCTCACGCCGGCTGGTTCGACGGCCAGTCCGCGGCCACCATTGCCACCTGGGACACTGATAACGACCAGGAAGCGGCCGCCTACACCGACACACTGGCCGACCTCGTCACCCGCCGCGCCCCACAGCTTTTCGCCGCCACAGGCTACCCGCCCTCATCCACACCAACGCCAACACCATGACCCCCAACCAGCCAACACAGAAAACCACAACCCCTCACCCCACGAACACCCACCAAACCACCGGTGCTGTACGTGAAGAGGATCATGGTCGCCACGGTGGACTTGCCCGATCGGGACTCACCGACCAGCGCCGTCGTCGCGGCGCGACACACCCAGAAGGTGACGTCGTCGACGGCGCGAATGCGAGCGTCAGCGCCCCTGATCCCGCGCAGCTGACAGGGGGAAGGCAGATGACAGAGGAGACTAAGGAGAGGGCGTCGTGATGCGCCGAAGGTCCCGGCCGACGGCGAAAGGCCTGATAGTAGCAGTGGCATGCGTGGCCCTGGTGGTGGGACTAGTGGGCCTAGGGTGCGGTCTGATCAGTCGGGTGAGCGGTTCTGCCTCTGATTCCGTGGATGATGCGCTGGCCGCCATAGGAGACGATCCCCAGGCCGCCCTGGAGTACCTGGTGCCGGAGGAGGACGGGAGCGTGGACGAGGACGGGGTCTGGGTTCCCGGACAAACCACCGTCGCTCAGTGGACCATGCTCACCTCCCGCAACTGGCACAAGCACGCCCCCGGCCTGGATGCCCTGACTGCAGCCATCGGTGCGGCCTCCTCATTCCGCAACCGCGCTCCCAGCGAGACCGACCCTGATGTGCCAGCGACCGCGGACGCGCGGGCCATCTACGTCTGCGGCCGGGCGATGAGCTACTTCGGCGGCGAGGAGTTCACCAAGAAAGACTTCACCGACACCATGAAACGCAACCTGGCAGTAGTGGCGGCCAACTCCCCTGAGGAGGTCGCGGACGCAGCCGTGAAAGGGGCGTTAGGAGCGGGCGCTACCTCGGCTGGACTTGAAGCAACAGACATTTCCACTCTTATTTATCGTTTCGGCGATAACCAGGATGCGATGACCACGCTCGCCACGGGCCTGGGCCAGTACCACCACAACAAGCTGAAGGAGGCCATGAACGATCCCGACGCGAACGAGAATGATCTGGGGGACGGGTATCGGCAGGTGGCGGCGTCTTCGTCCTATCTTCAGACTCTGTCGGAGTTCCGCTTCGCCGATGATAAGAAGAAAGACTCCCAGGAGCAGAAGACGACGGTCGACACGAGCCTGTCCGTCCTCAACGCGGTTAGTGCGGCCGGTCTCACGGCCCTGACGGACGAGGCCGCGGCCCCCGCGCTCGCTTTCACCACGGGCTCGACCATCGCCAAGTCCCTGGTCTCCAGCCAGGTCACCGACGCCCTGGGCACCTCCACCGGCGATCCTTACACGGACCTGAAAGCCCAGTCCTACGCGGCCGGTCTCAACTACGGCCTGTTCAGCACGGACAGCGACAAAGGCGGACAGAGGGCCATTGACACGGCCAGGAGCCACAGCTGGTACCACGAAGACGAAAACGGCAACCCCGCCATTGACACCACCGCCCTGACCGGCGACCAAGCCTCGGACGCGGTGACCTGGAGGGAAGATCAGGTGACCAATTCGGATGACAAAGGCGTGCTCAACGACCTCGACCTCAGCATCGCAGCAGGGAATACCGACGGGGAGGACAGCGCGAAGACCAGAAACGAGCCCCGCAGAACATGACCTCGCGCAGCCGACACAGACGAAGGGAGAGGGCACTGTGATGCACCGAAGGACCCGGCCGACGGCGAAACACCTGACACAGGATTCCCGGGCAGGACCCTCCCAAGCTCGGCTCGACGTTCTTCATCTCCTACAAGCCGGGCGGCTACCTGCAGGCGATTGAACACCATTACCCGTTCACCGATCTGGTCGGTCAAGGGCACGAGCTCCTGGTTCTGGACGGAGTCGAGGTCCGCGGCTACGCCCGGCTCGGATCCTCCCCGCGCAGGAGGTCAGCGGCCGGCCCGCGCTCCTATCCTGACCCCATGCTGATCTGCGAAGAACTGTTCCTGCTGCTGACCAAGGACCTGACTCATGACGCTTAGTGTGCCGGGGGTGGGGTGCTCAGGGCGGTGAGGATG
>ERZ772973.781-NODE-781-length-13323-cov-10.7606_pt1 | contig 13323 bp, 13 predicted proteins | sample MGYA00580672_ERZ772973 | MGnify/ENA primary metagenome ERZ772973 (study PRJEB29015, sample SAMEA2737938) | human oral metagenome | biome: human oral; feature: human-associated habitat; material: dental | place: China | collected 2152 ... | reverse complement strand
CAGACGCCTGCGCGAGAATCCGGGTTTTTCAATGGTCATTTCTTTTCGCCCTGCTTTCGATTCGGGTTTGGAACGCGCAGGCCCGGGGCGGAGATCATCGAGGAGACCGGACCGGCCATCCTCCCCCGGGCCTGCGCGAACCGCCTCATCCGACGTACTTGTTGATCTCGGTCTGGAGCGCGGAAATGGTCGGGGAGGGACCGTCCAGAACCCCGTCCGCGGTCAGTCCGTAGTGGTTCTGCAAGGCACTGATGGTGTAGGGGCCGATCATGCCGTCGTCGTAGTCGTTGCCGTAGGAAACCCCCATTTTCAGCCACCACTGCATCATGCGAATGATGGGCGACCCGCCGTTGTTCTCCGCCTCGTCATCGGAGACCCAGTCCCATCCGGATCCCAGACCGGGGTTCGCCGCCGCCTGGGAGGCCGGCTGGTAGACGATGTGGGTGTTGGGCTTGAGGGAGTTGTGTGGGAACACGACGTAGCGGAGAAACTTCCAGAGCCCGCTCGTCGTCGCCTCCCCCCACCAGCCGTCAACGGCCACCGTCTGCGCCTTCGCTGCGGGGGCACCGAACAGGTTCACCGCCCCCAGCAGGCCCACTGCGGGCACGCCCACGGCGGCGGTGGTCAGCAGACGCCTGCGCGAGAATCCGGGTTTTTCAACGGTCATTGTCTCTGATTCCTTTCGCACGGTTTCGGATCACTCGGTCGCCCACGGCGACGAAGTGAGCCGGTCACGGTCAGAGGTAGCGGTTGAGTTCGTCCTGGAGCGCGGCGATGGTCGGGGAACCGTCGTCCAGGACACCGTCGGTGACCTTGCCGTAGCGGGCTTGCAGGGCCCGGATGGTGGAGGGGCCGATCAGCCCGTCGCGGCCGGCGCCCAGCCAGCGCTGCATCAAGGCGATGGTCGCCGAGCCGTTCGCCTGCTTGTCGGGCACCCATTCCCAGCCCGCTCCCAGGCCGGGATTCACCGCGGCCCACGAGGCGGCCTGGCTACGGATCCACCCGCCCTCGTTGAGCCTGGCGCCGGGGAACACGACCCGTCCGAGGAACTCCTCCAGGGCCAGCGAGGTTCCCGTTCCCCACACGCCGTCGATGCGCAGCCTGGCGGCCTTGGCGGCGGGGGCGCCGAACAGATTCACCGCGCCCATGGCGGGCACACCAACGGCGGCGGTGCTCAGCAGTTTCCTGCGGGAGAATCCCGGTCGTTCGATGGTCATCATTTCTCCTCTTTCGTCATCGCGGTTCAGGAATTTCGTGTGCACAACACCGGGGAACACCAAGGGCTCATCACCCGGCATCGTCTCTCGTCACCCGAGGTAGTAGTTGATTTCATCAACAGGGCCTAGATCGTCCCCTTCTGAAGTCGCAGCTGCAGTTCATAGACGCCGTTGGAAGGCTCGTTGCCTCTCCTGTCCCTGCGAGGATTGTCGAAGAACCCGCTCACGGGCGCGCCGACCCACCGCTGCAGAAGCCGGATGGTGGACTGCCCGAGCAGCCCGTCAGAGTTCGCGCCGATCCTGCTCTGCAGTGCGGCGATCACGGTCGACCCCGTGGCCATTTCTCCGGGAACCCATTCCCAGCCGCTCGTCAGGGCGGGGTTGTACTTTCGCCACGATTCGTTCTGGCTTGAGACGATTCCGTCCACGGGGGTGCCGAGCACCTCCTGGAGAGCGGAGGTCGTAGCGGAGCCCCAGTAGCCGTCGACCTCCAGGTCGATTGCCTTCGCCGCTGGGGCGCCGAACAGGTTCACTGCGCTCAGCGCGCCCATGGCGGGCACACCAACGGCTGCGGTTCTCAGCAAATGCCGACGCGACATTCCGGGTTTTTCCATGGTCATTGTTTGATCCTTGTCTCTTGGATTTTGGGCGCGCTTCACCAAAGGCGGGACGGATGTGACGCGATGGAAGAAGACTTTCCGAGAAACACTTCCCCGATCAGATTGAGAATCGCGTCCCGGCCGCGGTTTCAACGGTTGAACGGCCCGGCTCAGGGCAAAACTGAAACCGAGGGTGCGATCACCCTGCGAGGAATCTGGGTTTGTGGGAAAACACTGATCTGCTCCTGTCGATCCGTTTCGAACGTCTTGCGCGTTCGCCGAGTCGGCAATGCGGGGCTTCCGGGGTGTCACCGACCCGACCGGTGCCCGCTGGTGGGCACATGATCATCTGGACATTCAGTTTTGTCGCGGAAATACGAGCCAATTTGTTCGGCACGTCCGCACACGTCCCGGCAAACGATTTGCTTCCACAAGTTCCGGTGTCTCCACACTAAGAGGCGAGGGGGTCACCTTCAACCCCCTGTGCCGATTTTCCCCGGGGTTTCCCCTGCCCGGTGGATGTTTGAGGCCCACCCCGCGGGGTTGAAAAAAGTTTCGGACCGGGACCCGCCACGGATCCGCGCCCCTGACCCGGTCGGGCAATAAATTGTTGCCGGGGAGCGCATCGATCAGCGTCTGCCCCGTGGGCACGATCGTTTGGAGACGGGCATGGACGAATCGAAGTGGGAGACCCCGCTGTACGTGACCTTGGAGGAGCCCATCACGGTCGGTGTCCTCTGCCGTTGCCTGACGAACCTGCTGCTCGGGGCCCTCCTCGGTTTCGCTCTGATTCTGTTCAGCGCGGCCCCCGGCGAGTCGCCGTCCGGCGGCCCGGCCCAGACGCCTCCCGCCAGCATTCTCCTCGGTCTCGTCGTCCCGGTGGTGATCGGGTTCCTCTCCCACGGGAATGCCGCGGCCCTCTTCTCGGCCGGCACCGGCACTCTCCTGCTCGTTCTGCCGCTGTCCATGGCCGCCCCGCTCAAGTCGATGCTCCCCTGGATGGGCGGGGCCACCTTCATCGCCGCGGGAGCAGCGCTGCTGTTGCGCCACTCGTCACCTTCCGACGACGCTCCCAGGCCGATGGGACACCTGAAATCGGTGGCGGCCGGGATATTCGCGGGGTTGCTGGCCTGCCTTTTCCTGTCGTTCCGGGTCACCCCGACAGCGGCCCTGGAAGCGGGATTCATCCCCTGCCTCGCGGTCGTCGCGATGACGCTGCTCAGCTTCGGGATGGTCTCCAACGGAACCTTCCTCGGCCCCATCGCTCTGGTCATCGCCTGCACGGCCATGGCCGTGTACACGAACATCGGAAAGGACAGCTTCCTGACCGCCATGATGTTCGGGGTGATCGCCCTGTCGGCGGCGATCCCTTCGATGACCGAAGAATCCCGCGAACCCCGGATCCTCAAGATCCCGGCGCTCCCCGATTAGCGGCACCACCCGGACCGGGAAATCCCGCATGGCAGGGGGCAAGGGCCCGGCCAATCGGCTTCACCCCGTCCCGGGGGTTTCAGCGCGGGCGGTTCTTGGCGGTGCGGTGGGCCTTCGCGGCGACCTCGTCGACGGGCAGCGACGCCAGATCCGTCGGCATGCCGCGGCGTTCGAGGGCCTTGGTGATCAGAAAGTCCGCGACCTTCGGGTTGGCGGGCAGGATCGGGCCGTGCAGGTAGGTGCCGATCACGTTGCGGTACCGCAGCCCCTCCTGCTGGTCCTCGCCGTTGTTGCCCGCGCCCCGCAACACCTTCCCGAGGGGTTCGTGGCCGTCGTCGACGTAGGTGCGGCCGGAGTGGTTCTCATACCCGACGACCTCCCCGAACTCCGGGGTTTCCAGGGTGATGTTGCCGATCAGCCGGTCGGTGCCGGCGCGGGTGTCGAGCGGCAGGATGCCCGCTCCCTTGATGGTCTTTCCCTCGCCGGTGACGAAGGTGCGGCCCAGCAGCTGGTACATGCCGCAGATCAGCAGCATCGGTGCGCCGTCCTCGACGAGGCGGCCCAGTTCGTCGATGTGGTGTTGGAGGTCTTCCTGGATCTTGTCCTGCCCGGCGTCCTGGCCGCCGCCGCCGAGGAAGATGTCCCCGGATCCGAGGTCGGTGCCGTCGCCGGGGTTGTGGTCGACGATCTCGGCGTCGATTCCGCGCCATTCGAGGCGTTTCTGGAGCACGCGGGCGTTGCCCCAGTCGCCGTAGAGGTTCATGTCGCACGGGTAGAGCTGGACGATGCGGATCATGCCGCCGCCTCCTGGTCCTGGCCGAGGGCCAGTCCGGACATCAGTTTCCGCAGGGCCGTCATGGCGGTGTAGGTGGTGTAGATGCGTTTCGGTTTGCCCGGGTTGAGGGCGGCGAAGCGGTCGAGGGCGTGCTGCAGGTCGGCCTCGATCTCCCCGACGGGGACGTCGTCGTAGGCCAGGCGCAGCGCCATCCCGTCGGCGCGGGTTCCGGTGACCAGCGCGACGGAGTCGAGGGGGGTGAAGTCGACGTCCCACAACCAGCTGATGTCGCGGCCGTCGGCGTAGTTGTCGTTGATGGCGATCATGTTGTCCGCCCTGCCGTCGGCGAAGGACAGCAGCGACAACCGGAAACCGCTGGGGTTCTTCACCAGCACCAGTTCCATCGGGACGCCCTTGTAGGTGATGGTCTCGCCGCGGCCGAACGCGGGCCGCACGTTGCCGAGGGCCTCGAGGAGTTTCTCCGTGGACACCGCGTCGCCGACGATCCGCCGCACCAGCGTCAGGGCGGCGGCGGCGTTGATGAGGTTGTAGACGCCGTTCAGGCTCATCTCGACGACGTGCTCGACCCCGTCGATCTCGTAGGTTGCGCGTCGCCCGTCAATGGCCTTCAGCAGAACGTCGGCGCGGGCCTCGTGGTTGGCGTGGGCCTGGCCGCCCTTGAGGGTGTCGTCGGTGGGCATCAGCGCCAGCAGTTCGTCGGTGGTGCCGAAGTAGACGGCCTCCGCCTTGGCGCGTTCCCGGATCCGGTAGACGCGCGGGTCGTCGCGGTTGAGGATCACCGCCTCGGTGGCGGCCTCGGCGTTCTTCGCGAGCATCTCGGCGGCGGTGTCGATTTCACCGAACCGGTCGAGCTGGTCGCGCATCACGTTCAGGAACAGGCTCATGCGCGGCTTGACCTGGCGGACGAAGTGCACGGCCCAGGCCTCGTCGAGTTCCAGGACGGCGATGTCGGCGTCGAGCCTGCCACGCCAGTTGACCAGCGGCAGCAGTTCGGAGATCACGCCGCGGGAGAAGTTCGATCCGGTGCGGTTGGTGAACACCTTGTACCCGACGGCCTGCAGCAGTTCGGTGACCACCTTCGTGGTGGTGGTCTTGCCGTTGGTGCCCGAGACCAGCACGACGCCACCGGGGAGGGGTTCCAGGGTGCGCCGGAGGTATCCGCGATCCATCCTCTCGACCACCAGCCCGGGCAGCGCCGAACCACTGCCCCTAAGCCGTGCCACCTGTTTGATGAGCTTCCCGATCATGGTGCTGATGGTGTGACGAGGCATGAGGGGAATCCTAGCCCCTGCGGAAAGCGCATCGGCCCCAAAGCCAGTTGAGCCGGACCGATGGACAGCGGCATTACATGTCCCTCCCGTGCACGACTCGCGGAGGCTCGACAGTTCAACGTCACCACACGACGTTGAGCCGTTCCTCTTCCGCGATTCGTGCGCAGGGGAAGCGGGAAGGGTTGTGACATAGCCAGCACAGCCCCGGACACCCCCGCCATGGTTTCGACACACCCGGCTCGCAGAGCGAAGGGCGGCTCAACCGACTTCGGGGGAGTCACTACTTGTTTCCGGGTTGCCTGTACTCCTCGCCGTATTCCTCACCGTTGGGTTCCGCGGGTCCGGGTGTCGCGGGTCCGGGTTCCGCCGGTTCGGGTGTCGCGGGTTCGGGCTCCGTGGGCTCGGTTTTCTCGGTTTCCGGGTTCACGGGCCTGCTTTTCATGACCTCGCGGCCCTTGTCGCTGAGTTCGCGGAAACCCTTGTTGATCTCGTCGACGAACCGGTTCAGGTGACTGCCGAGCTGCTCCAGGAACTCCCTGGCGCCCGGGGATTCGACGTCCGGGTGGGTCTTGGTGTACTCGGCGCGCTGCTCGTCGTAGAAGGCCCTCGCCCTCTCCCCCACGAGCCCGGCGAATCCGGCGACGGCGTAGGCGGCGTCCGCCATGAACCTGAGCGCGGCGTCGTCGAGCTTTTCGTTGTCCGTTCTGTTCCGCCCGGTCTCCCCGGGAATGATCTCCCCCTCGGGAACCCCGGCCTGCCCGGGTCGGTCGTTCTCAACCTCGTGAGTCTCCTGGCTGCTTTGCTCTTCACTCATTTCGTCCTCCATTTCACAACGCCTCGAACTCCAGTGTCTCCGCACGGGCACGAAGACACCAGAGCTGTACCCCCCTGAGTTTCCCCGGAACGGCCCCTGAGATCAGCTCAGAACTCCGGGAGACCTCCGCCACGAACCTGTGGGTTCGCGTGGCGGAGGTCTCGTGTTCTTTCGCCACAAGGGACGCCGGGGCGTCAATCAGAGGGCGCCGTTGTTGAGTTTCTTCTGCAGTTCCATGATGCAGGTCGAGCCATCCGAGAAGTACCCGTCCTGGGGCGTGCCGCAGTGTCCCTGGAGAGCCATGATGGTGTTCGTGCCGATCAGGCCGTCAGCGGCGACACCCAGCCGCTGCTGGAGAGCCTCGATGACCGTCGACCCGGTAGCCAGGCTGTCGGAAACCCAGTCCCAGCCGCTGGTGAGTCCCGGATTCTTCGCCTGCCAGGACACGGCCTGACTCGAGACGACCCCATCGGTGGGGGTGCCGAGCACCTCCTGGAGGCGCCGGGTGGTGGCGGTACCCCAGTAGCCGTCAACGGTCACGGAGCCGCTGGGGGGGCTGCTGGCTTCCGCCACCGCTGTAGTCGAGCCCGGGAACGAGACCGCCGTTGGTCCACCCGGGATCGGTGTTGAAGTAGCCAACCGGCACGGTTTCGTCTCGGGCCTCGAAGGATGTGTTGTTGTCGCCACAGGAGATACCGATGTTCCCGTCGAACCACAGGATCGCGCCCGGGGTCGCCCAGGCCTGCTCGAGGCTGATCGGGTTGCAGGCGTCGTACTGGGCACCGGAGACACGCGGGAATGAAATACCCAGCTGGGCGAGCGACCACTGGACCAGCCCGGAACAATCGAAAGAGCTGGGGCCGGCGTCACCCCAGATGTAGGGGCATCCGGCCTTGGCCTCGGCCGTCTGGAGGAAGTCACGTCCGGAAGCAGCAGCCGAGGCTGGCGTGGCGCCGATAAGGTTGGCCGCGCCCAGCAGCCCCATGGCGGGGACACCCAGCGCAGCGGTCGTCAGCAGGTTCCTGCGGGACATCTGTGGCCGTACAATATTCATTGATTCCTAACTCCTTGAACTCGTGGTCAATCCTTGGCGGATCAGGTCCTTCCTCCAATGGATTGAACCTTTTCCTTTGCGCCGGTCCTCACGACATTGTTGTGAGGTCAGAGGCGACGCAGCCTCTTTCCCCATGGACAGCGGCGGCGATCATCCGGGTCAGCCTCCGTCGACGACCCGGGCGGCCCCACGGTCAGAACGTGTTGTTGTTGAGTGCTTTCTGGAGAGCCGTGACACAGCTCGAGGATTCCGTGATGGAGCCGTCCTGGACAGTTCCGAAGTGCGCCTGGAGCGCCTTGATGGTGTTCGTGCCGATGAGGCCATCCGCCTCGGTACCGAGTTTCTGCTGAACCGCACGGATCACCTCCGATCCATGGGCAGAATCTTCGGGCATCCATTCCCATCCGCTGGTCAGGCCCGGATTCCCGCTCTTCCAGGATTCGCTCTGACCCGAGACCAGGCCGTCGGCGGTGGTGCCGAGCACTTCCTGAAGGCGACGGGTAGTGCTGGATCCCCAGTAGCCGTCGACGGTCAGGCTGATGGTCTCGGACAGGTCGGGGTAGATCAGACCCGGGACGAGACCGCCAGAAACCCACGCGCTGGTTCCCGGCTCGGTGTCGAAGCGTTGGAGCGGGTAGTCGTAGTTGCGCGCCTCGAAGGTGTGGACGCCGTCGCCACAGGAGATACCCACGTGACCGAAACGCCACATGATGGCCCCCGGGGTTTTCCTGGCCAGCCCCAGGTCGATGACGCTGCTGGCCCCGATCTGCAGTTCCGAGGTGCGGGGGAAGTCAACCCCCAGCTGCTTGAGTGCCCACTGGATCAGACCGGAGCAGTCGAAGGCATCGGGGCCGGTGCCGCCCCAGAGGTAGGAGCAGCCGGTCTTGGTCTCCGCGGTCCTCAGGAAATCGGCCCCGGTCGTCTGGGCGGCCGATGCGGGCGTGGCTCCGGAGAGGCCGAGAGCGCCCAGGGCTCCCAGGGCGGGGAGGCCAAACACCGTGGTGGAGAGAAGCTTTCTTCGAGACAGTTGTGATTGTGTGGTCTGCATCGCCTTGACTCCTTGATTGTTTTGGTTCGCGGCAGATGAGGTTCCTTAGTCATCGGCGGGCCGGGCCCTTATTGCCCGCACTCTGAAACCCTGCGGTACCGGGCACGTTGTTCTGTTGTGAACGTCATGCCAAGCTGCGGATCACCCGCCCGGCACGTCCTTGCCCGGACACCACCTTCGTAACACAGCGCAACCCTCGAGTTCAAACTTTTCCTGAGGATTCTCAGCTCGCCCCCGGGGACGGTGACGCCTTGCGGTCTCCTCCCCATTTCGCCCGGCCGAACCCAACGCAGGTCGCCGATTTCGCCCGTCACAAGGGGGTTTGCTCGGGATTTCCGTTCGCGAACGGACCGGAGGGACGAGCGGGACGGATCGCCGGTTGCAACTCCAGAGAGTCGTCCAAACGTACGACATCCCTTTGTCTGAGAGATTACTGAGAAGTCTCGGGGTTCCGGATGGACCCCCGGGTCGCCCGATCAGGCCTTCTTCGCTGGTTCCGTCCTCCGTTTCGCAGAACCTCTGGTTCCGGTGCCACCGCTCGATCCCGGTGACACCAGGTCTTTCCGGAACCCCCCCTGAGGCGACGGAGTCGGCGGAACACCTGCGGTCGCGGTCAGGTCGTGAGGTCCGTTCCCCTTGGAGCTCACGCGCCGCGGCAGCCGTTCAGGCGACCCGGGCGGGGTTGGGGCTGTTTCCGGACCCCAACCCCATCGGTTTGGAGACATCACCCGCTGTCGTCCCCAGGTGGGTCTCCTTGAACCTCCCGGAATCCGACGCGCCGCGCACCCCTTGCGCGCGGCGGTTTTCTCCGCGAGGTCCTCGTCCGGGATGATCTCGAACCGTCACCGCGCAGCCCGAGGCAACTGGCTCCACGCCGGTTGACCCCGACCTCGAGCCGGAACACAGGACCGCACGACCTTCTGATTCATGACCGTGGAACCGTGGCCGCCTCATGCGCTCTCAACTCCTTTCGCGGTGGGACGGAATCGCTATCCATGCCGACGCGCCGAGATTAGCACTCGGAGGAAAATTTCCTAAAAGATTCTCAGACTTCTATCAGGCTTCTGGAGCGGCCTCCAGCCGGGTCCGGAAAATCGCCGCCACGGGACCCGGAAGAGAACGAAACCCTCCCCGACGAAACCACCGAACAGGCTTTGACTAGGCAGTTCACCGCTTCTCGCGGCGCACCTGCGCGCGGCGGAGGAGGAGAAGAGACGCGCCTGGAGCATCACGACCCCGGAAACAAGACAAGCACTCTGCCGACCAAAAGTATGACAAGCGAATTCCTCCGGCGTGTTGCCCAAGGTCTATCTGAGAGCTCCCTGAGACGCGTCGGAACACGTTCCGGGCGCCGGAGTTCCCTTCCCGGCCTCAGATGCGCGTGACCGCCACCCCCTCGGGGATCACCTGGCCGTCGCGGTAGGGAATGACGGCGTGGAACTGGGGTCCGCCGTCGAAAACCAGGGGCAGGAAGTGGCGATCCCCCTCCCACATGGGCAGGTCCCCGAGCCCGGCGAGGGGAACCCAGCGCAGCGGGCCGTCGTCGTTGCGCTCCGGGGGTTCGCCGTCGAAGGCGTCGACGAGGAAAACCAGCCCGAACCAGTCGTTGCCGTCCGAACCGAAACCCGGCCATGCGACGGTTCCGCGCAGCCGCAGGGAGGTCGCGTCGATCCCGGCCTCCTCGCGGAGTTCCCGTTTCAGACAGGCGGCGGCGTCCTCTCCGGGTTCCAGCTTGCCGCCGAGGCCGTTCCACTTGCCCCGGTGGTCGTCGCCGGCGCGCTGGCGGTGCACCAGCAGCACCCGGCCGTCGCGGACGACGTACCCGAGGGAGCCGATGACGGCCCGGAACATCGCCGGGCCTCAGACCACGCGGCGCAGCCAGCCGTGCCGGTCCTCGGCGCGGCCGAACTGGATGTCCAGGAGGTGGGCGCGCAATTCGCGGGTGCGCGGACCGGGCTCCCCGTTGCCGACGGCCTGCGCGCCGTGCTCAGGGGAGTCGAAACCGACGATCGGGGTGATGACGGCCGCCGTACCACAGGCGAAGGTCTCGGCCACCCGACCCGAGGCGACGCCGTCACGCAACTCGTCAATGGAGATGGGCCGCTCGACGGGGGTGAGGCCGTGTTCGGGCGCGAGGGTGAGCAGCGAGTCGCGGGTGACGCCGTCCAGGATCGACCCGAGTGCGGGGGTGACGAGCTGGTCGTCGTTCGTGACCATCATGAAGTTCATGGTTCCGCACTCCTCCAGCCAGCGGTGTTCGGCGCCGTCGAGGTAGAGCACCTGCCCGCAGCCGTGGGCGGCGGCCTCGTTGGCGGCGGCGAGGCTGGCGGCGTAGTTCCCGCCGCACTTCGCGGTGCCGGTGCCGCCGGGAGCGGCCCGCGTGTAGTTGGGGGTGATCCACAGCTTCACGGGGGCCGGGTAGTAGGCGCCGACGGGCGAGGCGATCAGGCCGTAGCGGTAGTTCTTGGCCTCACGCACCCCGAGGTAGGGTTCGTCGGCGATCTCGAAGGGACGCAGATACAGGCTGCGCTCACCGTCGGGTTGCGGCACCCACTCCTGCTCCAGCGCGACCAGTTCGTCGAGGGATGCGAGGAACAGCTCCTCGGGGAAGGGCGCCATTTCGAGGCGTTCAGCAGAGGAGATGAAACGCCGCGCGTTCCTCTCGGGACGGAACAGCCACACCGAGGAGTCGGCGTGGCGGTAGGCCTTCAGCCCCTCGAAGATTTCCTGCCCGTAGTGGAACACCGCGGCGGCGGGATGCAGCTGCCACTGGCCCGTCGGGATGATGCGGGCGTCACGCCAGCCGAGACCCTCGGTGTAGTCGGCGACGGCCATGTGGTCGGCGTAGAACTTACCGAACACCGGATCCGCCACGATGGCGGCACGCTCAACCTCGGGCGTAGGGTGATCGGTGCGGCGGAGTTCAAACAGCGACATGGCCGAAGACTAGTCCACCGCCGGGGACGAAACGGGCACCGCACCCGTTCTCGAGACGCCCCGGGAACCCCCTCCGACCGGAAATCCATCACCCGGTCCACCTGCCGTCAGCGGCCCATATCACATAATCTGAGCAAAGTGAGTGCACCGGGGTTCACCCCGACTCTCCCCTGAATTTGACTTCCTGAGAATCCTGAGAGAGTCTTTCCCAGTCCGTACCCGAAAGCAGGAGATGCCGATGCGCAAGCTTGTGATCTGGTTGACCGCGGCCGCGGTGGCCATCGCAGGAATTGTTCTAGCAGCATCGGCAACCGCCAAGGGCGAGAAGGCCACGGTGGGGCCGTCGGTGGTCGGCATCCACGCCCCCTGCCCCACCACCCATCCCTGGCCGGGCGACAAGGCCCCGATCTCCGAGATCACCAAGCAGCTGTCCGACAACTTCGGTGTGACCTTGGCCGGCAACGGCTGGACCGACGCGAACCGCACCCAGATCAGCGTCGTGTGGCAGGCCCTCGACGCCGTCTCCTGCACCGACTTCCTGGCCAATCTCAAGGCCAAGGTGTCCGGCACCATCGGCATCAACGCCGCGAGCATCGGTGGATTCGCCTGGGGCGACTGGTCGCTGACGAAACCCGGCTACCTGACCTTCGACTTCACCAAGTGGAAGGAAGCCGTCGATCTCGGCGACATCGGCCGCCTGTCGCGAATCGTCATCCACGAGTTCACCCACATCTTCAACGCCGACCGGGATTCGAACCCCAAGTACTGGACCGAGTTCCAGGGCCTCGCGGCCAAGCAGGAAGTCTTCAGTTCCTACGCGGGCAGGAACAACCTGGAAACCCTCCCCGAGGTGGTCGGCTACTACGTGGCCCGCTGCGCCAAGGACAACCCCTACGACACGGGCAAGTTCAACGCCTACTACGAGTGGGTCAAGACCAACATCTTCGCGGGCCGCGAGTTCGGGCCCGCCCCCGGCACCAAGGCCAGCTGCGACGTGACCCAGGACCAGATCCCCACCCCCACCCCCGACTGGGTGAAGGCGCTCAGCGGCGACTGACGACGGTCGGCCCCGGGTGTCGCTAGGCTCCTGGCACATGAGCAAGACCAAAATGCCCTCCGTGCAGGGCGCCAAGGGTTCAAAACCGACCCTCACCTTCCCCGGCACCGAAGCCCCCGAAGGCCTTCACGTGCAGCTGCTCGACGCCGGAACCGGACCGGAGGTCAAGGCGGGCGACACCATCTCGACCCACTACCTCGGGCAGTCCTGGGACGGAGCAGTCTTCGACAACTCCTACGACCGGGGCCGGCCGCTGAGCTTCCGCGTCGGCGTCGGAGAGGTGATCCGCGGCTGGGACGACGGCCTCGTGGGTCAGCGCGTCGGTTCCCGGGTCCTGCTGTCCATCCCCGCCGAACTCGGCTACGGCGACCACGGCGTCCCGCAGGCCGGCATCAAGGGCGGGGCGACCCTGGTCTTCGTCACCGAGATCCTCGGCATCGCCTGAACGGCCCCTTCCCTGAAGCCGGCTGAGCAGGTCGGCTCAACCAACTTCCACCCCCACAAGCCGGTTGAGCCGGGTCGCGAGGAACGAGCGACCCGAGTCGAAACCAACTGCGCCGCCCAGAGCCTCTACACTTTCCGCGGACGTGGTGGGAAAGGAGCACGAGGTGGCAAGGACCGGGCGGCTGGCCTGGATCGTGTGGGGCGTCGGCATCCTCGCCTACTGCGTCGCGATCATGCAGCGCACCAGCCTCGGGGTCCTGGGGATCCAAACGGCGAACCATTTCGGCACCAGCGTCGGCATCATCTCCACCTTCGTGATGCTCCAACTCGCGACCTACGCGCTGGCGCAGCTGCCCGCCGGGGTGCTGGTGGACCGCTACGGGTCGCGGGTGGTGATGATCACGGGCTCCGGGGTGATGGTCGCCGCGCAGGTGATCATGGCCTTCGCCGACTCCCTTCCGCTGGCCTTCGCCGCCCGCATCCTGCTGGGGATCGGCGACGCCTGCATGTACGGTTCGCTGCTGCGGCTCATCCCCGAATGGTTCGCGCCGTCGCGGGTGCCGGTCCTGACGCAGCTGGCGGGACTGCTGGGGCAGATGGGGCAGGTGGCCTCCGCGACCATCCTGCTTCCTTTGTTCAACGCCCACGGCTGGAC
>ERZ772973.777-NODE-777-length-13367-cov-68.2115_pt1 | contig 13367 bp, 9 predicted proteins | sample MGYA00580672_ERZ772973 | MGnify/ENA primary metagenome ERZ772973 (study PRJEB29015, sample SAMEA2737938) | human oral metagenome | biome: human oral; feature: human-associated habitat; material: dental | place: China | collected 2152 ... | reverse complement strand
GAGGGCGTCGGCGGATCCGCGGATCCGCCGACGCCCTCCCCGGTTCGCCGTCGCCCAGGGCGGGGCCCGTCGGCCCGCCCGCGCCGACCCGCCGGGTTGACCGCCCTTCGCACCGCATGTGCGCACCGTCCCGGGCATCTCACGGCGTGGGAACCGGAATGGGTAGCGCACGCCGGTAGCCTGGCCGGGTGACCGACAATTCTAGGACGGCCTCGCCGAAGGACGCGGGAGGCGAGCGGGTGCCCGAGCGATTCGAGGAGGCGCTGCTCAGCATGCGCCACGCGCCCAGACCCCGCGGCCTGGTCCTCGACGAAGTCCCTGCGCCCCGCCGTCTGGCCCCCTACGCAGCCGCCCTGACGGCCGAGACCGTCCAGACGGAGGGGGGTGTGCCGATCGCCACGGGACGCTTCGTCGTGCTCCACGACCCCGCGGGCCAGGACGCCTGGGACGGGGACCTGCGCATAGTCGTCATGACGCGCTCGCGCCTCGACGACGAGGTCGGGGCCGATCCCCTCCTGGGCTCCGCGGCCCGGTCCTGGCTGATCGAGGCGCTCGACAACGCCGGAGCCGGTTACCGGGCGCTCGTGGGCACGGTCACCCGCGTGCTGTCCGAGACATTCGGCGGGCTCGAGCTCACCGACTCGTGCGCGCACGCGGAGATCCGCGCCTCCTGGTCGCCCGCCACCCCCGACCTGACGCCGCACCTGGTCGCCTGGTACGAGCTGCTGCACGTGGCGGCGGGCAACGAGCCGCACCTGGCCGTCCCCCTGACCCTGGCGGGGAGTCGCCGGTGAGGCGCGACGCCCCCCGGCCGGCGCGCACCCCCGGGACGACGGACCACCCGATCGGATCCGACGACGTCCTGCCCTACCGCCGTCCCCGGGAGGGGCTGCCGCCCGTGACCGACGCCCCGCGGGCGCTGGCGGCCGCCGTCGGGGCGCTGGCCGCCGGGAGCGGGCCCGTGGCCGTCGACGCCGAGCGCGCCTCGGGCTTCCGCTACGGGCAGGACGCCTACCTCGTGCAGCTGCGGCGCGCGGGCGCGGGGACCTTCCTCGTCGACCCGGTCGGCGCCGGCCCGCTGGGGGCGCTGGGTGGCGCGCTGGACGGCCCGGAGTGGATCCTGCACGCCGCCGACCAGGACCTGCCGTGCCTGGCGGCCCTCGGGCTCGCCCCCCGCAGCCTGTTCGACACCGAGCTCGCCGCCCGTCTCCTGGGCCGCCGGCACGTGGGGCTCGGAGCGGTGCTCGAGGAGACCCTCGGGCTGCGCCTGGCCAAGGACCACGCGGCCGCCGACTGGTCGACCCGCCCCCTGCCGGAGACCTGGCTGGTGTACGCGGCCCTCGACGTCGAGCTCCTCATCGAGCTGCGCGCCGCCCTGGCCGACGAGCTCGCCGCGGCCGGCAAGGCCGACTGGGCGGCCCAGGAGTTCGAGTACGAGCGGACCCGCCCCCCGCGCCCGGCCAAGACCGACCCGTGGCGGAGGATCCCGCGCGCCGGGCGGGCCGTGCGCTCCCCCAGGTCGCTGGCCGTGCTGCGCGAGCTGTGGACGACCCGCGAGGAGCTGGCCCGCGAGCTGGACCTGTGCCCCTCGAAGGTCCTGTCGCACGGCGCCCTGGTCGCCGCGGCCCTGGCCCGCCCCTCCTCGCGGCGCAAGATGGAGTCCCTGCGCGAATTCTCCTCCCGGCAGGCCCGCGCCCACCGCGAGCTGTGGTGGCGGGCGATCGAGCGGGCCCTGGCGCTGCCCGAGGAGGAGCTCCCGCCCGTTCACCCGCCCCTGGCGCCGGGCGAGCTGCCCCAGCCGCGCTCGTGGTCCCGCCGTCACCCCGAGGCGGCCACGGCCCTGGAGGAGGTGCGCGGCGCCGTGCGCGCCCGCGCCGAGCGCATCCGGGTGCCCCAGGAGCTGCTGGTGTCCCCCGACGTCCAGCGCCGCCTGGCCTGGGCCGTGGGCGAGGAGGAGGCCGACGGCGGCGCGCCGGACGTGTCCGTCGGGGCGCTGGCGGCCCGTCTGACCGAGCTCGGCGCCCGTCCCTGGCAGGTGGAGCAGGCGGCCCCGTCCCTGTCCGACGCCCTGGCCTGATCGCCGTGCGCCGGCGGCGCGCCGGGGTCGTACGTGTCCGGGCCCGCCGCGGGTCGGGCGGGCCGCGGGGCCCGCCCGGTGCCGGGGTCAGTGCACGGTGAAGCCGTGGGAGCGGAAGATCTCGCGGGTGGACTCGACGAGCTCGGGGTCGGGCGGGCGCGTGTCCTTGAGCTTGTACTCCAGGTTCAGCGCCCTCCACTTGTCGGCCCCCATCTGGTGGAAGGGCAGGACCTCGACCCGGCTGACCACCGGGCGCCAGCGCTCGACGATGCGGGCGACGTTCTCGACGTTGGCGGGGTCGTCGGTCAGGCCCGGCACGAGAACGAATCGCACCCACGTCTCGATGCCCCGGGCCGCGAGCCGGTCGCCGAAGGCGATGGTCGGCGCCAGGGAGCGGCCGGTGACCCTCTTGTAGGTCTGCTCGTCGCCGCTCTTGACGTCCAGGAGCACCAGGTCGATGTCGTCGAGCATCTCGTCGGTGCAGTTGGCGCCCAGGTAGCCGGAGGTGTCGATGCAGGTGTGGATGCCCATCCTCTTGGCGCCGGCCAGCAGCCGGGCGGCGAAGGCCGGCTGCATGAGCACCTCGCCCCCGGACAGGGTGATGCCGCCCTTGGAGGCGCGGAACACGCCGCGGTAGCGCCTCATGCGCCGCAGCAGCTCGTCCGCGGTCACCGGCTCGCCGTCCCGCATGAGGAAGGTGTCCGGGTTGTGGCAGTACAGGCACCGCAGCGGGCAGCCGTTGAGGAAGACGGTCATCCTCGTGCCCGGGCCGTCCACCGCCGTGACCAGCTCCCAGGAGTGAATGGATCCCAGCGTTCCCTCGCGCATGCGCGCCAGGCGCTCGGAGCGCTGGAGGTCCGTGAGCTCCTCCAGCCCGCCGATCCCGGCCCCGCGCAAGCGGGCGGCCGGGGCCAGGAAGTCCTGGTCCCGGCCGCCCGGCGCCGCAGGGGTGATGGTCTCAGTCATCCGAGTCCAGCACCGCCGCCGGCTCAGGCGCCGGCGTGGAAGGTGCGGTTGAGGACGTCGAGCTGCTGCTCGCGCGTGAGCTTGACGAAGTTGACGGCGTAGCCGGAGACGCGGACCGTCAGGTTCGGGTAGTTCTCCGGGTGCTCCATGGCGTCCTCGAGGGTGTTGCGGTCCAGGACGTTGATGTTGGCGTGGTACAGGCCCTTGACGCCGCCGTTGTCCTCGCGCTGCGCCTTCATGGAGGCGAGGCGCTCTTCGTACGTGGCCATATTCGGCCCCTTTCTGGTGTGAGAGATGTGATTCGACAGAGAGTCGAGGGGGAGCGGACCGGTCAGACCTCGGCGCAGTCGTCGGGCACGAAGCCGGCGTCGAGGATGCCCACGAGGTTGGCCACGCGCTCGTCGAGCGTGCGGCCCAGGCCCTGCGGGGTGATGGTGTTGGTCAGCGAGATGCCGTCGAGGGCGTCGTTGTAGTCGAGCTTGCCCACGCTCAGCATGGAGGCGACCATGCCGTGGGTGTCCATGCCGTTCTCCGGGTTGGCCCCGGGCGAGAAGGGCGTGCCCTTGGCGTGGCCGGAGGGGAAGGAGCCGGTGGCCTTGCCGTAGACGACGTTGGAGGTGATGGTGAGCACCGACTGGGTGGGGATGGCGTCGCGGTAGAAGGGCTGCTCCTTGATCTTGGACATGATCGTGTGGACCACGGTGGCGGCGATGTCGTCGGCGCGGTCGTCGTCGTTGCCGTAGATCGGGAAGTCGCCCTCGGTGACGTAGTCGACCACCAGGCCGGTCTCGTCACGAACCGGGGTGACCTTGGCGTACTTGATGGCCGCCAGCGAGTCGGCCACGATCGACAGACCGGCGATGCCGCAGCCCATGGTGCGCACGATCTCGGAGTCGTGCAGCGCCATCTCGATGGACTCGTAGGCGTAGCGGTCGTGGCAGTAGTGGATGATGTTGAGGGCCTCGACGTAGGTGGCCACGACCCAGTCGAGCATCTTCTCGTACTTGTCCCACACCTCGTCGAAGTCCAGCGGCCCGTCGCCCTCGATGCCGGGCAGGCCGTCCACGACCCGCCTGCCGGTCATCTCGTCGCGCCCGCCGTTGATGGCGTAGAGCAGGCCCTTGGCGGCGTTGACGCGGGCGCCGAAGAACTGCATCTGCTTGCCCACGCGCATGGGCGACACGCAGCAGGCGATGGCGGCGTCGTCGCCCCAGTGCTCGCGGATCTGCTCGTCGGCCTCGTACTGGATGGAGGAGGTCGTGATCGAGATCAGGGCGCAGAAGTCCTTGTAGCCCTGGGGCAGGTTCTCGTTCCAGAAGATCGTGATGTTGGGCTCCGGGGCGGGGCCGAGGTTGCGCAGCGTCTGGAGCAGGCGGAAGGAGGTCTTGGTGACCAGCGGGCGGCCGTCCTCGCCGAAACCGGCGTCGGACCAGGTGGCCCAGTAGGGGTCGCCGGAGAAGATCTGGTCGTAGTCGATGGTGCGCAGGAAGCGGGTGATGCGCAGCTTCATGACGATGTTGTCGATGAGCTCCTGGGCGCGGGTCTCGTCGATGACGCCGGCCCTCAGGTCTCGCTCGAAGTAGATGTCGAGGAAGGCCGACAGGCGCCCGATGCTCATGGCGGCGCCGTCCTGGCTCTTGACGGAGGCCAGGTAGGCGAAGTAGGTCCACTGGACGGCCTCGTGGGCGTCCCTGGCCGGCCCGGAGATGTCGAAGCCGTAGGAGGCGGCCATGACCTTGAGCTTCTTGAGCGCCTTGATCTGCTCGGCGTGCTCCTCGCGGTAGCGGGCCCAGTGCTCGGAGAAGGGCTGGTTGGCGACGGCGTCCTTGGCCTTCTGCTTGAGCTCGATGAGCCGGTCGACGCCGTACAGGGCCACGCGGCGGTAGTCGCCGATGATGCGGCCGCGGCCGTAGGCGTCGGGCAGGCCGGTGATGATGTGGCTCGAGCGCGCGGCGCGGATGCGCGGGGTGTAGATGTCGAAGACGGCGTCGTTGTGGGTCTTGCGGTAGCGGGTGAAGATCTTCTGGACCTCGGGGTCGATCTCCTTGCCGGCCTCCTTGATCGCCTGGGCGACCATGCGCCACCCGCCGTTGGGCATCATGGCGCGCTTGAGCGGGGAGTCGGTCTGCAGGCCGACGATGACGTCGTCGTCGTCGGAGATGTATCCGGGGGCGAAGGCGTCGATGTCCGAGGGCGTGTGGGTGTCGACGTCGAGGATGCGGACTTTGCGCTCCTCGGCCAGGTACTTCTCCTCCAGGGTGTCCCACAGGCGCAGGGTCTTGTCGGTGGCGCCGGCCAGGAACGAGGCGTCGCCGTCGTAGGGGGTGTAGTTGCGCTGGATGAAGTCGCGCACGTCGATGTCCTCGGCCCACGGGCCCGTGACGAATCCCTCCCACGCGTCGCGGCTGGTGGTGTCCTCCGCCGTGGCGGATGCTGTGACCTCGGTGGTCATCCGTGCCTCCTGTAGTGGGTGACCGGAGGCCACCCGGTTGTGTCCGCCCTTGTGGGGCGTGGCGGTACGTCGTCGCGCCGTCGCCTCCAGGGTAGGCCGAGCGCACCGGCCCGTGGGACGATCACGGGCGAGTGCCCGGTGGGATCACTCACAAGCGCAACATGGGTATTCCGACCCAGGGACCGAAGTCCCGCATTCGGGTTCATGGGGGACCAATTGGCTTTCCGGGGCCGCGAAGTGCACCTCGACCGGACCCCTCCGCCCCCGTGCGGCGCGCCGTCCGGAGTTAGGACCGGCGTCCCAGTCCCAGGGCCGTGCGCTCAATGCCCGCGGCGTCCATGCCGAAGTCCGCCAGCAGCTGGGGCCGGCTGGCGGTGGCGACGAAACGGCGCGGCACGCCCACCCGGGCCACCACCGGGCGGGCCCCGCCGTGCGCGGCGCCGTCCTCCAGGGCGTCGCGCAGCCGCGAGCCCACCCCGCCCTCGACCAGGCCGTCCTCGACGACGACGACGCCCCGGGCCGAGGCCGCCAGATCGACCAGCGCGCGCGGCACCGGCACCACCCAGCGGGGGCACGCCACCGTGACCGCCTCGCCCCGGGCGACCAGCGCCCGCCCCGCTTCCAGGGTCGCCGGGACCATCGCGCCCACGCCCACCAGCAGCAGCGGCCCGCCCGGCCCCTCCCCCGCGGCCTCCAGGAGGACGTCGACGGCCCCGAAGGGCCCCTCGTCGCCGTCGTCCCCGACCGTGCGCACCTCGGGCAGGGGCCCGGGCAGCGCCCCCTTGGGGTAGCGCACGATCGTGGGCCCGTCGTCCACGCCCACCGCGGTGCGCAGGGCCTCGCGCAGGGTCCGCTCGTCGCGGGGCGCCGCCAGGCGCAGCCCGGGCACCAGGCAGAACAGGGCCATGTCCCACATGCCGTTGTGACTCGCCCCGTCGGTGCCGGTCAGCCCCGCCCGGTCCAGCACGATGGTCACGCCCGCGCCGTGGAGCCCCACGTCCATGAGCACCTGGTCGAAGGCCCGGTTGAGGAACGTGGCGTACAGGGCCACCACCGGGTGCAGGCCCGCGTAGGCCATGCCCGCCGCCGAGGTCAGGGCGTGCTGCTCGGCGATGCCCACGTCGATGACGCGCTCCGGCATGGCGTCGGCCAGGGGCTGGAGCCCCACCGGCTGCTGCATGGCCGCGGTGATGGCCACGATCCGCTCGTCGGCGCGCGCCAGGGACACGATCTCCTCGGCGAACACGGCGGTCCACCCGAAGCGCTCGGGCACCACCGGCAGCCCGGTCTCGGGGTGGATGCGCCCCACGGCGTGGAAGCGGTCGGCCACGTGGTTCTCCGCCGGGGTGTAGCCGCGGCCCTTCTGGGTGATGACGTGGACGATGACCGGGTCGGCGTACTCGCGCGCCCGGGTCAGGGCGAACTCCAGGGCGGTCTCGTCGTGCCCGTCGACCGGGCCGGTGTACTTGATGCCCAGGTCCTCGAAGAAGGCCGAGGGCACCAGGACGTCCTTGAGGCCCCGCTTGAGGCCGTGGAGGGCGTCGAAGGCGGCCCGGCCCGGGGCGCCCTGGGACAGCAGCCCGCGCTTGACGGTCGACAGCATGCGCTCGTAGCCCGGATTGGTGCGCAGGGCGTCGAGGTGGTGGGCCAGCCCGCCGATGGTGGGGGCGTAGGAGCGGCCGTTGTCGTTGACCACGATGACCAGGTGCTTGTCGGCGGAGTCGGCGATATTGTCCAGCGCCTCCCAGGCCATGCCCCCCGTCAGCGCCCCGTCGCCGATCACCGCCACCACGTGGCGGTCGGCGCGGCCCTGGAGGCGGTTGGCCCGGGCGATGCCGTCCGCCCAGGACAGGGCCGTCGAGGCGTGGGAGTTCTCCACCACGTCGTGCACGGACTCGGACCTGGCCGGGTAGCCGGACACCCCGCCGCGCTCGCGCAGGCGGAGGAAGTCCTGGCGCCCGGTGAGGAGCTTGTGGACGTAGGCCTGGTGGCCGGTGTCGAAGACGATGGCGTCGCGCGGGGAGCGGAAGACCCGGTGCAGGGCGATGGTCAGCTCCACCACGCCCAGGTTGGGGCCCAGGTGACCGCCGGTGCGCGAGACGGCGGCCACCAGGTAGCGGCGTATCTCCGCCGCGAGCGCGACCAGGTCCTCGCTGGTCAGGCGCCCCAGGTCGGCGGGGCGGCGAATGGCCGACAGCAGGGGGGTCGCGGGCAGTTCGGGGGTCTGCGCCCCGGGGCCGCCGGGCTCCCGTGCGGGCGCCCCGCCGGGATCGTCGCGATGCTCGACCAGCGTCGGGGTCCGCTCTGACATCGCCGTCGTCCTCCTGTGTCCTTACCGCCTGCTCGCGCGCCGCGGCGCGGCGCCGCCGGCCCATGACGCCGGTCACGGGCAGTCACTCCAGCATAGGCGCTCGCGGCCGGTCCGGCCCGCGGGGCGGGCCCCGGTCATCGGCCCGCGGCCGCTGGCGGGTCGGCCGGTCCGGCGCCCCGGGCACGCCGTCCGCCGCGCCGCGCCCGGGGAGCACGTAAGGTGGCCCTTGCAGCGCGCTCCGGCCGGCCCCGGGGCGCCCCGAGCACGAGGAGCACCCGTGAGCACCACCGCCCCCTACGGCACCTGGCCCTCCCCCATCACCCCCGGCACGATCACGACCCGCACGGTGCGCCTGTCCCAGGTGCGCGTTGACGGCCCCGACACCTACTGGGTGGAGCAGCGCGCCTCCCAGGCGGGCCGCAATGTGCTGCTGCGCCGCGACGGCGACGGGCAGATCGGCGAGATCCTGCCGCTGACGCCGTCGGACGAGCTGGTGGACGTGCGCACGCGCGTGCACGAGTACGGCGGGCGGGCCTACGCGGTGGACTCGGGGATCGTGGTGGTCTCCCACGCCGGGGACGGGCGCCTGTACCGCTACGACGTCAACCACCGCCTGCGCGGCCTGGTGCCCCTGACTATCTACGGGGACGTGCGCCACGGCGACCTGGAGATCGACACCGGGCGGGGCCTGGTCTACGCGGTGAGGGAGGACCACCGGGGCGACGGCGAACCGGTCAACACGCTCGTGGCCATCCCCCTGGACGGCTCGGCCGCCCGCGATGACGCCCCGGTGCGCACGCTCGTGCGGGGCACGGACTTCGTCACCTCCCCGGTCCTGTCGCCCGACGGGGAGCACCTGGCGTGGATCACCTGGGACCACCCGGGCATGCCGTGGGACGAGGCGGTGCTGCACGTGGGCGACCTGCTGGCCGACGGCACGATCGGCGAGCAGGCGGCCGTCGACGGCGGCGACGGGCACTCGGTGGGCGAGCCGCGCTGGACCGAGGAGTGCGAGCTGGTGCACGTGTCGAACGCCTCGGGCTTCTGGAACCTGTACCGCACCGAGGGCTTCCCCCGCCGGGGCACGAACCGGGAGGGCTGGACCGACGGCCTGCGCACCCGCCCCCTGCACCCGGCGCGGGCGACCTTCTCGGACGCGGCCTGGCAGCTGGGCCCCCACCACTTCGACGTCCTGGACGGGGAGCACCTCGTCGCCTCCTGGGCGCGCGAGGGCGTGTGGCACCTGGGCGCGGTCAGGCTGGCCAACGGGGAGCTGGAGGAGTGGAACGTCGGCTGGCAGCCGATCGGGAACGTGGTCGCCGGCGGCGGGCGCGTGGTCATGCTGGCGGGCAGCGAGCTGGACCTGCCGGCGATCGTGGAGGTGCGCGGCGGCGGCGCACAGGTGCTGCGCGGCTCGGGGGAGTTCAGCCCGGAGGCCGTGGGCGTGTCCCTGCCCGACCCGGTGAGCTGGGAGTCGAGCGACGGCGCCACGGTGCACGGCTTCTTCTACCCGCCGGCCTCGGCCGTGCGCACCGGGCCGGACGACGAGCTGCCCCCGCTCATCGTCAACGTCCACGGCGGTCCGACGGCGGCCGCGCGCCCGGGCTACAACCTGGGCGTGCAGTACTGGACGAGCCGCGGCTTCGCCTACCTGGACGTCAACTACCGGGGCTCGACGGGCCACTCCGTGGCCTACCGCACGGCGCTCAACGGCCACTGGGGGGTCTACGACGCCGACGACGTGGTCAGCGGCGCGCTCCACCTGGCCCGGGCCGGGAGGGTCGACGCCAGGCGGATGGCGGTGCGCGGGGCCTCGGCGGGCGGCTTCACGGTGCTGTCGGCGCTGGTGCGCTCCGACGTCTTCTCGGCGGCCACCTCCTGCTTCGGCGTGGCGGACCTGGCCCGGCTGGCGCGCACCACCCACAAGTTCGAGTCCCGCTACATCCAGACGCTGGTGGGCGCGAGCGGGCCGGAGGACCCGCTGCTGGCCGAGCGCTCGCCCATCACCCGCATCGACGCCATCCGCGCCCCGCTCCTGCTGCTGCAGGGCAGCGAGGACGCGATCGTGCCCGCCGACCAGGCCACGGCGATGCACCGGGCGGTGGCGGACCGGGGGCTGCCCGTGGCCCTGAAGGTCTTCCCCGGCGAGGGGCACGGCTTCCGCATCGACTCCAACATCCGTCGGGCGCTGGAGGCGGAGCTGAGCTTCTACGCCCAGGTGTGGGGGCTGGACTCGCCGGAGGAGTACCGCGACGCCATCCGGGTGGAGAACCTGGACTGACATGACCGAGCACGCCGCGACGCGACGGCGCCGGGGCCGGGTCCTGGGGCTGTTCCGACACCACCGCTCCGGCCTGTTCGCGCTGGCGGTCCTGGTGGGGGCGGGCTCGGGCGGCGCCGCCGTCCTGTTCCGGCTGGGCATTGAGCGGTGGACCCTGCTGCTGACCGGCGCGGGGGACTACACCCTGTCCCTGGGGCCGAGCTTCGGGCTGCTGTCCTTCGCGGGGCGCCGGTTCGTGCTCATCGCGCCGGTGCTCTCCGGGCTGCTCATCGGCCCGCTCATGGCGCGGCTGGGACGCACGCGCACGGGTCACGGCGTCAGCGGCGTCATGTCCTCGGCCCAGCACGGCGACGGCTCCATGGCCCCGCTCCCGGCCCTGGCGAGCACGGCGGCGGCCACGCTGACCATCGGGGGCGGCGGCTCGGTGGGCCCCGAGGGCCCGATCGCCGAGCTGGGGGCGGCGGTGTCCACGCTGGTGAGCCGCCGCCTGGGCCTGCCGGTGCACTTCCTGCGGCTCCTGGCGGGCGCGGGGACGGCGGCGGGCATCGCCTCGGCGTTCAACGCGCCCCTGGCGGGGGCCTTCTTCGCCATGGAGGTGGTGCTCCTGGACTTCACCCTGGACGCCTTCGCCTTCGTCGTGCTCGCCTGCGTGTCCTCCACCGTGCTGTCCCACCACCTGCTGGGCACGACCCTGTCCCTGTCCCTGCCCAGGCTCGACCTGGCCGGCGACGCCCAGCTGGGGTGGGTCGCGCTGCTGGGCGTGATCGGGGGCGTGGCCGGGGTGGCCTTCTCCCGCTGCGTGTCGGTCACGGCGGACCTGACGGCGCGGGCGGCGGGGCGGGCGCGCCTGCCCGTCTGGCTCCGGCCGGTCCTGGGCGGGGCGCTCGTGGGCCTCATGCTCCTGGTGATCCCCGAGACCTACGGGGAGTCCTCGGCGGTGCTCAACCGGGCCCTGGACGGGCGCTACACGGCGGCGGCCCTGCTGGGGCTGGCGGCGGCCAAGGCGGTGGCGACCTCGGTGACGCTGGGCACCGGGTTCTCCGGCGGGGTCTTCGCCCCGTCCCTGTGCATCGGGGGGATGCTCGGGGCGGCGATGGGGATGCTGGCCGCGCCGGACTCGCCGACGGCGGCCGCGGTCTTCGGCGTCATCGGCATGGGGGCGGTCTTCTCCGGGGCCGCCCGCGCCCCCATCACCGGGGTGGTCCTCATCATCGAGATGACCGGCCAGTACGATCTGCTGGTGCCGCTCATGCTGGCGGTGGTCCTGGCGACGGTGACGGGGCGCTTCCTGACCCGCACGACGATCTACACCGAGACGCTGCGCCGCCGCGGCCAGGACCCGGAGGACCCGATGCGCACCACGCTGATGGGCCGGGCCAGTGCCCGCTCGCTCATGGGCGAGCCCCCCGCCGTGCTCGACGAGGACGACACCCCGGCGCGGGCGGCCGCGGAAATGGCCCGCACGGGCTCGACGGTGCTGCCGGTCACCCGGCGGCCGGGCGCCCCGCACGCCGGGGACGACGCCGGCGCCCGGCCCGACGCCGCCGGAACCGGGGCCGGGGGCGGAGCTGCCACCGGGGACGACGACGCTGGCGCCCGGCCCGACGCCGCCGCAAAGGCCGATGATCCCGCCAAGGCCGCCCGGCCCGACGGGGCCCCGTCCGACGTCGGGGGCAGGATCCTGCTCGGCTGCCTGGACGCCGTCACGCTCGCCCGGATCTCACTGACGGGACGGGCGGTGGAGCGGGTGGGCGAGCTGCCCCTGTCCGAGCACCACATCCTGGCCTCCGACGGGGCGACCGGCGTCCTGGGGGCGCTGGTGCGCGACGGCTTCAGCGCGCTGCCCGTCGTCGAGGCGCGCCCGCGCGGCGGATTCGCACTGGTGGGCTGGGTGACGCGCGAGCAGATGGTCGAGCGCGTCTACCGCCAGCAGCGCCGCGCCTTCGAGGAGGCGCAGGTGCGCACATCCCTGGGGGCGCGCGTGCAGCAGCGCTGGCGCGGGCGCTCCGCCCGCGGCTGAGTCCTCACCGCGCCGCACCCGCCCTCGGCCGGGGGCGGGTGCGGCCGGGAGCCGGGCGCCGCGATCCGCGAGATCGCCACTTAACCGCCGAGCACGTCTGCTAGAGGTACGTTCTCGTGGGTTACCAGACGTGCTCGCGGGTCAAGTGACGTGCTCGGCGCCCACCCGGCGATCTCGGGGCCGCCCTCAGGGACGTCTGCCGGGCTACTGGGTGCGCGCCCGCTCGCTCAGGGAGGTGCTGAGCTCGTCCATGCGCTCGGCCGTCAGGACGATGCGCCGCGGGTCGGAGAACCACATCCACACCGCCGAGACCGCCGGCAGGATCAGGGGCAGGAAGGCCAGGCGGCGACCGCCGTCGGCCCACACGCTGACCTCCAGGCCGGGGGCCGTGCCCGTCCAGGTCAGCAGCCCGAACAGCACCGCCCCCGTCAGCAGGGCCGTCAGGCTCATCCAGCCGATCATCCGCATGCGCCGGCCGTTGTGCGCCACGCACACGGCGGCGAGCACGTGGAGCGCCCCCGCCGCGACGTTGAGGGACCGGACCACCGGGGCGTCGCCGGGGTCGCGGATGAGCGTCACCGCGGCCGGCCCCAGGATCACCAGGCCGAGCACGGCCAGGACCACCACGAGGATCCGGCTCCAGCCCCGGGCGGGGCGGCGGCGATCATCGATCGTGCGGATGACGACGCCCTCGGGCGCAGCGGGCTCCATGGGAATGACGACCTCCTGGGTGGGGACGGCCGGGCGGACTCCCCCGGCGCGGGCCGCATGCGCCGCCGCGCCGCGGGTTGAGGGCCGTCGCTCGCGGGACACTACCATTACCGGCTATGAGTGCTCACGACCAATCCCGCCGCACCGCCCTGGACCTGACGAGCCGGGCGCCCGCCGCGCTCGGGGCCGAGGTCCTCGTACTGGCCGCTCGGGCCGGGTCCGGCTCCGGGGGCGCCACCAGGTCCGGGGACGACGCCGCACCCAGCCCCGCGCCCGCACCCGCGCCCCGGGCCGCCGTCCTGACCGACGGCGTGGACACCACCGGCATCGACGTGGAGGCCCTGGAGGGGCTCCTGCCGACCCTGGGCTTCACCGGCGGCCTCGACGAGGTCGTCCGCCTGCCCGCCGCCGCACTGGGCGGGATCGCCGCCGCCACCGTTCTGGTCGTGGGCACGGGGCGCGAGCTGGAGCGGGCCGATGACGAGTCCGACGACGCCGCCGCCCTGGGCGCCGGGCGCGCCGGGGTGCTGGGCCGGGCCGCGGGCCGGG
>ERZ772973.776-NODE-776-length-13368-cov-62.7807_pt1 | contig 13368 bp, 8 predicted proteins | sample MGYA00580672_ERZ772973 | MGnify/ENA primary metagenome ERZ772973 (study PRJEB29015, sample SAMEA2737938) | human oral metagenome | biome: human oral; feature: human-associated habitat; material: dental | place: China | collected 2152 ... | reverse complement strand
GGACCGGCCCCGGCGCAGGTCCATCGCCTCCCCGCCCGAGCGGCGCTCGCGGGCGTCCGCGTCCCCCGAACCGCCCACCATCACCGGCGCCCAGCGGGCCGTCGGCGCGACCCTGGGCCGCAGGCGGCCGCGGGGCGCGGTGGCCGTCATCCTCACGATCGTCGTCGTGGTCGCGATCATCGCCGTGCCCGTCGTCCTGTCGCGCAGCGGCGCCGGGCGCATCCTGGGGGGCGCCACGGCGGGCGGCGGGGGCGGGGTGACGCTGGCCGCCGACGCCCCGATCGACTCGGCCCTGACCGTCACCGGCAGGATCGGCTCGACCCCGGCCCTGTCCCTCAAGGGCGTGCTCGCCCCGCCCGCGCCCGAGCAGGTCATCACCGACGTCGTCGTCCAGGGGACGGGACGGACCGTGAACGAGGGCGACGGCGTGCTCCTGTCGGTCTCGCGCTTCTCCGGGACCGACGGCGCCAACACCACGGGTTCGCCCTCGGGCAGGCGCCTGTTCTTCCGCCGCCTGGACGCCGGCGTCGTCGGCGAGGCCATCGACGCGGCCGTCGTCCAGGCGGCCGAGGGCTCGCGCATCGTCCTGCGCTCGTCCGTCGAGAGCAGCGGCGGGAGGGTCGCCGAGGTGACGGTCGTCGACGTTCTGCCCACCCTCGCCGCGGGCGCGGCGCAGACGCCCGCCGCCGGGACGCCGAGCGTCGCCCTGGCCGAGGACGGCACCGTCTCCGTGGGCCTGACCGGGCTGGCCGCCCCCACCCGCTCCACCGCCGCCGTCGTCATCCGGGGGGAGGGGAGCCAGGTCTCCGCCACCGATACGATCGTGGCCCGCTACACCATCGTGTCCTGGTCCGGGGGCACGGTCCGCACCACGAACTACGGCTGGACGGCGGCCCTGGGCACCATCGACATGACCGACACCCTGGCCGGGCTGGCCCAGGGCCTGGTCGACGTCCCCGTCGGCTCGCGGGTCGTCCTGTCGCTGCCGGCGGACCAGGCGCGCGGGGACGAGCCGGTCGCGGTCGTCGTCGACGTCCTGGCCATCGTCGAGGGCGGCGCCGCCCCGTCCGACGCCGCCTCCGCGCCGGCCACGCCCTGAGCCGGGGCCCGCGGGCGCTACCCTGGTCCGGTCCGCACCCCCGCAAGCGCCCGCCGCGAAGGAGCCACCGATGAGCGTCGCCGTCCGCGTCATCCCCTGCCTCGACGTCAAGGACGGGCGGGTGGTCAAGGGCGTCAATTTCACCGGCCTGCGCGACGCCGGGGACCCCGTCGAGCTGGCCCGGCGCTACGACGCGCAGGGCGCGGACGAGATCACCTTCCTCGACGTGTCCGCCTCCCGCGAGGGGCGCGCCACCATGCTGGAGGTCGTCGCGGCCGCGGCCGAGCAGGTCTTCGTGCCCCTGACGGTGGGCGGCGGGGTGCGCAGCGTCGAGGACGTCGACGCGCTGCTGCGGGCGGGCGCCGACAAGGTCGGCATCAATACGGCGGCGATCGCCCGCCCCGAGCTGCTGTCCGAGGTCGCCGAGCGCTTCGGCGAGCAGGTCCTCGTCCTGTCCCTCGACGCCCGCCGCTGCCCGCCGGGGGTGAGCACGCCGTCGGGCTACGAGGTCACCACCCACGGGGGCACCCGCTCCACCGGCGTCGACGCCCTGGAGTGGGCGCGGCGGGCCGCCGACCTGGGGGCCGGGGAGATCCTGCTCAACTCCATGGACGCCGACGGCGTCACGGGCGGCTTCGACCTGGACATGCTCGACGCCGTGCGCGAGCGCGTGCGCGTGCCCCTCATCGCCTCCGGCGGGGCGGGGCGGGCGGAGGACTTCGCCGCCGCCGCCGACCACGGCGCCGACGCCGTCCTGGCCGCCAGCGTCTTCCACTACGGGACCCTGACGGTGGCCGACGCCAAGGAGGCCCTGCGGCGGGCGGGCCACCCGGTCAGGACCGCGCCCGCCGCCCCCGCCGCCCGTCTGGACCCGGCGCTCGCCGCCCGCCTCAAGCGCGACGCCGCCGGGCTGGTGGCGGCCGTCGTCCAGCAGCACGACTCCGGCGAGGTGCTCATGGTCGGCTGGATGGACGACGAGGCCCTGCGCCGCACCCTGACCCAGGGGCGCGTGACCTTCTGGTCGCGCTCCCGCCGGGAGTACTGGCGCAAGGGCGACACCTCCGGCCACCACCAGTACGTCCGGTCCGTGGCCCTGGACTGCGACGGCGACGCCCTGCTGGTGCGGGTCGATCAGGTCGGCGCCGCCTGTCACACCGGGGCCCGCAGCTGCTTCGCCGCCGGCGGGGACCTGGGGGCCGTCGTCGGGCGCCGGCCGGCCTCCTGACGCCGGCCCGCCGCCCTGATTTGCCACGGCGGCCCGCCGCCGAGGACTATGAGCGGACCGGGGCGCCGTCGTGCGGGCCCGGTCGGGACCGCCGCTCGGGGTCAGGAGGTGCAGCGGTGAACAGGTTCGAGGAGCTCGCCCAGGCGGCCCGCGCCGCCGTGCGGGCCCGCCAGCGGCGCCTGCCGCTGGAGCACCTGCGCGAGCTGGTGCGCACCGCGCCCCCGACCCTCAATGCGGCCGCCGTCCTGCGCTCGCGCGGCCGGGCCGTGTCCGTCATCGCCGAGGTCAAGCGCGCCACGGCCGACTTCGCCGACCTGACCGGGGTCGGCGACGTCGCGGTCCTGGCGCGCTTCTACGAGGCCGGGGGGGCGGCCTGCGTCTCGGTGGTCACCGAGCCGCTGCGCTCCCACGGCGCCCTGGAGGACCTCGACGCCGTGCGGGGCGCCGTGGACGTGCCCGTCCTGGTCAACGACCTGGTCGTCACGCCCTACCAGGTCCACGAGGCCCGCGCCCACGGGGCGGACCTGCTCATGCTCGACGCGCGCACGGCCACCCTCGTCCTGGAGTCGCTCATCGACCGGACCCACTCCCTGGGGATGCTCGCGGTCGTCGGGGTCCACTCCCGGCGCGAGGCCCTGACCGCCGTGCACGCGGGCGCCCGCGCCCTGGCCGTCGACGCCCGCGACCCCGGCACCCGGGCGGTGGACCGCTCCCGCTTCGAGCAGGTCGCCGAGGTCCTGCCCGGCTCGACCATCCGCATCGCCGCCGGCGGGGTGAGCGGGGCGCACGACGTCATGAACTACGCTCGGGCCGGGGCGGACGTGGTCCTCGTCGGCGAGGCGATCATCCGCTCCGCCGACCCCCAGCAGTTCGTGGCCCAGCTCGTGGCCGCGGGCTCCCACCCCTCACTGCTCACCGCCACCCGCCGAGAGGTCCTCTGAGTGCTCGCCATCGCCCCGCTGCCCGCCCCGCCCGCCTCGATCCCCAGCCCCTCGCGCAACGCGTGGCATCTGGGCCCCTTCTCGCTGCGCGCCTACGCGCTGTGCATCCTGGCGGGCGTCTTCATCGCCGTGTGGTGGACCTCCAGGCGCTACCGCGCGCGCGGCGGCGACGGGGACACGGTTCTGGACGTGGCCGTGCTGAGTGTGCCCGTGGGCATTCTCGGCGCCCGGCTGTACCACGTCATCACCTCCCCGGACGCCTACTTCGGGCCGGGGGGCGACCCCGTCCGCATCGTGCAGATCTGGCGGGGCGGACTGGGCATCTGGGGCGGCGTCGCCGCGGGGCTGGCGGCGGCCGCGTGGCTCATGCGCCGGCGCGGACTGCGCCTGGCCCCCCTGACCGACGCCGTCGCCCCGGCCCTCCTCGTGGCCCAGGCGGTGGGGCGCGTGGGCAACTGGTTCAACCAGGAGCTCTTCGGCGCCCCCACCACGCTGCCCTGGGGCCTGGAGATCGACGACGCCCACCTGCCCGACGGCTGCGCCCCCGGAACCCTGTTCCACCCGACCTTCCTCTACGAGGCGCTGTGGAACCTGGCGGGGGCGGCCCTGCTGGTCCTGCTGGAGCGGCGCCTGAGGCGCCGCGACGGGACGACGGGCGGGCGCCTCATCTGGGCCTACCTCATGGTCTACACGGCCGGTCGCGCCTGGATCGAGCACCTGCGGGTGGACGAGGCCGCCATCGTCCTGGGCCTGCGCCTGAACGAGTGGACGGCGATGATCGTCTTCCTGGTGGGCCTGGTCGGCTTCGTCGCGGCCGGCCGGCGCGGGGCCGACGACGCCATCGCCGTCGGCCCCGCGCCGGACCCCGCCGACGCCGGATCCGACGACGAGGACCGCCATGCGACCCTCGATGGTCCGAATGGCGACACGGAGGGGGGATCGGGCGACGACGACCGGGCTCGGAGCGCGAACGGGTAGTCTCCGGGCCCGTTGTCCCGTAGACTTGGGGCCATGCGCAGAGCCAAGATCGTATGTACCCTCGGACCCGCCACCGAATCGTCTGAGCAGGTGCAGGCGCTCGTCGACGCGGGCATGGACGTCGCCCGCATCAACCGCTCCCACGGCAGCGCCGAGGAGGCCGAGGTGCTCATCGGCAGGGTGCGGGCCGCGGCGGAGGCCTCCGGCCGCCCGGTGGCCGTGCTCGTCGACCTCCAGGGCCCCAAGATCCGCCTGGGCACCTTCGTGGGCGACCAGAAGGTCAAGCTCGACAAGGGCGACGAATTCACCATCACCATCGACGACGTGCTGGGCACCGTCAAGCGCGTCTCGACGACCTTCAAGGGCCTGCCGGGGGACTGCAAGCCCGGCGACCGCCTCCTCATCGACGACGGCAATGTGGCGGTGCGGGTCACCGCCGTCACGGACACCGACGTCATCACGAAGGTCGAGGTCCCCGGCTACGTGTCCAACCACAAGGGCCTCAACCTGCCCGGCGTGGCCGTGTCCGTGCCCGCCCTGAGCGAGAAGGACCGCGAGGACCTGCGCTGGGCCCTGACGCGGGCCGACGCCGACATGATCGCCCTGTCCTTCGTGCGCAGCGCCTCCGACATCGACGACGTCCACGCCATCATGGACGAGGTCGGGGTGCGCCTGCCCGTCATCGCCAAGATCGAGAAGCCGCAGGCCGTCGACAAGCTCTTCGAGATCGTCTCCGCCTTCGACGGCATTATGGTGGCCCGCGGCGACCTCGGCGTCGAGATGCCCCTGGAGGCCGTCCCCCTGGTCCAGAAGCGCGCCATCGAGCTCGCCCGCCGCCAGGCCAAGCCCGTTGTCGTGGCCACCCAGGTGCTGGAGTCCATGATCCAGAACCCGCGCCCCACCCGCGCCGAGGCCTCCGACTGCGCCAACGCCATCCTCGACGGCGCCGACGCCGTCATGCTCTCGGGCGAGACCTCCGTGGGCGCCTACCCCATCGAGGCCGTGCGCACCATGGCCCGCATCATCGAGAACGTCGAGGACCACGGCGGGGACCGCATCGCCCCGCTGGGCTCCGACCCGCAGACCCGCGGCGGGGCGATCACCCGGGCGGCCGCCGAGATGGGCGACCAGCTCGAGGTCACCCACCTGGTGACCTTCACCCAGTCCGGCGACACGGCCCGCCGCCTCTCCCGCCTGCGCTCGCCCATTCCGCTGCTCGCCTTCACGCCGCTGCGCTCCACGCGCAACCAGCTGTCCGTCTCCTGGGGCGTGACCACCTACGAGGTGCCCGAGGTCAGCGACACCGACGAGATGGTCGCCCAGGTCGACGAGGTCCTCCAGGCCCGGCACCTGGCCCTCGCCGGCGACGAGGTCATCATCGTCGCCGGCATGCCCCCGGGCACCCCCGGCTCGACGAACTCCATCCGCGTCCACACCGTCGGCGAGACGGTCGACTACCGGTCCTGAAGGACTCCCCGGGCCGGACCGGGTGACCGGGCGGGGCCCGCACCATCACGGTGCGGGCCCCGCCCGTGAGTTCGCGCCCGAGTCCGTGCCTCCGATGGGATTCGAACCCATAACACTCCGATTTTGAGTCGGATGCCTCTGCCGATTGGGCTACGGAGGCGCGGCGACGGCGAGTGCGTCGGCGCGGAGCATACTAATATGCGAATCGTGAGCAAACAATCCGCGTCCCCTGAGACCCCCACCGCCCGCAGTCGCCGCGTCGTCGTCGCAGAGGACGAGACGCTCATCCGCCTCGACATTGTCGAGACCCTCACCGAGGCGGGATACGAGGTCGTCGCCGAGGCCGCCGACGGCGAGGAGGCCGTGCGCCTCGTCGAGGAGCACGAGCCCGACCTGTGCGTCATGGACATCAAGATGCCCGTCATGGACGGCATTACCGCCGCCGAGAAGATCCTCGACAAGCACTCCGTCGCCGTCGTCATGCTCACCGCCTTCTCCCAGACCGAACTGGTCGAGCGTGCGGGGGCGGCCGGGGCCATGGCCTACGTCGTCAAGCCCTTCACCCCGGCCGAGCTCATTCCGGCCCTGGAGATCGCGCTGTCGCGCCACGAGGAGATCCGGTCCCTGGAGGGCGAGATCGCCGACCTCCAGGAGCGCTTCGAAACCCGCAAGCGCGTGGACCGCGCCAAGGGCCTGCTCATGGAGAAGATGGGGCAGAGCGAGCCGGAGGCCTTCCGGTGGCTGCAGAAGACCTCCATGAACCGCCGCCTGACCATGCGCGAGGTCGCCGACGCCGTCATCGAGCAGGTCGGCGGCGCCTCCAAGGGCGCGGCCAAGAACCGGGACTGAAGGACGCGCCGCCGGCCCCGTCAGGCCGCGTCGTCGCCGGACTGGGCGCTGGGCCGGGCGTCGGACCAGGTGTACAGGCTGCGCAGTGTGCCCCGGGCCACGGCGCGGCCCTCGTCGTCGCTCACCCTCACCTCGTAGACGCAGGTGCGCCGGTCCTGGTGGACGGGGGAGGCGATGGCCGTGACGTAGCCGGAGCTCACCGGGCGCAGGTGGTCGACCATGAGCCCGGCGCCCACGGGCACCGCCCCGGCGGGCGCCGCCCGCCGCGCGGCCACGGAGGCGGCCGTCTCGATGAGGGCGGCCGTGGCGCCGCCGTGCAGGACCCCCGCGACCTGGCGGGCGCCCTCCACCGGCATGCGCACGACGCTGCGCTGCGCCCCGCGCTCGAGGACCACCATGGACAGGGTGTCCATGAGGGTTCCCCGCTCCGCCTGCTCCAGGGCCGGTCGCAGCGCGCTGGCGGCGGACACGGCCGAACCGGCCGGACGCGGGACCGGGAAGGGGTCGGTGCCGGAGTCGGGGAAGGCGACGGCGGTGTCGGCGGAGTGCGGGACGGGGCTGTGGGGCTCGCTCATGCCCTTAGGCTGGCACGGTGAGCACCACCGAGACCAGCCCATCCGACCCCGACGCCGCGCCCGTCGCCCCCCGGGCGGGGCGCCTGCTGCTCATTGACGGACACTCCATGGCCTTCCGGGCCTACTACGCGCTGCCCGTGGACTCCTTCACCACCTCCACCGGCCAGGCGACCAACGCCGTGCACGGCTTCCTCTCCATGCTCCTGTCCCTGCTGGAGCAGGAGCGGCCCACCCACCTGGCCGTCGCCTTCGACCTGCCGGGCGGCACCTTCCGCACCCGCCAGTACCCCGGCTACAAGGCCAACCGCGACGAGACGCCCCGGCCCTTCATCGGGCAGATCGAGCTCATCGAGGACATCCTGGCGGCGATGGGGGTGCGCGCCGTGACGGCCCCGGACTACGAGGCGGACGACGTCCTGGCCACCCTGGCCGCGCGGGCCCGGGCCGAGGGCCTGGAGGTCCTGGTGTGCTCCGGCGACCGCGACTCCTTCCAGCTCATCACCGAGAACTGCACCGTGCTCTACCCCGTCAGGGGCGTCTCCGCGCTGCGGCGCATGACGCCCGCCCAGGTGCGGGAGCGCTACGGCGTGGGCCCCGAGCGCTACCCGCACCTGGCGGCGCTGGTGGGCGAGACCAGCGACAACCTTCCCGGCGTGCCGGGCGTGGGGCCCAAGACCGCGGCCAAGTGGCTCAACCTCTACGACGGCCTGGACGGCGTCATCGCCCACGCCGGGCAGATCCGGGGCCGGGCGGGGGCCTCGCTGCGCGAGCACCTCGACGACGTGGTGCGCAACCGCCGCCTCAACCGGCTCGTCACCGACGTCGACCTGGGCATCGACCCCCTGCGCGACCTGCGCCCGGGCGGCGCCGGCCGCGAGGAGCTGGCCCGGATCATGGAGGCCCTGGAGCTGCGCACCCTGCACCGGCGCGCGCAGCGGGTCCTGACCTTCCGCGACGACGCCGGCTCCGGCGACGGCTCCGGCGACCCGGTGCGCGAGCGCCTGGCGGCGCTGGAGATCGCCGTCCTGGGCCACCAGGTCGAGCCCGGGGGCGTGGGGGCCTGGCTCGACCGCCACGCGGGCGGCGGGCCCCTGGGCCTGGACGTCGTCGGCGTCCTGGCGCCGGAGCGGGGCGACGCCCAGCTCCTGGCCCTGAGCGACGGCGCGCGCGCCCTGGCCCTGGACCTGGCGCTGGTCGACCCCGACGACGAGCGGGCGCTGGCCGGCCTCCTGGGCGACGCGGACCGCCCCAAGGTCGTGGCCGACGCCAAGGGCGTCTGGCACGCCCTGCGCGCCCGCGGCCTGGAGCTCGACGGGGTCGTCGCGGACCCCTCGCTGGCCGGCTACCTGTGCCGCCCCGAGCAGCGCGGCTACGACGTCGCCGCCCTGGCCCGGCGCTGGCTCGACCTGGACCTGGAGGCCCTGGACGGCGCCGGGGACGAGGGCGGCGCCCAGGGCGCCTTCGACCTGGAGGCCCTGACCGACGACGCCCCGCCGCGGGCGCTGCTGGCCTGCGCGCGCCGCGCCGCCGTGCTCCTGCCGCTGTACGACGTCCTGCGGGAGCAGATGGTCGAGCGCGGCGCCGAGGTGCTGTTCACGGACCTGGAGATGCCGGTGGCGGCCCTGCTGGCCCAGATGGAGGACGCCGGCATCGCCGTCGACGACGCCGTGCTCGCCGAGCGCGAGACCGAGCTCGACGCCCGCGTGACCCGCGCCGCCCAGGACGCCTGGGCCGCGGCCGGCCACGAGCTCAACCTCTCCAGCCCCAAGCAGCTCCAGACGGTGCTCTTCGACGAGCTGGGCATGCCCAGGACCCGCAGGACCAAGACCGGCTACACCACCGACGCCGAGGCCCTGGCGGGCCTGTACGCCAAGACCTCCCACCCCTTCCTGGCCGGCCTGCTGGAGCACCGCGACGCCATCAAGCTGCGCCAGACCGTGGAGGGCCTGCGCAGGGCGATCGGGGCGGACGGGCGCATCCACACGACCTTCCAGCAGACGATCGCCGCGACCGGGCGGCTGTCGTCGACCGACCCGAACCTGCAGAACATCCCGGCGCGCACCGAGGAGGGCCGGCGCATCCGCGAGGCCTTCGTCGTGGGGCGCGGCTACGAGTGCCTGCTCACGGCCGACTACTCCCAGATCGAGATGCGCATCATGGCGCACCTGTCGGGGGACGAGGCCCTCATCGAGGCCTTCCGCAGCGGGGAGGACCTGCACCGCTACGTCGCCGCCCTCGTCCACGACATCGACGTCGGGGCGGTCACCGACGCCCAGCGCAGCCGCATCAAGGCGATGAGCTACGGGCTGGCCTACGGGCTGTCCGCCTTCGGCCTGGCCCGCCGGCTCGGCATCGACTCCGCCGAGGCCATCGCCCTGCGCCAGGCCTACTTCGACCGCTTCGGGAAGGTGCGCGACTACCTCGAGGGGGTCGTGGAGCGGGCCCGCGTCGACGGGTGGACCGAGACGATCCTCGGGCGCCGCCGCTACCTGCCGGATCTGACCAGCGACAACCGCCGGCTGCGCGAGATGGCCGAGCGGGCGGCCCTCAACGCCCCCATCCAGGGCAGCGCGGCCGACATCATCAAGAAGGCGATGATCGACGTCGCCGACGCGCTGGCCGGGGCGGGCGCCTCCTCCCGCGTCCTGCTCCAGATCCACGACGAGCTCCTCCTGGAGGTCGCCCCCGGCGACGCCGACGAGGTCGAGCGGATCGTGCGCGACAAGATGGGGCGGGCCGTGGAGCTGTCCGTGCCCCTGGAGGTCTCGGTGGGGCGCGGGACGACCTGGCGCGAGGCCGCCCACTGAGGGAGCCGGTGCGAACGTGAGGGATTCCACGCATAGCGAATACAGATTGCCTAGGACCGCATAGGCTACGGATTGGGTGCACGCTGATAGAGTCCCTTGAGTGCGCTCCCGGGCGACTTGACGTCCCCGACCGAGTCGCGGTGCCAGTCCGGGCTGGCCCGGGACGAGGGGTGCGCACGGCTCTGCCCACCCGACCATCACATCCGTATTCGGAGCACCCACTCAATGACCACAACCATGCCCAGCCCCGCCCCGGTCGCCGTCAACGACATCGGCTCGACCGAGGAGATCCTCGCCGCCGTCGACCAGACCATCAAGTACTTCGATGACGGCGACATCGTCGAGGGCACCGTTGTCAAGGTCGACCGCGATGAGGTCCTCCTCGACATCGGCTACAAGACCGAGGGCGTCATCCTCGCTCGCGAGCTGTCCATCAAGCACGACGTCGACCCCGACGAGATCGTCTCCGTCGGCGACGAGATCGAGGCCCTCGTCCTCCAGAAGGAGGACAAGGAGGGACGCCTGCTCCTGAGCAAGAAGCGCGCCCAGTACGAGCGCGCCTGGGGCACCATCGAGCGCGTCAAGGAGGAGGACGGCGTCGTCACCGGCACCGTCATCGAGGTCGTCAAGGGCGGCCTCATCCTCGACATCGGCCTGCGGGGCTTCCTGCCCGCCTCCCTGGTCGAGATGCGCCGCGTGCGCGATCTGCAGCCCTACGTCGGCCGTGAGCTCGAGGCCAAGATCATCGAGCTCGACAAGAACCGCAACAACGTGGTTCTCTCCCGCCGCGCCTACCTGGAGCAGACGCAGTCCGAGGTGCGCACCAACTTCCTCCAGACCCTCCAGAAGGGCCAGGTCCGCTCCGGCGTGGTCTCCTCCATCGTCAACTTCGGCGCCTTCGTGGACCTGGGCGGCGTCGACGGCCTGGTCCACGTCTCCGAGCTGTCCTGGAAGCACATCGACCACCCCTCCGAGGTCGTCGAGGTCGGCCAGGAGGTCACCGTCGAGGTCCTGGAGGTCGACTTCGACCGCGAGCGCGTGTCCCTGTCGCTCAAGGCGACCCAGGAGGACCCCTGGCAGGCCTTCGCCCGCACCCACGCCATCGGCCAGGTCGTGCCCGGCAAGGTCACCAAGCTCGTCCCCTTCGGCGCGTTCGTGCGCGTCGAGGACGGCATCGAGGGCCTGGTGCACATCTCCGAGCTGGCCCAGCGCCACGTGGAGGTCCCCGAGCAGGTCGCCAAGGTCGGCGACGAGGTCTTCGTCAAGGTCATCGACATCGACCTGGACCGCCGCCGCATCTCGCTGTCCCTCAAGCAGGCCAACGAGGGCGTGGACCCCAACTCCGAGGACTTCGACCCCTCGCTGTACGGCATGGCCGCGGAGTACGACGAGAACGGCAACTACAAGTACCCCGAGGGCTTCGACCCGGAGACCAACGAGTGGCTCGAGGGCTACGACGCCCAGCGCGAGGCCTGGGAGGCGGAGTACGCCGCCGCCCACGAGCGCTGGGAGGCCCACAAGGCCCAGGTCGCCCGGGCCATGGAGCGGGACGCCGACCCCGGCGACGCCGGGTCCGCCTCCTACTCCTCGGCCGCCTCGGAGGCCACCGGCACGCTGGCCTCCGACGAGGCGCTGGCCGCCCTGCGCGAGAAGCTGACCGGCAACTGAGACGATCGCGGCCACGACCGATCGACGCCCGTCCCGTCCGCCGCCGGCGGGCGCGGCGGGCGTCGATCGGAGCCGGGACGGGGCGGCGTCCCCATCGCGCCGGCGCCCGACTCGTGCCAGTCTGCTGTCGTTTGCGGGCGACGCCCCGGAATCGGAAAGCGGAGGGGAACTGACGATGACCAGTTGGGGTGAGCTGCCCGATCTCATCGCGGGGGCGGGCGATCCGCGGGGGCGCAGCGCCCAGGAGCTCCTGAGCCGCCTGCTCGTGGAGGACCCCCCCGATGCGGAGCCCACCGGGGCCCAGGCGCGCGCCGTCGCCGAGCCGCTCATGGCCGTGGACCGGGTCTGGGTCGCCGCCCTGGGGGAGGATCCCGACCGCAGTCGGGAGGACCTGGAGCGGGCCGCGGCGGTGTGCGAGGCCCTGCGGTCCGCGGTGTCGGCCTCGACCCTGCCCCTGCGGTACGCGCGGGTGGAGCTGTGCGCGGTCCTGGGCCTGCGCGCCGAGGCCATTGAGCAGCTGCGCACGGCGCGGCTGTTCTCCTTCGGCGAGCCCGACGCCGAGGCGACGCTCACCACCGCCCGCCTGCACGACGACTACTCCGGGGTCATCCGCACCACGACGGCGACCCCCGCCCGCCCCGACGCCGACCCCGCGGGCACGGCCCTGACCCTGGCGGCCGGCCTGCTGCCGCACCTGGCGCGCGGCGGGCGGGTGGAGGCGGAGGACGCCCTCATGTCGCTGACGCTGCTGGCGGTGCCCGAGAGCCTGCGGCTGCGGGTGCTGGGCGATGAGCTGGAGTACCTGGGACTGTCGGGGCAGTGGGAGCGGGGGCTGGCCCTCATGCGCCACTCGGGGCTGGCCGATCCGGGGCAGGCCACCGCCTGGGCCCTGCTCAACGCCGCCGTCGGGGCGAGCCTGGTGCTGCGCGAGGCCAACCGCGCGGGCTACGGGTCCAACGCCCTGGGCTCCACGATCGACTGGCGCACGCCCTGGGGCGACCTGAAGGTCACCGGCTGGGACCCCGTCGTGCGGGCCTACGACGCCGTGACCGCCTTCGTGCGGGCCCTGGCCGTGCGCTTCGACGCGCGCAACGGCAACAACGGGGTGTCCTTCTGGGCGGAGAGCCGCATGGCGGCCGAGGCCCGCTCCCTGGCCTCGCGCTCCTACGGGACCGTGACGGGCGTGGTCGCCGACCGCGCCACCCTGGGCAACCAGGGCCGGCTCCTGGGCCAGGTGCGCGAGCTGCTCGTGCTGGCCAACGGCTACGGCCTGGACTCGGTGCACGAGCGCGCGCTGGTCACCGCCGAGACCGTGAGCCAGTCGCTGGCGGCCGTGACCGACGACTCCCAGCTGGAGACGGTCGTCGACCTGCGCATCGCCTTCTGCCGGCTCCTGCTGGCGCTGGGCGCCGATGAGCGCGCGGAGAAGGAGGCCCTGGACACCGCCGAGCTGTGCCTGTCCCAGGGGTGGTCCGAGCTGGTGGTGGCGAGCCTGACCATCGCCGCGCAGACGGCCGCCCGCCATCGCGACGCCCGGGCGGCCTCGGCCTCGTGGGAGCGGGTGCGCCAGGAGGCGGGCGACTGGGGGGCGTCGCGGGCGGGGGAGCGGGCCGGCGTCGTCGTCGAGGCGATCGGGGACCCGGCCTCCGCCGCCCAGGCGCTGACGATCATCGCCGAGGAGGTCGCCCGGGGCGTGGAGGAGGACCACGGCCGGGCCAGCGCCGCGCGCGAGTTCTGCAAGCGCGCGCGCGCCCAGCTC
>ERZ772973.772-NODE-772-length-13446-cov-2.57315_pt1 | contig 13446 bp, 14 predicted proteins | sample MGYA00580672_ERZ772973 | MGnify/ENA primary metagenome ERZ772973 (study PRJEB29015, sample SAMEA2737938) | human oral metagenome | biome: human oral; feature: human-associated habitat; material: dental | place: China | collected 2152 ... | reverse complement strand
GTGAGAAAGCGAATTCTACATCAAGAAAAAAATGTGTCAACTAGTGAAGAACATTTTTTCACGCCGCCTTCAACTTGGAAGGAAGCTCGCTACCCTTGAGTAACGAGGGCGCGAATTATATAGCTTTATATCTTCAAGTCAACCATTCAAGCCAACCATTTTTATTTTTATAGTAAAAATTTTCCGCACAAAGCTTGCCGTTTGACCGATACGCTTCTTTCTTTGCCAATAGCATTCTCCTATAATGCACGAAAAATATTTTAACGCGCATCCGGACGGATGTTAGGTACGTATCTAGGCCTATCGACACCCATTCTTTATCGGCTTCAGCCGCGTTCAACCAAAATCCAATTTGATTCGCAATAAAGGGGCGTACTCATGATTCTTGATAACCTTTTCCAGCTTATGGCGGAAAAACAAGCTTCCGATCTTTACATTTCTGCTGGCACACCCATTCATATTAAGATTCAAGGTACTGTGATGCCGGTCAATCAGCAGATCATGACTCCGGAGATCACGGAAAAAATTGCGTATGAACTGATGACGCCTGCGCAAGCCAAGGTGTTCGAGGATACGATGGAGATGAATATCTCCTTCAGCATCCCTGGGACGGGCAACTACCGAATCAATTTTTTCCGGCAGCGATCTTCGATCGGGATCGTCGTACGCTACATCCAAAGCATCATTCCGGCGCTCGATACGCTTTTGTTACCGTCGGTTCTCACCGAACTCATTATGGAGAAGCGCGGACTGATCCTCATTGTTGGGGCAACGGGTTCAGGCAAATCAACGACAATTGCCTCAATGCTGGATTACCGCAACATCAATCGCAGCGGACACATTCTGACGATCGAGGATCCGATCGAATTTCTTTTCAAGCACAAAAAATCCATCGTCAACCAACGTGAACTGGGCATGGATACGCACGGATGGGGACAAGCACTCAGCAACGCTATGCGTCAAGCGCCAGACTGTATTCTGATCGGCGAAATCCGCGACAAGGAAACCATGCAAGCAGCCATCGCCTACGCACAAACTGGCCATTTGTGTTTGGCGACCATGCACGCCAACAACAGCTACCATGCACTGAACCGGATCGTCAATTTCTTCCCGCTGGAAAATCGTACGGCGCTTTATCTGGATCTTTCCGCCAGCTTGAAAGCTATCATTTCGCAACGTCTAGTCAAACGCCCTGATGGCCAGCGGATTCCGGCGGCAGAAGTTCTGCTCAACACGCGTCACATACAGGAATTGGTCGAACGGGGCGAAATTCAAGGCGTCAAGGAAGCGAACAAAGCTTGGCGCCAGGATCACAAACTTTCGAACAGGATCTTTTCCGCCTTTACCGTGAAGGCACAATCACGCTGGATGAAGCCTTGGCCAATGCAGATTCGCCCACCAATCTGTCGTGGATCATCAACAACTCGGAAGTAACGAACAGCAAGCGCAAGACAAGCACCGAAACAGATCCGATGACCAACACTAATGAAGGTGGAGCATTGTTCAAGGAATTCACGCTCAAACTGAACGATACCGACGAAGCGGCATAAGCCAGCGCAGCGAAGGGAATTTCTTGGAACCGAACATATCTTCGATTTTTGAACAGGCTCAGGACAGCCTCATCACCCTGCGCGATCTGATGCGATTTGCCGTCAGCCGGTTCAGGCAGGCCGACGTCTTTTTTGGCCACGGGACCAACAATGCTTGGGATGAGGCCGCCTACCTGCTGTTACATACCCTGCATTTGCCGATTGATCAGCTTGAGCCATTCATAGACGCGCGCCTGACCGGCCATGAGCTGGCTGAATGCCTGAATATCATCCGTCGGCGCATTGAAGAACGCATCCCCGCTGCCTACCTCACGCATGAAGCCTGGCTCGGGGAATACCGTTTTTACGTCGACCAGCGCGCCATCATCCCGCGCTCGCACATTGCCGAGCTACTGGAAGAACAATTAAGTCCCTGGGTTGAAGATCCATGGGCCATCAATCGTGTACTCGACCTATGTACCGGATCCGGCTGCCTGGCCATTCTGGCAGCATTGGCATTTCCTGAAGCACGCATCGACGCCGTCGATATTTCTGAAGACGCACTATCCGTCGCACGGCGCAATATTTCAGACTACGCACTCGAAACGCGCATTCACACACTCAAATCCGATGCCTTCGCCGCCATCCCCAACGAACGCTACGACCTCATCATCAGCAACCCACCTTACGTCAATAGCGAGTCGATGGCCGCACTGCCTCCGGAATACCGTCAGGAGCCGGAAATCGCCCTGGCTAGCGGTGAAGACGGTCTGGATTTCACGCGCATCATCTTGCACGAAGCGGCCAATCACCTGAACCCCGGCGGCCTGCTGATCGTCGAGATCGGCCATAACCGGGAAGCGCTCGAAGCCGCCTATCCGGATACGCCATTCACCTGGCTCGAAACGGCGGCGGGCGGAAATTTTGTTTTCCTGCTGCGTCAGAAAGATTTACCCGGCGGCCGCTAAAAAGGCGCCCCGGAACCCCTTATAAACAGGGCATCTCCGGGCACCTCCTCTGAAACCCGCGTGGATAAAGGACTTCCGGGCACCCTCTCTGAGATGCCCTGTTTACAAGGGTCTCAGAGCACCCCATCGGAAATGCCCGCAAACAAAGGGGCTCCGGCCAGGCGTTCTAAGATGCTCTGCCCCGTTTAGCCGTTAAGCTTAATTTTCTAGCTCGCGTAGACGCGCCACGGCCTCTTCCACACGCCGGACAGCAATGACCTGTATGCCGGAAACCGCCTGTTTGGGCCGATTGGCCTCAGGAATCAGCGCATACAAAAAGCCGAGTTTGGCCGCTTCCTTAAGGCGCTCTTGCCCACGCGGCGCGGGACGGATTTCTCCCGCCAGACCCACTTCACCGAAAACGACCAGCTTGTCCGGCAGCCGCCGGTTTTTCAGCGACGAAACAATTGCCAGCAATACGGCCAGATCGGCTGCCGGTTCGACAATTTTTACGCCACCAACGGCATTGATAAAAACATCCTGGTCAAAGCAAACGATGCCAGCATGACGATGCAGCACGGCCAGCAGCATCGCCAGCCGCTGCGCATCCAGACCCACAGTCAGGCGGCGTGGATTACCGTGCGCCTGATCGACAAGCGCCTGGATTTCGACAAGCAAGGGCCGCGTCCCCTCCTGCGCAACGAGCACGCAGGAGCCAGGGACATTCTGCCCATGCGGCGACAGAAACATTGCCGAGGGATTGTTGACGCCTTTCAGCCCTCTGTCAGTCATGGCGAAAACACCGATTTCATTGACCGCACCATAGCGGTTTTTGACCGCACGAATCAGGCGAAATCTCGAATGTGCGTCCCCTTCAAAATACAGCACGGTATCGACGATATGCTCAAGCACGCGCGGACCGGCCAACGCCCCCTCCTTGGTCACATGGCCGACGAGGATGATCGTCATCCCGGTCTGTTTGGCTAGCCGCGTCAGCTGCGCCGCACACTCACGCACCTGGGCAACCGAACCGGGCGCAGAGCTAAGCTGCTCGGACCACAAGGTCTGAATCGAATCAATGACCGCCACACACGGCCGTTCCGCCTGTAATACGGCAAGAATCTTTTCCAGATTGATCTCCGCCAGCAACTTGAGGCCGCCGGTATTGAGCGCCAGGCGGCGTGCGCGCAAGGCAACCTGCTGGCCGGACTCCTCGCCACTGACATAAAGTACCGGTTGTCGCACGGCAAGCGCTGTCAATGCCTGCAACAGCAGCGTGCTCTTGCCGATCCCCGGATCACCGCCGATCAACACGACGCCGCCAGCCACCAGCCCGCCGCCAAGTACCCGATCGAATTCCCCCATCCCCGTCGGCAAACGGTCTTCCTCTCGCGCCTCAATGTCGGCCAGCGCCTGTAGATGCGCCACACCACCCAGCGCGGCAAAGCGCTTGCCGTTCGCGGGCACGGTCTCAACAAGCGTTTCAACCAGCGTATTCCAGCCGCCGCAGCCCGGACATTGCCCCTGCCATTTGGAGGCACTGGCGCCGCATTCGGTACAGGCGTACATCGTTTTTGTTTTGGCCATTGATTGCCTGCTTTCAAACTTCGGCGACCGGCACGCGCGGCGCCAGAGCACACAGCAACTCGTAACTGATCGTTCCTGCCGCCGCGGCCACTTCCTCAACCGGCAGCTTTTCACCCCATAGAACGACCTTGCTACCTACGCCCGCCGCAGGCAAATCACTCAGGTCGCAGGCCAGCATATCCATGGATACCCGGCCAATCGTCCGCGTTCTCTGGCCGTCGACCAGAATCGGCGTCCCCGTCGGCGCATGGCGCGGATAACCGTCGGCATAACCACAGGCAACGATGCCCAAACGCATTTCGCGCTCGGCAACGAACGTGCCGCCGTAGCCGACCCGTTCGCCGGCGCCTACCGTTTCAACGGCAATGATGCGGCTGCCCAGCGTCATGACAGGCTGCAAATCCAGACGGACCGCAGGGTCTCGGTAAAAGGTGAGCCTCCGTAAATCATGATGCCAGGGCGCACCCAGCCATGTACCGTCTCCGGGTGGCGCATCAGTGCGGCTGAATTCGCCATTGATACGGGAAACGTCGCGGCTTCCGGCCAGGCATTGCGGATCGCATCAAGGTGCGCCAATTGCCAGGCAACTCCACGCTCGCCATCGGCATCGGAAAAATGCGTCATCAACGTCTTTTCGCCCAATACAGAAATGCGCTCCAGTGCCGCCCGCAGTGAGGAGATCTGGTCGAAGGTAAAACCAAGCCGGTTCATCCCCGTATTCAGCTTGAGATAAATCGGCAAAGGTCCAGGCAAACCCACTGTTTGCAGCAATTTAAGCTGTTCCAGGCAGTGAATTGCCGGCGTTAGCCGGTATTCGGCGCATGTATGCACGTCGCGCGCCTCGAAAACGCCTTCGAGCAACAGAATGGGTTGCCTAAAACCGGCATCGCGCAAAGTGACCGCATCGGACAGATCGAGCAACGCAAAACCGTCTGCTACATCGCCAAGCGCCCGTGCCGTACGCAACAGGCCGTGACCATACGCATTAGCCTTAACGACTGCCCAGGCTTTGACAGACTCCCCGCCACGGGCGGCATATTTTTTGGCAAGAAGATAATTGTGACGAATTGCGGCCGTAGCAATGCGGGCTTGAATTGGACGAGGCATGGATAAAAAACCTGAGGCCTGAAAACGGGAAGTTGAAACGAAAAAATTTATCCGGAAATTTCCCGGGAAAATCAAAACAGCGGCATTGTGCCTCAACCATCACGCATCCATCAAAAATCCATCAAAAAATTCCCCAGCCCATTCCGCAGCTGCGGCAAAAAACCCTACCGCCATGACCTCAACCCATCCCTAGACTGACAAACGTTTCAGAGAAAGTAGAGAGCTGCCGCAGTCCTTATATCCCCGCCACTCCTCAATGCTCTGCTCGTCGCTCCCCGGCGACAAATCGGGATATCAATCTGGTTTTCGTGGTATAAAACTGCCCGTCTTGTTAGAAACTGTCCAGTGTTAATGCCTTTCGGCTTTTACATTATTATGGCGGCGCAATTTTTTTCTGCGCTTGCCGACAACGCGTTGCTCATCGTTGCGATCGCCGTCCTGCGAGAAATGCAGGCGCCGCCAGCTTATGAGCCGTTGTTAAAAACATTCTTCACTGTTTCCTACGTCGCCCTCGCCGCGTTTGTCGGCGCATTCGCCGATTCGATGCCCAAATGGCGCGTCATGTTCATCAGCAACGCCATTAAAATCGGCGGCTGCATCATGATGTTTTTCCACGTACATCCGCTCTTTGCCTATGCGATCGTCGGTCTGGGCGCCGCCGCTTATTCGCCCGCCAAGTACGGCATTCTGACTGAATATCTACCGCACCGACTGCTGGTCGTCGCCAATGGCTGGATCGAAGGACTGACCGTTGGCGCCATCATTCTCGGCGTTGTCATCGGCGGCACGCTGATTCAGCCTGGGCTGGCCGCCCGCCTGCTCAGCCCTGACCTGCCGTTCATTAAACTGGGCATCGACTCGATTAGTGAGATAGCGATTGCCATCACCTGTTTTTTCTATCTCCTCGCCACCCTTTTTAATCTGTACATTCCTGATACCGGCGTCGAGCACAAAAAATTGCACAAGAACCCGCTTTATTTGTTCCAGGAATTCAACCGCTGCATGATATTGCTCTGGCGCGACCGTCTCGGTCAGGTTTCACTGGCCGTCACCACGCTGTTCTGGGGCGCCAGCGCAACCTTACAGTTCATCGTCATCAAATGGGCGGAAGCCGCCCTGCATCTCAACCTCTCCAAATCGAGCATGTTGCAGGGCGTCGTCGCCATCGGCGTGGCACTCGGTGCAGCGGCTGCTGCCAAAATAGTGACGTTGCGCCAATCCGTGCGTATCATTCCGCTTGGAATTGCCATGGGCCTCATCGTCCTGTGTATGGTTTTCGTCAGCAATCTCTGGGTCGCCATTGCCCTGCTCATCATTATCGGCGCACTTGCAGGCTTCTTTGTTGTGCCGATGAATGCTTTGCTGCAGCACCGCGGTCATCAGTTAATGGGGGCAGGTCACTCGATTGCCGTACAGAATTTCAACGAAAATCTCTCGATTCTGGTCATGACCTGTCTGTACTATCTAATGATGCAGATCAACCTCTCGATCTATTGGGTCATCACCCTATTCGGGCTATTCGTCAGCGGCAGCATGCTGCTCGTCAAACGCCGCCACGAGCATAATCAGCGCATCCAAGACGATGTGATCCATCTCGACGATTCGACGCACTGATTTAAGGCGGATTTAAGATGTATTGACGATGCGCTGCATCAGTGCGCGTGCGCGGCACAAGTCTTCCCAGGCTTTGGCCTTGTCCGGCAGGTTGCGCAGTAAGTAGGCCGGGTGATAGGTGACAAGCGTAGGAATTTCCAGTTCGCCCTGCCGGTATATCAAAAACCTGCCGCGCATACTGGCCAAAGAGCCCTCTTCGCCCAGCACGGCAGCAACCGCTGCCTTACCGAGCAACACGATCAACTTGGGTTGCAACAATTCAATCTGGCGTTGCAAGTAAGGCCGGCAGGCGGCCATTTCTGATAGCTCAGGGGTGCGGTTGCCCGGAGGGCGACATTTGACGGCGTTGGCGATATAGACGTTTTCTCCACGCGCCAGATCGATCGCCGCCAGCATGGCGTCGAGTAGCCGACCGGCCTGGCCGACAAACGGCTCACCACGCGCATCTTCCTCCGCCCCCGGCCCTTCGCCAATGAAAAGCCAGTCGGCCTGTTCGTCGCCGACGCCGGGCACCGCCTGCTTTCGCTTGGCACATAAGCCGCAAAGATGACAATCCATGATGGTCTGCCGTAATTGTGGCCAATCCATATCCATGACCTTTGCAAGCGCATCATGCTTATTGTCCGGCCGTACCATTTCTTTAGCAGATGCTGCAATCGGCGCAGGCCCCGGCAATACAGGGGACTGACTCGTTTCGGGCTGAACATCATGCATTGCCAGGGTCTGAACGGTTTCGGCGCACGGCGAATCGCCCATCGGTTTTGGGCGGACACGCAATATCCACTGCGGCGAGAGTCCCATTTCATCGAGTATTCGTTTGCGTGTCAGGCTCATGCCAGCACCTCATGCCGCTTTGCCAAGGCTTTCGATGAATTCGGTAAATTTACCCACATTGCTCGCTCAACCGCATTTCTTCCAACGCCCGCGACATTACGACTGCGTCTTCGCTTCCCTCAGTATCGTGGTAATAATTCCGGCGCACACCGATTTGTTGAAAACCAACATGGCGATACAGCGCCAGTGCTGCGGCATTGGACGGACGAACTTCCAGCAGCAGGATGCGGCCACCGGCATCTTGCGCCATCATCATGGCCTGATGCAGCAGGTGTGCCCCCAGCTTTTTTCCCTGATGGGTTGGCGCAACGACAATATTCAGCAGATGGGCTTCGTCAGCCGCCATCATCAAGATGAAATAGCCAAGAATCCCCTCATCACTGCGATATACCTGACATAAGTAGCCGCTTGTTATCGAGTCGACAAAATTACCGCGGCTCCAAGGAAAATGGCAGGCCTGCCGCTCAATATACAGCACCACGTCAAGATCCGATAACACCATCGGTGCCAAACTGGCCTGGGGTGTTTGCATCATGGCGCTCATCAGGCATGCCCACCTTCAGCCAGACGCTCGGCTATCGTTTTGGCCACCTTGTCACGCACATACAGCGGCACAGCATCCGCCGGATCGAGCCGCTCACCACGCATCAGACGCGGCGCAGCAAGCCGCGCCACCGCGCTCGCGCAGGGCATAATTTCCGGCCTCCATTCCACCACGCAGCCAGCCAGACGTTCGCGAATCTGGTGATAGACCGTCAATGCATTACCGCAGGCCAGCCAACCCGTCGAATCAGGCCGCGGCAAAGCCTCCGGCGCATAGACGCCTTCTGCAAATACTCGGCGGCCGTGGTCGAATGCCGCGCAATACACCTCCCCCATCCGCGCATCAAGCGTCACCATTACACGCTCGCCTCCGGTCGATGCAGCCACGGCTTCCAGCGTACCCACGCCCAGCAAAGGCAGGTCGTGTGCGATTGCCAACCCCTGCGCCAGGCCACAAGACACGCGCAGCCCAGTGAATGCGCCGGGCCCTTGACCAAAGGCTAATCCATCAAGGCAGGCAAAACTCAACCCGGCATCGGCCAATATCTGTGCCGCCAAAGGCAGAAGCGTCGCAGAATTCGACAAGCCTTCCGGACAAAAGCGTTCGACGATTTCTCCTTCCAGCCAGAGTGCAACCGAACCAGGATCAACCGCCGTTTCAAGGGCAAGAATCTTCATCCGTCTATTTTACTGGAAGCCAATTTCACATGCGAAAACACGTGCCAACATTAGAAAACGCTTGAACAAACAATGATTGATCTGTACAATCCACCGGATTCGAGAAATGCGTTGCGCCCGTAGCTCAGTTGGATAGAGTACTTGGCTACGAACCAAGGGGTCGGGCGTTCGAATCGCTCCGGGCGCGCCACGCAAATCCGAAAACAGAACAGGGATTGAGTCAGCAATGATTCAATCCTTTTTCTTTTTGAGTGCCGCCCATAGCAATGGGGGTTGTGCGTGCGGAGCGCTGGCAAGTCATGGGAACGGTCAGTTTTTGCTGACCTTTTAGGCCAAACTTTCCTCTAGCCCCTCAGTAAGCGATTCCGTCGTTTTCATTCTTTATGATTTTCGCCAGTCTTACCGATGGCATTGGAAACGCAACCACAGCCCCAATATGCAGACTGATCATTGTTTTATTCGCCTTGAACACATAAACCGAAAAGGAGCGTCACATGACTGATGGTACTGACTTGGTTCCCGGGCCCAGCGAATCGCTGGTTAAAACGACGCACCTGATTTACGCACTGCATACAGTCAGCATAATCTTCGGGATATTTGGGACACTGACGATCGTTGGCCTGTTCTTGTTCGGCTGGCCGTCGCTTATCGCGGTAATCATCAATTACATAAAACGCAATGAAGTCCGCAACACCTGGCTGGAGTCACATTTCCGCTGGCAAATCCGCACCTTCTGGTACGCGTTGCTCTGGTTGATCATCATCGCTATCCCTTCGTTCTTATTGATGATCGTGCTTGTCGGCTTTGCGCTGTGGTATATCGGCATGTCGCTGCTTGGCATCTGGGCAATTTACCGCATTGCCCGCGGCTGGCTGGCGCTGAACGATAGAAAAGCGCTCCCGATCTGATTCAGCGCCCCCGGAAACCCGCGTGGATAGGGCATTTCCGGGTAGGCACCCCTGAAACCCGCATGAATAAAGGATCTCCGGACAGGCATCCGGAGATGCCCTGTTTACAAGGGTTTCCGCCCCCCTTCTGGAGATGCGCCAAGAAGCGCCTTTTTCTACGACGCCCGACTCCGGAACCTCAGGCGTCAGGAAACTTCGTCGATCCAAGCCTGCTGAAGCGCTTCCAGAATCTTCTCGCCGCAACGATTAGGCTCGTCGTCAAAACCGGGCAATGCCTTGACCCAATTCATCAGATCGACAAAGTTGACCTTACGCGGGTCGACATCCGGGTAGGCATCCGCCAATTCGGCGACCAGTTCATGAATATCTGTCCATTTCATGGCTAGTGCTGCCCTTCCTTTGCCATATTGATCGAATAACGCGGAATTTCAACGACAAGCGGCGTATCGTTTACGATCGCCTGGCAGGACAGGCGCGAATTGGGTTCCAGCCCCCAAGCCTGATCCAGGCGATCTTCCTCCAGCTCATCCGGCGGTTCCAATCCATCGTAGCCTTCGCGGATGATGACGTGACAGGTCGTGCAAGCACAGGACATTTCACAGGCATGCTCAATGGCAATGCCGTGATTGAGCAGCGCTTCGCAGACTGATTCGCCGGGTTGCGCATCAATAACCGCCCCTTCCGGACAAAGTTCGACATGGGGCAATACGATAATTTGCGTCATAACGTATTTCCTTTAGGTGCTTGCGCATTTTGCACAAGACCAACCTCGGCCTCCAAGGCATCGACCTGCTGTCCGGCAAAAGCACGGCGAATCGATTCATTCATGCGGTGTGCAGCAAAATCACGGGTCCCTGCATCCAGCGCATTGATGGCAGCATTGATTGCAGAACGATCTTCGCCCAGTGCTGCAGCCTGCAACTGTGTAATTAGCGATTCGATATTCGTTCGCTGCGCTTCATCCAGCAGACCGGCATCACTTTTCAAGGCGGATTGTACGGCCTCGATCATGCGCTGCGCCTCCACCTGAGCCTCCTTGACGGCACGGCGCAAGGCATCGTCCTGACTATGTGCCAGCGAGTCTTTGAGCATGGCGGTGATTTCGTCATCGGACAATCCGTAAGACGGCTTGACAGCAATGCTCGCTTCGACGCCGGCGGTCGTTTCGCGCGCCGACACCGACAGCAGGCCGTCGGCATCGACCTGAAACGTGACCCGAATACGCGCCGCACCAGCAACCATCGGCGGAATCCCGCGCAAATCAAAGCGTGCCAGTGAGCGGCAGTCGCTGACCAGTTCGCGTTCGCCCTGGACGACATGGATGGCCAGAGCAGTCTGCCCATCGCGGAAGGTTGTGAACTCCTGCGCACGCGCGACGGGAATCGTCGAATTGCGCGGGATGATCTTTTCTGCCAGGCCGCCCATCGTCTCCAGCCCGAGCGACAACGGAATCACATCGAGCAGCAACCAATCGTCGCCCGGCGCACGATTACCCGCCAACAGATTGGCCTGCATCGCGGCGCCCAAGGCGACCACTTTGTCAGGATCGAGATTGTTCAGTGGCTCCCGCCCAAAGAAATTGCCAACAGCGCGCTGAATCTGCGGCATGCGCGTCGCGCCGCCAACCATCACGACGCCCTTAATCTCATCCGCCGCCAGGCCAGCATCACGCAGGCATTTTCTGACGGCCTGCAGCGTCCGGGTAACCAGTGTCTGCGTAATTTCAGCAAAAATTTCCGTCGTCAATTTCAGATCGACGATTTCACCACTGCCCAGATTGGCGACGATCGAGGCAGCATTGTGTAGCGTCAAATGCTCCTTGGCCTCGCGCGCACGGCTCAGCAGCAGGCGCGCATCTTCAGCCGAAAGCGGCCGCAGCCCGGCCGTTTCGATAATCCAGCAGAAAATGCGCTGATCGAAATCATCGCCGCCGAGCGCAGAATCCCCGCCTGTCGCCAGTACCTCAAAAACCCCGCGCGAGAGCCTGAGGATTGAAATATCAAATGTTCCGCCACCCAGATCGTAGACGGCGTAAGTGCCCTCCGCACCATTGTCGAGGCCATAGGCAATGGCTGCGGCAGTCGGTTCATTGAGTAGGCGCAATACGGACAGTCCGGCAAGTTTGGCGGCATCCTTGGTCGCCTGACGCTGCGCATCGTCAAAATAGGCCGGCACGGTAATCACGGCACCCACCAGCGACCCGCCCAGCGCCGCTTCGGCACGTTCGCGTAAAGTTTTGAGAATATCGGCAGAAACTTCGACGGGTGATTTGACCCCTGCGGCCGTGCGCACACGAACCATACCGGGCGCATCGTCAAAATAGTAAGGCATCGACTCCCGATGCACGACGTCCGAGATACCCCGCCCCATGAGGCGTTTCACGGAGACGATGACATTGCGTGGATCATCCGCTTGCCGTAAGCGTGCTTCGTAGCCGACAATCGGCTCACTTTCCGCGCGATAACGCACCACCGAAGGAAGTAACGGCCGCCCTTGCTCATCGCTGATCACACAGGCTTGGCCGCTGCGCACCGTCGCCACCAGCGAGTTGGTCGTACCGAGATCGATTCCTACGGCGAGTTTATGCTGGTGCGGCGCGGGCGACTCGCCCGGCTCAGAAATTTGCAGTAAAGCCATGGAAAACAGTCTGTCGTCAGTCGTTCAGCACATACTGAATCGTTTTATTGTTCAAGCGCAGCAAGCGCTTCGTCAATTTCCGCCAATAATTTTTCGAGATACATCAGGCGCAATACCCCATCTTCTGCCGCCTGGCAGTCACGCCGCCCATCAAGATCAAGCGCCAGCGTCTCGTAAGCTTGCCGAATCTGCGCACGAACACGCACTTCTTGATCTGCCAGCTGCGCGCGCCTCTGCAACGGCCTCCCGCCACTCCATCTGCTCCATGAGAAAAGCGGTCGACATCGTCGTATTGTTTTCTGCCTTCACCTTATGGCCAAGCAGCTCCAGCAGGTAACGCGCGCGCGGTAAGGGTTTGCGTAAGGTCTGGTACGCCTCGTTGGCTTTCGTTGCCCATTGGAGCGAACGCCGCTGAGCTGCTTCGTCGGCATCGGCGAAGCGGTCGGGATGAATCTGCGCCTGAATTTCCCGATAACTGCGGTCAAGCGCATCGCTGTCGATACGGAACGCTCTCGGCAAGCCGAAAAGTGCGAAATGATCTACGTTAAAGTCCATAATCGTCATCTAATCAAACACTGAAGCTTTCGCCACAGCCGCACGCTCCCTTGACATTCGGATTGTCGAACTTGAAGCCTTCGTTCAAGCCTTCGCGCACATAATCAAGCCGTGTGCCGTCAAGATATGGCAGGCTCTTGGCATCGACCAGCACCCGCACGCCGTGCGATTCAAATTCGACATCGCCCTCTTCGACCATATCGGCAAATTCCAGTTTGTAGGCCACGCCAGAACAGCCGCTGGTGCGCACGCCCAAACGCAAGCCGATCCCTTTGCCGCGTTTGGTAATGTAGTGGGCGACGTGTTGTGCCGCCCTTTCTGAAAGGCTAACCGCCATCATTGCCTCCTTGCCGAAACAGAACAGTTCATTCGCCCTGTTTTTTCCGGTAATCCGCAACCGCCGCCTTGATCGCATCTTCGGCCAGAATCGAACAATGGATTTTCACTGGCGGCAGCGCCAGTTCCTCGGCAATTTGCGTATTCTTGATTTCGAGCGCCTGTTCGAGC
>ERZ772973.769-NODE-769-length-13483-cov-132.447_pt1 | contig 13483 bp, 13 predicted proteins | sample MGYA00580672_ERZ772973 | MGnify/ENA primary metagenome ERZ772973 (study PRJEB29015, sample SAMEA2737938) | human oral metagenome | biome: human oral; feature: human-associated habitat; material: dental | place: China | collected 2152 ... | reverse complement strand
CGCGGCGGTCACGCTCGGCGCGCATCTGCTGCTCCATGGAGCCCTGGATGGAGGCGGGCGGGTCGATGGACTTCAGCTCGACGCTGTTGACGCGAATGCCCCAGCGGCCGGTGGCCTGGTCCAGGACGCCGCGCAGCTGCCCGTTGATCTGGTCGCGGCTGGTCAGCGTCTGCTCCAGGTCCATGGATCCCACGACGTTACGCAGCGTGGTGACGGTCAGCTGCTCGATCGCCTGCAGGTAGTTGGAGATCTCGTAGGTGGCGCGCGTCGGGTCGGTGATCTGGTAGTAGACCACCGAGTCGATGCTCACGACGAGGTTGTCCGAGGTGATGACCGGCTGGGGCGGGAAGGAGACAACCTGCTCGCGCAGGTCCATGACGTTGCGCACCCGGTCGACGAAGGGCACCAGGAAGTGCAGACCGGCGGTGTAGGCCGCCTGGAAGCGGCCCAGGCGCTCAACGATGATGGCGGTGCTCTGCTTGACGATCCGCACCGCCCGGAAGATGGCGATGATGACCAGCACTGCCAGGAGAAGCAAGATGATGGAAATGACGGGCACGAGTTTCCTCCTGCGGGGTTGAACGGGTGGTCAGGACGGCTGTGAGCCGGCCACGGGAACTGAAGGTGTCGGGTGATGAGAGGGCAGGTGGACGGGTACGCTGCCGACGACGCCCATCAACGCCCACAGATGCCAACACGGTAGGACATCACCGGCCGGCTTGAAACCGCTGCGGACGTCTCAGGCGGCGTCCGGAATCAGGATGCGGAGGCATCGGCGGGCGCAGCCGCCGGGGCGACGACGGCCACGGCCCCGTCGATCTCGGTGACGGTGACGCTGGCTCCGGCCTCCAGGCGGGTCGTCCCCTGGACGGCGGGGGCCAGGCGGGCACTCCACTCCTCACCGCCCAGGCGGACCCGTCCGCCGCCGTCGTCCACTGCGGTGATGGTGGTGGCCGACCTGCCGATGAGGGCGTCGACATTGGTCTTCATCTGGGGAGTGGTGGCCGCCAGGCGCCGCTTGGCCCAGGGGCGCACGGCGAAGAGCAGCAGGGTGGAGACACAGGCGAAGACCGCCACCTGCGCCCACAGGGGCCCGCCTAGGAAGGACGTCAGTCCGCCTCCCAGCGCGCCTCCGGCGATCATGAGGAAGGTGAGATCGGCCGTCACCGTCTCGATGACGACGAGGAGCAGGGCCCCTCCGATCCAGAACAGCCATTCCATGAGAACCTCCTGATGAACGCGGTTGGCGAGTATGTGGTCCGGTCCTGGGCGGGGACGGTGTGAGCCGGGGTGCTTGCCCGTGCCCGGAGCCGGTCAGCCCCTGGCCTCGGCGACGCGCTTGCCGCGACCGGTGCGTCGGCCTCGGGCGGTGTAGCGTCCACGGTCGTGAGTGACCTCCAGCGGCAGACCGAAGGTCGCGCTGATCGTGTCCTCGGTGAGGACCTGCTCCAGCGGGCCGGAGCCCACGACCTCCCCCTCGCGCAGCGTGAGCGCGTGGGTGAAGCCCACTGGGATCTCCTCAAGGTGATGGGTCACCAGAACCATGGAGGGTGAGTCGGGCGAGGAGATGATCTCCGTGAGCGCCGCCAAAAGCTGCTCGCGACTGGCCAGGTCCAGGCCCGAGGCGGGCTCGTCGAGGAAGAGCATCTCCGGGTCCGGCATGAGCGCACGGGCCAGCTCAACGCGCTTGCGCTCCCCGGATGACAGCGTCCCCCAGAGGCGGTCGATCAGGTGACCGGCGCCCAGGGCGCCCAGCAGGGCCTGGGCCCGCTCGACGTCGAAGTCGTCGTACTCCTCGCGCCAGCGCCCGATGCGCCCGTAGGAGGCCGACAGGACCACGCCCAGCACCTTCTCGCCGCCCTGGACATTGGCAGCCAGGGCGGAGGAGAGCAGTCCGATACGCGGGTGGAGCTCGGAGACGTCCACGCGTCCGAGCCTCTCGGAGAGGATGTCCACCGTTCCAGAGGAGGGAAAGAGCCTGGCCGAGGCGATTCTGGCGATCGTGGTCTTGCCCGCACCGTTGGGTCCCAGCAGCACCCAGTGCTGCCCCTCCTCCACGGTCCAGTCGACATGGCTGAGGATCTGGTGGCTGCCGCGGTGCAGCGAGACGTCGTCGAGGCGCAGGACACTGGTCATGGGCCGATCCTATCGTGCTACCGACATCACATCGGGCAGGTGAGGAACCACCGGAGCAGGAGACGGAGGGACCTGCTCCCCATCCGGTCGGCCAACCGGGTCCTGGGCGCCCCGCCCTTCACTAAGGTGGTTCCCCATGGATCCCCTCAATCCTCCCGCGAGCATCGTGCTGGCCCTGTGGGCGCCGGTTCCCTCCTCCCGCGGCCTGTCGCTGCTTCAGGGCGCCGACGGCGTTCACGACGTCGTCGGCAGCACCGTCCCCAAGGCCCTGGGCGCGTCCGGTGCCACCACCGGTCCAGGGCGCGTCGGCCTGGAGCACTGGCTCACGGATGCCCGGCCACTCACCCGGGTGACGGCGGTCCTGCCCTCTCCTGCCGGCAGTACCGGAACGTGGGGCATCCTGCCCGACGTCGAGGAGGGGGTCGTCATCGAGGGAGCACCCGGGCGGGTGCTGCTGGTGCCCGAGGAGTCCGGCACCTCCATGACCTGGCACGCTGAGCCGGTGACCGCTCCGCTGCCCCCGCTGGACGCCGCCCACGCCCGCAGGCAGGTGCACGCCGCCACCGAGGAGGCCATCGACTCACTCATCGAGCTCGACCTGGCGCGTGAGCGCCCGGATACGGCCGATGCCCTCAACGACCTTCTCACGGCCGTGGTGGACCCCCGTCTCATCCCGCCCTGGCTGCCGGGGCGCAACCGGGAGCTCCTGGAGCGCTCGCTGCGGTTGGCGGGGATCTGCGAGCTGGCTCTGGACGACGACGGCGCGGCCACGACGGCGCTTCAGGCCCAGCGGCGCTGCGACGTGCTGCGTCCGCTGCTGGCGGTGGCCCGCCACGGCGCGGCGGCGGCCACCGAGTGGTGGGCCCGGTAAGGGGGCTCAGAGCCGTACCACTCGGTGGCGCCCGACGACACCGGCCGTCTCGGTCTGCGTCAGCCCTGGATCAGCCCTGGGGCAACCCTGGGTCAGCCCTGGGCCAGGACCCAGTTGTAGACGTCCATGGTGCGCTGGGCGATGGCCTCCCAGGCGAAGTGCTCCTCGACGCGGCGCCGGGCGGCCTCTCCCATGACCTTGGCGGCCTCGGAGTCGGTGACCAGGGTGGTCAGGCGCTCGGCCAGGTCGGCCTCGAAACGGGCCGGGTCGATGGGGGTGCCGGTTCCGTCCTGGACCTGCTCGATGGGCACCAGCAGCCCGGTCTCACCATCGACGATGACGTCGGGGATGCCGCCGGTGGCCGATCCGACCACCGGCAGGCCCACGGCCATGGCCTCGAGGTTGACGATGCCCAGGGGCTCGTAGACCGAGGGGCACACGAAGACGTCGGAGGCGGCCAGGACTGCGATGAGCTCGGGACGCGGCAGCATCTCCTCGATCCAGACCACGCCGGTGCGCTTCTCGCGCAGGCGGGCCACGAGGCCCTCGACCTCGGCCTTGATCTCGGGGGTGTCAGGGGCACCGGCGCACAGGATGACCTGGACATCGGCAGGCAGCTGCTCGCAGGCGCGCAGCAGGTGGGGCAGACCCTTCTGGCGGGTGATGCGGCCGACGAACACGACGGTGGGGCGGTCGGGGTCGATGCCGAGGCGCTTGAGGGTGGCGGCGGCCGCGGCGTCGGCGTCCTCGCCCTGCGGGTGCTTCCAGGCCTCGAGGTCGATGCCGTTGTGGACGACCTTGACGCGCTCGGGGTCGATGGCCGGGTAGGAACGCAGGATGTCCTCGCGCATGCCGTTGGAGACCGCGATGATGCCGGAGGCGGCCTCGTAGGCGGTCTTCTCCGCCCAGGACGACAGGGCGTATCCGCCGCCGAGCTGCTCGGCCTTCCAGGGGCGCAGGGGCTCCAGGGAATGGGCGCTGATGACGTGGGGGACGCTGTGGAGCAGACCGGCCAGGTGGCCGGCGAGGTTGGCGTACCAGGTGTGGGAGTGGACGAGGTCGGTTCCCTCGGTGCCCTGAGCCATCTCCAGGTCGACCCCGAAGGTGCGCAGGGCGGCGTTGGCGCCGTCGAGCTCAGCGATCTCGGGGTAGCCGGTGACGCCGTCGTCGGCGCCCTCGGTGCCGGGCTCGCGGGGGCCGCCGAAGGCGTGGACGCGGACGTCGGCCAGGGGGCGCAGGACCTTGGCGAGCTCGTTGACGTGGACCCCGGCGCCGCCGTAGATGAAGGGTGGGTACTCCTTGGTCAGCAGGTCGACCCTCATGGGTGTGCCTCTCCTCTGTCTGCTGGATGGACTGACCGCGCCGTCCTCGGCGCAGGACGGGCGCCCTACGGTGGGTGGGCGCCACACCCGACGGTATACGCACGCGCCTCGCAGTGGGACTGTTCGACGTCGGTGGTTTCCACCGACTCACGTGTACGGGCCCGTCAGCGCCCTGAGCGGGGGCGCGTCTAGATCGAAGGTCCGGGTTGAGTCAAGCTCGACCCAGATTGTGATCTGTTTGGCCCCATAAGTCCCTCGAGCAACGTAAGGTAGGCCACATGGCTCAACCTCGCGTACTCGCAATCGTCCTCGCCGGTGGCGAGGGCAAGCGTCTCATGCCCCTGACCGTCGACCGCGCGAAGCCCGCCGTCCCCTTCGGTGGCATCTACCGGCTGATCGACTTCTCGCTGTCCAACATGATCAACTCCGGCTTCCTCAAGGTCGTGGTGCTCACTCAGTACAAGTCCCACTCGCTGGACCGCCACATCTCCAAGACGTGGCGCATGTCCGACATGCTGGGCAACTACATCGCGCCGGTGCCGGCCCAGCAGCGCGTGGGCAAGCACTGGTTCCTGGGGAGCGCTGACGCGATCTACCAGTCCCTCAACCTGCTCGACGACGAGCGGCCCGACTACGTGGTCATCACCGGTGCGGACAACATCTACCGCATGGACTTCTCCCAGATGCTGGACCACCACATCGCCTCCGGGCTGCCCTGCACCGTGGCCGGCATCCGCCAGCCCCGGTCCCTGGCGGACCAGTTCGGCGTCATCGAGACCGACCCGACCAACCGAGGCAAGATCAAGGCCTTCGTCGAGAAGCCCAAGGAGACCCCGGGGCTGCCGGACTCCCCCGATGAGGTCCTGGCCTCGATGGGCAACTACATCATGAACGCCGACGCGCTCCTGGAGGCCGTCACGGTGGACGCCGCCGACGAGTCCTCCAAGCACGATATGGGCGGCAGCATCGTGCCCTGGTTCGTGAACCGGGGCACCGCCGGCGTCTACGACTTCAAGGACAACGACGTTCCTGGTTCCTCCGAGCGCGACCGCGACTACTGGCGTGACGTGGGTACCGTGGACGCCTTCTTCGACGCCCACCAGGACCTCATCTCGGTGACGCCCGTGTTCAACCTGTACAACGACCGCTGGCCGCTGTTCGCCGGCTACCAGGCGGCGATGCCCCCGGCCAAGTTCGTCTACGGGCACCACGAGCGCCTGGGGCACGCGGTCGACTCGATCGTCTCGCCGGGCGTCATCGTCTCCGGTGGTGAGGTGATCTCCTCGGTCCTGTCCCCCGGCGTGCGCGTCAACTCCTGGTCCTCGGTGCGCGAGTCGGTCCTCATGGACGGCGCGGAGGTCGGCCGCAACACCGTGGTCAACCGCGCGATCCTGGACAAGTACGTCCGGGTCGAGGAGGGCGCCATGGTGGGTATCGATCCCGAGCACGACCGTGAACGCGGCTTCACCGTGACCGAGTCCGGCATCACGGTGGTGGCCAAGGGACAGGTCGTCACCCGCTGACCCGGGCGGCGCTCACCGCCCGTCCCCGGCTGCACCCGCTGCCGATCCGCGGCCCGCTGCGCCGTCTCCCGGTTCGTCCCGGGGAGACGGCGCAGTCGCGTGCGCGGTTAGCATGACGCCATGAGTAGCACCTCTCCTGCCCCTGCCGCTCCGGTCAGCCGCGCGCTGACCGACGGGCCCCTCGTGACCGAGGGCCCCGGCCTGCTGGTCATGGACGTTGACTCGACTCTCATCGAGCAGGAGGTCATCGAGCTCATCGCCGAGCGCGCCGGGACGCGCGAGCAGGTCGCCGAGGTCACGGCCCGGGCGATGCGCGGGGAGCTGGACTTCGCCGCCTCACTGCGCGAGAGAGTGGCGACACTGGCCGGGGTCCGCGAGAGCGTCTTCGCGGACGTCCTGGCCGAGGTGCGTCCCACCAGGGGGGCGGCCGAGCTCATTGAGGCGCTGCACGCGCGCGGCTGCCGGGTCGGGGTCGTCTCTGGCGGCTTCGAGGAGGTGGTGGTTCCCCTGGCCGAACGCCTCGGTATCGACCATGTGGCGGCCAACCGCCTGGAGACGGACGACGGCGTGCTCACCGGCCGGGTGCTGGGCAGGATCGTGGACCGTCAGGAGAAGGTCCGCTGCCTACGCACCTGGGCCGAGCGGGACGGGGTGCCCATGGAGCGCACCATCGCCGTCGGGGACGGTGCCAACGACCTGGGGATGCTGGCAGCCGCGGGGCTGGGGGTGGCGTTCTGCGCCAAGCCGGTCGTCGTCGAGCAGGCCGACGCCGCGGTCCACGTGCGCGACCTGCGAGCAGTCCTGCAGCTGATCCAGAACTGATCAGAGCCCGGACCGGGGCCGGTCCGGGCTCTTCTGGGATCGGCCGACTCAGTCGCGCTTGCGGGCGGTGAAGATCTCGCGGATCCGAGCGCTCTTGGGCTCCAGCTCCGCCCAGCGGCAGGGGACGTCGATGACGACGGCGGTGGCCGTGGGCACGCCGAAGGAGATCTGGGAGGCCAGGTCGTCGTCGGTGTCGTGGAGGATGTGGGCCAGGACTGAGATCGTGGGCTCGTGGCCGACGACCACCACTGTGCTCGCGTCTCCCCCCTCCTCGGCCAGGACCTGCAGGATGCCGTTGGGGCCCAGGTTGTAGATCTCCTCGCGCACCACGGTGTCGGCGGGCTCGAGGCGGTCGCGCAGGGGGCGGGCGGTCTCGCGGGCACGGGCGGCTGGAGAGACCACGAGCAGGTCGGTGGACTCCAGACGCTTGCGCAGCTCCTTGGCCAGCAGGCCGGCGAGGGCGGCGCCCTTGGAGGTCAGGGGACGTTCCAGGTCGGTGACGGCGTCGTGTGAGGCCTTGGAGTGGCGGACGAGCACGAGGCGGCGCATGGGATCCGTTGTCACGGCTCTACCCTACGGCACCGCGGCGGTCCCGACACCACTGTCACGGACAGCTGTCACGGAGCGTTTCAGCGCACTCGGCCGACGACGCACGCCCCGCCGTCGACGTGGATGGTCTGGCCGGAGGTGGCCGGCATCCAGGTCGACAGCAGGGCCACGGCGGTGCGTGCCACGGCGGTGGCGTCACCGGTGTCCCAGCCCAGGGGGGCGACCTCGCTCCAGCTCCTGCTGAGCTCCTCAAAGCCCGGGATGGCGCTGGCCGCCGTGGTGCTCATGGGGCCCGACGAGATGGCATTGACTCGCACTCCGCGCTCTCCGAGCTCGACGGCGAGGGCGCGCACTGAGGCCTCCAGCGCCGCCTTGAGGGGGCCCATCCAGCCATAGCCGGGGTAGACCCGGGCACTGTCGAAGGTCAGGGTCACCACGCTGCTCCCGAGTCCCAGCAGCGGACCGGCGGCATCGACAAGGGCGGGCAGAGAGGCCGCCGAGACGGTGAAGGCGCGCTCCAGGCCGCGCATCCGCTCCTCAGTCCGAGCAGTGGACTCGGGTCCGGTACCGCCGGTACCGGGCGTCTCGAGCGGGAGGACCGTGCCCAGCAGGTCGAGGTCGGCACGGGCGATGGAGTGGACCAGACCATCCAGGCGGGTGACGCCCAGCTCCTTCAAGGCCGGCGCCAGGGCGGACAGGGAGTCGGCGTCGGCCACGTCCAGGGGCGTCACCGGGTCGGGCAGACCGAGGCCGCGAGCCACCGAGGCGGTGGCCGCCAGAGTGCGAGGGTGACCGCTCAGCAGCACACGGGCGCCCTGCTGGGCGGCGACGGCGGCGACGGCGCTGGCGATCGAGCTGGGCCGCAGGACACCGGTGACGAGCACCGTACGGTCACTGAGCAGTCCCGTGGGAGGGTTCATGCCCTCATCGTCCCACGCCTGCCGACCGTCTATCGCCCTATGCCCATGCCGCCGTCGACGCCGAGGATCGCGCCGGTGACGTAGGAGGCCGCTGAGGAGGCCAGGAACAGGACGGGGCCGGCGACGTCGGCGACCTCGGCGAAGCGCCCCAGCGGGATCTGCTCGAGGTAGGCCGTGCGGATGTGGTCGGGCAGGGAGGCGGTCATGGCGGTGCGCACGAATCCGGGCGCCACCGCGTTGACGGTGATGCCGCGCGGCGCGAGCTCACGGGCCAGGGAACGGGTGAGGCCCTCCACCCCACCCTTGGCGGCGCCGTAGGCGGACAGGCCCACGCCTCCACGGGCGGCAATCACCGAGGAGACCAGGATGATGCGCCCCCGGCGGGCCCGCATCATGGCGGGGGTGACGGCACGCACCGTGTTGAAGGTGCCGGTCAGGTCGGCTGAGATGACCTCGTCCCACATCTGGGAGGAGGTGCGGGCGGCCAGGGACTCCCGGTTGACGCCGGCCGAGGCCACGAGGACCTCGACGGTGCCGTGCGCCTCGGTGGCAACGCTGAGCGCCTGGGCCAGCGCCTCGGGGTCGGTGACATCGGCGGCCAGCCCCAGCACCCCGTCCGGGGCCTCACCGGAACGGGAGATGCCGGCCACCCGATCTCCCTGTGCGAGGAACTCCTTCGCGACTGCCTCCCCAATCCCCCGGGAGGCACCGGTCACGACGACGGAACGTGGTATCGACGGCTCGATCTCTTCGTTCATCAGCACAAGCACACAAGGTAACGCGCGCGAGCATTCATCATCAGCAGTTCGTCACGCACCACCCTCGATCAACCTGTGTTATCTACCCCACAGGTGGTCCATACCTGTCGCAATATGGAGCCGGAGGGCACGGCCGGTCAGCGTCGTGGTGCCTGTCATGTGTCAGCATGTCAGGGTGACGACGACTGAGACCACTACCTCCGCCCCCAGCGCCGGCGCTTGCGGTCCTGCGCCCGCGCCGCTGCGCATCGGCCCGCTGGAAGTGGCCACTCCGGTCGAGCTCGCCCCCATGGCCGGAGTCACCAACGCCTCCTTCCGCCGCCTGTGCCGTGAGATGGCCGAGGCCGCCTTGCCCACGACGCTGGCGCCCACCTCGGCCGGCCCGATGGAGGCACCGGGCGGCGGCCTGCTGGCCCCGGCGGGCCTGTACGTCACCGAGATGGTCACCACCCGGGCCCTGGTGGAGCGCAACGAGCGCACTCTGGCGATGGTGCGCACCGACCCGGCCGAGCGGGTGCGTTCCATCCAGCTCTACGGGGTGGATCCGGCCACGGTGGGCTCCGCGGTGCGGATCCTGGTGGAGGAGGACCTGGCCGACCACATTGACTTGAACTTCGGCTGCCCGGTGCCCAAGGTGACGCGCAAGGGCGGCGGGGCGGCGCTGCCCTGGAAGCGCGACCTGCTGGCGGCGATCCTCACCGAGGCGGTACGCGCCAGCGAGGCGGCCGTCCGCGCCACCGGGCGGGTACGGGAGGTCCCGGTGACCATGAAGATGCGCCTGGGCATCGATGAGGAGCACGAGACCTTCCTCGATGCCACCCAGGCCGCAGAGAACGCGGGGATCGCGGCCGTGGCCCTGCACGCCCGCAGCGCTCGCCAGCACTACTCGGGTCAGGCCCGCTGGGAGGAGATCGCCCGCCTCAAGGAGGCCACCATCCTGCCGGTGCTCGGCAACGGGGACGTCTGGCTCGGTGACGACGCGGTGCGCATGATGGAGGCCACCGGCTGCGACGGCGTCGTCGTGGGGCGTGGCTGCCAGGGGCGGCCCTGGCTGTTCGCCGACATCGTGGCGGCCCTGCACGGCTCGCCGGCGCGCACTCGCCCGGACCTGGACGCCGTCATCGAGGTGATCCGCCGCCACGGGCGCATGCTGGCCGAGGAGATGGGTGAGGACCGGGGGGTGCGCGACCTGCGCAAGCACGTGGGCTGGTACCTCAAGGGCTACCCGGTCGGCGGCGCCGCGCGCGCCGACCTCATGGGGATCAGGACGCTGGCCGAGCTCGACGCCGGCCTGGAGCGGATGCGCTCGCGCCTGCCGGAGGTCGTCGACTACCCCGGTGACATCGTCGAGGGCCCCCGGGGCCGGGCCGGCAGTCCCAAGACCCCGCGCCTACCCGACGGGTGGCTGGACTCCCCCGTCCTGGACGAGGCGCACCGCGAGATGCTCAGCCAGGCCGAGTCCGACGTCTCCGGCGGCTGAGCGAGTCCGACTGCCGCCCTCCGGTCAGTCGTCCGATCAGTCGTCAGTTAATCGTCTAAGACCGGGGTGACGCGACACAGGGCCGCCGCGATCGCCGTCGTCGCCGGGATCGCCAGGACCAGGCCGATGGAGGAGATGAGGGTGCGCACGATCTCCTCGGCGATCTCGCCCGAGAGCATGGTGTCGAGCACCGCCCGGTCCATGAGGGAGGCGGCCAGGATGAGCGGCAGCGCCGTGCCGGCGTAGGCGAAGGCCAGGGTGTAGACGGTCGAGGCGATATGGTCCCGGCCGATCCTCATCCCACCGGTGAACAGGCGCGTGCGCGACAGCAGCGGGTTGGCGGCGTGCAGCTCCCACACCGAGGAGGCCTGGGTGATGGTGACGTCGTTGAGGACACCGAGACCGGCGATGACCATGCCGCAGGTCAGCAGCGTCTGCAGATCAATATGCGTGCGGGAGGCCAGCAGGCGGGCGGTCTCGTCGACGTCGCCGGTCAGGTGGGCGGCGTCGGTCCCCCACAGGGCGAGCAGCACGGTCAGTACGATGCCGGCCACCGTTCCCAGTAGGGCCGTCGTGGTGCGGATGGATACGCCGTGAGCCACGTAAACGGCCGCCAGCATCATGGCCATCGACCCGACCAGCGTCACCGCCAGCGGGTGGGAGCCGGACAGGAGCGCCGGGATCATGAAGAAGGCGAGCACACCGGTGGCCACCAGCAGGCCCAGGACGCTCAGGACGCCCTTGCGCCCGGCCACGGCGACAACGAGCACGAGGTAGACGATCGCCAGGGCACCGACCGGGAGCTGGCGCTGGTAGTCGATGAAGGAGTACGGCGAGCCGGACAGGATGGCCTGGGGCGAGTAGAGCACCACGAGCCGGTCACCGGCATGGGCCAGCTTGCGGGGCTCGCCGACCAGCTGGACCGGCATGATCAGCCCCTTGCCCTCCCCCTCGGTGATGCGGGCGCACACGTGCCCCTTGGAGAAGTCCTCCTGCTTGACGCCGTTGACCTCCGTCAGGGCGCTCACGGCGCTCTGACAGCCCGACAGGTCCACGGAGGTGATGGTGGCCTTGCCCACCGATCCTCCCTCGGCGGTGAAGGAGCGCGAACCGATCAGCGAGCTCTTGCCAGGCCAGAGCACGAACAGCCCGACGACGGTGGCCAGCACCAGGGCACCGACGATGACCCCGAGCACGATCCGTACCCTGCGGGCCTCCCCGGCATCCAGGTCGAGAGGACCGGAGTGGGAGTGGCTGTGCCCGCTGCGGCTATGACGGCTGTGGCCCCTGCTGTCCCGGCCCTCCTCGGCCGGCGGCTCGGGAAGGTCCTCGGGAGGGAAGGTCTCGTGGCTCGGAGAGGTCGAGTTGGTGCTCACCGTCCCATCATGCCCGCCCCGCGCCCCCTGTGCTCAACCGCGCGATCACGAACGGGAACCAGGGCAGCGTGAGACCGGCCGTCCGGACGCATGGCGTGACCATCCGTAGCCGCAGGGCCTCGATGCAGTGCCCCACCAGGAGCTCCTCGCCGATGAGCGCGGCGACGGTGGAGGTGCTGAATCGCTGCATGACCCAGAACACCTGGCGGCGCGCACGGGGATCGTCCCAGCGCTGCTACAACCATTGGCAGAACCCCGCACAGGCGAGTCTCATGCGTCATCAGCCCATGCCATGTACCAGTGTTTCGCAGCATCGTCCACCCCGGGCGAACGCTGTTGCGCCCTCCGGACAGACCTGGTCCGAATACGCTCCTGGCATGAGCACAGAAGGCCATCCGCTCGTCGCATGGTCCTTGGCAGTCGTGGCGGTTCTCCACACAGGACTCGGCATGGTCACCGGCTGGGACGTCATCAAGGCAGGGGTTGCCGAAGGCCTCGTGGGTGTCTGGGCCGCGCCGGCGGAGCGCAGCGCCACCTACTGGTTCCTGGTCACCGGCGCCTCGCTCATGGTGCTCAGCACCGCCGTAGCGGAACTGGAGAGACGCGATCCCGCTCTGCCCCTACCAGTGACAGGCGGTCTGGCGGCATTGACTGCCGCAGGGGTGGCGACCATGCCCGTCTCTGGCTTCTGGACGCTGACGGTACCGCTCGCCATCGCCGTGGTCCGACGGCGAAGGGCCCGGCGGCCCAGACAGTCAGCAGAGTGACCCCACACCGCAGAGGCCCGGGTGATCGTGACGTCGTTGACGACGCCCCGCCGTCGGACCAGGATCCGACGGCGGGGCGCAAAGTAGGACGGACCTCAGCAGCCGACGAGACGCTCAGCCAGGTAGCGCTCCACGCCCTCGAGCGGGATGCGCTCCTGGGCCATGGTGTCGCGCTCGCGCACGGTGACCGCCCCGTCCTCGGGCGAGTCGAAGTCATAGGTGAGGCAGAAGGGCGTGCCCACCTCGTCCTGGCGGCGGTAGCGGCGGCCCACCGCACCGGCGTCGTCGTATTCCACGTTCCAGGAGCGGCGCAGGCGGGCCGCCAGCTCCTTGGCCGGGCCGGTCAGTTCCTCCTTGCGGCTCAGCGGCAGGACGGCCGCCTTGACCGGGGCGATGCGCGGGTCGAGCCTGAGGACGATGCGCTTGTCCACCCCACCCTTGGTGTTGGGGGCCTCGTCCTCGGTGTAGGCCTCCACGAGGAAGGCCATGAGCGAGCGGGTCAGGCCGGCCGACGGCTCGATGACGTAAGGGATCCAGCGCTCGGAACGGGTCTGGTCGAAGTAGGACAGGTCCTTGCCGGAGTGCTCGGCGTGGGTGGACAGGTCGAAGTCGGTACGGTTGGCGATGCCCTCGAGCTCACCCCACTCCGAGCCGGCGAAGCCGAAGCGGTACTCCAGGTCCACGGTGCGCTTGGAGTAGTGGGAGAGCTTCTCGGCGGGGTGCTCGTAGAGGCGCAGGTTGTCCTCGCTGATGCCCAGGTCGGTGTACCAGGCCTTGCGGTAGTCGATCCAGTACTGGTGCCACTCCTCGTCGGTGCCCGGCTCGCAGAAGAACTCCAGCTCCATCTGCTCGAACTCGCGGGTGCGGAAGATGAAGTTGCCCGGCGTGATCTCGTTGCGGAAGGACTTGCCCACCTGGCCGATGCCGAAGGGCGGCTTCTTGCGGGCCGCGCTCATGAC
>ERZ772973.768-NODE-768-length-13486-cov-50.2907_pt1 | contig 13486 bp, 8 predicted proteins | sample MGYA00580672_ERZ772973 | MGnify/ENA primary metagenome ERZ772973 (study PRJEB29015, sample SAMEA2737938) | human oral metagenome | biome: human oral; feature: human-associated habitat; material: dental | place: China | collected 2152 ... | reverse complement strand
CGGGGGCCGCCACCTCGACGGCCACGCCCAGGGCGCGGGCCGCGATCCGCACGACCTCGACGGCGTCCGACCAGGTCCACGGCCGCGCCGGGCCGAGCACCCCGGCGCGCTCGCGCTCCCCGGCCAGGACGGCGCCCACGTGGGTCGGCTGGGCGGGGATGCCCGCCTCGAGGGCGGCGATCTCCTCCTCACTGGGCCGGCGGTCGACGCCGGGGATGGCGGCGGGGACGGTGCCCGCCGGGAGGGTCACGGCGCCGATCTCGTAGACGGCGACGTCGTCCAGACCGCGCGAGACATTGCGGCGGGCGGCCTCCACGAGGGAGTCGAGCACGGACGTGCGCAGGTACGGCGCGTCCTCCGCCAGGGGGTTGGCCAGGCGCACCGCGTCGCGGCGCGGGTCGCCGGCGGGGATCTCGAACACGTCGTGCACGTCGCCGATGAAGGGGTAGGACAGCACCTGGGTGAGGCCGGCGTCGGCCAGAGCGCGCACCACGTCGCGGCGGGCGCGCTGGCGCGGCGTCAGCCCCCTCCCGGCCGGCGCGGCGGGCACGACCGCGGGGATCGCGTCATAGCCGTCGAGGCGGGCGATCTCCTCGACGAAGTGGGCGGCGCCGACCAGGTCGGGCCGCCAGGTGGGCGGGGTGACGGCGAGCAGCTCGCCGCCGTCGGCCTCATCGACGCCGGCGGGCTCCACGGCGCAGCCGATGGCCTCCAGCAGCTCGCGCACCCGGTCGGCGCCGTAGGCCACGCCCGTCAGGCGCTGGGCGGCGTCGGCGCGGATGACGATCGGCTCGGGCGGGCGCGTGCGGTCCACGTCGGTGGCGACGGGGTCCGCGGTGCCGCCGCCGTACTGCACGAGCAGGTCGACGGCCCGCTGCGCGGCGACCGGGGCGAGCGCCGTGTCCACACCGCGCTCGTTGCGCCGGGAGGACTCGGTGGGCAGCCTGTGGCGCCGGGAGGAGCGGGCGATGGAGACGGGGTCGAAGTGGGCGGCCTCGATGAGGACGTCGGTGGTGCGCTCGTCGACCTCGGTGTCGGCCCCGCCGAAGACGCCGGCCAGCACCAGGGCGCGCGAGCCCTCGGAGCCGGGCGAGTCGGAGATGACCAGGTCCTCCACGTCCAGGGCGCGCGTGACGCCGTCGAGGAAGGCGAGGGACTCCCCCGCCCGCGCGCGGCGCACCACGATCGGCCCGTGCAGCTTGGCCAGGTCGAAGGCGTGCAGCGGCTGGCCCAGGTCGAGCATGACGTAGTTGGTCACGTCCACGGCCAGGGAGATGGGCCGCATGCCGGCGGCCGTGAGCCGCTCGCGCATCCAGGCGGGCGACGGCGCCGCCGGGTCGACGCCCCGCACGATGCGGGCGACGTAGCGGTCGCATCCGGGGCGCCCGTGGATGGGGCGGGGGTCCTCGGGGACGACGACGTCGAAGCCGCCCTCCCCGGCCTCCGCGACGCCGCGGGGGTACAGGTCCGCGTTGGCGGCGTCGGCCGGGTCGGTGAAGCGCGCCCCGGTGGAGTGGGAGTACTCGCGGGCGATGCCGCGCATGGAGAAGCAGTAGCCCCGGTCGGGGGTGATGTTGATCTCCAGGACCTCCTCGCCCAGGCCGAGCAGCGCGATGGCGCTGGCGCCGGGGGCGGGCGGCTCCTCGTCGCCCCGGCCGTGGGCGGCCAGCCAGCGGTCCAGCACGATGATGCCCGAGTGGTCCTCGCCGATGCCCAGTTCGCGCTCGGAGCAGATCATGCCGTCCGAGACGTGCCCGTAGGTCTTGCGGGCGGAGATGGCGAAGCCGCCGGGCAGGACGGCGCCGGGCAGGCTCACGACAACGCTGTCGCCGACGTCGAAATTGTGGGCGCCGCACACGATGCCGCGGCTGGGCAGGTCGGAGGGCTCCTTGCCGGTGCCGGGGGCGTCGTTGTGCTCGGGGCCGACGTCGACGCGGCAGTAGTTGATGACCTTGCCGTTGGACTGCTCCTTGGCCTGGCGGGTGAGGACCCGCCCGACGACGAGGGGGCCGGTGACGGGGGGCGGGACGACGCGCTCCTCCTCCAGGCCCACCCGCACCAGGTCGGCGGCGAGCCGGGCGGCCGTGGTGCCGGCGGGGACGTCGACGTGCTCGCGGAGCCACTCGATCGGGACGTAGGGCATGTCAGATTCCCCTTCCGGTGGTGCCGAACTGCTGGGAGAAGCGGATATCGCCCTCGACGATGTCGTACATGTCGGCGATGCCGTGGCGCAGCATGAGGGTGCGCTCCAGGCCCATGCCGAAGGCGAAGCCGGTGTAGACCTCGGGGTCGATGCCGCAGGCCGTGAGCACGTTGGGGTTGACCATGCCGCAGCCTCCCCACTCGATCCAGCCGGCGCCGCCCTTCTTCTGGGGGAACCACAGGTCCATCTCGGCGCTGGGCTCGGTGAAGGGGAAGAAGGAGGGGCGCAGGCGGGTGCGCGCCTCGGGGCCGAACATGGCCTTGGCGACGTGGTCCAGGGTGCCCTTGAGGTGGGCCATGGTCAGGCCCTCGTCAACCGCCAGACCCTCGACCTGGTGGAAGACCGGCGTGTGGGTCTGGTCGAGCTCGTCGGAGCGGAAGACCTTGCCGGGGCAGGCGACGTACAGCGGCGGGGGGGCGGCGAGCATGGCGCGGGCCTGCACCGGGGAGGTGTGGGTGCGCAGCACGAGGTTGGCCGTCGCGCCCGGCTCGCCGCCCACCGAGGCGCCGTCGACGTAGAAGGTGTCCTGCATCTGCCGCGCCGGGTGGTCGGCGTCGAAGTTGAGGGCGTCGAAGTCGAACCACTCGTGCTCGAGCTCGGGGCCCTCGGCGATGGACCAGCCCATGGCGACGAACAGGTCAGTGACCTCGTCGATCAGCACATCGAGGGGGTGGCGGGCGCCGGCGGCCGTGCGCGCCGTGGGAATGGTGACGTCGACGGCCTCGGTGGCCAGCATGGCGGCCTCGGCCTCGACCTCCAGGACGCCGCGGCGCTCGGCCAGGGCCGCATTGAGCCGGCCGCGGGCGGCGCCGAGGATCTTGCCGGCGGCGGGCCTGTCCGCCTTGTCGAGCGCCCCGATGCCGCGGCCGGCGCGGGTCAGGGCGGAGGCGTCCCCGGTGTAGGCCAGGCGCACCTCCTTGAGGGCGGGCAGGTCGGCGGCGCCGGCGATGGCGGCCAGCGCCTCCTCGACGAGGGCGCTGACGCCCGCTTCGTCCAGCGGCGACAGCGCGTCGGCAGTGTCAGTCATCCGGGGGCCTTCCGATGATCGGGGCGGTGGTCGGTGTCCGCGCCCAGGGTAGTCCGCGCCCGCCCGCGCCCGAAATCGCGGGGCCGGGCGGGCGGACCGCGGCCGGCCCCGGCGACGGGCCGGGCGGGTGGGGGCTTCAGCCCCGTTCCCGCGCCATCTCCCGGGCGATGTACTGGCCGAATCCGGGAACCGTGAAGGCGATTCTGCCCCGCTGCGGAACGTAGATCAGACCCTTGCTGATGAGGTTCGCGCGCGCGGGTCCCAGGGACTGGACCGACCTGTTGAGTCTGACCGCTATGGCGGCGCTCGCCGTCGACTCGCCGGCCTCCTCCGCCATAGCGCCGAGATATTCGCGTTCGGCAGGCGTGATGCGCTCCCACCGCGAAGAGAAGAACATCGCATCGAGCTGCGCCAGCCCGACGGCCTCGGCCCGGCGCGCGTCCGCACCGGTGAAGGGGGATCGGGGCGAGGTCCTCCAGATCGCCGACCCGAATTCTTGCAGGAAATACGGATACCGGCCGGAGATCCTCACCAGATGGGTCAGCGCCTCCTCCTCGAAGCGGGCGCCCATGCGCTCCGCCGGCTCAACCAGGACCCGTCTCGACTCGGCGTCGCTCAGACGACCGATTTGGCGGACCAGGAACATGCGCTCGGCGTACGACTTCGCCGTCGCGAGTCTTCCCGGAAGACTCGGAAGCCCCGCCCCGATCACATAGAAATTCCAGTTCCGCTGACTCGCCTCGTGCTGCGTCGTTATGAGCGCGGCCAGCAGCTCTCCATCGAGATCCTGCATTTCGTCGACGAGAATCGCGAAGGCGACGCGCTCCTCCCCCAGGACTCTGGAAACATCGGCCACCACGTCCTGAAAGTCGAGATCCAGGTTCCCCGTCGAGGCTCGGACCGGATCCCGCTCGACCCCCAGTGAGAACGAGTCGATTCCGAGCGAGACGGAGAAGGAGGACACGGTCGACAGCATCCGTCCCACGGCCGCGAGCGCGCTTCGGGCCTTGTACGCCATGGAGGCCCGGACGAGTCCGGCGGCGATTGCGCGCCTGGCGCGAACCGCCCCGGCCCTCCCCGAAGAAGCCTCGATCTTGACTGCGAACCAATCAGCCTCCGTCACCCTATCCATCATCGCATTGAGCAGGACGGTTTTCCCGACCCCCCTCAGACCGGTGAGCAGAAGCGGACGGGCGGGGCCGAGCCCGCGAGCGGCCCGAACGATAAGGGTATCGAGGGCGTCGATATCATTATCACGACCGATGAGGGCCTGCGGAGGCTTTCCAGAGCCAGGGGTATACGGATCCAGTGCGGCCTGCATGTCACCGACTATAACGGCGTCGGACGATTCCCACCAGCCCCGCCGGTGCTCGGCGTCCCGGGGTGCGCCCCTCCCGTCATGAACCCGGGTGGCCCGGTGTCCGGCCGGCGCCCGCGGGGCAGGGCCGCGATGCGCGCGGACCCGCCGGGCACGCCCGGCGCCCGCCCGACGGGCGACTCGCCGTGCGCGGATGCCGGCTTGACGGTGACGTTGCGTCACCTGCTGGGATGAGCCCATGCGAGTCACCCAGATCGCCGACCTGGCCGGCACCACGCCGCGGGCCGTGCGCCACTACCACCGCCTGGGCCTGCTCGAGGTTCCGCCGACCGTGCGCGGCAGGCGCGAGTACGGTGTGGAGCACCTGGCCCGGCTCCTGCGCATCCGGTGGCTGGCCGACGGCGGCCTGTCGCTGCGCCAGGTCGCCGAGATCCTCGCCTCCGACCCCGCCCCGGCCGAGACCGCCGATTCGGTCGGCGGCCCGCCCGACTCGGCCGGCCCGTCCGGCTCAACCGGTTCGACCAACCCGTCCGGCCCGGCAGGCTCGGCCAATGACGCGCACCGGCAGGAGGTGCTGCGCGACCTGCGCGCCGCCCGGGGCACGATCGAGGCCCGGCGCCGCAGCCTGGACGAGCAGGCGCAGCGCGTCGACGAGCTCATCGCCCGCGTGGAGGCCGGGGAGGCCCTGGCCCCGGTGCCGGCGGCCCTGACCCGCTTCTACGACGCGATCGAGGCCCGGGTCCGGGCGCTGGGCGGGGATCTGCGCACCCTGCGCACGGAGCGTCAGATGATGCAGATCCTGGGCTCGCTGGGCATGATGCCCGCCAGCGTCACGCCCTACATCGAGGCCTTCGACGACGCCGAGATCGATATGTGCGCGCAGCAGATCATCGGCTTCTCCCGCCTGACGCGGCTGCGCGGCGAGGAGGGCGTCGCGGCCGCGCGCGCCCTGGCCGAGCGCACCGTCGAGCTGGCCGACTGCCACAAGGAGCTCGCCCTGACGGTCCTCGACGACCTGCCGGGCGGGGCGATGGGGCGCGCCATGTGGCGCCTGACCCACGTCCTGTCCGTCGCCGGCTACCCGCACCCGGCCCAACGGGCCTTCGCCGCCCGTCTGCTCGAGCTCCTGCTCGCCGACCCCGATTTCGCCACCACGATCCGCCGCACGGCGGGGAAGGACCCTGTGCTATGACCACCACGACCGAGTCGGCCGCTCCCGCGCCGGCCTCGCGCGCCGCCGCGCCCGGCGCGAACGCGTCCGACGCCGCCGGCGCCCCCATCCGCGTGCGCGGCCTGGTCAAGCGCTTCGGGCGCCTGACCGCCCTGGACGGGCTCGACCTGACCGTCGCGCCCGGCAGCGTCCACGGCTTCCTCGGCCCCAACGGCGCCGGCAAGTCCACCACCATCCGGGTGCTGCTGGGCCTGTACCGGCCCGACGACGGCGAGGTGCGCGTGCTCGGCCGGGACCCGGCCCGTGAGGCCTCGGCCATCAACCGGGAGGTCTCCTACGTGCCCGGCGACGTGGCCCTGTGGCCGAACCTGACCGGCGGCCAGGTCCTCGACGCCCTGGCCGGCCTGCGCGGGGCGCGCGACCGCGCCCGGGAGAACGCCCTCATCGAGCGCTTCGACGTGGACCCGAGCAAGAAGGTGCGCACCTACTCCAAGGGCAACCGGCAGAAGGTGGCGCTCGTGGCCGCCCTGGCCGCGCCCACCCGCCTGCTCATCCTCGACGAGCCGACCAGCGGGCTCGACCCGCTCATGGAGCGGGTGTTCACCGAGGAGGTCGCCGCGGCCGCGGCCGCGGGGCGCACCGTCCTGCTCTCCAGCCACATCCTGGCCGAGGTGCAGCGCCTGTGCAGCGCCGTGACCATTATCAAGGACGGGCGGGTCGTCGAGGACGGCGGCCTGGAGCACCTGCAGTCCCTGGCGGCCACCCGCATCGAGCTGCGCGCCGACCCCGAACGACTGGCGGCGCTGGAAGCCGCGCTGGCGCCCCTGGGCGCCGACCCCGAACGCGACGGGGACCGGCTGGTCCTGCAGGTCGGCTCGCAGCGGGTGCCCGAGGTCCTGGGGGCGGTGGCCGAGCAGCGGATCGTCGATGTGCGCTGCGAGCCGGCGAGCCTGGAGGACCTGTTCCTGCGCCACTACGAGGACGCCCGATGAGCGCGGCGCTGGGCCGGGCCGCGGGCGGGCTGGGCCGGGCCGCGGGCCTGACGCTGCGGCGGCTGCGCGTCCAGGCCCCCGCCTGGGTGCTGCCCCTGTGGGCGCTGGCGGCGGCGACGCCGAGCTACGAGTCCGTCTACCCCTCGCCGGAGGCGCGGACCATGCTCATCGGGGCCATGCGCACCAACGCCGGCACGCGCCTGCTCTACGGCGTCCTGCCGCTGCCCGGGACTATCGGCCAGCTCGCCCAGTGGGAGATCGGCACCTACCTGGTGGTGTGCACCGGTCTCATGGCCGTGCTCCTGACCTGCCGGACGCTGCGGGCCGACGAGGACGAGGGCCTGGTGGAGCTGCTGCGCGGGGCGGGCGCCGGGCGGTGGACGCCCCTGCTCGCCCCCCTGGGCGTCGTGGCCGGGATCGTGGCGCTGCACGCGGCCGGGGTCGGCGTGATCATGACGGCCCTGACCGGGAGCGTGGAGGAACTGACGGTCCCGGGCGCCTGGGCCCTGGCGGGCGTCGTGGCGGCGGTCGGCTGGGCCCTGATGGGAGTATCCGCGGTGGCGTGCCAGCTGGCCCGCGACGCGGGGGGCGCGCGGGGGGCGTCCCTGGGCGCGCTGGGGGTCGCCTTCGCCCTGCGGGCCGCGGCCGACGAGGCCGACGCCCCCTGGCTGCGGTGGCTCAGCCCCATTGCGTGGCGCGACCTGGTCGAGCCCTACACCGCCGACCGCCCCGCGCCCCTGGTGGTCGCCGTCGTCATCTGCCTGGCGCTGGCGGCGGCGGCCGGGGCGCTGTACGCGCACCGGGAGTACCTGGACGGCTACCTCCCGGACCGCTCGGCGAGCCGACGGCGCTGGCGGGTGCGCGGTTACGCCGACCTGCCGGCGCGCCTGGCCCGGCGGCCCCTGGCCGCCTGGGCGGTGGCGGCGGCGGGCGTCTCGGCGCTGTTCGGGACGATGGCCGGCAGCATCACGGACCTGCTCGAGCCGGGGTCGCCCACGGCCCAGATGGTGGACAAGATGGCGGACGGCAGCCCGGTGTCCCAATTCATGGGCCTGCTCACCGTCTTCACCGTCCTGCTCGTCGTGGTGGCAGCGGTCGGCCGGGCGGGGGCGCTGGCCGGCGACGAGCGCCGGGGGCTGGTGGAGGCCGAGGCCGCGGCGGGGATCTCCCGGACCCGGCTGTTCGTCGTGCAGGCCGGGGCCGCGGTGATCGAGGCGGCGATCCTCCTGCTCGTCTCGGGCGGCGTGCTCGCGGCGGCGACGGCGGGGCAGACCACCGAGGACCACGCGGTGGCGCGCGCCCTGATCTACACGGTCAGCCAGCTGCCCGGGGCGCTCGCGGCGATCGGCCTGGCCCTGGCCCTGGTGGGCCTGGCGCCGCGGCGATGGCCGCTGGTGTGGGCGGTGGTGGCCTGGAGCGCCTTCGCCCAGTTCCTCGGCGGGCTCGTCGAGCTGCCCGACTGGGCGCGGGACACGAGCGTCATCGGCCACTACCTCGACGTGACCGGCCCGATGGACTGGAAGCCCCTGGCGGTGCAGGGAGCGGTGGGTCTGGCGGGCGCCGTCGTCGGGCTGCTCGCCTACCGGCGGCGGGACCTGGGGGCCTGACCGCCCGACCCCGGCCGGCGCCGGTTCCCCGATCGGCGCCGGTCAGGGCGGCGCCGATCCTCCCGGCGCCGGTCAGGGCGGCGACGGCGTCGACCCGCCTGCGCGCGGCGAGGAGGAGGACGACGACCGGGATCAGGACGACGGCGGCGGCCGCCATCATGCGGGTCCGACCCGCATTGTGGTGGAATTGCAGGGCGGCGGCGGCCACGGTGACGACCCTGGGCCGCTGATTGGCGATAATGCGCGGCCACATGAAGGAGTTCCACTGATTGACGGCGGTGATGAGGGTCAGGGCGGCCAGGGTCGGTTTCGAGGCCGGGATGACGATGCGCGTGAGGATGCGCATATGGCCCGCCCCGTCGATCCTCGCCGCGTCGATGAGCTCGCGGGGCACGGACCGGAAGCTCTCGCGCAGCAGGAGGACGGCGCCGGGCGAGGCCAGCATGAAGGGGACGACGACGCCCCAGAACGTGTTCCTCAGCCCCGCTGCGGCGGCCATGAGGTAGAGCGGGACGACGAGCGCCGCCGTCGGGATCGTCATGGCGACCAGGAAGAGCCGGAAGAGCGGCTCGCGCCCGGGGAACCTCAGCTGCGCGAAGGCGTAGGCCGCCAGGACCGAGGAGACCACCTGCGCGCAGGTCACGACGGCCACCGCGGCCAGCGTGGCGCGGATCGCGCCCGCGAGGTCGGCCGAGTCCCCCGGCACGGCGCCGAAGGGGTCCGGGGGCCGGGGATCGGGCGGGACGAGCGGGGAGCGGCGATCCGGGTCCCGGGCGAGGGCGGTCATGAGGCTGAATGCGAAGGGCAACAGCGCGATCGCCGCCGCCGCGACGAGCCCCAGGCGGATGCCGAGGGCGGCGAGTGGGGAGCGGCGGGCCCGGACGCGCCGCCGCGCCCGCCCGCCGCCCGGGCCCGCGGGCGCCTCAGCCGTCATGGGCCGACATCCCGCGCAGGCAGAGGCGCTGGACCCCCGTGACGAGCAGCAGCATGGCCGTCATGGCCAGCGCCATGACGGCGGCCTCGCCCATATTCCAGTTGACGAAGGCCCGTTCGTAGATCGTGTACGCGAGCACCCCGGTGGCCCTGGACGGGCCGCCGCGGGTCAGCGCGTAGACCTGGTCGAAGGTGTTGAGGACCGCGATGAGCGCGGCCGTCGAGACGAGGAGGAGGGTCGGGCGCAGCAGGGGCGCCTTGATGCTCCAGAAGATCTGGCGGGAGGTGGCGCCGTCGAGGCGGGCGGCCTCGACGAGCTCGTGCGGGATCAGCGCCAGGCCGGCGGCGAGGAGCAGCGAGGTGTGGCCGGCGCCGGTCCAGATGACGACGAGGGCCACGGCCGGCAGCGCCCAGGTCGGCGAGGCCAGGACCCCGGTGGACGCACCGGGCGGCCCGGCCGGCGACCCGTGGGCGGGCGCGAGCATCCAGGACCACACCACGCCCAGGGCGAGCGGGGAGGCGGCCCAGGGGATGATGACGAGCGCGCGGAGGAGGCCGGCGCCCCGCACCCCCTTGGCGAGCAGGACGGCCAGGAGGAGGCCGAGCGCGATCTGGGCGGGGACGACGAGGAGGGCCAGCAGGAGCGTGACCCTGAGCGAGGTGAGGAACTCGGGGTCGGCGAGCACCCGGCCCGCCTGGGACGGGCCGACGAACTCGGGGTCGGACAGCAGTCCCCACTTGCGGGCGCTCAGCCAGACGAGGGCCCCCGCCGGGACGATCACGAACAGCAGGACGCCGATCAGGCCGGGGGCGACCAGGGCGTAGCCGGTCAGGGCCTCCCGCACCCGCGCCGCCGAGAGCCCGTGCCGGCCGGGGCGGCGCGCACGCGCCGTCGTCGTGCCCGTCCCCCCGGGCCCCGGGGCGCTCCCGCCGTCGTCCATGGGCCCCATGACCCGTCCCCCGCCCCCACCGGCCTCAGGCGAGCGCCGCCACCAGCGCGACGAGGGCCGACGCCGCGTACACGCAGGCGTAGATCACGTGCAGGGGCAGGTTCAGGCGCAGGTAGCGGGCGAGCTCCGCGTCGGTCAGGTCCTGGCCGCTGACCAGCTTCTCCTCGGGACCGGTGAAGCCCGTGAGCGCGTGCACCACGAGCAGGAACGGCAGCGAGCAGGCGGCCGGGACCAGGCCGAGGGGCCCGGAGCCCCAGCCGGCCGCCAGCGCGACGAGGGCGATGAGGAATTGCAGGAGCATCGCCAGGGCGTAGACCCGCTTCAGGCGGGTGCGGCGTCGGAAAAGGGGGTAGGAGCCCTGGAGCTCGCCGATCCGGCCGGTGCGCGCCATGAATGTGAAGTAGCCGCCGATCGTGAGGCAGTACATGGTGAGGAAGCCCGCAATCATGGCGGTGGCGATCACATCGCAGACGATGAGGATGGTGGAGGTCGGCATGCCCGCTCCCTTCGTCGTTCCCGGTCGGGGCGGGCCCGTCCCGCGCACCGGCGCGACGAAGCATGGCACACGGGGCGGGGCGGCCCGGGCGCGTCTTGGAGGGCGGACCCGAACTGCGGACCGCGCGGCGCGCCGCCGCCGATCCTTCTAGCATCGCTCCATGAGGTCCTTCATCGGAGCGCCGCCACTCGACGACGCCGGTCCGCCCCCCGAACCAGCCCCCGGCCCGGCGCCCCGGCCGGAGGGGAGCTCATGACCGCCGCGGCGCCGACGGCGGATCAGGAGGATCTTCTCTCCCTCGTCCTGGACTCCACCAGCACCGAGCAGCTGGCCCGCCAACTGGCGACCCGCACGGCGGAGCAGTGCGCCCGCATGCTGCACGCCCTCAAGGACTTCCTGAGCACGCTCAGCCGGAGGGCCGGCGTCGGCGCCCCCAAGGTCCACCTGACGATGCTCGTGGCCGCACTGGAGACCACGCCCGTCCAGGTCGCCTCCGTCCTGGACCTGTTCGCCTGCTCGGAGCTGTCGCGCAACCGCGAGGCCCTCGACGCCGTGACGGCCTCGCTCATCGCCCGCGGGCCGCAGTGGTGCGAGCGGCTCGCCTCGCACCTGCTGTCCCGGCGCGACCGGCGGATCGAGGCCCTCGCCCCCGTGCTCCACCCCCTGCTGGCGGCCCACGACCTGCCCCTGCCGGAGCATTGCGGGTACTGGGCGGGCTGGGTGAGGCTGGAGGCCCAGCACGTCGACTCCCCGCGGTGGACCGAGAGCTTCCTGGCCGCCTGCGCCGCCCCCGGCGCGTTCGCGGCGATCCCCACCGCCGATGCGCGCTGCTACGCCGAGACCGCCTCCAGCGCCCTGGCGCGCGTGCGCGCCCGGGGCGGTCTGGACGACGTCGCGCTCCTGCGGGCCCTCCTGCGCGTCTTCGAGCGCGGCGACCGCCCCGGCGCGCAGAGGGGGGCCCTCATCTGGTTCAGGCTCCTGGGACTGACGAAGCACCTGTGGACCGAACGCGCCCGCCTGTTCGCCGCACTGCCCGGGGCGAGCGGATCCGTCGTCGAGCTCGCCGTCGACTCGCTCCTGGCGGGCGGGCCCGACGGCGAGCCCCTGACGGGCGCCGAGCTGACCGCCCTGGCCCTGGAGGTGCTCCCCCGCAAGGAGAGGGGGCCCAAGCGGGCCGTCCTGGAGGCCCTGAGGCGGGCCGACACGCCCCCCTCCCCCGAACTGACGGACGTGCTCCGGGTCCTGGCGGCGGGCACGGACACGATGACGGCGGCGCTGGCGCAGGTGATCCTGATCCACTGGGGCCCCGGTGCGCCGGCCGCGGGCCCGAGCACCGGGGCCCCGGGCCTGTGGCGCGAGCCCGAGGGCATTGTCCCGGAACCGCTCACGAAGCTCGACGACGCGGCCCTGGTCTGCGGCGAGCCGGGGCTCATCGGCCTGCTGGAGCGGGCCGGGCGGGGCTGGGGCGTCAACGCCATGGTTCTGGAGCAGTGCCTGGCGGCCCTGGTGACGGTGGCGCGCAGGGAGGGCCCGCAGGAGCTGCGCCGGATCCTGGCCGGGACGGGACCCTGCCACTCGCGCGAGCTCCTGGCCCGGTCGCTGCGGGACTTCGTCGAGGGCCGCATCGAACCGGGGACGGAGCCCCGGCCCGCGACCACCGACACCGGTCCCCTGTCCTTCCTCACGGCCCAGCGGATCCGGGACGTGATCGGGCTGCTCGGCACGATCCCGTGCCTCCTGTCCACCCCGAGCCACGCGGACTGGTCCGTGTCCTGGGAGGCCTTCGCCCAACGTGCCCGCCGCTACCGGCGGGAGGGCGTCGCGCTCATGCCGACCGATGTCGCCATTGCGCTGGCCCGCCTGGACCGGCGTCGCGCGCCCTCCGACCTCACCGACTTCGCCCAGCCCATATACGGCCGCGCGGTCACCTTGGAGCTGGTCCTGGAGCACTGGCGGAACCACCCGGCCCGGCGGGGCGAGCTGGAGCTCATGCCGTCGAGGCGCAATGCGGCCGGGTGGTCGACCCCGCCCGCCGATCAGCGGCTCATCGCCGAGGGGGACGAGCCCGTCGTCTTCGACCTTCTCGGGCTGCGCAACGCCTGGTCGCTGCCCTACCACGTGCGCAGCGTCTTCGCCCGGCACGAGCTGGCCGATCTGAGCGGGGCCTTCTGGCCGCCCCGGGGCGGGGACCTGATCGTCGCCCCCGAGTGGGAGTCGACCAGGCTCCTGCTGCCCGAGCACCCCACGCGCCCCACCGCCGTCTTCCTCGGGGAGTTCCTCCACGCCGAGACCGTCGAGGCGATCGCCCACGCCGGGCAGCTGACCGCCGTGGCGCGCCCCCTGGGCCCGGTCCTCACCTTCGGCCTGCTCGTCCTGGCCTGCGGCGCGCCCGCCCAGCACCGCGAGGCGGTCGCCGAGATGCTTCTGACGGCCTGGGACGAGGAGCGCCTGACGCCGTCGGACCTCCTGGCGGCGTGGCGGAGCCCGTGGTGGGACGCCGACTGGGGCCACGGGCTCAAGCCGCGGACGCACTCGACCGCCAGGGCCGTCGCCACGCTGGACATGGTGGCCCGGGCCGGGGGGCTGGCCCTGGTCTGGCCGCTGCTGACGGCCATCGCCGAGGAGCTCGCCGGCGCCGAGAGGCTGCCCGCCGCGACGTCGGGCGTCCTGGAGACCGTGCTGGAGCTGCTGGCCGAGGTGCGGGCCGCGGGCGTCGCCGTCGAGCTGCCGAACGTGACCGCCCTGGCCGCCCGCGGGGGCTCGTCCGGGGCCGTGCGCGCGGCGCGGCT
>ERZ772973.766-NODE-766-length-13499-cov-100.448_pt1 | contig 13499 bp, 6 predicted proteins | sample MGYA00580672_ERZ772973 | MGnify/ENA primary metagenome ERZ772973 (study PRJEB29015, sample SAMEA2737938) | human oral metagenome | biome: human oral; feature: human-associated habitat; material: dental | place: China | collected 2152 ... | reverse complement strand
CGCACCTTCCGGACGAACGGGCTCACACCCCCACCCTACAACCACCCATTAGTGCCCCGCACCCACCACCCCGACCGCACCACGCCAACGAAAAACCCCCATCACGACGCGACGTCGCCAAAACTGGCACGAGTCAGGCCATACCCCAGGGTGTGGAGCGTTGGACGAGAGAACGTCACCAGTGGCATCATGGGACAACGCGCGAAGACCTCTGGTCGTAGCTAAACCACTGGCCCGGACGACTCCCTGCGTACCAGACTTCCATACTCACATCCTCTACTATTACACCTATAACGGCCTGTTCCGGGACTCTTATGGCGAGAAAGGCTCAACATCCACACGCCCTTAGACAACTTCTCAGAATCTTGAGTTTTAAGAACGCCCCCTTTTTTGTTAATATGAATAGGATCGCTCATTTATGGGGATTGTGATTAGAGATGTCGGCGGCTCGGACTCGCACATCGGTTCTTCAGCGCCCGTCAATTCTGTTAAGGTCGGCAGCCTCAAAACCATCGAACTCATTAATCGGGCTCGATTCTTCAGGCACGTCCGTCACGATTATGATCGCGCCGAGGAAGTGTACAGGAGAATAATCGATGTCGACCCTACCGACCTATGCGGCCTTCGCAGCTACGTTGATTTTCTCGTGAAAATCCGTCACGACTATGATCGCGCCGAGGAGGTGTACGGGCGAGTCATCAAGGCCGATCCCGTCGACGTTCACATTCTCCTCAGCTATGCCGACTTTCTCAGATACGATCGTCACGACTATGATCGAGCCGAGGAAGTGTACAAGAGAATAATTGATAATTCGATCGATGTTCGCGCCCTCCGCATCTACGCCGAGTTCCTCAGGTACATCCGTTGTGACTACGATCGTGCTGAGACGCTGTACCGGCGTGCCATTGATGCCGATTCCGTCGACGTTCACATTCTCCTCAGCTACGCCGGTTTTCTCAGGAGCATTCGTCTCGACTATGATCGTGCTGGAGATATGTATCAGCGGGCTGTTGAGGCGGCCCCCACCGATGCTCGGGCTCTCCGCGAATACATCGACTTCATTAATGACTATGTCGATAAATTTCGTCGTGACTACGACCGGGATGAGGGTGCGTGCTGGCGGGCTGTTGAGGCGGCCCCCACCGATGCTCGGGCTCTCCGCGAATACATCGACTTCCTCCAGAATATTTGTCGCCTCTACGATCGTGCTGGAGATATGCGATGGGGGGTTGTTGAGGCGACCTCCGCCGATGTCCATGTTCTTCGCGACTACATCGACTTCATCAATGATTATGTTGACAAAGTCAGTCGCAGCCGCGGTAGGGTTGAGGAGATACGCGAGCGGGCCATTAATACTGACTTCTTCGATGCTCGCGCTCTTCGCAGTTACGTCAACTTCATTAATAACTACATCAATAAAATCAGTCGCGACTATGATCGGGCTGAGAAGATGTACGAACAGGTCATCGGCGTTGCTCCCACCAATCCCTACGGCTTCGGGAATTACGCCGACTTCCTGTGGACCGTCCGGGATGATCACGACCGGGCCGAGGAGATGTACCAACGGGCCATCGACACCGACCACGCTGATGCTCACACCCTTGGGAATTACGCCGACTTCCTGTGGACCGTCCGGGATGATCACGACCGGGCCGAGGAGATGTACCAACGGGCCATCGACACCGACCACGCTGATGCTCACACCCTTGGGAATTACGCCGACTTCCTGTGGACCGTCCGGGATGATCACGACCGGGCCGAGGAGATGTACCAACGGGCCATCGATGCCGATCCCACCGACGTTCGCAACCTCGGCAACTATGCTATTTTCCTCCAAAATGTTCGTCATGACTACGTTCGCGCTGACAAGGCATACAAGCGTGCGGTTGTCACCGGGCATGCTGACGCTCATATTCTTGGGAATTACGCTGACCTTCTGTGGACTGTCCGTCACCATCACAATAAGGCCGAGGAGATGTACCGGAGGGCCGTTGATGCCGACCCCACCGACGCCCGCACTTTCCGCAACTACGCCGACTTCCTCCAAAATGTCCTTCAAGATTATTCTCGGGCTGAGGAGATGTACCGGAGGGCCATCGATGCTGATCCCACCGACGCCCGCGCCCTCCGCAACTACGCCGACTTCCTCCAAAATGTCCTTCAAGATTATTCTCGGGCTGAGGAGATGTACCGGAGGGCCATCGATGCTGATCCCACCGACGCCCGCACTTTCCGCAACTACGCCGACTTCCTCCAAAATGTCCTTCAAGATTATTCTCGGGCTGAGGAGATGTACCGGAGGGCCATCGATGCTGATCCCACCGACGCCCGCGCCCTCCGCAACTACGCCGACTTCCTCCAAAATGTCCTTCAAGATTATTCTCGGGCTGAGGAGATGTACCGGAGGGCCATCGATGCTGATCCCACCGACGCCCGCGCCCTCCGCAACTACGCCGACTTCCTGTGGACCGTCCGAAACGATCACGACCGAGCCGAGGAGATGTACCGAAGGGCCATCGATGCCGAGATCCTGCGAGGGTGATGAACTATACGTTCATGTTCCTCGTTCTTCACTCGTATCAATTCCCAATCTGTCACCTCGACTACTCCTGTCCGGCAAAATGGTTTCCGCGAGCTCCGCATCCCCTTCATCATGAATGTGTTAGCGCCTTCCGGATGCCATTGGGGTCGTTGGCGCGCATCAGACTGACAAGAACTATTTTCAACAGTCGAGAAAGGGGCAACCATTACTCAAACTAGGAGAAGATGAGGACGAATACTACGAAAAGCAGAATCGCATTGAGGCCAAGGCTCAGACGACTCACCCACAGCGGCCACACGGAGTCCTCCGAAGAGAATGAGTGACTAGTCTGTCCTCCATTAGGAGCGTTCGGCGGCTGGAGCGCTGTTCCTCTTCGATCCCGACGTTGTGGCTGGATAGTAGGGGCGAATGCTAATGATGGTTTCCCACGTACGGCCGGCGGAGTGCTTGGAATCGGTCGCGCCGATGGCAGTGGCAGAGCGTGCTCGAAGGCGAGGAGTGTGTTCGCAACCTCCCCTAGCGCGAGCGGCGATACGCTGTTCATGAAGTGCGCAACGATATCCCGTCTCAACTCGATCGGTATGGAGTTCTCGGGGGCCACATCGTAAATGTCCCCTCTCCGGGTCTGGGATTGTGCGGTTCCGGTTGAAGGCATCGGGCTCCTGCTCAGCGGGGCCGCGTTATCAATGAATCTCAGGATCTCGATGATTCGGTCGGGCGTGGCTTTTGACTGCAGCGTGCTGTCCAAGAGCGCATCCCATGTCACTCCGGCCACCGGCTCCCGCCACAGTCGAGGCAGCAAAAATCCCAGGGACTCCGGCACCTGCTGCGCGGCTTTGATGAGCGTCCCGGCGCCATCAGAGGCGGTCTGAGCGTAACTGAGGAGCTCATCAACGCGAGCGAGATCGCGTTTGAACCGATTAACGACCTTCTCCTGCCACAGGGGCAGGGAGTCCTCGTACTCTCGTGGATCGAGACCGAGCGATTGAAGCCAGTGTTCGGCCCGGGGCCCCCATTCCGAGGCGGGCGCCTGGTTTTTAACCTCATCGAGAACATCTTTCGCCAGACTCGTGCACCACGTCGAACCGGCAGCCTCTGGCGGAGCGGACCGCCCCGTCCTGACAGCTTCGACCTGCCATGTCACCAAGTCGGTGTAGAAGGATCTCTCCTTGAGGACGACTTTCCACGCCGAATCGTGAACCGTCTTGTGGGGATGAGTGAGCAACTGTTGCAAGCACCCGGGTTGCAGGCGGAGCAGACGCAGGGTCGCGTTGTCATCCCAGCGTTTGAAGACGGAGGGTGGGGTCTCAGAGTTGAGAACCCACACCAACTCGTCGTCGGCCAGCGGGCGCATATCCTCCAGGACCTCACCCCACGCTTGCGTGGCTGACTCCCACTGAGAGGCGTCGAGGTCGATGCCGTTGAGTTTTGCCCTATACTCCTCCTCGGCCTTCTGCCGGATGTCTGTCGCAGTGCGGCCCTGGCAGATCTGCTGCGCATACCAGTCCAGATTCATCGGCGCCTTGACGACTGCTGGCATGGGCGGTATGCGTGACGTGGCGGACTTGTACTCGTCCGGATGGCGCTGTGCGAGTTCTTCGGGCCACAGACAGGTGACGATCTTGTTATTCCTATTCCGATCGCCGTGAGGGTAGGCGGTCGACCAGCGCACTAGCCTCGCCAGATCCTCCGGTACCGTTCTCATAAGCGCCATGAGCGCCTGCTCGCCCTGTGCCCCCTGCACATTGAGCAGCGTGTAACGTTGCTCCTGACTCATCCCCAGCATGACGGTCAGAGTCTGCGCCAGCGCACCCGGATCAACTCGTGAGGTCGAGTCCCGCGCGATCAAGTGCTTCCCATCACCGCTGAAAACCTCTGGTGAGAGCAGTGGTCCGTACGACAGGGCTCCCAGCACCCAACGCGCCACATCCACCAGTGACAGGCCCTCGGGCGCCAGCACCGTCTGAATCGCGCCGGTCTCACCGTACTCGCCGCCCGACCCGACGACGACGGCGCCCCAGCGGCCCGTCCCGCCATCGAAGACGAAAGTCGTCGAATGCAAAGCCCGCGGTTGCGTGGACATATCGACACCCAGCTGAGTGAAACCTGCGGAGACCCTGGACAGCGTCTGCCGCTCCGCGCGGGTCATCTTGCTTGTGAGATCAGGATCCGTTTGGAACCCGCTCCCCACGACCTGCCTCTTAACATCGACCAACCAGCTCATGCGCGTACCCCGTGCCCCAGGAACGGGGCCAAAATGTACCGGTAGAGCTGAAGGCATCCGGCATCCTCGTCAGAGGGCTCAATCAACTCTTCACCGTCCTCGTCCACACGAGTCCAGGCGCTCGTCAGGGCGAAACGTACCAGCAACTTTGGCCCCAGGAGCTGATCGATGGCATTCTTGCCCACGATCGTTGACATGAGCGCGCTCACCATAACGGCACTCAGCACATCACGCATCTGCAAGCGGTAGACGCCCAGACCGGCATTCCATGTGGCGTTGCTCGTCGGCACGGTCAAGGTATTACCGTAATTCATCATCGGCACAGGCGCTGTGAAGCCGTGAGTCGGAGTCGCCGTCCGAGTGGGCGCCGTCGGGCGCCTCGTCGTCAGAGGAATAGTAGCGGGGATCACAAATTTCTCGTCGAAATTCAACTCAATAGTCTCCTCCTCGGAGTGGGCGAGGGCCCAGAAGGACTGCGGATCGGAAAGTTGCGCGAGCATGCTTCGCACAATCCTCATCTGCTGGTCATGAGGCAGCGCTGACACCGCGTTCAGGAATTCCCATGTGCTGGGGTCCACGTTGTGCGCATCCCAGGCGGCGCATCTATTGAACGCGGCCAACGCGCAGTCCTCGAAAGCACGGCGGGCGCCCCGGGGGATGATGTCCGTCCATCGGCCGAGTTCGCCATCGCTCTGCGGAGTCTTCTCAAGAATGACCCGGATGGCGTCGCACTTAGTGAGAACCAGAGTGGCACTCACCGAAGAACGCTCTTTAGACAGAGTGTCGGTCATGACCGCGATCAGGCTCTTGATCGCCTCGCCCGCCTGATATCCACGGGCGAGCAACTCATCTTGATCCGGTGTCCCAGCCGGGCGCATGGACAGGCGCAGGGCGAGAGAGTCCTTCAGGCGCTTGAGACACCATCCCGCGGCGAGCGGGTCGACGACCGCGACGAGATGCGCCGATCGGTACAGCTGCTTGACATCGGCGAAGGAGCCCACATAGTTCTCCGCATTGGGGTTCGTCCACGCATCGGCCGCCTCTCCCGGCAGGTCCACGAAAGCGACCTCGAAGTCGTCAGAGCCCCTCCCCTCCAGGTTGCTCCCGTGATAGATGACGTTGACTGACCGCAGGTACGGCGGGCGCCCGCGACCCCACGTCTCCAGCCACGAGTTCAGTTGCGCATCGGTGTAGACCTGACCCTCGGTCGTGGCTCTGAGGGCGTTGTGGAGGACCGCCTCGAAGCCGGCGACGACGTCATCAGATGTTCCGAACACGTTGGATGTTTCGAATACGTTCTGGAGGTTCCGTTCTATCGTCGCCCGCAGGTCGTCCCCCGATGCCGCATACGTTGCGCCGATGGATCTTCTGCTTTTTGCGGGAAGTGGGCTGAAACGGCGCCCGGTCGGCCCCAGCCTGACATTGGCGAAGGGGTCCGCCTGTCCGCCCGAACCCGCCAGGCGCGGCGCCTGAATCCTCATGAGCGTTTCCCTGAGCTGAGACTTGCCTCCGCCAACGGGTCCCAGGAGGCACACCTTGATGCGATCCCCCGTGCGGCCGGTCTCTCTGACGTGACCATGGGCGCACACGTCGTATGAGTGGGACGGGGCGATGCTCAGATCCATTCCCGGAGACTGCCAGCAGTTCTCCTCGTGATCGACCTCAAAGATTCGAATCGACTGACGATTCACTCCGAAGCCGTCGCGTTCCTCGATCCGCAGCCAGGCCCTCGGCGAACTGCAGAGATCGCAGTCCTCCATATTCTCCTCCTCATCAGGAGGTTCCGGGGGTGTTGCGGGGGAAGTGTTGAACCATGTCATAATAGACTCCCAAATATGCAGATCAGCAGGATGACGATCCCAGTGAACGACAGCAAGAACATGGTGTGCCTCGAGGTTCCGGACGCGTCGCCCTGGGCCTGTCTGCGCACTTCAGCATCATAGCGTGCGATGTGCTCTCGCGCCAGCAGAGCGTTCTGGTCGTTGGTCAGACCATTCACTTCATCACTCGTCAGCACGAACTGGCCGGCGGAGTCGATGGCTCTGACGATCCGGGCCTCGAGCCACGACCTTCTGCGAAGAAGGCGAAGAAAACGGCAGATCGGGTAGCTCTGGTAAACCTCTTGCGCCGTCTTTCGGGCGTGCCGCATCGCAGCGGACTCGACCAGGGATCCCCAGTCATGGGGATTCCGGTGAGCTATGGCGCGGTTGATGAGTTCGATGTACTTGTCGTCCAGGGGTGATGGATCGTACACGGGGGGAGGTGGGAAGATACTATTGCCCGCCGGATCCCGGTGGAAAGGCGTGGTGTCGTTATGCTGTGGCTGGTAATGGGGGGGATTGAGTTGAGTGCCGGATCCAGAGCGCCCATGACTCTGAGGATCTACCTCCGTGCCCGAGCCGTCGCCATAATTGGGTGGTGTGATGGGCACCGGAGGAACGGGCACAGGGGGAACAGGAGCGGGGTATGACCCCAAGTTCAGAAGGGGGCCATCCGGACGCAGAATCACCCTGAAATCGGTGCTCCCGACCAGTTCCAGCTCGCGGCTCATATCCAGAGCCTCGGAGTATCGCCGGCTCGGATCCATCATGAGCGCCCGCTTGAGGATATCGTTGATCGTGTCGATCTGCCTCTGACTCCCGTCCGGACAGCTAATACCGAGCAATCGTACGTCTTCGTCCCGTGGGAATTCGTGGATGCCGTTGCCGAAAGGCCTGTGGCCCGAGAGCATCTCGTAGAGCACGACGCCCGTGGCGAAAATATCTGACCGCGCTGAGATCTTCTCTGGATCGAGACGCTGCTCGGGAGAGGCGTAGGGCCATGTCGCCACCAGGGGGCCGCCGGCGGCCTCCGTGACCGTGGAGGAGATCCCGAAATCGATGAGGACGACGCGCTCCTCGGGAGTTTTAGGATTTTTCACCATGATGTTCTCTGGCTTGATGTCCCTGTGGACGAGTCCGCGCAGGGCCTCTTCTCGCGGCCTGTGGAGGACATCGAGCGCCCGGAGGGTGCTGTGCGCCAGTTTAATCGCCCGAGCAGCCGGAAGACAGCCGCCCGATTCATCGAGAATATCCCGCAGAGAGCGTCCCTCAACGAAACGGGTGACGATATATGTCCCATTGACCTCGACCGGTTCGGCCACGCTGGCGTCCCACCAATTGGTGATGGTGCCGCGCAGGATGTCGTACTCATTCTGCGCCGCGGCGGCATCCGCCGGTGAGACCACCTTGATGACCACGCGGTCCCCTTGATGCAGGCCGAGGCTGGGGTCGTCGCAGACGGCCACGGCATCGTACACGTACCTGTTGGCGCCCGCGTTATGACACATGAAGGAATTGATCCTATAGCGTTTTAGAATCAACTCGCCTGTTTGAAATATATGGGGGAAGGGGGGCCGCTGCGCACCCTCGCTCATTCTGATATCCTCTCAGATCGTGGTCAGCAATTGGGTGGTCGGGAAGGCGAGGAGGGCGGTGGCGAGAGCCCCCGGGGCGTCAATGCGGCTCTCATGCCGCCACCGCCCTCACGGAGGCGTTGAGGAACATCTCGAGGGAGTCCTTGAGCACGGCGCTGCGACCGCTCACCGCGGCGAAGGCGTCGAGTCCCGCCATGAGAGGCACGATGGCGGCGCACCGGGCGTTCAGATCCGCCGCGCCGGTCCTCCTTCTGCGGCCGTCGCCCCGACCGGAGCCGTTCTCACCGTCGTCGGCGTCTCGACCGCCGTCGGCCCCAGCCTCGGCGAGGACGTCCGAGGCGAGGAAGGAGGCCCAGGCGTCCTCCGCCTGGACGGGAAGACCGCCGACGGGGTGTCCGTGTCCGACGGCGAGGACCATGCAGATCCCGAGGATGAAGTCGCATCGGGCGAGCTTGACCTTGGCCGCGGACGTCCAGACCGCTCTCGGCTCTAGGCGGAAGCGGGCGCGGTGGGCCATTTTCATGGTGCTTCTCAACACGTCGGCGTCGAGATCCGCGCCATGACGCTCATCACGGGCCAGCCGGAAGGAGCACTCGGTGAGTTCCAGAAGCATGTCCGCCGTCGTCGCGGGATCCGCCTCGCCGTCGTCGAGCCGGGGGTAGTTCGTCTCGACGATCGAACGCAGGTCGTCGACCCGGGTCAGGCACGCGCCCCGATACGGCTCGCCCTCCGGTATCGCGTTCACGAGCTCGCGGGCGGTCTGCGCCGCCGCGTCGGCCTCAATGGACTTGCCGAGTGCGGTGTAGGTCGTCGACAGGCCGTGGCTGCACGCCGCCCGGGCGAGTTCAGCGCCTGCGATCCCGGTCCACAGCGGGCGGGTCATGGCGTACAGGAGAAGGGCGTCGGCATGGTTCCCGATCTCGGTCTGCTTCAGCGCGATCCCGGCCAGGGCGCTCGCCGCGTCGAGTCGGGCCCGCTCGGTCTTGCTGAGAGTGATGCCCGCGGTCCTCCTCCTGGTCCCATCTATCTCGCACATCTCGTTCAGCGGCAGGGCCCGCAGGTCGTGGATCGCGGCGAGGGGATCCGCACTGGTGAGCGGCACCCGCCGCGTGCTGCGCAGCGAGTCTCCGGACGTCACCGGGTCCGCCGCGCCCTGAGAGGACCCGGTGGAGCGATCGGCGCCGGCATCTGGAGTCGGCCTCAAGCGCTGGACGACGGTCCGGGCGGTCCCGGCGCCTCCGCCCCCGGCCGTGGTGCTCGAGAGATTGTGTTTGGCGAGCTCGGCGAGCAGGCGGCACTTCTCCGCCCACACCGGCTCCCTCGCCTCGACGAACACCCCGCGCGCCTTCTCCGCGAAGTCCGTGGCCTCGCTCCAGCGTCCCTCCGCGGCGCGCTGCTCGGCCAGGCGCAGCAGAAGCCGTGCTCGGCGCGGCAACCAGTTGCCCCTGCGCTTCGAGAACCACTGTCCGGCGCGCGTGGGTTCGGCCCTTTCGATATCCTCGAGCGCTGCAAGGAGAGATCGGGCGGCCCGTCCCCTGAAGTCCGTCTGCTCATCGGCCAGCTCATGGAGTTCGGCCAGGGTGATCCAGCACTCCGCCTTCGCCTCGGGAGCCGCGGCCACCGCCGTCATGGTCTGGCTGACCAGGTTCAGGCACCCCCGGAGCACCATTTCCGGATCTGCTTCCGCGGCGTCGATCCCTCCGAGGTCCTGGCGGATTGATGCGGCTTCCCCGTACAGCAGGTCGGCCGTGCGCCAACCCGCCGCGGCGCGCCAGCCCGCCACCTCCTCCAGTCGGCCCGCCAGCTGGAGTGACACCCGAACGGCGTGCCTCACCGGCGGGTCGTCGGCGTCGGCCGGGAAGGGAGCGGTGCTGGTCATCAAGGATCCTCGACTGGGAAGGGGGCGGAAGATGTATCGCTTCGTTCGTCGACCATCGCCGCCGGTGTGGATCGTACGTCATCCATGACGGACGCGCTCAATCCCGCGAAGATTGTCTAAGAACTAATACTTGGTCTTGTCTTGGTGATTTAAGTCACTCATAAGGGTGTGCTGAGTCGCGCGGGAGCTGGAGCGAGTCCGGAGCCCGGCCGGAGCGGCACGGGCGACCGGCGTAGGAATCACCGGTCGCCCGCGGCGCGGCTTCCGTGGACGAGATGGAGGGGGCTACTGCCGAGGATCCGCTCCGGACGCACCCTCCTCGCCGGGCAGATCCTGGGCGAGGGCGCGGATGCTGCGCAGCAGATCCGCCGCCTCGGCGGGGATCGGTGCTGAGCCGAGAGAGTTCAGTTGGTCGAAGAGACGGTTCGCCTCGTCGAGGCGGCCCTTCAGCTCCCTGTGGTGGGCTTCCAGGACGCTGATCTCGTCGCTCTTCCGCCGGACCTGCTCGGCCAATCCATCGACCTCGGCCTGCGTGCGGCTGCGCTCGGCTCCGACCTCGCTGACCTGCCCAACGAGGCGTTCCCGCTGCTCCTCGAGCGTGGCCCTCTCCCGCTTGGCGATGGTGAGGGCCCTCTCATGCCGGGCGATGTCAGCGACGATCTCCTTCTCCGCGGTCTGCGCGGCCATGAGCTCGTGCTGCATCTCCTCCAACCGGGCCCGCTCCGCGGACAGTCCGACGCCGGCCAGCTCATCCGCCTCCCGCTGGAGCCGGATCGCCTCATCCTGGATGGCGAGGAGCGCCTGGTAGCGCTTGCTGAAGTGGTCGGCGTCGCGGGAGGCCGACGGCGAGCCCATGGAGCCGATCCGGGCGCCCAGTTCCAGAGCCGCGAGTTGGGAGCCGTCGGGGAGCAGGCCGAGGTCGGCCAGCTGCTCGGGGCGGGCCGGGGAAGCCGGCTGCTCGGGGCGGGCCGGGGAAGCCGGCTGCTCGGGGCGGGCCGGGTCGGCGGGGCGCTTAGCGTTCTCGCCGACGCCGCCGAGATACGGGGCGAACATCGTTTGGGACCGATCGGTCCAGTGGGAGAGAGTTTGGTCCAGTATGATCCGCATCTGCTCTGCGACGTTTTCGTTGGCGCTCTTCCCGAGATCGATCTCGCGCTGGAGCATGTCCTCGCCGATCTCCTTGGCCCTGCGCGTCTCCCGGTCGATCCGATCCCGCTCCTGAGCGGCATGAGCCTCCACCTTCTCCAGCTCGGACTCCCGGAGCTTGCGGAAGACCCGGTCGTACTGGGACTCGCCGCGCACCGCCAGCATGGTCTTGAGCAGCACGGGGAACAGCTCGATAATGATGAAGAGTAGCGCGACGGCGCCGTGGGAGATGAACCCCATCGGGCTATTGAGACTCGCGTGCCACAGGGCGTTGATCTGCGCCAGGAGGCCGTTGTTATTCCGGATGGTCTCTCCGCCACTCAGCATAATGTTCACGTTCTCTTCCAGGTGACGAAGATCCCTTTGGTAGCCGCCCTCGCAACCAGGCCCGTACGCGCTCGGGTCGGAGTCCCTCGGAGCAGACGCTCCGCAAAGATCGTCATGCGCCTGTTCTATTTGTTTCTTCTGGCTCTCCTCGCGCAGTTTTTCATGATTGGCCTTGGCCGCATCTAACGCGGTCCTGGCCTCATCTCTCTTATTATCCGCTTCCTTGGATTTCTGCTGCGCCTGCTCGCTCGCCTTCCTGAGGGCCTCCGCCTCGGGCCCATCTCCTGGGACTCCCGTGGTGGTGACGTTTTCGCAAGTAGGGTCATCTGGGTTGATCTCGCAGACCCTCTGCTGCTCTGCGGTCTGAGCAGCAATTAGTGCGTCTTCCGCCGATTTCTGAGCCTCATCGTAGTCGGCCTGGGCCTGGGCGAGAGCGAGATCCTCGGGGTCATTGACCTTGTCTCCCCTGTAGATCGCCAGTGCCTCCTCGATATCCTCTCTCTTTTTTTCGAGGGCGGTTGTGGCGTCGTTGCTGTCGACGGACTCTTGATACGAGTCGAACTCGCCAACCTGGATCTTCTTCATCTCGACGGCGATCTCGCTACGAAAGATCTGTAGTGTGAAGGGCGTGGAAACAACCAGGCCGATAATGAGGGCGAGGAAGAGCCTGGGAAGGGCGTACCTGAATGCCCGTTTGAGACCGTGAACGCCTTGCATGGTCTTAATCAGAGCCCGGTCCACAACCAGGATGAACGAGCCCCACAGGAGCCCGAATATGATGGATACAATAAGATTGATCATCGGCTGGTGCTGTGCTCGTTGGCCGGTGCTCGGATCGGATACGACGAGTACGGCGTTGTACAGTGCGAACACCATGGACAGGGCTGCTACCGAGGCCGTCCCGAGCATGACCGCGCCGATGGCGACGAAGGTGCTTCGTTCAGAGCCGACGTGCTCGAGGATCTCGATATCGGCTCCACCGAGAACGGCGAGGAAGTTGGATATCCTTTTCTTGGGGATTTTAGTCGGGGTATTTTTTCTCATGGAGAAGAAAAACTTTCTGTGAGGGTTGGAGGAAAGGAAGGTGATAGTGGATGGGAGTGTTTCGTCGGACGGGCGGCGCTCTGGAGTGCTGTGAATCGTCCGAGTTCAACGCATACGGCAGTTCCGGCGGTTCATGTCGTCGCATCGGGGTGGACCGGTCCTGATGCGATTTCTCCCGATCATCAGTGCAACTGCATTTGAACTTAAAACTTTTTATCGGCCTCGTCCGCGGGAAGTCCGTGGGCGAGGGCGCGGATGTTATGCAGCAGGTGCTTCGCCTCGACCGAGGCCGGAGTGTGACTGAGTTCGCTCAACTCGGTGAAGAGCCTCTCAGCCTCAGTCAATTGCTCTCTGGTCCGAGCCCGCCGCTCCTTCAATTCCTCGGTCTCCTTATTATTCTTGCTGACGGCGGCCTTGAGCCTCTCGACCTCGCTCCGAACACGATCGCGCTCGGCCGCGGCCCCGCGCTCCTCCTCCACCAGTCGAGTGCGCTCGGCATCGAGCTCGGCGGTCTGGCGTCTTGTTGCGGCCAACTCCGTCTTCTTGTCCTGGATGGAATCATGAAGCTCCGTCCTCTGCTTCCGCACCTCGGCGATGCTCCGACTCAGCTGCGCCAGACGATCCCGCTCAGCGGTCAGGTCGACATCGCCGAGTTCATCGGCCACGCGCCGCAGACGAATCTCCTCCTCCCGCAGGGCGAGGAGCTCGGAGTACCTGCCCTCGACGTCATCGGCCCGGAAGGCCGCCACTTGCCCTTCGAGCTCGGCGATCTTCGTCTCGAGATCCAGTTCGGAGATCTGCGTGTCCTCCAGAATGAGGCCCAGGTCTTCCAAGCGCCGTTGCAGGCTCTGGAGTCGCTGAACGTTGCGCTCGGTCGCGTCGACGGCGTCGTCAAGAAGGAGTTCTCGAGCCGGTCCGTAGG
>ERZ772973.765-NODE-765-length-13514-cov-85.9897_pt1 | contig 13514 bp, 8 predicted proteins | sample MGYA00580672_ERZ772973 | MGnify/ENA primary metagenome ERZ772973 (study PRJEB29015, sample SAMEA2737938) | human oral metagenome | biome: human oral; feature: human-associated habitat; material: dental | place: China | collected 2152 ... | reverse complement strand
CGGCGCCCTCACAGCCGGCGCATCTCCAGGTACCACTTGGGCAGCGCGGCCAGCAGGTAGGCGGCGTGCCCGGCCAGCATGAGGCCGTAGACCCACAGGAAGGGCGCCGGCGCGAAGCGCAGGGCCAGGACCAGGCACAGCAGCCCGTAGTCGGTGGGCACCGACAGCACGGACTTGAGCAGGCCGGGGCGCGACTCGTCCCGGGCCAGCGGCGTGCCCCCGTGGTAGCGCAGCTGGTAGGTGAGGATGTAGGTGAAGAAGTGCACATTCTGCACGGCGCCGTAGGCCAGGGGCAGGAGCAGCAGCGCCGGATCGGCCAGCCGCCCGGAGCGGAACAGGCCGATCGCCACCGCGCCGTGCAGGGTGGAGAGCTTGACGGCGTCGGCCACGTGGTCGAGCCACTCCCCCGCCTTCGAGCCGCCGTGGCGCAGCCGGGCCAGCTGCCCGTCGGCGGAGTCGAGGGCGTAGCCGAGCATGAGCAGCAGCGAGGTGCCCGCCGTGGCCGCGGGCGCGAGCGGGGCCGCGGCGAGCAGCACGATGCCCGCCAGGGTGCAGGCCGCCGAGAGGAGCGTCACCTGATCGGGGGTCAGGTGCGCCCGGTGGGCGATGGCGGCCAGCACCCGCCCGACGGGCCGGTTGACGATCCGCGAGTACAGGGGCGCCCCCGCCTTCGACTTCTGCGCCGCGGCCAGGGCGCGGATATTGTCTCGGATGGTCGGTTCGGTCACGGTCGGCTCCACTGGGCTCCGCCCGGGCGGGCGGGATCGGCGATGCGGCCGCCCGGAGGCGGACCGCGGGGTGCGCCTACCATATCGGGTAGCATCGCTGTCCTGGCTCGGCCGATTCAAGAGACGGCCGGTTCCCGATGGACGTACGAGGTAGGAGCAGTCGCCATGGAGCCATACGAGGTCCTCGCCCTCGTGCGCCGTTTCACCCCCCTTCTGCTCGCGCACCTGGTGCTGGGGGCGATCGCCGGGTACGCCATCGCCGCCTTCTCCCCGCCCGTGTTCACCTCCACGGCCAGCGCGTTCGTCGCGGCCGGCAAGGACGGCACCCAGTCCGTGACCTCCTCCTCGACCCTCATCTCCGCCGTCATGCCCACCCTCGTCGAGCTGGGCACCTCCCAGCCCGTCCTCGACGACGTGGCCGCCATGACCGGCGTCGCCCCCAATGAGATCAATCACGCGATCACGGTGACCAACCCGGAGAACACGCTCATCATCGAGGTGAGCGCGGACGCCTCCAGCGCCGAGAAGGCGCAGATGATCGCCCAGGCGGAGATCCAGGCGCTGCGCAAGTTCATGGGCGACCGCTACGTGGCGGGCAACCCGTCGAGCCCGGAGAAGTCCACCATCAACCTCAACGACGTCGACACCGCCTCCCTGCCCAGCGCCCCCTCCGGCCCGTCCAAGGCGCGCTACCTGCTCTACGGCGGGGTCATCGGCGCGGGCGTCGGCGCGGGCGTGTGCTCCTACCTCTACGTCCTGAGCCGCCTCAAGCGGCCGACGGCGCCCGCCGCGGCCCCCGCCGGGATCTGAGCGCGGGCCGGGCGGCCGCTAGCCCGCGGCCCCCTGCGCCCCGGCCCGGGCGCGGCGGCGGCGCAGGTCGCGGCGCACCCACAGCCCGTAGGGGATGATCTGGCACACGATCACGGAGACCACCGACCCGACGATGGGCCCGGCCGAGCCGAGGGGCGCGATGAGCGCCCAGGACAGGGCCAGGTTCATGGGCACGAGGATGAGCACGGGCAGCATCTGGAAGCGCAGGCCCGCGGGGTCGGTCATGTACATGCCCAGCGGCTGCTTGGCGGCCTCGATGACGACGTTGACGACATTGGCCGCCAGCAGCGCCGCCGGCAGGGAGATGGCGCCGTCGGACAGGACGCGCGCGGCCCAGGGCGACAGGAGGGCCAGGAGCAGCCCCAGGGCCCCGCCCAGGCCGGCGAAGGCCGCCGAGGCGGCGAAGGGCGACTCGATGCGCCCCCGGGCCCGGGCCTTGGCGAAGTGGGGCCACATGGCCACCCCGGTCACGGCCACGGTCTGGGTGAGCAGGTTGAACAGCTGCGCCGCCAGGTTGTACTGCGCCAGGGAGCCGTCCTCGCCCAGGTGGGACAGCAGGAGGCGGTCGGTCTGGAAGGCGATGGGGATGACCAGGGACTGGAAGAGCTGGGGTCCGGCGGTGTCGATGATCCTCACCCCGCGCACGGCCCGCAGCCGGGGCACGTCGCGCATCGCGTCGGCCAGCAGGGGCCGGGTGGCGCGCCAGGCGACGACGATGCAGATGAGCGAGACCAGGGTGTTGGCCAGGTAGGACATGACCGGCACGGCGTTGCCGGCGTCGAGGCGGGCGACGACGGCGGCCAGCAGCATGCAGGTCAGGGCCGGGGAGACGACGCCGGTGCTGATGACCTGCGTGGCCGAGCGGCCCATGCCCACGATGATGCGCTGGCCCACGCTCAGGGGCAGGGCGGCGGCGTACACGAGCAGGCAGGCCGTGGCCGTGGCCCCGCCCCCGTCCATGAGGTCCTCCCCCAGGAGGGCGGGCCAGGCCCCGAGCAGGCCGAGGACGACGCCGGCCGTGGCGATGACGAGGGACGATATGAGAAGCACACGCACGGCGGTTGTCAGAGTGCGCCTCACGACGGCGTCCCGGGGCAGGTCCTCGGATCCGGCGACTGTGTTGAGAATCACAGCACCTATACCCAGGTCCGTGAAGGGCATGAGGGAGGGGAAGGTCGCCAGGAGCCCGTTCTGGGCATAGGCATCGGTACCGAAATGGCCGATGATTATTCGGGTATTGATGAGCCCGAAGACGCCCGCCACCCCCATGACGAGGACCTTGGACAGGGCCGTGCGCTGCACCGATGCCCAGGCGCCCGAACGATTTGACGGCGCTGCGGGGGTCCGAGGCATGCGAGGGCCTCCTTGTCTGACGAGGGGTGCTTCCGGTCCTCGCAAGCGACTCCGACGGCGATGGGGGTGAACCCCCTCACGTGGTTTCCACTCGCAAGCGGGATCACGGTATCATTACGCAATCACCGCCTTCCCCGGGCGACCCTACCCACCCGCGTTCTTGTTTATGGAGGAACCTTGTCCGCGACCTCGGTAGCCCCCCGAGGGGCCATCCTGCGTTCCACCGCGCCCCAGCGGTCCAAGCGCCGCGGCGCCCGCACCCGCCCGCCGTCCCTCGACGCGCGCGGCTTCGCCTCGTGGCCCGTCGTTCGCCGCGATCAGGTGATGTGGATCACCTTCGGAGACATCGCGGCGGTCGTCGTCGGCTCCCTGGTCGCCGGCGCGTGGGGTCCGACCTGCGCCGCGCTGACCGCGGGCGTCGGGGCCTGCGCCGTCGCCCTGGCCTGGCTGCTGGGCGCCGGCCGCGTCGACGTCATCGACCAGGCCCACTCCGGCTGGCGCCCCGTGCTGGGCGCCGGCGCCATCGCCGCCCTGGCGGCCCTGGTCCTCAAGGACGGCGTCCTGCCCGACGCCGGCGCGCACGCCGCGCTCGTCCCGCTGGCCCTGGTCACCGGCCTGTCCCTGACCAACCGCTGCGCGGCCGCCTCCTGGCTGCGCCGCCGCCGCCTGGACGGCCACGGCCTGCGCCGCACCCTCATCGTCATGGGCTCGGGCGCCGAGCTGCTCCTGCGCCAGCTGCGCCGCCACCCGGGCGACGGCTTCCTCATCGTGGGCTACCTCTCCTCCGCCTCGTGCCGCAGCGGCGCCGCCCCCATCGGCGACGCCCCCGCCCTGCGCCGCACCATCCTGGCCGAGCACATCGACACGGTCATGACCGTGGGCGCCGTCGAGCCCGACGCCATCGTCACCGTCATGCGGGCCATGGAGTCCACGGGCGCGCGCTTCGTCGTGGCCCCCGGCCTGCAGGACGTCGTCCCCGGCCGCATGCGCGGCCTGCCGGTCACCAACGGGTGGAGCGGCCTCATCGACGTGCAGCTGCGCCACATGCGGGTGCGCTCCAAGGACGTCTTCGACCGCGTCGCCGGCTCCCTGCTGCTGGCCCTGGCCTCCCCCCTGCTGCTCCTGGCCGTCCTGGCCGTGCGCCTGGACTCCTCCGGCCCGGCCTTCTACACCCAGGTGCGCGTGGGCGAGCGGGGGCGCCACTTCACCATGATCAAGCTGCGCTCGATGTACATCGACGCCGACGCCCGCCGCGAGGCCGTCGTGGCCGCCGGGGGCGACGCCGGCAACGAGATCCTGTTCAAGGACCGCAACGACCCGCGCATCACCCGGGTCGGGCGCCTGCTGCGCCGCACCTCCCTGGACGAGCTGCCCCAGCTGGTCAACGTGGTGCGCGGCGAGATGAGCCTGGTCGGCCCGCGCCCGGCCCTGCCGCAGGAGGTCGCCGAGTACGACGACGAGGCGCTGCGCCGGCTGCTGGTCAAGCCCGGCCTGACGGGCCTGTGGCAGGTCTCGGGCCGCTCGGACCTGTCCTGGGACTCCACGGTGGCCCTGGACCGCCACTACGTGGAGAACCGGGGCGCCGCCCTGGACGCCGAGGTCCTGGCCAGGACGCTGCGCGCCGTCCTGGGCGGGAAGGGCGCCTACTGATGCTCACCGGCTACGTCCCGGGCGGCTTCGACATGCTCCACATCGGGCACCTCAACATCCTCACCGCGGCCGCGGCCCGGTGCGAGAGGCTCATCGTGGGCGTGGCCACCGACGAGTCCCTGGAGCGGATGAAGGGGCGCCGGCCCATCGTCCCCCACGCCGAGCGCATGGCGCTGGTCGGGGCGCTGCGCATGGTCGACGCCATCGTCGCGGACGTCGACCAGGACAAGCGCCTGGCCTGGCGCCGCTCCCCCTTCGACGTCCTGTTCAAGGGCACGGACTGGCAGGGCACCGACAAGGGCCGCCGGCTCGAGGAGCAGATGGCCGAGGTCGGCGCCCGGGTCGTCTACCTGCCCTACACGCCCACCACCTCGTCGACGATGCTGCGCCGCGTCCTGGCCCAGGAGGTCGCGGCCCGCACGCCGGTGCCCGGAGCCTGAGATGCGCCCGCCCGCCCTGCGCGCGATCCTGCGACGGCCCTCCCGCCGCGTGGCGCGGCGGCTGTCGGCGGCGGCGGCGGCGCTGTCCGTCCTCGCCCTGGCCCTGGCGGCCTGGGCCTACGAGGGCATCCCCCAGGCGGAGGTCGACCTCAACGACGGCGCCGTGTGGGTGACCTCCACCGACCAGCACCTCGTGGCCCGCCTCAACACCCGCTCCCGGCAGATCGACGGCGAGATCCGCACCACCTCGGCGAGCTTCGACGTCACCCAGTCCGGGCAGAACGTCCTGGTGCCCGACACCGCCGCCTCCTCCGTGGCCTCCGTCGACCCGACCACCGTCACCCTGTCCCAGTCCGCCCAGCTGACCAGCGGCGCCGTCGTCGCCCAGGGGGCGGACCGGGTCATCGCCGTCAACGCCGCCGAGGGCACGGTGCGGGCCGCCGCCGTGCCCGCCGTCGCCTCCCTGCCGGCCGCCGCCCCCCTGCTGGCCAATATGCCCGGGGCGGTCGCCGTCGTGGGCGTGGACGGGTCCGTCCACGCGGCCTCCCCCGCCAACGGCGCCATCGTCACCGTCCCCGTGGACGGGCAGGGGTGGGCCGAGCCCGTCACGCGCCCGGGCCGGCTGAGCGCCGGCACCGACGTCGCCGTCACCGCCGTCGGGCGCGACACCGTGGTCCTCGAGCGCGGCACCGGGACGGTCCACCTGCCGAGCGGCGCCGACGTCGACCTGGGCGAGCCCGGCCTGGCCCTCCAGCAGCCCGGGCCCGAGTCCGACTCCGTCCTGCTGGCCTCGCGCACCGCGCTCATCACGGTGGGCCTGGACGACGGGCGCGTGACCTCCGTGCCCGCCTCCGAGGGGACGCCCGCGCCCGGCGCGGCCGCGCAGCCGGTGCGCCTGGGCGGCTGCGCCTACGCCGCCTGGTCGGGCTCGGGCCAGTACGTGCGCCAGTGCGGCTCGGAGCGCACCACCGTCCACGACGACGCCCTGGGCTCGGCCGGCGCCCCGGTCTTCCGCGTCAACCGCGACGCCATCGTCATCAACGACATCGTCACCGGCAGCGTGTGGCTGCCCGACGAGCAGCTCGTGCTCGTCGAGGACTGGACCGACGTGACCAGCCAGACCGACGAGGACTCCGACACCGAGGACGACTCCGCCCGGACCTCCGACTCCCAGTCCCAGCCCGAGCGCACCGACGAGAACCACGCCCCCGAGGCCGTCGACGACGCCTTCGGGGTGCGCCCGGGCCGCTCCACGGTGCTGCCCGTCCTGGCCAACGACTCCGACCCCGACGGCGACGTCCTCACCGCCGCCCCGGTGGGCCGGCCCTCCAACGCCGCCGTCGCCGTGGCGCAGGACGGGCTCGCGCTGCGCCTGGACGTGCCCGACGACGCCGCCGGGACCATCTCCGTGCCCTACACGGCCGACGACGGGCGGGGGCTGTCCGACTCGGCGACGGCGACCGTCGAGGTCCACCCCTGGGAGGTCAACTCCGCCCCCGAGCAGCTGATGACCCCGACCGTGACCGTCTCGGGCACCGCCTCCGCCTCCCTGTCCGTCCTGGGCAGCTGGCAGGACCCCGACGGGGACACCGCCTACCTGGTCTCCGCCCAGGGCGAGGGCCTGGACGTGCGCACCACGAACGAGGGGGTCGTCACCGTGCGCGACCTGCAGGGCGCCCCGGGGACGCGCGAGCTGACCGTCGTCGTCTCCGACGGGCGCCAGACCGCCTCGGGGACCGTCACCGTCGACGTCCGCGCCGCCGACGCGCAGACGCCGGTGGCCAATGCGGACCACGTGCGCGTCGTCGCCGGCTCCCAGACGGTCGTCTCCCCCCTGGACAACGACTCCTCGCCCTCGGGCGAGGCCCTCAGCCTGGCGGCGATCGAGCAGACCCCGGAGGGGACGAGCGCGACCCTCGACCGCCGGGCGGGCACCTTCACCTTCTCCGCCGAGGCCGCCGGCACCTACTACCTCGACTACGACGTCGCCGCCGGCGCCGCCGTCGCCAAGGGCATTGTGCGCATCGACGTCGTCGAGCCGGCGGAGGCCTCGGTGCCGCCGGTCGCCGAGAACGACACGGCCCTGCTGCGCGAGGGCGGCGCGGTGACGATCGCGCCGCTGAGCAACGACTTCGACCCCACCGGCGGCATCCTCGTCCTGCAGTCGGCCACCGCGCCGGCCGAGTCGGGCGTGAGCGTGACGGTGGTGGACCACTGCCTGCTGCAGATCACCTCCGCCGGGCCCCTGTCGCAGAGCCTGGACATCGAGTACACGGTCTCCAACGGCGAGCCGACGTCCATGGGCCGGGTCGCCGTCGTGCCCGTCTCCGCCGGGCAGGTGCAGGTCCCGGTGGCAGTCCCGGACACCGCCGTCGTGCGCGTGGGCGACGTGGTGACCGTGCCCGTCCTCGACAACGACGCCTCCCCCTCCGGCCTGACCCTGTCCGTGGGCCAGGACCTGGAGACGGTGGGCGGGGCCCCGGGCACGGCCTGGGTCAGCGAGGACTCGGTGCGATTCAAGGCCGGGGAGACCCCCGGCCGGACCACCCTGTCCTACACGGCGGTCGACTCCGAGGGGCAGACCTCCTCCGCCCCCATCGAGATCGAGGTGCGCGCCCGCGACGACGAAGCCAATTCCGCCCCCGTGCCCAGGCCCCTGGAGGCCGGCACGGTGGGCGGCTCCCCGGTGACGATCCGGGTGCCCCTGGAGGGCGCCGACCCCGACGGCGACTCGGTGAGCCTGGTGGGCCTGGGCCAGGTGCCGCCGGCCCACGGCACCGTCACCTCCGACGGCGGCCGCCTCGTCTACACGCCCACGGGCGCGGCCACGGGCACGGACACCTTCACCTACACCGTCCAGGACCGCTTCGGGGCCCAGGCGACCGGCACCGTCCGCGTGGGCGTGGCCCCGGCCCCGACGACCAACGCCGCCCCGGTGGCCACCGACGACCTGGTCACGGCCCAGCCGGGGCGGACCGTGGCCGCGGAGGTGCTGGCCAACGACCTGGACGCGGACGGGGACGCGCTGTCCCTGGTGGGCACGCCGACCTGCGACGACGACGCCCTCACGCTGTCCGTGCGCGCCAACCGCGTCCTGGCGGTCCTGCCCCAGACCGAGGGGCTGTACACGGTGCACTACACGGTCACCGACTCCCGGGGCGGCACGGACGTGGGCACCCTGACCATCCAGGTGACGGCGCAGGCCCCGCCGGTCAGCCCCGTGGGCGTGGACGACCACGTGACGGTCGACCAGGTGGCCGCGGACGGCACGGTCACGGTGCCGGTCCTGGACAACGACAAGGACGCCGACGGCTCCCCCTGGGACCTGACCGTCACCGCCGACGACCCGCGCGCCCAGGTGACGGACCAGTCGATCCGCGCCACGATCGGCGAGGAGCAGTACCTGGTGCTGTACACGGTCACCGACGTCGACGGGCGCACCGGCAGCGCCGTCGTCGTCGTGCCGGCCCGCAGCGAGCTGCGCCCGCGGGTCGACTCCGCCCGGGTGCCCGTGCGCATCCCCGCGGGGCGGACGAGCGAGGTGGCGCTGTCCGACTACGTCCTCACGCGCGCCGGCACGACCCCGGTGGTCGCCGACGCCGCGACGCTCAACGCGGGCACCGGGCTCGACTCCGCCCAGGCGGGCGACTCGGGCCGGAGCCTGTCGGTGACCCCAGCCGCGGGGTTCACGGGCCAGACCTCGCTCACGCTCGCCGTGGCCGACGGCACCGGCTCCGACGCGCTCAGCTCGACGATCACCCTGCCGGTCCTGGTGGTCTCCACGACGAACACCCCTCCCGTGATCACCCCCACGGAGGTGGCGGTCGCCCCCGGCGAGCCGGCCGTGACCGCGGACCTGGCCGCCATGACCCGCGACGCCGACTCCGACCCCCTCGTCTTCACCGCCGGGGCCGCCCCGGAGGGCTTCAGCACCTCGGTGTCGGGCTCGACCCTGTCCGTCAGCGCCGCCGACGACGCCGTGCCCGGCACCGCGGGCTCGCTGGAGGTGCGCGTGGAGGACGGCACCAACGCGGCGGTCACGGCGACCCTGCCCCTGCGGGTGGTCGCCTCCACCCGCCCCCGCATGACGGCCGCCCCGACGACCCTCGTCTCCGACGGCTCCCCTGTGAGCGTGGACGTGGCGACGCTGGTGACCAACCCCTTCCCGGGCCGGCCCATCACCCTGAGCCGGGAGCCGCAGGTGACCTCGGGGTCGGGCGGCGTCACCGCCGCCGGCACGACCCTGACCATCGCCCCCGAGTCCGGCTTCACCGGGCGCCTGGTGGTCTCCTACGAGGCCCTCGACGCCACCGGCAGCGCCTCGCGCGCCGTCGTGGGCACGGTGACGGTGACCGTGGCCTCCCCACCCGACGCCCCCACCGGGGTGCGCGCCGCGCCCTCGGGGGCCTCGGCCATGGCCGTGTCCTGGAGTCCGGGGGCCGACCACGGCTCCCCCATCACCTCCTACATCGTGACCGAGACCGGCGGCGCCGGGACCTGGACCTGCACGGCCTCCCCCTGCCGGGCCGACGGGCTGACGACGGGCGGGACCTACTCCTTCCGGGTCGTGGCCGTCAACGGGGCGGGCCGCTCGGCGCCCTCGGCGCCCTCGGCCCCCGCGGCGCTGGAGGCGACCCCGGACGCCCCCGTCGTGACCCCGGACCCGAACGGGCGGGCCCGGGCGACGTGGAGCGCGGTGGCGGTCGAGGGGGCGACCGTCACCTACGAGGCCCAGCTGCTCAGGGACGGGCAGGCGGTGAACTCCTACACGGGGCCGGCGACCGAGGCGTCCTTCGGCAATGCGGAGCCCGGCGGCTACACGGTGCGCGTGCGCGCCCTCGTCGAGGGCGGCGGGGCCTCGCCGTGGAGCACGGCGGGCCTGAACGTGTTCGGCGCCCCCGGCGTCCCCGGCACGCCGTCGATCCAGTACGACGGCTCCGCCCTGCGCATCAGCTGGAGCCCCGCCTCCGCCAACGGCGCCGCGGTCACCTACGCCGTGTCCGTGACCGGCTCGGTCAACCGCAGCCAGACCACCTCCGACACCTCCCTGACCGTGCCAGCGGGGGGCCTGGGCCCGGGCAGTCACTCCGTGTCGGTGACGGTCACCCCCTCCAACGCGGCGGGCAGCGGGACGGCCTCGTCGGGCTCCCACGAATTCACCGTCACCGGCAAGCCCCTGCCGCCCTCCATGCCCGGGGCCGAGGCCACCGGCGTCAACGGCCAGATCAAGGTGACGAGCCGCTCGACGCCGGTGGGCGGCAACGGCTGGTCCGCGGACGACCTCGACATCGAGTACCGGGTCGTCTCCGGCGGGGACGTGGTGCAGGACTGGACCTCGGAGAGGACCTTCTCCGACCTGACCGACGGCGCGCCCTACACGGTGCAGGCCCGCGCCGTGGACGAGGACGGGGACGACGCCGCCTCCGACCCGGTCTCCTCCGGGACCGTGACGCCCTACGGCCCGCCCTCGGAGCCCAGCGTCAGCTGCTCCGCGCAGGGCGGGGGCGTCAGCTGCACCTGGACGGCCGGGGCCACCGGCGGACGGCCCACCACCTACCAGGGCGACACCTCGCGCAATGAGCACGCCCCGCAGGTCGAGGCCTCGGGCACGAGGTCCTTCTCCCCGGGCGCCGGGAACAAGGTCACCTGGTGCGTGCGGGCGCGCAACGACGCCGGGCAGACCTCGGACTGGGAGTGCTCCAGCGCGACCGCCGGGCCCCGCGTCGCCGTCGGCACCGAGAAGAGCTTCCCGATCATCACCGACATCGACGAGGCCCCCGAGGCCCGCTGCACCCCGCAGGACGTCGACGACACCGGCTGGCCGCCCTCCGTCTGCCGCCGCCTGGTCATCGACGCCTCCGGCTTCAACCCGGACTCCACCGTGCAGTGCGGCTACCGCTACTCCGAGCCGGGGGGCGGCTCCTGGTACGAGGAGTCCTTCACGGTGGACTCCGACGGCGCCGCCCGCCACCGCTTCCCGCACCGGGTCGACGTCGGCCGCGTACCGCCGTCGTACTCGATCACCTGCACGCAGCAATAGGCTGTTGCACGGCGCGCCGGCCCCCCATCCGGCCCTCGCCCACCCGTCCCGCGGCCCCGAGCCGTCCCAACGACCGGAAGGACCATCCGCCATGGCTCTGACCGAGGAGCACGCGACCTGGTTCGCCAAGACCTTCACCATGATCGTCGAGAACGTCGCCAAGGCGCTGCTGGGCAAGGAGGAGGTCATCCGCCTGGCGCTGACGGCCATGCTGGCCGAGGGGCACCTGCTGCTGGAGGACGCGCCGGGCACCGGTAAGACGGCGCTGGCCCGGGCGCTGGCGGCCAGCGTGCAGGGCACGCACTCGCGCATCCAGTTCACCCCGGACCTGCTTCCCAGCGACATCACCGGGGTGACCGTGTTCGACCAGAAGACCGGATCCTGGGAGTTCCACCCCGGACCCGTCTTCGCCTCGATCGTCCTGGCCGATGAGATCAACCGGGCCAGCCCCAAGACGCAGTCGGCGCTGCTGGAGGTCATGGAGGAGTCCAAGGTGACCGTCGACGGCGTGCGCCACGAGGCCGGACGCCCCTTCATGGTCATCGCCACCCAGAACCCGGTGGAGCAGGCCGGCACCTACCGGCTGCCCGAGGCCCAGCTCGACCGCTTCCTCATGAAGACCTCCGTCGGCTACCCGGACCGCGCCGCCCTGACCCGGATACTGGGCGGCTCGGCCAAGCCGGACCGCTCGGCCGGCCTGTCCGCCGTCATCACCTCCGACGCCGTGTCCTCCATGGCGGGGCTGGCCGCCGGCAACCACGTGGAGACCTCGGTGCTGGACTACATCGGCGCCCTGGTCGAGGCCACCCGCGAGTCCCCCGACACGCGCCTGGGGGTGTCCACCCGCGGCGCCATCGCCATGACCCGGGCGGTGCGGGTGTGGGCGGCCGCGCAGGGGCGCACCTACGTCCTGCCCGACGACGTCAAGGAGCTCGCCGAGGTGGTCTGGGCCCACCGCCTGGTCATGGACCCCGACGCCGAGTTCACCGGCGCCACCGCCCGCGGCGTCATCACCCGCGCCCTGGCCGACGTGCAGGCCCCCGTGGCCCGGGCCCGGGACGACCGGGCCGCGTCCTCATGACCGCCGACCCGATCGGCACGACGGGCACGGCCGACTCGCCAGGGTCGCCCGGCACGGCTGGTTCGTCCGGCGCGGCCGACCGGCCCGTCTCGTCCACCGGGACCGCCCGGAGCATCTCGCTGCGCCGCCCCCTCCTGCGCGCCGTCGAGCTGCTCGCCTCCGCGGCGCGCCGGAGGGCGCCGGACCTGGCGCGCCGGGCGCGCGACCGGCTGTCGGTGGTGACCCGCACCGGATGGCTCTGCCTGGTCCTGCTCGCCCTGTCCGCGTGGGCGGCCGCCCGCCTGGGCTGGCAGGAGGCCCGCGCGGGGGCCGGGGTCCTCGCCCTCGTCGTCGTCACGGCCGGCCTGTGGCTCATCCCGCGGCGCGCCCACGCGGTGACCCACGAACTGCTCGAGCCGCGCGTGACCGTGGGCGACGACGCCGTCATCCACGTGCGGGTCGCCAACCCGACCGCCCGCACCCTCCTGCCCGTGCGCATGGAGATGCCGGTGGGCCCCGTCGAGGCCGTCTTCGCCGTGCCCACCCTGGCGCCGGGCGCCGTCGACGAGCGCGGCTTCGTGCTGCCGACCTCCCGGCGCGGCATCGTCACCGTCGGGCCCGTCGTCTCGGTCGCCTCCGACCCGGTGGGGCTGGTGCGCCTGACCCGCGAGCGCACCGAGCCCCAGGAGGTGCACATCCACCCGCGCACCATCCGCCTGGGCTCGGTCCTCAGCGGCCTCATGCGCGACGTCGAGGGCGCCGTCACCCAGGAGCTGTCCAGCTCCGACGTCGCCTTCCACGCCCTGCGCGACTACGTCCCCGGCGACGACCGCCGCAACGTCCACTGGCGCTCCACGGCCCGCACCGGGCGCCTCATGGTGCGCCAGTTCGAGGAGACGCACCGCTCCAGCCTCCTGGTGCTCCTGGACACCCGGGCCGGGGACTACGAGAACGAGGAGGACTTCGAGACGGCCGTGTCCGTGGCCTGCTCGCTGACGCTGGACGCCATCGGCCACGCCCGCGAGGTCGCCCTGGTCACCGAGGATGAGTCCCTGCCCACGGCCTCGGCGGCCCGGCTGCTGGACGCCTCGTGCGCCATCGAGCCGACCGGCGCCCTGGGCCTGGACGAGCTGGCCCGCCGGGCCACCACCCACCACCCGGAGGCCTCGGTGCTGCTGGCGGTCACCGGGCAGCTGTGCCCGGACGGGGTCCTGGGGCGCGTGCGCACGATCACCCCCTCCGACACCGTCGCGGCGGCCCTGCGCGCCGGGTCGAACCCCTCGGGCCGGCGGGCCGTGGGGTCCCTGGTGCGCTTCGACCTGGACCGGTTGGAGACCCTGCCGCTGGTCATGAGGAGGTTCGCGTGAGCGCCCGGCCCGGCGCCGCGGCGCCCGCCGCGCCCGCCGCCCGCC
>ERZ772973.759-NODE-759-length-13567-cov-6.54552_pt1 | contig 13567 bp, 10 predicted proteins | sample MGYA00580672_ERZ772973 | MGnify/ENA primary metagenome ERZ772973 (study PRJEB29015, sample SAMEA2737938) | human oral metagenome | biome: human oral; feature: human-associated habitat; material: dental | place: China | collected 2152 ... | reverse complement strand
TCCCGGCGTCAAGGCGCTGGACAATGCGCAGCTGAAGGTCCGACCCCATTCCGTTCATGCCCTGATGGGTGAGAACGGCGCGGGCAAGTCCACGCTGCTCAAGTGCCTGTTCGGCATCTACCATGCTGACGCGGGCGAGATCCTGTTCTGCGGCCGTCCGGTCGCGTACCGCACTTCCAAGGAAGCGCTGGAGAACGGCATTTCCATGGTGCACCAGGAGCTGAACCTGGTGCCGCAGGTGTCGGTGATGGACAACCTCTGGCTGGGGCGCTATCCCCAGAAAGGGCCCTTCATCGATCATGCGAAGATGTACCGCGACACGAAGGCGATCTTCGACGAGCTGGGCATCGACGTGGATCCGCGCCAGAAGGTGGCGGACCTGACGGTGTCGCAGATGCAGATGATCGAGATCGCCAAGGCGTTCTCGTACAACGCGAAGATCGTCATCATGGACGAGCCCACCTCCTCGCTGTCCGAGAAGGAGGTCAACCATCTCTTCGGCATCATTCAGAAGCTGAAGGATCGCGGCTGCGGGATCATCTACATCTCGCACAAGATGGACGAGATCTTCCGCATCTGCGACGAGATCACCATCCTGCGCGACGGTCAGTGGATCGACACGCGACCCGTTGCAGGCCTGACCTTCGATGATGTCATCAAGATGATGGTCGGCCGCGAGCTGGGCGAGCGTTTCCCGGAGAAGACCAACAAGCCGGCCGAGATCGTGCTGGAGGTGCGGGGGCTGACGGCACGGAACCAGCCGTCCATCCAGGATGTGTCCTTCGATCTGCGTCGGGGCGAGATCCTGGGCATTGCCGGGCTGGTGGGTGCCAAGCGCACCGACATCGTGGAGACGCTCTTCGGCATCCGTGAGGCCAGTTCAGGCGTGGTTCGGGTGCGCGGCAAGGAGGTGCGCAACACCAGCAGCGTCAAGGCCATCCGCAACGGCTTTGCCCTGGTGACGGAAGAGCGGCGCGCCACCGGCATCTTTGCCGGGCTGGGCGTGGACTTCAACTCGCTCATCGCCAACATGCCGCACTACGAGCATGCAGGTCTGCTGCAGCAGAAGAACATGCAGGGTGACACCGACTGGGTCGTCAAGTCGATGAACGTGAAGACGCCCAGCCGTCGCACGCAGATCGGCTCGCTCTCGGGTGGTAACCAGCAGAAGGTCGTCATCGGGCGCTGGCTGCTGACCAAACCTGACATCCTCATGCTGGATGAACCCACACGCGGCATCGACGTGGGGGCGAAGTTCGAGATCTATCAGCTGATCAACGACCTGGCGGTACAGGGCAAGAGCATCATCATGATCTCGTCCGAGATGCCCGAGCTGCTGGGTGTGTCCGACCGCATTCTGGTGATGAGCAACGGTCGCGTGGCCGGCATCGTCAATACCCGGGAAACCAGCCAGGAAGAGATCCTGCAGCTGGCTGCCAAATACCTGTAAAAGAGGATTCCACCGTGAGCTTCTCTCGCACGCCCCTGCAGATGGCCGGGGACTTCTTCAAGGAATACGCGCTATATTTCGTATTCGTGATCCTGCTGGCCGTCATCATCACCCAGGACAGCACCTTCCTCAACATCACCAACCTGTCCAACATCCTCACGCAGTCGTCGGTGCGGATGATCATCGCGCTGGGTGTGGCTGGTGTGATCGTCACGCGAGGCACCGACCTGTCGGTGGGTCGCCAGGTGGGTCTGGCTGCCGTGGTGGCTGCCACCATGCTGCAGGCAGTCGACAACGTCAACAAGGTGTTCCCCGAGATGGGCGTGATGCCCATTCCGGTGGTCATCCTGCTGGTGTGCGCCATCGGCGCGCTGATCGGCCTGCTCAACGGCATCATCGTGGCCATCCTGAACGTGACGCCGTTCATCGCCACGCTGGGCACGATGCTGATCGCCTACGGCGTGAACTCACTGTACTACGACGCGGTGGGCTCGGCGCCGATCGCGGGCTTCGACAGTGCGTTCCGCAGCTTCACGCAGGGCTACTTCTCCATCCCGATGGGTGGGCTGGGCAACTTCCGCCTCAGCTACATCACCATCTATGCACTGGTGGCCATCGTGTTCACCTGGGTGCTGTGGAACAAGACCCGCTTCGGCAAGAACCTCTTCGCCATCGGCGGCAACCCTGAAGCGGCGGCCGTGTCGGGTGTCAACGTCACGCTGAACCTGATCGGCATCTATGTGCTGTCGGGCATCTTCTATGCCTTCGGCGGCATGCTGGAGGCAGGTCGCATCGGTTCGGCCACGAACAACCTGGGCTTCATGTACGAGCTGGATGCCATTGCTGCCTGCGTGATCGGTGGCGTGTCGTTCAGCGGCGGCGTGGGCACGGTGGCCGGCGTGGTGATGGGCGTGATCATCTTCCAGCTGCTGAACTACGGTCTCAGCTACATCGGCGTGAACCCGTACTGGCAGTACATCATCAAGGGCGGCATCATCGTGCTGGCCGTGGCGATGGACTCGATGAAGAACGCACGTCGCAAGTAATGATGGGCACTGGGCCCGGCTTGCCGGGCCCATGAAGGTCCAACAGAAAAACACCCATCGCCTTGCCGGGCGATGGGTGTTTTTTCTTGGGGGGCAGATTTGCCTGGTGCTGGCCTGGGAGAGGCCAGCCCTGGCGTGTCAGGCCCGGGTGATGGTGCGGGTCTGTGGGAGCTTGCGCAGGCGCCGGAAGACTTCGGCCAGGTGGTCGCGGTCCTGGACCTGCAGCGTGAAGCGGATGATGGCCACCTGTTCGGACTCGGTGTCCATGGCCACCTGCAGGATGTCGGCATTGCTGGCGGTGATCTCGCTGGCGATGCGACCCAGGATGCCGCGCTCGTCGTCGGCGGTGATCTCGATGAGGGTGCGGAACATGCCGCTGACTTCCTCGTCCCACTCCACGTCGATCCAGCGTTCGGCGTCGCGGCTGATCTGCTTGCGGGCGGTCTCGCAATCCATGCGGTGGATGGACAGGCCATGGCCGCCGCGCATCTGGCCGATGATGCGGTCGCCGGGTACCGGGTGGCAGCAGGTGGCGGCCTGCAGCGAGATGCCGTCGATGGACTGGATGACGATGGGGGCGGTGTGCGGGGCCAGGGCCGAGGTGACGGCGCTGCGGCCGGTGCCGCCGCTGATGTCGAGCGAGATGGCCCGTGCCACGACCGGGGCCAGTTTCAGGCCCAGGCCGATGTCGGCGTAGAGATCGGTGAGGGACTTGGCGGCGGTGTCGCGGGCGGCCTTGTCCAGCACGGCGGGATCCAGCTCGTCGATGTCGATGCGCAGGCTGGCCAGCGACTGGGTCATCAGCCGGCGGCCCAGTTCGACGGATTCGTCGTACTTCATGCGCCGCAGGAAGTGGCGAATCTCGGCGCGGGCCTTGCCGGTACGGGCGAAGGTGAGCCAGGAGGGGCTGGGGCGCGCGTTGGGATCGGCGATGATCTCGATGATGTCGCCGTGGGTGAGCTCGGTGCGCAGCGGTACCGGGTCGCCGTTGATGCGGGCAGCCACGCACTGGTTGCCCAGGTCGGTGTGCACGCTGTAGGCGAAGTCGATGACGGTGGCGCCCCGCGGCAGGCCCCGGATCTGGCCCTTGGGCGTGAAGACGTAGACGGCGTCGGGGTAGAGGTCGACCTTGACGTGATCGATGAATTCCAGCGAGTCGCCGGTCTGCTGCTGGATGTCGAGCAGCGACTTGAGCCAGTCCAGCGTCTTGATCTGCTGGTTGCCGGCGTTTTCGCCCTCGGTCTTGTAGAGCCAGTGGGCGGCGACGCCGGCTTCGGCGACGCGGTGCATCTGGGGCGTGCGGATCTGGAACTCGATGCCGCCGCCGTGCGGGCCGACCACGGTGGTGTGCAGCGACTGGTAGCCGTTCTTCTTGGGGATGGCGATGAAGTCCTTGAAGCGGCTGGTGTTGGGCTTGAAGGCGCTGTGGATGGCGCCCAGTGCCAGGTAGCAGGCGGCCAGGTCGGGCACGATCAGGCGCACGCCGAAGAGGTCGTAGACCTCGGAGAACGAGACGTGCTTGTCCACCATCTTGCGATAGATGGAGTAGAGCGATTTTTCGCGGGCGCTGATCTCGGCCTGCACGCCCATTCTGGCCAGCGCCTTCTCGATGGTGCTGGTGACGCGGCCAAAGGCGTCGCGTCGGGTGCGCGCGGCTACCTGCATGGCCTTGGCCAGGGTGCGATAGCGCAGCGGGTGCTGGTAGCGGAAGGACAGGTCCTGCAGTTCGCGGAACAGGCTGTGCAGCCCCAGCCGGTTGGCGATGGGGGCGTAGATCTCGATGGTCTCGTTGGCGATGCGCACCTGACGGTGGCGGCTGACGGCATCGAGCGTGCGCATGTTGTGCAGCCGGTCGGCCAGCTTGACCAGGATGACGCGCACATCACGCGCCATGGCCAGAAGCATCTTGCGGAAGGTCTCGGCCTGGGCGGTTTCGCGGCTGCCGAACTCCATCTTGTCGAGCTTGGACAGGCCGTCGACCATCTCGGCCACGACGCGGCCGAACTGCTGGTTGAGTTCGGCCTGGCTGACGGCGGTGTCTTCCAGCGTGTCGTGCAGCAGGGCGGCGCACAGGGCGTCGGCGTCGAGCTGCCAGCTGGCGCAGATGAGCGCCACCGAGATGGGATGGGTGATGTAGGGTTCGCCGCTGGAGCGCTTCTGGCCGCTGTGGGCCTGCTCGGCCAGCCGGAAGGCGCTGCGGATGCGCTGCAGGTCGGTCTCGGGCAGGTAGGTACGGGCCTCGGCCAGCAGGGGCTCCAGTGATACCAGGTCGGCCCAGGTGGGCTCGTCACCACCGGCAGACGGGGCCAGGTGCGCGGCCGGCGTGAAGGCGGTGATGACGGGGGCAGCCGTGGGCTGGGCGAATTCGTCGTCAGCCGGGCGCTCGTTGGGATTGGGGGCTTTCCGCTCGGGTCGGGAAGGATCGGTTGCGGATGCCGGCGCCTGCCGGGAAGCCTCGTCGCCGGGATTGTGTTCCGTTGCCGGGAGGGAACCCGGTGCGTCGGTCATCACAGGGGCCGTATCGGTGTCGGAGCCGGACGAGGAGGGCATGATGGGCTGGCGGGAAATAGGAGAGACAGGACCGCGCAAGGCAGGGGCCGCGCGTGCGGCTGATCCCTGCCTTCCCGGCGGGTGCTTACGTGGGGACGCGCCGCAGCATCTCGCGGCCGATCTGGCCGGCGGCCACTTCACGCAGGGCGGTGACGGTGGGCTTGTTGCGGCTTTCCACCTTCGGGGTGTGACCCTGGGCCAGCATGCGGGCGCGATAGGTGGCGATGAGGGTCAGCTCGAAGCGGTTGGGAATCTGTTTCAGCGAATCTTCGACGGTGATGCGGGCCATGGAGGAAGGTCCTTGGTTCAGGCGGTCATGCCTAGGGATTGGAAGAGCGAGGCGTTCTGGGCAGCCTGCTGGCGGAAGCGGCAGCGGGCCGAGTCTGCGATGCTGACGAGCTGTTGCCGTGCCTGCTCAAAGTCTTGATTGACAATGATATATTGAAACTGCGCAGCATGCGCCAGTTCGCTGCGGGCTGCCGCCAGACGGCGCTCGATGGTGGCGGCACTGTCCTTGCCCCGGGTCTGCAGGCGCTGCTGCAGCACTTCCAGCGAAGGCGGAACGACGAAGATGGAGACGGCCTCGGGGTAGAGCGCCTGCACCTGGGCAGCGCCCTGCCAGTCGATTTCCAGCACGATGTCGGTGCCGGCCGCAATCTGCTCGTCGATCCAGAGGCGCGACGTGGCGTAGAAGTTGCCATGCACCTCGGCCCATTCCAGGAATTCGCCGGCATCGCGCCGGGCCATGAAATCGGGCTCGTCGGTGAAGAAATAGTCTTCGCCGTGCTTCTCGCCCACGCGCGGGGCGCGGGTGGTGAAGGACACGGAATGGCAGATGTGCGGGCGTGCCTGCAGCAGTGCGCGCACCAGCGTGGTCTTTCCGGCGCCGGAAGGCGCCGCGATGATGAGAATGGAGCCGGCGTTGGACGACATGGATGGATGCGGATGGGCCCCGCGTGAGCGGGGCCGTTGGCGGAATCCGCCATTTTATCGTGATCAGGCCTTCACTTCTGCATCCTGCGTGAAGGCGATGCCGCGCGCTTTCAGGGCCTTGCGCACGCCGGCGCCGTAGGCCGGGTCGGCCCGGTCGAAGTGGGTCAGCTGGCGGTCGATGATGAAGGCGGGCACCCCCTGCATCGAGCTGGCGATGTTGGCAAAGAGCCGTTCCTGCTGCGCGCTTCCCAGCAGGCGGAACAGGGCACCCGGCTGGCTGTAGTCGTCGTTGCCTTCGCGGTGATCATAGCGATTGGCGTCACCGCTGATCTTCAGGGGCGGCTCGCGGAACTGCGGGGCCTGCACCGCCCCCCCGAACGAGTTCGGTTCGTAGTAGGCGTCGACCGCGCCACTCCTGTGGCCCATGAAGTTCATCTGGCCATCGGTGTGGTAGTGATGCACCGGGCAGCGCGGCGTATTGACCGGCAGAGTCTCGTAGTGCGTGCCCAGGCGGTAGCGGTGGGCGTCGGCGTACGAGAAGATCCGTGCCTGCAGCACCTTGTCGGGGCTGGCGCCAATGCCGGGTACCAGGTTGCTGGGCGACATGGCAACCTGCTCGATCTCGGCGAAGTAGTTCTCGGGGTTGCGGTTCAGCTCCATCACGCCCACCTCGATCAGCGGGTAGTCGGCGTGCGGCCAGACCTTGGTCAGGTCGAAGGGGTTGTAGGGTGTCTTCTCGGCGTCAGCCTCGGGCATGACCTGGATATACAGCGTCCATTTCGGAAATTCGCCGCGCTCGATGGCGTTGAAGAGATCCTCCTGGTAGCTTTCGCGGGTCTTGCCGATGAGGGCCTCGGCCTCTTCGTTGGTGAGGGTGCGATGGCCCTGCTGCACCTTGAAGTGGAACTTGACCCAGAAGCGTTCGCCCTGGGCATTCCAGAGACTGTAGGTGTGGCTGCCGTAGCCGTTCATGAAGCGCGGGCTGGCCGGGATGCCCCGGTCGCTCATCAGGATGGTGACCTGGTGCAGGGATTCGGGCGACAGGCTCCAGAAGTCCCAGGCGGCCGTGGCGCTGCGCAGGTGGGTGCGCGGATGGCGCTTCTGCGTGTGGATGAAGTCGGGGAACTTGAGCGGATCGCGGATGAAGAAGACGGGCGTGTTGTTGCCCACCAGATCCCAGTTGCCCTGGTCGGTGTAGAACTTCACGGCAAAGCCGCGCACGTCACGCTCGGCGTCGGCCGCGCCCATCTCTCCGGCCACGGTGGAAAAGCGCGTGACCAGCGGCGTGACCTTTCCCACTTCCGAGAAGATGCTGGCACAGGTGTAGCGCGTGATGTCCTGGGTGACGGTGAAGGTGCCGAAGGCGCCCCAGCCCTTGGCGTGGACGACGCGCTCGGGGATGCGCTCACGGTTCTGGTGGGCCAGCTTCTCCAGCAGGTGCCAGTCCTGCATCAGCACCGGGCCGCGCGGGCCGGCGGTCAGGCTGTTCTGGTTGTCGACCACCGGGGCACCGGCCGTGGTGGTCATGACGGGACATCGCAGGGTGGGGTTCTGGGTCATGGCTTGTTCTCCGTGGAGGTTGTCGGTAGCCCGACGTGTCGTGGCGTCGGGAAGGGGACGTCATCGTCGATGCAGGACTTTACGGAGCGCAGATCGATAGGTCCATTAAATTGTTTTTACCATATCGATAGTGATCGATGATTGTCTGAAGGATGAAGGCCTTGACCATCTCCGCCCGCCGGTCTGTCCATCCGTCGGCATGACGGCGGCGAAAGGTGACAGGGTGAGGGTGGTTGATGGCCCTCGGATGAAGCCGGCACCCGGGTGAGGCGATGCTGTCGTCATCACGCTGCGACCATCTGTCGGGCCCCGCCTGCCGATGGTCGGTGTTGCGGTCGGGGTCGCCAAGGGCAGGGCATCGCTGGCCTGTGGGGGAGAGGCCGGCGGAAAGCGGCCAGACAAGGATGTTGGCGCCGCCGCTTGCCGGAACGTGGGATGATTGTTCCGATATGTGAGATATAAGTTATCTATCGACTGGCTTTGTTTTTGTGGTCATTGCCGTTACAGTCTCGGCATTCCGAAGATACGCGATGTCGCGGGGTGCTGTACCTTGTGGCCTGTCGGTTCAGTACGCTTGGCCTGCCACGCGGAATGATCTTTTCGCGGGGGGCAGCGGACTGCCGGTCGATGTGCATCCCGGGCTTGACAGGGCAACATGTCATTGGTGTGCCTGCCGTCATCGCCCTTCGCTTTTCGGACCTTTTCATCCGGAGGTGACCCGCTCAGGGCCTCCTGGAGCTTTTCCATGACAGACAAACCTGATCGATATTCCTCTCCCGCCATTGCCTTGCACTGGCTGATTGCCCTGGCGCTGTTCGGGCTGATCGGCCTGGGCTTCTACATGACGGGCCTGCCGATGTCGCCCGCCAAGCTTCAGTACTTCTCGTGGCACAAGTGGGCGGGCGTGACGATCTTCCTGCTGGTGCTGGTGCGCCTGGGCTGGCGGCTGGTGTCGCCGCCGCCGGCCATGCCGGCCGCCACCTCGCCGCTGATGCGGCTGGCGGCCCATCTCGGCCATCTGGCCCTGTATGTGCTGATGCTGGCCATTCCGCTGTCGGGCTGGCTCATGAGCTCGGCCATGGGCTTTCAGACGGTGTGGTTCGGCGTGCTGCCGCTGCCTGACCTGATCGGGCGCAACCTGGAGCTGGGCAAGCAGCTTTCCACCCTGCACCTGAGCCTGAACGTGGCCCTGCTGGTCATCGTGGCCGGTCATCTGCTGGCTGCGCTGGTGCACCAGCACGTGCAGAAGGATGGCACGATGTACCGGATGCTGCCGATTGCACGGCTGCGTCCCCCGGTTGCCATCGACTGATCCCGTTTTTCCCCGAATTCCTTTTTCAGACTGGAGCGACAACGATGCGTATTGCTCGCCTGCCGGTGGCGCTGGCCACCGCCTTTGCCCTGGTGGCGCTGCCCGGTGCAGCGGCTGCCGTGGAATACACGAAGATGGAGCCCGCCGGCAGCAAGGTGGCCTTCCAGTATCAGCAGCTGGGTGTGAAGCTCGACGGCCATTTCAAGCAGTTCTCGGGCCAGGTGAGCTTCGACCCGGCCAAGCCCGAGACCGGCAAGGCCTCGCTGGACGTGGAGCTGGGCAGCGTGGATGCCGGCTCGCCCGATGCCGATTCCGAGGTGGTGACGGCGCCGTGGTTCAACGTCGAGAAATTCCCCAAGGCCCATTTCGAGTCGACCTCGATCAAGGCCAAGGGCGGCGACAGCTACGAGATCGCCGGCAAGCTGACCATCAAGGGCACGACGAAGGACGTGAGCTTCCCGGCCACCTTCAAGGCCGATGGCAACAAGGGCACGTTCTCGGGATCGCTCTCCATCAAGCGCGGTGACTTCGCCATCGGCGAAGGCGACTGGGCTTCGACCGACATCGTGGCCGGCGATGTGACGATCCGCTTCGACCTGAACGTGGCTGCCCAATGAGCGGGCAGGGCGCCTGTCGGGTGGGGTTTTTCCTCCTGACGTGTGCCTGTCCTCGGGTGCATGATTTTCTTCGGCAGAAGTCTTCCTGCCGATCAACCGGGGCGGTCGGCCCAGGCCTGTCTGTCCCCTGACTGTTTCAAGTTCATCCAAACAACATCATCCAAACAACAAAGGAGCTGGTAATGATGAAAAAACTGATTAAGTTCTCCGCCATTCCCGTGCTGGCCGTGGCCTTCTCCGCCCCGGCGCTGGCAACGCCCAAGAGCTACGTGGTGGATCCGACCCACTCGTTCGCCAACTTCTCGTACACCCACATGGGCCTGTCCGAGCAGGAAAGCCGCTTCGATGGCACGTCCGGCACGATCGTCTATGACGCTGCTGCCAAGACCGGCGCAGTGAATGTCGAGATCGACACGAAGTCGGTGGATACCGGCTCCGATGCCCTGGACGAGCACCTGCGTGGCGCCGATTTCTTCGATTCGACCAAATATCCGAAGGCCTCCTACAAATCCACCCGCATCGTGTTCAAGGGTGACACGCCGGTGGCCGTCGAAGGCAACCTGACGATCAAGGGCACGACCAAGCCCGTGACGATGACGATCGATTCGTTCTCGGCCAAGGAGCACCCGATGAAGCGCAAGGACGCGCTGGGTGCGAAGGCTCACATGAAGATCAAGCGTTCGGACTTCGGCCTGAGCAAGTTCGTGCCCGCCGTCAGCGATGACGTGCTGATCACCATCCGCGTCGAAGCCGTGGCCGAGTAAGACCCGGTCAGCCAGTCCCCGGATTCGGGGATCCGGCTTTGCCAGACAAAAAGCGCCCGAAAGGGCGCTTTTTGTTTCCAGCCTCAGGTAATCAGGCGTCCTGGGCTTCCGGCGCGTCTTCCAGCGCCACGTCCGTGGTGCCCTCGCGCACGCGGGTGGGCAGGCCCATGCCGGCCTGGAGCCGGAGCAGCGGCAGCGGCGGCAGCTCTTCCACGTTGACCATGCGCTGCACGTCCCAGGTGCCGTCGGCGATCAGCAGCGCCGCAGCGGCGGCCGGCACACCGGCGGTGTAGGAGATGGCCTGGCTGCCGATCTCGGCGTAGGTCTCGGCGTGGTCGCAGACGTTGTAGAGGAAGACCTCACGCGGCTTGCCATCCTTCTCACCCTTGAGCAGCGTGCCGATGCAGGTCTTGCCGGTGTAGTCCGGCGCCAGCGAGGCCGGGTCGGGCAGCACGGCCTTGACCAGCTGCAGCGGCACCACCTCCTGACCGGAATCGAGTTGCACGGGCTGCTCGGAGAGCAGGCCCAGCGACTTCAGCACCGAGAAGACGTTGATGTAGTGCTCACCGAAGCCCATCCAGAAACGGATGGTGGGGATCTTCAGGATCTGCGACAGTGAGTGGATCTCGTCGTGGCCGGTGAGGTAGGTGCTCTGCGTGCCCACCACCGGCAGGTCGTCGGTGCGGCGCACTTCGAACATCTGGTTGGAGACCCACTGGCCCTGCTGCCAGGTCCAGGCCTGACCGGTGAACTCGCGGAAGTTGATCTCGGGGTTGAAGTTGGTGGCGAAGTAGCGGCCGTGGCTGCCGGCATTCACGTCGATGATGTCGAGCGAGTCGACGCGGTCGAACCAGCGCTGCTGGGCCAGCGCCGCATAGGCGTTGACGACACCCGGATCGAAGCCGATGCCGAGGATGGCCGTGACGCCTTTCTGCTGGCACTCGTCACGGTACTTCCATTCATAGTTGGCATACCAGGGCGGCTGCTCGCAGATCTTGGCCGGATCTTCGTGGATGGCGGTGTCGAGGTAGGCGGCGCCGGTGTCGAGGCAGGCGCGCAGCACCGCCATGTTGACGAAGGCCGAGCCCACGTTGATGACGATGTGGATGTCGAGCTGGCGGATGAGTGCCCGGGTGGCATCGATGTCCAGCGCATCCAGTGCGTGTGCTTCGAGGACGCCGGGTTCCTGAAGGCTGCCCCTGGCATGGATGCTGTCGATGATCTGCTGACACTTGGCCGGGTTGCGGGACGCCAGGTGGATGGCGCCGAGCTTGCGGTTGTGCTGGGCGCACTTGTGGGCCACCACATGACCGACTCCACCAGCGCCAATGATCAGGACATTTTTCTTCATGCCAGGATGACTCCGCGAGTTGAAGGGGTTGTGAAACCCGACCGTCCGGCAAAAGGAACGCCGGTGGCCGTAAGGGGGGATTGCCGCATCAGGACAGGCTGTCGCGGTAGTCTTCGTAGCCGAAGCGGCGCTGCATCTCGATGCGGCCATCCAGTCTTCTGACGGCGATGGCGGGCATGGGCACGCCATTGAACCAGTTCTTCTTGACCATGGTGTAGCCGGCCGCGTCCTGCAGCGAGATGCGGTCGCCGGGGCGCAGCGGATGGGGGAAGGAGAACTCGCCGAAGATGTCGCCGGCCAGGCAGGTGTTGCCGGCCAGCTGGCAGCGCCAGGGGCCTTCATCGGGCAGCACGCGGGCCGGAAGCTGGTAGGTGAGCAGGTCCAGCATGTGGGCCTCGATGGAGGCATCGATGATGGCGATGGGGGTGGATCGCTCCAGCACGTCCAGCACCGTCACTTCCAGCGTGGCGGCGCCGGTGACGGCGGCCTCGCCGGGCTCCAGGTAGACCTGCACCTGCATGCGATCGGCAAAGGCGCGCAGCCGGTCGGCCAGCGCGTCCAGCGGGTAGCCGGGCGCCGTGTAGTGGATGCCGCCGCCCAGGCTCACCCACGACAGGCGCTTGAGCAGCGGGCCGAACGTCCGTTCGATGCGATCGAGCATGCCGGAGAACTGCTCCAGACTGCGGTTCTCGCAATTGTTGTGGATCATCACGCCGCTGATGAGGTCGGCCACCTGCTCGATGCGGGCGGGATCGGACTCACCCAGCCGGCTGTTCGGACGGGCGGGGTCGGCCAGCAGGTAGGGCGAGTTGCTCACGCCCGGGTTGAGCCGCAGGCCCAGCGGGGTCTTGCCGCAGAGATTGGACAGGCGCTTGAGCTGGCTGATGGAGTTGAAGATCAGCTTGTCGGCCAGACGGGCGGCTTCGGTGACCTCGCCGGGGGCCCAGGCCACGCTGTAGCCGTGGGTCTCGCCGCCGAACTTCTCGTGCCCCAGGCGCACCTCGTTGAGCGACGAGGAGGTGGTGCCGTCCAGGTATTCACGCATCAGCGGAAAGACCGACCAGCCGGCAAAGCACTTGAGGGCGAGCAGCGCCTTGGCCCCCGAGCGTTCACGCAACCGGGCGATGGTTTCCAGATTGGTGCGCAGGCGGGTCTCGTCGATCAGGTAGCAGGGCGTGGGCAGGCTCATTCCGTGGAGGGCTCCAGGCGGCAGGAGGGTGTGGACGATGTGCGTTGCCGGCAGGCGGGCGAGGGCACGGGAAGCGGGACGGGCGCCGGCGCGAAGGAGGGCGCCGGGGGCTTGCATTGTGTGTCGGGACACCGTGCGCCGGACGGGGCCGGTGGCGGGTGAGGCCCGGATGGAGGCGGCGCCTGAATGACGACCGCACAGGCCGCGAACTATACCGTCTGTGGCGTTTTTGTCAATTTGAGGGGCGTGCCCCAAAGAAAAACCGGATGCAGCCCTTGGTTGCGGGGGCTGCATCCGGTCCGGGGATGGTGCGGTGGATGTCAGGCGATCACTTCCAGCCGCCGCCCAGCACCTTGTACAGCTCCACCAGGTTCTGACGCTGCGCCGTGCGGGCCGTGATCAGCGCCTGCTGGGCCGCGAAGTGCGAACGCTGGGCGTCCAGCACGTCGAAGTAGCTGGCCACGCCGTTCTTGTAGCGCATGTTGGCCAGTGCCAGCCGCTCGCCTTCGGTCCTGACCAGACCCTGCTGGGCATCGAGCTGCTCGACGAGGCCCCGGCGGTTGGCCAGTGCGTCCGACACCTCCTGGAAGGCGGTCTGGATGGCCTTCTCGTAGTTGGTGATGGCGATCTTCTGCTCGACCTTGGACACCTCCAGGTTGGCGCGGTTGCGGCCGTAGTCGAAGATCGGCAGCACGGCCTGCGGGTTCAGCGTCCAGACGAACTTGCCGTGGTCGAACAGATCGTCCAGCTGGCGGCTGCCGAAACCGGCCGTGGCCGTGAGCGAGATGCGCGGGA
>ERZ772973.756-NODE-756-length-13573-cov-3.31846_pt1 | contig 13573 bp, 13 predicted proteins | sample MGYA00580672_ERZ772973 | MGnify/ENA primary metagenome ERZ772973 (study PRJEB29015, sample SAMEA2737938) | human oral metagenome | biome: human oral; feature: human-associated habitat; material: dental | place: China | collected 2152 ... | reverse complement strand
TAGCGGTTAACCCTTTTGATAAAGCGAGATACAAATTCCACAGACGAGGACTTGTTTGAGCGTCAGTCCACCGTTTTTTGGTGGACAAGCGAGTTCCGCAGTCTGTGTGAATTTGTCGAAGCTTTGAGAAAGGGTTGCGGGTATGATTGAATTATACGGAGTTTTTTATAAACTAATAACCACAAACTATTATAATTGTTTATGTTGCCAACTCCCCGATAAACCATTATTAATAAGCAAAGACTCAGTTTATTACAGTATACTTTTATCAGGCTGTTCTCCCTTATGCTCTTTTATATACTTAGTCCACTTTATATAACCGTAGATTGAATTGGTCAGATATCCGGCTTTTAAGATAAGAAGTATAAACTGACCTGAGAGTATGTTTATAATAGCCTCTATTATGCTGTCAAGTATCCAAGCAATCCATTGCTCACGCAAACGCAACAGTATAAAGATTCCGTTTGCCATACCTACCGCACTTACCAAAGCATCAAGATAAGTTACCCATGTCTCCAAGTTCCTATTTCCTCCAAAAAGCTCGGTTTGAACATTTATTTTGGACATAAGAGTACCTACCACTACAGTCCATACTATGATTGCTGCAATTACTCCAACCTCTGCCCAGCCGGAAAGTTTTCTTACTTTTGTAAGATCTTCTTCTTTTTTATCCGGATGCTTATGCCAATTGATGAAGCTCATTATGTCTATAGGTATCCAAAAAAGCAAAGTAACGCCCAAGGTTACAAATCTAAACCTTAAAACCCAAGGAATCAATATTTCCGTAAGCTCAACTCCAAGTGATACTATAAAATTCCATTTTGACTGTTTTGATATAAGAAGCTCACATAAAATATTAAGAAAAATATTTAGTAAATATAAGGTTGCAATTATTCCACCCTTAACACCATTCACATTTTCTTCCGGGAATAAAATAGAAAATAATACAGCCAAAAATAAAATAGTGAAAAACCACCACTTCTCATAGGTGGTAAAGTAATTCCACAATTCTCTTGTTCTTAGTTTAAACATCCCCTAATCTTCTCCTATTTATTTTTTTATTTTATACAGTTTTGCCGGTTTAGATATACATATATAATATGTCAAATGAAAGCAAGTTTTCCGCCGTATATTATATATAAAGACTACTGTAGTGTATCGTTGATATCCAGCCTTATTAGCACTTTGTTAACAGATTGTAATATGTCATAATAAAGAAAGTTGATACTTACTCTACTATTGCTGCTATTAATTAAATGTCAATGATACTATATACTACTGCCGAAATTCATCTTAGCCTAATTTATAATAAAAATTAAACATTTTATTTTTCTGACAACGATGAATGCTTGGCAAAGCTGTAATTTTATTTTTTAAGTTCTATAGGAAAGATTATTATGATAACTACTATCAATTACAGAATATTTTACTATATTAGTTAAAATGCAATATAAAAAGCTTTCCTAAGAACTTTAGCATTAAAATTCTTAAGAAAGCCTTTTAGTTTTAAATATAACAAGCTAAACCGACTCATTAAATTCTCTTGAATTTTTAGCATCGTCCTATATTAAGAAAGTATCTAATACGATACTTTCTTAAAACCTAATTAATTGAACACGCATTTGCTTTAATGTGCTCGCCTGTTTATACTTAAACTAATACTGTAAGTATTTTTTTGCTTTGTAATTTGTACGAAACGGTAATCAGTTTAAATACCATTAAATCAGTATAAAGAACACTGCTTGCTTTGCAAATTCCATGCCAAAAACACCTTAACAGGCATCTTGTTAATTAATATCGGACAATACTAAAGGAGGCTTCTGCTTTGATGCACTAAGCCAATTTTTATCTGTAATAGTGTTATATAAGCTATATTCCACTACCACTGCTTTAGATAAAAAGCTTATATGCATCATCGCACTTATACCTCCTTTTATTTTGAATTACTATCAGCTTTTATATGTAAAGGGTAAAGCTAAACCCTTTTATCTGCAAACTCTAATTATATAAATGAAAAGATTACTCTATGATCTTAGCAACTCTTCCTGAACCTACTGTTCTACCACCCTCACGGATAGCGAAACGAAGACCCTGCTCACAAGCAATCGGGTGAATAAGCTCTATAGTCATTTCTACATTATCACCCGGCATGCACATTTCTGTTCCTGCAGGTAACTCACAAACACCTGTGATGTCTGTTGTTCTGAAGTAGAACTGTGGACGATAGTTGTTGAAGAATGGTGTATGACGACCACCTTCTTCCTTAGTTAATACATAGACCTGTGCTGTGAACTTCTTATGGCAGGTAACTGTACCCGGCTTAGCAAGAACCTGTCCACGCTCGATCTCTGTTCTCTGAATACCACGAAGAAGTGCTCCGATGTTATCACCTGCCTGAGCCTGATCAAGGAGCTTTCTGAACATCTCTATACCTGTAACAACTGTCTTCTTAACATCCTCATGAATACCTAAGATCTCAACTTCTGAGTTGATTACCAATGTACCTCTCTCAACACGACCTGTAGCAACCGTACCACGACCTGTAATTGTAAATACATCCTCTACAGGCATAAGGAATGGCTTATCAACATCTCTGTCAGGATTTGGAATGTATGAGTCAACCGCATCCATAAGTTCCATGATCTTGTCTGCCCATGGTCCGTTAGGATCGTTAAGTGCCTGAAGAGCTGAACCTTGGATAACAGGGATGTCATCACCAGGGAACTCATACTCTGAAAGAAGCTCTCTGATCTCCATTTCTACAAGCTCTAAAAGCTCTGCATCATCAACCATATCGCACTTGTTCATAAATACTACGATATAAGGAACGCCTACCTGACGAGAAAGAAGGATATGCTCTCTTGTCTGTGCCATAACTCCGTCAGTTGCAGCAACAACCAGGATAGCTCCGTCCATCTGTGCAGCACCTGTGATCATGTTCTTTACATAGTCAGCGTGTCCCGGACAGTCAACATGAGCATAGTGTCTGTTAGCAGTCTCGTACTCAACATGAGATGTGGAAATTGTAATACCCCTCTCCTTCTCTTCCGGAGCCTTGTCGATCTTATCGAAATCTACAACCTTGTTGGTATCTGATGGTAACTTTGTAGCTAAAACCTTGGTAATAGCAGCTGTAAGTGTTGTCTTACCATGGTCAACATGTCCTATAGTACCAATGTTAGCATGAGGCTTGTTTCTATCAAATTTTGCTTTTGCCATTTCAAAAATCCTCCTTAAATATGTGCCTTGCACATCTAAATTTTATAGTTAAAATTCATTATATAATAAATATATCTTATTAGCAATAATGTATTAAAGTTTAAATCATAGCTATTTTTTTCTAATTATAAAAGGTATTATTTACCCTTTCTTTCAGCTACTATCTTTTCTTGAACGGACTTTGGAACCTGCTCATATTTCTCAAAGAACATTGAGTAGTTTCCACGACCTTGTGTCTTTGAACGAAGGTCTGTAGCATATCCGAACATCTCTGAAAGCGGAACGAATGCATTGATCTGCTTACCGCCACCGATGTCTTCCATACCTTCAATGCGTCCACGCCTTGAGTTGATATCTCCGATAACATCTCCCATGTACTCTTCCGGCATAGTTACTTCAACCTTCATGATAGGCTCTAACAGTACAGCTCCCGCCTTAGCCATAGCATCCTTGAATGCAAGTGAACCTGCGATATGGAAAGCCATTTCTGATGAGTCTACTTCGTGGTATGAACCGTCAAATACATTGGCATAGATACCGAGTACAGGGAAGCCTCCCAAGATACCTGCCTTAGCAGCTTCTTCGATACCCTCTCCGACTGCCGGTATGTATTCCTTAGGAATAGCACCGCCGACAACGCTTGACTCGAACTTAAATACCTGCTCCGCATTGGCATCCATAGGCTCGAATCTAACCTTACAGTGTCCGTACTGTCCACGTCCACCTGACTGTTTAGCGTACTTACTGTCAACTTCAACTGTCTTGGTAAATGTCTCTTTATATGCAACCTGAGGTGCACCTACATTTGCCTCAACATTAAACTCTCTTAAAAGCCTGTCTACGATAATCTCAAGGTGAAGCTCACCCATACCTGAGATGATGGTCTGTCCTGTTTCAGGATTGGTCTTTGCCCTGAAAGTAGGATCTTCTTCTGCAAGTTTTTGCAGTGCATCTATCATCTTGGTCTGTCCTGCCTTAGTCTTAGGCTCTATAGCTATGTCTATAACAGGCTCAGGGAATTCCATAGACTCAAGTATTACAGGATGCTGCTCATCACAAAGTGTATCTCCGGTAGTAGTGGTCTTAAATCCTACTGCTGCCGCAATATCTCCTGAATAAACTTTTTCAATTTCCTGTCTCTTGTTTGCGTGCATCTGTAAAATACGTCCAACACGCTCTTTCTTACCCTTAGTTGCATTAAGTACATATGAACCTGAATTAACGGTTCCTGAATATACTCTAAAGAATGCAAGCTTTCCTACGAACGGGTCTGTCATTATCTTAAATGCCAAAGCTGAGAAAGGCTCTTCATCGGAAGAATGTCTTTCTATTTCATTGCCGTCAAGATCCACACCCTTTATAGCAGGTATATCTACAGGTGAAGGCATATACTCGATAACAGCATCAAGTAACTTTTGCACACCTCTGTTACGATATGCAGAACCGCAAAGTACCGGTATAGCCTTGCAATCGCAAGTTGCCTTTCTGAGTACTTTTTTAAGTTCCTCCATTGAAGGTTCATTACCTTCGAGATATTCCATCATAAGCTCATCATCAAGCTCACAAATTTTTTCTACCATTTCTGAACGATAAAGCTCAGCGTCATCTTTATAATCTGCCGGTACATCTTCTACGGTAATATTCTCACCCTTGTCGTCATTGTAAATATACGCCTTCATTTCCATAAGGTCTATTACACCTTTAAACTCGTCTTCCTTACCGATAGGAATAGTCAGTATAATGGTGTTCTTACCGAGACGGGTACGGATTTGATCGACCGCTCCGTAGAAGTTGGCACCAAGTATGTCCATCTTGTTTATAAATGCCATACGAGGTACATTATATGTGTCTGCCTGTCTCCAAACATTTTCAGACTGTGGCTCTACACCACCCTTTGCACAGAATACACCTACCGCACCGTCAAGTACACGAAGTGATCTTTCAACCTCAACTGTAAAGTCAACATGCCCAGGTGTGTCTATGATATTGATACGATTCTCCAGCGCGCCCGGCTTAAGCTTAGTGAACTCTTGTAAAGTCCAGTGGCAAGTAGTCGCGGCTGAAGTTATTGTGATACCTCTTTCCTGCTCCTGTTCCATCCAGTCCATGGTTGCAGTTCCTTCATGTGTATCACCTATTTTATAATTAACTCCGGTATAATATAGGATACGCTCTGTAAGTGTGGTCTTACCGGCATCTATATGAGCCATGATTCCTATATTTCTGGTCCTCTCAAGAGGATATTCTCTTCCAGCCAATTTATTGCCCCTCTCTTAGAATCTATAATGTGCAAATGCCTTATTAGCCTCTGCCATTCTATGCATTTCTTCTTTTCTCTTAACAGCTGCACCTGTGTTGTTAGCTGCATCCATTAATTCGTTGGCAAGTCTTTCCTCCTGTGTCTTCTCTCCTCTCTTACGAGAAAAAAGAGTAAGCCATCTAAGAGCAAGTGCCTGTCTTCTCTCAGGTTTTACTTCTATAGGTACCTGATATGTTGCTCCACCTATTCTCTTTGCTTTTACTTCAAGCACCGGCATAATGTTGTTCATAGCTTCTTCAAACACTTCTACAGCGTCTTTGCCGGTCTTTTCAGCTATTCTTTCGAATGCTCCGTATACGATCTTTTGCGCTACACCCTTTTTACCGTCCAACATAATGTTGTTTACAAGCTTGGTAACTATCTTGTTGTTGTATAAAGGATCTGCAAGCACATCTCTTTTCTGTATATGTCCCTTACGTGGCACGTTTCTTCCCTCCTTAATTAAGTCTTAATGTTAAAAAACATTAATGTGGCATTAGATCTTCGGTACTCATATGTTTCTCATATGCGTCGTGCTACTTATATATTTTATCTGCAACCCACAGATTATATACAATCCAGCACTACCTTGGGGTCTAATTATTTCTTATCTTTAGGTCTCTTTGCTCCGTACTTGGAACGAGCCTGCTTTCTGTTTGCAACACCCGCAGTATCAAGTGTACCACGAACTATATGATATCTTGTACCCGGTAAGTCCTTTACTCTTCCTCCACGGATAAGTACCACGCTATGCTCCTGTAAGTTATGTCCCTCACCCGGGATATAGCTTGTTACTTCCATACCGTTAGACAGACGAACTCTGGCAATCTTACGAAGTGCTGAGTTAGGCTTCTTAGGTGTAGCGGTCTTAACAGCTGTACACACGCCTCTTTTTTGAGGAGCGGATGTATCGGTCGCCTTCTTATGAAGAGAGTTGAATCCCTTTTGAAGAGCCGGTGCTGTAGATTTCTTCACTGAAACCTCTCTGCCTTTTCTAACTAATTGGTTAAATGTTGGCATTCTTTTTTTACCTCCTTTTAGATTGTATAAATTCTTAGGTTGCTGTGTAAGCAGCTTAATATGCCTGTAGGCATACCATCTTAGTATAGCATACAGGCAACATTTGTCAAGTATCGGATTTATAATGTGTCTGACAAATATTTGCATTTTTTTGATGAAGATTAATTAATTTGTCGGGGAGTTTGAGCCGGTGCATCCGCCTCTACCCTAAGTCTTTGCGTTCTATACATATCATAGTACTTTTTATGCTTATTTATAAGTTCTTCATGTGTGCCGCTTTCTATTACCCTGCCCTTTTCAAGCATATATATCCTGTCGGCACTTCTTATGGTTGAGAGTCTGTGTGCTATGATAAATGTAGTTCTGCCCTGCATAAGTACCTGCATGGCTTTTTGTATTATTTGCTCGGTTTCGGTATCTACGGAGCTTGTCGCCTCATCAAGTATAAGTATTTTGGGATCATAGGCTAAGGCTCTGGCAAATGATATAAGCTGTCTTTGACCTGAGGAAAGCGTCTGACCTCTTTCTACCACCGGAGTATCTATTCCCTCTTTTAATGAACTTATAAAATCTCCCGCTCCCAAAAGTTCAAGTGCCTTAAGTGCTTTTTCTCTTGTTATATTTTCATTTCCCAGTGTTATATTGCTTAGTATGCTTCCGGTAAAAAGAAAAGGCTCTTGCAATACTATTGCCATAAACTTTCTTACAGACTTTTCATTAAGCTCCTTAAGAGCCATACCATCTATGTAGATTTCTCCTTTTTGCGGACTGTAAAACTTAAGCAAAAGGTTCATAATAGAGCTTTTCCCCGATCCGGTATGTCCAACCAAGGCTATGGTTTCACCTTTTTTTGCCTCTATATTAATGTCCTTTAATACATACTCGCCTTCTTTATAGTAAAAACTTACGGACTTGAAACTGACAGCCCCCTTAATATCACTAACTTCTTTACTTACGGGAATTATTGATTTTTTATCAAGCAGTTCAAATACATGAGTGGCAGCCACGCCCGATTTTTCCATTTCCGAGATCTGCTCCATTATCTGTGTAAGATGATGAAAATATATACCTATATAGCCTATATACACATAGAGCATACCTACAGAAGTAGGTGATTTGGTACTTAGGAAAAGTCTTCCGAAGTAATATATCATAATTACATAGGCTATATTCTTGATTATACCGACTCCTGTATAAGTAGAACTTGCATTAAGCTTTAGCAGTTTTTCTTTTTGTCTGTAACTTTCTTTGGTAATTTCATCAAAGTCTTTTTTAAGTTTCTCCTGCTTTCCGAACACTTGCACTATGGACATACCCTGTATTGCTTCATTGATAAAGGCGTTCATACTTCCAAGCTTATTTCTTATGATATTGTTATACTGTTTTGCCTTCTTGTTATAAAAATATACTAAAAATATGATTAAGGGCAAAATCATAAGTATGCTTAAGGCAAAGCCCGTACTTATAATAAATAATGCTATGTGTACTCCTATGATATAGCATATACTGATCATGATCTGACCCATAACCTTGACATACAGATTTTGCACCGCCTCGGTATCGTTCATGATTTTGGATACTATCTGCCCTCCGGCACTGTTATCAAAAAAACTAAGCTCCAGACTTTGTATTTTTTTATAAAGATCAATTCTCATCTTTGATACTATCTTCAGCCGTAATTCTAAGCTGAACTCCGCTAAGATATTGAAAAGCGGACTCCAATGCTATAAGCAGTATATAAATTCCGGAAAGTTTAATAACCAAGCTTATAACTATCGGCTGTTTAACCAGCTCATGATCCATTATATTTCTTATGACTATCGGAGCTAAAAGCTGTGCAAGCATGGCAATAAGCAAAAATATAAGTCCAAGGCAAAGATTTTTCTTAAAGTACAGGGCATAAACTGCCAGTCTTTTTACATCAAGCTTTATCGCTTTTTCCTTACCTTCTTTTTTGTTAGTCATCATCTTCCTCTTCCAATTCCTGTATTCTGTACTGCTTTGCATACCATGTATCTTTGTTTATAAGCTGCAGGTGTGTTCCTTCCTCTGTTATAACTCCCTTATCGAGTACTATAATATTATCCGCATTAACAAGTACCGATAGTCTGTGGCTTGTTATAATATTGGTTTTACCCTGTCTGTGCTCGTAAATATTTTTTATGATCCTGCTTTCAGTCTTTGCATCAACCGCAGACAGACAGTCATCCAAAATCAAAAGCTCGGCATCTTTTATAAGTGCTCTTGCTATGGCAACTCTTTGTCTTTGACCTCCCGAAAGACTTACTCCTCTTTCTCCTATTACAGTATCTTCCTTATCGCTAAAGCCTTCTATATCGCTTTCAAGTTCGGCAAGGTTTATTGCTCTTTTTAATTCTTTTTCTGTAGCGAACTCATTTCCGAATAATATATTGTCTTTAATACTTCCCGAAAATAAAATGTTATCTTGAGATACATAGGCTATTTTTTTCATAAATTCAGGCTTTAGCAGATTTTCTATATTAACTTGGTTTACTGAAAGCTCTCCGCTTCCTATCGGATACTCCTGCAAAAGTTGCCTTATAAGCGTTGTCTTTCCCGAACCGGTTCTTCCTGCAATACCTAAAGTCCTTCCCCTGCTTATCTGCAAATTGATGTTTTTTAAGTTCACTTCCTTAGACTGAGGATACTTAAAGCTGTAGTCTGCAAATTTTACAGTGTCTAATTCATCTTTTATAAGTCTTCCTTTATGGATTTTTTCATCTTCTTCTTCCTCAAGAACTTCATAAATTCTTTCAGTAGAAGCCGCTCCTCTATGTGCTACATTTATAAACTCTCCTATAGCGTACATAGGCCAGATAAGATAGGATAAGTAAATATTAAATGTTACCATATCTCCAAGTGTTATGGCTTTTGAACTTATCAGACCTGCACCGCAGATCAAAGATATGGCATAGCTGATTGCTATAAATACATTGGACACGGGCCAAAAAGAAGCCGTAACCATCTCGGCTTTTAAAGTCTTTTCATATACATCCTTTGTACTTTCCTCAAAATCTTTAAGGCTGCTTTCTTCAAGTACATAAGCCCTTACCAGCCTTACTCCGTTAATATACTCAAGTACTTTGGCACTCATATTACTTCCGGCTTCCTGCTGCCTTACAAAAAATGCATAGATATATTTCCCGGCATAGTTAGTCATAAAAGCAACTATTGTAAGCGGTATGGTACAGTAAAGTGTCAAGATCCAAGACACTCTTATACCCATTACTATAAGTATAAGCGGCAAATAAAACAGTGCGTCAAAAAGTGCCAAAAGACCGAAACCGCTAAAAGTACCGACCGCCTCTATATCGCTGCTTGCTCGGTTCATCAAGTCTCCGGAGCCGAACTTTTCGAAAAATGTCCTCGGCATCTTCAGTATCTTATTCATTAAATAAGTTGACAGTCTGTATTCAAGTATTCTTGCATTCTTAAATAATATATATGACCATATGCAGGAAAGTATGTATTCACTGACTGCCAATGCACTAAGCCTAAGCACATAAGTTGTAAGCAGCTTTGTTGTGATCTCTTTTGTGGATATGCTGTCAACCGCCGCTCCAAGTACTAAAGGTCCTGCTATGGTTATGAAATTAACTATAAGCAATATTATAAGGGCAATAATATTTATTACTGCCCTTTCTTTAAAGTACCAATATAGTTTTGATAATTTTTTAAGCATACTTTTTATAACCTATATAAGACCGAGCTTAACGCAGGCGTTGTATACTCCGTCTTTGTCTATATCATCAGTTACCATATCCGCAACTTCTTTAAGCTTATCATGTGCATTACCCATGGCAACTCCTATACCGGCCCTTTTTAGTATTTCCATATCATTCATGGCATCTCCGAAAGATATGGTATCCTTGATATCTATATTATAATGCTTGCTAAGTCTTAACAGTCCCGACTCCTTGCTTACATCTCCCTCTATAACATCCGCACCGAGTCCTCCTGCAAAAAGCGGACAGCGTATACTTTCAAAATTCGACTCTATGTCCTTAGCTCCCATATGGTTTCCTATGTAAGCCAAGGTACCTACTTCCATTTCAAAAATCCTGTTGGGATCGCCGAATTTTCTTTGAGACATTCCCCACTGCTTTTTATCCCATTCTACAAGCTTTTCCTGATTAAAATAATAATCCGTATCACTTTCTGCAAGCCCTATGGTATATCCTTTATCCAAGCAAAACTTTACCAAATCACGCAAAACTTTCTCATTAAATAGGTGCCTGTATACGGTTTCTTTATCTATCGTAACCTTAGTTCCGTTAAGCTCTATGGTTGCGTGCGGATTGATTTTGTCTATAAAGCTCGGTCCGTCATGGTTTTCAAGGTTTCTTCCGGTTGCTATTGCAACTATATGTCCGTTTTCTCTAAGTTTTTTCACTGCCTCAAGTGCAGACTCCGGTATGGTATAGTCTGCATGATTTAACAGTGTCATATCCAAATCAAAGGTTATTAACTTCTTCAAATCTTTTCTCCTATATTTGTATCCTATAAAATTCTGTAAGCAATTTATGTTACAGTTCAGGATTTATTCAGCTTCGTCAAAAAAACTAAAAATATTTAACTTTATTTATAAGTTAGACGAAGATGAATGTCAGCAGTTTCCTGTTAGACATATATATGTAATATACACCTAAAAGCAAACTTTTATTTGGTATATTACATATATATGTCTAAGCCACCTGAACTGTAAGCAATTTATTATATATTGTTCTCATCAAGTACTATTGTAAAAGGTCCGTCATTGATAAGTTCTACCTGCATATCGGCTCCGAACTCTCCCTGTGCCGTCTCTATGCCCTGCTCTTTGGCACGGCTTACCATGTATTCATAAAGCCTTTTTGCTTCTTTGGGATCTCCTGCCCCTATAAAGCTCGGTCTGTTGCCGTCTTTACAGCTTGCAAGCAGGGTGAACTGTGATACCAGTAAAAGGCTTCCTCCTACATCCCTTATGGATTTATTGGTTTTACCGGCTTCATCCTCAAAAATTCTAAGTTTTATAAGTTTATTAAGATATTTATCAACTATAGCCTCATCATCACTGCCTGCCACTCCGACTAAAACCATAAGTCCCTTATCTATGCTGCCTACTACCTTTTTATCTATACTTACACTTGCCTTACTTACCCTTTGTATAACCAATCTCATATCTTTTCTCCTAAAATTTTCTTATTTCATCATCTTCATTATCCAAGACAACTGATTTTATCTGCACATAGTATGAAACCTTGTCCGATATAACGACCTTTACTCTATCTCCCGCTTTTTTGCCTATCAGAGCTTTTCCCAGAGGAGATTCTATACTTATACGACCTTCCAGCGAAGCCCCTCTTATTGGAGTTACCAGTTTTATGGTCATCTCTTCTTCATCATTTTCAAAATATAATTCCACAAGCTTGTTAAGGCCTGCCTCGTCCATACCGCTCTCATCTTCCACAACTTCGGAAAATCTGAGCATTTTATCCAAATACCTGATACGGCTTTCATTGATGTTCTTCTCTCTTTTTGCCGCATAGTATTCAAAGTTTTCGGATAAGTCTCCGTGAGATCTTGCCTCCTTAACCGCCGCTATCAAATCTTTTCTAAGCACAAGCTTTCTGTGCTTTATCTCTTCTTCTATCTTTTCTATATCTTTTTTAGTTAATTTTTCTCCCAAATCCAATGTCCTCTTCTATGCACCTATGCTTAATCTAAATAAGTATATCTTATAAAATCACTTACTACAATACAATAAGTATCACAAAAAAGCTGTAGTAAAATATTGATTTTTATAGAATATTGTCCACTTAATATCAAATAAGAAACAACTATAAAATCTATTTTACTACAGCTTTTTAAGATAGCCTATCTTTATTTTAATATGTTCCGTCCTTAACTCCCAGTCTTACAAGCGCCTTCTTTAATGCAAGTTCGGCTCTTACCAAATCTATATCCTCATCCTTGGACTCAAGCCTTCTTTTTGCTCTCTCCACCGCTTCTTTGGCACGATTTTCATCTATATCCTCGGGCCATTCGCAGGCTTCAGCCAATATAGTTATTTGATCTCCCAGTACTTCTGCAAATCCTGATAAAAGTGCAGCTTTTTTCACTTCACTTTCTTTATGTATATTCAGAACTCCCGGAGCTATAACAAAGGTCATAGGAATATGCCCTTTGTAGATACCTACATTTCCTGAAGTTGTTGTAAACTCCGCCATGGTAACCATATCCTCATAAAAGCAGCAGACCGGAGTAAGAACCTTAAGCTTAAAACTTTCCATTTATCAAGTCTCCTTACTGTTTGACAGATACTCTCACATCAAACAACTCCTATTAGTTGGCAGCCGCTTTCTGAGCCTTTTCCACTACCTCTTCAATTCCTCCTACATTAAGGAAGAACTGCTCATGTATATCATCATACTTACCTTCCAGTATCTCCTTGAAACCTCTTACGGTCTCCGATACAGGTACATACTTACCTGAAAGACCTGTAAACTGTGTTGCTACGAAGAAAGGCTGTGATAGAAATCTTTGAATCTTACGCGCTCTTGATACTGTAAGTTTATCATCTTCCGACAACTCATCCATACCGAGCATGGCGATTATATCCTGTAATTCTTTATACTTTTGCAAAACCCTCTGCACTCCTCTGGCTACCTGATAATGCTCTTCTCCGACTACCAGCGGAGAAAGTATACGAGAGGTAGATGCCAAGGGGTCAACTGCCGGATATATGCCCTGCTCCACTATGGCTCTGTCAAGAACCGTAGTTGCATCAAGGTGGGCGAAAGTATTAGCCGGTGCAGGGTCTGTAAGGTCGTCTGCCGGAACATATACAGCCTGAACCGAGGTTATGGAACCTTGCTTGGTTGAAGTTATTCTCTCCTGCAAAGCACCCATCTCTGTCTGCAGAGTCGGCTGATAACCTACCGCTGAAGGCATACGCCCAAGCAAAGCGGAAACTTCCGAACCTGCCTGTGTAAACCTGAATATATTATCTATAAACAAAAGTACGTCTTTACC
>ERZ772973.755-NODE-755-length-13585-cov-3.27332_pt1 | contig 13585 bp, 28 predicted proteins | sample MGYA00580672_ERZ772973 | MGnify/ENA primary metagenome ERZ772973 (study PRJEB29015, sample SAMEA2737938) | human oral metagenome | biome: human oral; feature: human-associated habitat; material: dental | place: China | collected 2152 ... | reverse complement strand
AAGCGGCGGTTCGGCAATCATATCGCCCCGCGCGGCAACCGCCGCCCTGCGCGCATCATTCACCGACTGCCCCGGGCGGCGCGCCTTGTCCGCCTCGCCTGCCATGCGCAGCGCATCGCGCTCCACGTCGTTGATGCGCGTCACCCAGCCGGGGTTATGCTTGGCGTTCTTGAGGCGCAACTGCCACTTGCGACGGGCGGCACAATAACGCTTGATGAGATCTGGCAGATTGGCAGCACGTACCGCCGCCAGCGTCTGACTGCCAACGATGCCGTCGGCACGCACACCCAGCACCTCTTGCAACAGCCGCACCGCGCGCGAGACACCCGCGTTCACCGCGAGGTCGAACACCGCATAACCGATACCGGGCGGCAGGTCTTCATAGCGGATTGGATTGGCATAGTTGGCGCGGTAGATGGCGGCGGCTTCAGTATAGGCGATATGGCGCACCTCGCCGTGCGGTTTTCCCTTCTGGTCACACCAGTCGTTGTAGGTATCCTGGGTGATACCGTACATCGTCTTGCCGCCGGGGTCGGCATCACGGTCGCGGTCGCTCCAGCCGCCCTCATGCTTGGCGAGCAGCCGCAGCGCGGTTTGAAAATCAGCCTGCATTGTCGTCCTCCGCCAGTTGGATGCGTTGGTCTAGCACATCGAGATAAGCGCGCATATGCGGTAGCTGTGCCACCAACAAGGCATGATGCGCCTCGCCGCTTTGACAGGTTTTCCCCGAATCGAGGAAAGCGGCGAGCTTGTCCACCTTCGCGGCAAGTTCATCGCGTTCCGCGCGCAGGCGGTCAAGCCAGGTTACAGGTTCGGTCATAGTTGCCTCCGGGCAATAAAAAAGCCCGCATGAGCGGGCGGAATCCGATGCTTGCGCAGAGCGGGAACAACAAAAAGCCCGCACAAGGCGGGCTTTGTTTTACTTCGTACTTTATAAAGTACCAATTACAGTTTCAATTCGCGCCGCTCCCAAAGGAGAGGCGAATATAAACAACTACCCATTTCGGCAGATGTTAGTTTTAGTTTCAATTCGCGCTCCGAAGAGCGACCGCCAAAGCGGGTATTAGTTCAAACTTACAACAAGTCCAAGCTAACGACTTCAGTATAGTTTCCGGGCGCCCGGATGTCAACTAATTTGGTTTAGCAAAGTTAGAAAAAATTCTGTTCTTCTTCAAGCAATTATAAAAATAATCAGAAATTCTCTTGCCTTATCGTCGTATATACGACACAATACCCCCATCGGAAGCTACACGCCTCCGCATCGTCTAAACAACCGGAGAATGATATGAAAATCCCCACAACTTATGAAGAAAAACTGGCAAAAATTGAAAGCCTGTACCCGTCAAATGACTGGATTTACAAGCTGCTTGACAAAATGCAAGAGCCGACCAGTGCGAAGATAGCAGCAGCCTATGAGCGCGTTGCCAACGACCCAAACGCCACACCTGAAGAACAGTTCTTCCCTGACCCTGGTTTCACTACAGAGGAAGCTGAACTACATGAGCGCATAAATGACATCAAACTGCGCCGCGACCACCAACTCATGCAGAGGCAAGAAGCCATCCGCAACACGTTTACCCTGGAAGAATGCGAGCAAATGGTTATCTCATGACAGACCGCAAAAGAAAATATGAAAGGAAGCGAGTTATCAAACCCGTTTCCTTCAACATCGAAACAGAAGAACACTTGTTAGAAAAAGCAAACCAAATGCCCGATTTTTCTGGTTGGGTAAAAAAGAAAATTGAGGAATTCTAAAATGACAGAAATAAAAATCAACCGCGCGCCAACACTACGCGGTAGTGAAAAACAAATCAAATGGGCAAACGACATTATTGATACTGTCATTGAATTAATCATGCCGTTCAAAATCCCGGAAAAAGCAACACCTGAACAAATTGCAGAAGTACAAGCGATATTTGACCGCTACTTTAGGGAAGACCGTTCATGGATTTGGATTGATAGTCTAAAGCATATCACCTCACAAACCCCACGAGATGTTATCGCCGTCAGAATTAAGGCAGGACACCCCAAATACTAACCAACAAGCCGCCCTTGAGGCGGCTTAATTGTTACCTGCCCACCACCGCCCCATCCAAAAACGCATATCCTTCGCGTAGAAAAACCTTGGCTGCTGTCTGGCTGATACCACAACGACGTGCCACCACGCGCGAGTCATACGCGCCCTCAACATACCGCGCCACAATCGCCTTGTGCGCATCGGGATACCTCGCCTTGAGCGACGCCAGCGCCTGATTAACCGCCTCGGCCTCGCTATCCGACAGCGGCGCGACGTCATCGGCATCGGGTTCGGACTGCGCCCACCTGCCCAGATTGCAGCGCGCCCCTTGTGGCGTGCCATTGCGCAGCAAATTCCACCGGCGCCACCTCATCATGTGATACTCGATACTCATCCAATCACCTCAATACGCACCTCGCAGGCGGCCGTGTCGCGCACCTCGCCGCGCAGGACAAAGAGACGGTCAATTTGTCCGTCGTTGCCATAGACGCCCGCCTTTTCGAGGGCGTCGAGACACGCTTTGGCGCGGTTGTCCACATCGTAGGGACGGCGGCTGTTGGCGTGTAGCGTCAGCGTGACGGCGAGGCGCTGATGCGGATACAGCACCACCGGCGACTTGCAACGGCGCAACACCTCGGTGCGGTACGCCTTGCCCTCGGCGCTGATGTAAGTGCCGTTGCGCCCGTGCCGCCAATAATGATTGACCGACGGCGGCATCGGCAGGGTAATCGCAAAGCTCATAACCCCTCCCCCAACCGCTGTTTTTCGGCGGGCGTGAGTAGCGCAAACAGCCTGGACTGCGTGCGCAACACCGCCTCATAGACGGCGGCGCGGACAAAATCCCGCTCCAGATCGGACGACGCGCGCCCGTCGAGGACATCGTGGCAGGCGCTGCACAACCACGCACAATGCAGGTCGTGCGGCTTGCCGCCCATGATGCCCATGCCTGGGAGCGACACGTGCGCCGCCACCGTGGTTGCCGGGTCATGGTTGCAGACGCCGGGGAGCATCGCGGTACATTGCTGCCCGCGTGCCTTGTCAAGCAGCCATTGCTGGCGGGTTTTCTTGATGCTCATTACCGATACTCCCGCAAAATAACCTCAATTGCCTCAATCACAAAAACCGCATCTATGGGCTTCTTCGCCCTGGCGCCACCTATCACCCCGTCGCATAAATTCACATAATGAATATGCAAAACCTCCCATGCCTCCTCCTCTGAAAACCCGATGGAATAACACGAACCATTTTTGCGCCAATTCCGCATTTTCCTTTTCAGCGCCTTCAGCGCATCCGGCGACAAACCTTTACTCATCTCCCCCTCCCAATATCCTCATACCCCGCCGCATACGGGTCGGGGATGAATACCTGCAATTCATTCGCTGCCCAGCGGCGGATATTTTCCACATAATCATTGAATTCCTGGCGGTTCAATTTCGCCGTGGATTTCGTGATTTTCATCCCGCCGCCAATCGCCAATTCCAGCGGCGGCAGGAATTGCGCCTTGCAAAACTCATGCACGATTTCATTCATCGCAATACCGCGCCCTTTCAGCATTCTTTCCGTTTCCTCATTGCAAAAATAGCCGGGGTCGTTATCAACCAGATATTTATAAACCACGCCCCACAGATACTTGTTCTGCCGCTGCGTCCGTTTCTTCTCCTCCGGCTCAATCCGCACCACCATGATTTCATCGCCGCCAATGGTTGCCGCCTGCAATGCACGCATCGCATTGCCGCGCACCATTTCATTGACCAGCCGGAATGCTTGCCCGTTCATGGTCGCCCTCCCAATAACCGCTCAATAAACCCAAACACCTCATCCAGTTTTGCCTCGCGGTTTTTACCCTTGCGCAGCATCACCAGCGCCAGCCGATCATTCTTGCGCTGGCACAGCGGCTCAAACTGGCGGCACAACTCCGGGATAACATCGGGATTGAGATGGCGGGCAAGGCACAGCGTCAGCGCCCAGTCCAGGAATTGCCCGTCGTAATCGCGGCTCACCGGCTTAGCCATGCCGCCCTCCCGTGTAATGCAGCTCCGTTACCGTGCCATCACCGGATGACGCCCGGCGGCGCGGCGGGATGCCCAACACCAGCTCCTCCACCCAGGCGCCGCGCACCCACTCGCCAGCGACCAGCACAAAGCCGCGTTTGGCTCCCGCGTGGCTGGCAATGCGTATCCACTCCAGCGTCCCGCCATGATTGACGCGGTGCGTGGCGCCGGGCGGGCAGTTGGCGTACTCGCTCACAGGCACAGGCTGTAACAGCTTTGGCGTTGCGGATTTTGCCTTGCCTGCCTTGACCCTCGCCACGCGGATACCCGGCTCCGCGCCGCTGTCGCGCAGCTGGCGCAATGCGGCAAGATACCGGTGCCACACCGCACGCACCCGCAACCGGTCGGGGTAATACACGGGGAGCGATTGCCCGCGTTGCTCAAGACGCGCCAGCGCGCTTTCCGACATCGCAGCCATCTTGCCCACCTGCGGGCGTGTATAGCCGCAGGCCTCGCGCAGACGGCGCAGGATTGCCCCGGTCATGCCGCACCGCCTTTGGGGAACATCTCATCATCGCGCGGTGCATTGATGCGCATCTTGCCGGTAATCATTGCGACCATATCGTCCAGCCAAGCATCCTGTTTCGCGCGCTCTTCGGCGCTCATCGGCGCCTCCGGCAACGCCAGCGGGGAGTCTTTGGGCGGCAGACTGGCCAGCAACTGCGCGGGCTGTGGCCAGCGAATACACGTTTGGCACAAACGCAGAAACGCTGATTTCACCCGCGCGCTGTCGTCATCTCCCCATTGCCTGCCACACGCCAGCGCCTCCAGCCAAACTTGCAACACCGCCGCCATGTCGTCGGATGACGGCGCGCCTTCCATGCGCAACACCAGCAAACGCTTCAGACCATTCGCCACCGCATTACTGACACTCTTTGGTAATTGATTGATTTGCATGATTTAATCCTCGTCTTGAATGAAACTGTCCAGAATCGCCAAGCCCCGGCTGATAGCGCTGCCACCCTTAGGCGCGCCACCAGCCATCGGCATTCCCGGCGCGGACGGCACCACCTCGCACCCCTGCTGGTCAAACGTGCGCCCGGACTGCGGCGGCTGCCCGCGTGCCAGCGCCAAATCCACCTGCTCGCGCTGATAGCCCTCGGCGTAAAACGCGCGCCACTCCTTGCCCGCTGCGAACGCTGCCGCCTCCTGCACGCCAATGCCTGCCGCCTCCGCCTGCGTGCAATGCCGCTGCCAGGCGGATTCCGTCATCGGCTTGCCAGCGCGGTACTGCCACCAGTCGCGGGCGGTCGCCTCCGACACGCCCCTCGCGGTAACGAACGCGACGAACTCGTCCGCTTTCGTTCGCCGTTTCGGTTTCGGCGGTTCGGGTGGCGATTCAGGGGCGGGCGCGGGGGGCGCGTCAGCGCACACCCCCATTTCTGCTGTAGTTTTCTGGTAGTTTTCTGAAGTAGTTTTTTGTTCCTTAAACGAACGTTGAATTGCGACGCCGCGAGTGTTGAATCCTTCGTCCGCGAATGTTGAATCGCCACTTCCCGAATGTTGATTTTGCATTTCGGGAATGTTGCAACCCCCGTTCGCGAATGTTGCATCCATCAGCGCATCAAAGGCCGCTTCATCCAGGCGAAAATAAATGCGGTGTTCGATGCGCTTTTCCGTTTCGATGAGGATGCCTAAATCGCGCAGACGCTTGCGTGCCGTGCGCTGCTCCTGCACCGACAACCCCGTCTCGTCTTCAATTTCTGCCGCCGACTTGTACACGCCCAGCGCACAATCGCTACGCTCGTTCCAGTAGAGGAAATGGCTGAACAAAATCACGGCATTGACGCCACCCAACGGCTTGGCAAGCTGCGGGTAATAAGCGATCGGACGCCCCGCTGCGCGCAAATGGTGGAACCAGCTCATGACCGCCCCTCAAAAAACAATTTCATCCCGTCCGGCAGGGGTAGCCAAAAAGCAAACCCTGCATCCCCAAACCACGACACCAGCGCGGCGTCGGTCGCCCACGCTGGCAGGCGCTCATTGCCATCGGCGTCCATCACCGCGCCCAAAGGCGTGCGGAAAAACACATCGACCCCACGCCCGTCCTTGCGTAGCGCGACAAAGCGCGTGCCACGTGCGGGCATCTCGGCAAAGCGCCAGCGTGTATCCCGCGCCGTAGTCGTAACCCCTAACCCCACGGCATACCCCTCCGGCAACGCCGTACAGCCACAATGGCCACTCTCATACAACCACTCCTCCAGTTCCCAACCTTCCATCACGCCGTGGTCATCGCCATCGGCGTCCAACAAATGCCCGTCGTCGTCCCAGACGAACAGCGCCGCGCCGCTGCCATCGTCATACAGCGCGACAAACCGCCCACGCGGCGGTGCCTCGTCATACAGCCAACTCATGCCATCACCTCCACCTGTTGAATCCGCTCGCCAATCCAGCGCATCACCGGAACCGCCATACTGTTGCCGATGGCGGCATAACGCGGGCCGTCAGGACAAGCCTCCGCCGCCTTGCCGCGCCACGGGATGCGGGTGTGGTCGTCCGGCATCCCCTGCAACCGCTCGCACTCCAGCGGCGTCAGACGGCGCAAGGCATACCCGCCCAGCAGTACGTTATCCGTGCCGTTGTGTTGGCAGCCGAGGGCAAAGGCGGTATCACTAACACAAGGGTCTTGACGGCCATTAACGACGATTGGTGCTTCATGGTTGCACGTCAGCGTCGGCGCGCTGTCAATACGGATTTCGGCCCCCCCTTGCCCGTGGGCCATGCACAGCGTCATCCCGCCGCTTTGTGTTCCAACGCGGCTTGCATTAAGGGTGGCAATGTCTTCCCCCGCCGTTCTGCGCGGCTCAAAATCCCCGCGCACGCCCGCGCGCTCAAAAAGAACCGCTGCGGCACGCTCCCAGTCTCCAAAACATCCGACAACGAAGACACGGCGGCGGCGTTGGGGTACTCCGAAAAACTGAGCGTCAAGCACCCGCCAGGCGCAGCAATACCCGCGCTCAACCAAGCCCCCGACGAAGGCGGCGAAATCCCGTCCGCGTCCGCTGTGCAAAACACCGGGGACGTTTTCCCAGACGACCCAGCGGGGACGGTAGCGGGCGACCACATCGAGAAAAGCCAGCATGAGGCGGCCTCGCGGGTCAGACAGCCCGCCGCGCTTCCCGGCGACGCTGAACGCCTGGCAGGGCGTACCTCCAACAACAAGCTCAACTGCTGCATCCGGCCAATCTCCATGCTGTGTCATATCTCCCCGGTTCGGGACGCGCGGCCAATGATGCGCAAGCACCGCCGCCGGAAAAGGGGCGACTTCGGCGAACATCAGCGGCTTCCAGCCCAAGGGCTCCCATGCCAACGATGCCGCCTCGACGCCGCTGCAAAGACTGATGTACCTCATGCCGCCACCTCCACATCCGGCAACGCCATCCAGAACTCGAAACCCAAAGAAAGCAGAAAATCCATGACCTCATCAGCGCCGCCGGGACGGTGCGCCACAACATCAAGCAACCCGTCCGCCAGCCAGCCGCGCCTGTCATACACAAACACCTGCCCCTCCAACTGCTTGTTGGCATTAACCCTCGCCGCCACAAACCACATCCCCGGCGCCACGGGCTTGTCAGAAAACCTGTTCCAGCTCATGCCGCACCTGCCAGCCGATAGACGGCAAACTTGACCGGCTTGCCATAGCGGTTCTTCCCGGTGCCGGTTTCGGTGATGATGTCCATGCCTTGCGCGCGCAGGTCGAAAATACGCGCGCCCAGGCGGTAGCAGCCCCACGCCTCAATCGCTTCCGCCTGCGTAATGGACTTGCCGGATTCCAGATGTGCGCGGATTTGCGCGCATTGCGTGTCAATAGCGTTTTGTGTCATAATCAAACCTCGCATGTACTTGCTGCCCAGTTTCCAGGCGGCATTTTTTTTGCCCAAAATTCGCCCACGGTCAGACCTCCGCTTCTTCAGCAGCTTCGCCGACAATTTCCACCACATCGGACGGGTACAAATCAGGGCGCATATCGTGCGGTCTTACCGCGCCGCCAGTAATGCGCCAAATGGGCAAAACCCGTTTGGCGGGCACCTGCTTTTCTGCCCATTCCCAAACCGAAGAAGGCGCAACGCCTTCTGCCTTTGCGATTTTCACCGCCGCGCCCCTGTGCTCAACAAGGAAAACCATCAAATTCACTGCCACCTCCGGGCAAACCTTACTTAATAAGGCTATTTTATAAGGTTTTACCTTATCGGTAAAGGTTAAATAAGGTGAAACACAACCTTAAAACGTGGATAATTAGGCTGAACCTGATTTCCGAGAGGGTAAAAAAATGGAAAATGTCGCGGGGCATTCAAGAAAACGCAGATTTATAAATAACTTACGTCATGCTTTTCAGCGTATCGGTGTAGATACCGGACACGGATTTGGCGCCTACCTGTCCGAAAAGTACGGGGTTTCTCCATCTTCTGCTGGCGACTGGTTGAACGAAGACAAGAGTTTCCCGAACCGTGTTCGGCTGGAGCGGATGGCGGAAGACACAGGGATAACCGTTGACCAGTTACTGAATGGAATCAGCAATACGGAAGAAGGTCCAGACATACGAGATGGGCGCGTGCCGGTGATTGGTGTTGCAGCGGCGGGCGCGTTTCGACATATCGAAGAACTAAACGCTGACGAAATAGAGGAATATGTTTCTTCGATGAAAAGACAGGACGGCTATCGTTTTGCCTTGCGAATTGTTGGGCAGAGTATGGAAAACCCAAACGGGAAAAGACATATTCCTGACGGCAGCATCGTCATTTTCAACGCGCAAAGAACAGACCCAGAGACAGGCGACCTTATTTTGGCGAAGTTGCCGTATGAGAACGAAGCCACCTTCAAAAAGTTTGTGCGTGATGCGGGGAAGATATGGTTAGAGCCACTAAACCCTCGCTATCCAATCATTGAAGAAGAATTTCACGTCATCGCAACGGCGGAAGAAGTAATACAAATTCTTTAACGCACAGGAGAAATGAAATGAAGAAAATGCTGATTTTTTCCCTTTTTGCCATGCAGCTTGTGCACGCGCAAAAATGCAGCAACTTTGCAACGCAAGAGGAAGCGCAAAAATTCCATGATGAAAATAACGCCACTTACCTCGATAGAGACAAAGACGGCGAAGCCTGCGAATGTTTACCGGGCGGCAGCAAACACGGCGACCCGGTATGCGACAGACAGGAGTAAAAATGAGTTTTCTTTATTATTTGATAGCGTTATTTACATTTTGGGGCAGTATGATTTTCTTGATTGAAACGCTACATTGGAACGCATTACTATCAATAGCAGGAGGGTTTGCGTCTGCCTTTGGTGTTGTCAAAACGATATCCTGTATAGAAGACTTTGTAACAAAAAAAATACGCGGGAAACGAAGTAAAAATCGTACCGACTATCCAGAATTAACCCCCGAAATAACTGCTGTTTTTGACAGGATGTTAGGGATTGATAAAGACAATAACAAAATTGATTTTTTACCTATACAAAAGCAAATTTCCAAAGAGAAGTTCATTAAACTGTCACATTCCACTATAACCATGATGTTTACATTATGTTTCACCACACCAGCAAATTCTGCCCGTGAAATTTGCGGACACCATCGTGCCGCAGGTTATTTAAGTGGCGTACATTTATGCTTGGTTGCAGACACCGATATAAGAAAATTCTATAAAACAAAGGAATGGATAGAAATTGTAAGAGAAAGTTACATAAACATTTTCGGAAACTTTTATGGAAACTTGTTATTTTCTACTGCTTCTGTATATAAAGAGAGCACTGATTTTCGCGAAGGACAAAGGGCAGGATTCGACGACACCATAAGATATATGGATAATAATGAACCTCCTTTGGGGCTTAGTAGAATATTTATCTTAGGGTTGAAGGAGTAGGGCATTATGAATGATGAAAATTTGAATGAATCACCAATTGCCGAATACTCTGCGCTATGGATTACTCTCATAGTTCCTGTAGCAACCGTGTTGGAATCCTGCTACGTCGCGCAAGTTGTTTATGGCGATAACTATCTGCTGCGACTGTTTGTATTTGGCTTCCCCGCATGGCTTTATGCAGCGATGCGGTTATTCCCGATACTGCTTTACCCCATGATTCTGGTGCACCTTATGTGCCAAGGGCACATGTTTTACTTGTACGGGGAGCAGGAAGGATACATGACCTTCTACCACCTGACCTACTACAGCTATCCGCTGGCGTTCATTATTGGGATATTCGCCTTTTCCCTACGGAACAAGTAGCTGCGCGATTAGAGTAGCAACAACCTACACTCACCGTACCCCGCTCCGTGCGGGGTTTTTGTTTGCCTAAACATTTGACCGCCCCACCCGCCCCCCCCGCGCAAAGCCCGCAACCGTGCGAGGTTCAACGCTTGACGAAGATTTGATTGCCGCCCTACGAGGCGGTTTTTTCTTGCCGCAACCTTATTAACTAGCGTACAAATCCTAAAAATAGCCACATCCAGCGCTAAAAATAAGGTAAAAATGTGGTTTGTAAACATAAATATAAGGAAAAACACCAGTAAAAAGTAAGGTCAAACTTTACAAATAAGGTTAAACCTTATAAACTACCCCCATCGAAACGAACACGATGGAGCCACAAATGACAACCTTGAACCTCGAAACCCTTGCCGACGGACTGGACAAAGACACCTTCGGCTGGCAGACCGCCAAAGAAGGCATTTGGGTCTGGCGCTACTACGGGCAACGGCTGGTACGCGAAGCGACGTATGAAGAACCGGCCTGGTACACAGAAGTAGAAAGCCCGTACACCCTCGTCCGCGTGGAAGGCTACGAAGTCATTATCTGCGACGAAGCCGAGCGCGAGCTGGAACGGCTGGATTTCTCCGACTGCTTTGAGGATGACGATGACAGCGACGACTACGGCGACCTGCCTGATGAACTGGCAGACGCCATCGAACGGCACAACCCTTGGCGCGACATCGCGGCAGAGTACGAAGAAGGGCGCTGGGAGCAGGCTATCAGCGCATGGGAAGACAGGGAAGGAGTATGGGCATGAAAACCACAATTATGAAGACCAGCACCGGGTATACGCTCACGGGCGTATACCTCGACGCCCTCGGCTGCGAGCGGGAGGTGGAGTTTTACTTTAACCAGCGCGGCATACGCATCGGCGGGTTAAGCGCCAACGACGTGATTATGTTCCCGAATACATGGGCTGGATTCGCCAGGATGATGGGTTTGCCGGTCAAGGCGCGGAAGATGAAGCGCTGGCTGGCGAACCGCAGCGAGCTACTGGCGGCAGGAACGATAGAGATTGAATCATGACCCGCGAACACCTCACCACCGCCGCGCTGCTGGCGCTGTTCATCCTCGTCGTGGCATTCGTGCCACGCGGGGAAGACAACCCGCCCGCCGTCGTCCGAACCGAAGCACATCGCGAATGGGTACGCGAACAATGCGCGCGCCCCGACCTGACCGACGACGAAATCACCGCCTGCAAAAACTTTTGGGAGAGCGACAAATGAACATTATGAATACCGATTTGGCAAAAGAAGCGCGCCGTATCGCCGCCCCGCTGGGCAAGTCTTGCGATTCCCTGAACATCAGCTACAGCCAAACAGCGGCTTTCATCTACGCCCACCACGGCAACGGAATCATAAACATCGAAATCTACCAGCGGGATAACGGCGTGTTGCATTGCTACGCCCGCACCTTCTGCACAACAGACAGCGACCCCGTGCTTCAGGACAGGCTGCTCGAAGGCGGAACCATAGGGGAGTTGGGCATCGCCGTCCGGCAATACCTCGACAAAAGGAAAGCAGCATGAACCTCTTTGAAACCGAGCATGCGCAGCTTGCGCAGCATCTCGCCGACAAACTCGGCGGGGTGTACCTCCCGGAAAACATCAACGTCACGGTCAGCGCCTACTTTGCGCGGGTGGAAATCTCCCAATATGGGGAGAAAGTATGGATACACATCGGAAACAGCACCGGGAATTTGGGCGTCCGCGCCGCTTACAAACCACGCGGAATAGATGAATACCAGGTACTCACCAGACGGAGAGACCAAATCGAATCCGTCATCGACAAACTCATTGAAGGAAAGAAAGCATGAACACCGAAATCATCCTGCGCATCAGCTCGCAAATCGTCGCCAGCAACATTGACGACGTGGCGGCCAGCGTCCGCGCAGAAATCGCGAAGGTCAATACCGACCTCAAGACCGACGAAGACTTTGCCACCGCCGAGCAACAGGTCAAAGACTTCAAGGCGGCAGAGGATGCATTCAAGGCAGCACTCGATGCGGCGCTGGCAGAGGCGGCAGACGTGAAAAAGCTGATGGACACCACCAGCGAAATCATCGACCTGCTCGCCAAAACCCGCCTCGCCCTCGACAAACAGGTCAAGGCACAGAAGGCGAAAGTTAAAGAAGAAATCATCGGCACTGCCCGCGACGGCATCCACCGGGCGCTGGCCGGATGCGACGCGCGCCTGCAACCGGCGATGCGCAAAGTGCTACGCATCGACGATCTGGACGGCGTACTCGCCGAGGCGACAAAAGGCAAGAAAAGCCTTGCCGGACTGGAAAAAGCCACGAACGAAGTGCTGGCGAACTGGACGGCGCTGATTGGCAAGACTGAGGCATACATGAAGGCACGCTACGCGCAAATACCCGCCGACCGCCTGCACCTGTTCGCCGACCTTGACGACCTGCTTGCGCTGGATAGCGGCTTTGAGGATGCCATCGCCGCGCGCATTGCCGCCGAAGACGAGCGGCAGGTGGCCGAAAAATCCCGCCTTGAAGCGGAAGCCGCCGCCAAAGCCGAGGCGGAATTGCGCGAAAAAATCGCTGCCGAGGAGCGGGCGAAAGCAGCGGCGGAAACACAGCCTGCACCTGCGATAGAAACGATGCCCGAACCCACGCCCGGCGAACCCGTCCTTGAATACATCATCACCATCAAGATGAACACCACCCTCACCAACGCCAAGGCGGTTGCCACCAACCTGAAGAACAGCCTGCGCGCCGACATAAAACTTTGCAGAGGAGCCTGAAATGAACCTGCCCGTACCCCATGACGTCTTGAGCGCCGTCGCCACCATTGCAGGCACAAGCGACATCGACGCCTTCAGCAACGTCCTTGCCAGCACCATCATGCCCTCGCCGAACGTGCGCCCCGAACAAATCACCGCGTTTCTCATGGTGGCGAAAGAATACCGGCTCAATCCGATCACAAAAGAAATCTACGCCTTCCCGGCGAAGGGCGGCGGCGTGCAGCCCATCGTCAGCATTGACGGCTGGCTGAAAATCATCAACAGCCATCCCGACTTTGACGGCATGGAATTTCAGGACACTCTCGACGCGGACGGCCACCTGCGTGCCGTCACCTGCCGCATCTACCGCAAAAACCGCGCGCACCCGGTGGAAATGACCGAATACATGGACGAGTGCAAACGCAACACCGACCCGTGGCGGCAATGGCCGAACCGGATGCTGCGCCACAAGGCGACCATACAGGCGGCGCGCTACGCCTTCGGTTTCAGCGGTATCGCCGACCCGGACGAAGCCGAGCG